>SXGT01612282.1_pt1 | contig 12434 bp, 10 predicted proteins | sample 3176221 | NCBI WGS metagenome assembly SXGT01 (sample SAMN11356862, study PRJNA531348) | freshwater metagenome | isolation source: freshwater sample F1-120 | place: China: Fuxian Lake, Yuxi | collected 2017-12-25
AGATATTCGGTTAAGGATTTCATGATATGAATTATCATATCTATCATAAATTTTAAGAGCAGGCTCAGAACTCAAGATCCTCATCATCAATCAAAGGGATAGGGTCATCACTGCCCGCACGGCATGATGCGTTTGCCGCCGCCGTCGCCCGCGGTGAGCACGGCGACGACCAGGCGCGCCCGGTCGGCGCTGCGGTCGCCGTCGGCGGTCCACAAGCCCGCCCACTCGGCCGGCGCGGGGCGCTCGGTGTCGAAGAGCGCCCAGTCCAGCCACCGCTGGGCGTCGGCGAGCCGCCCGCCATCGAGGCGGGCCCCGGCCTCTTCGCCGAGCTCCCCCCACTGGCCGCCCTGCGCGCGCACCCGGAGTGCGCCCTTCTCGCGCACCACGTAGTAGCGGAACTTGGCCGCGGTCCACATCGGCTCGACCCGCACGCGGTACCCGCCGGCGGCGTCGCCGTCGACGAGGAGGCTCCGCGGGCTCATCGCCCGGTCCAGGAGGTAGTCGACCGACGTGCGCCCGGCCTCCGACCACGGGTAGACCGTTTCGGGGTCCAACGTGGTGGTGATGGCCTTCCCGCGCAGGTCGGCGGCGAACGCGGGATCGCCCTGGGCGCGCAGGAAACGACGGAACGCGGCGACCGCGGTGTCTTCGTCGAGGTCGTACTCGGTCCACCGTCGGGTGTCGGCGCCCAGGGAGCGGGCCTCCTCGCTGTCGGGCACGACCGACGCCAGGAGGCGCGCCGCGTCCCATTGGCGGGCCGCGGCGGCAACCTCGATGGCCTGGCCGAGGAGGAGCCGCTCGTGGGCGCCTTCGCGCGCGGCGGCGTTGGCTTCTTTCTTGCCCGCCTCCAGGCCCTCGGCCACCACCGCCGCGGCCACCCGGTAGCGGACCATCGCGTCGTCGCGGCTCCCCGCGGTGAGCTCTCTCACGCGCGCGGCGTCCCCCACCCGGAGCAGGTGGCCCAGCGGGCTCCGCAGGGCGTGGGTGCCCCCCTCCTGGAGCGCGAGCGCCGCCTCGACGTCGCCGCGCCCGTACACGCCGTCGGGGTCGTACAACGTCATGCGGGCGAGCAGGCCGCGGTAGAAGTGGGCGCCGTCGTCGTCGCCCGCGGCCTCCTTGGCCTGGAGCAGGGTGCGGGTGCGCTCCACCAGGGGGGTCGGTGCGAACTGCCGGGCCAGTCCGTAGCCGAAGGGCGCCTGGCTCGCGGCGTCCCACCCGAGCGTCACCGGCAGGTGCTCGGTGTCGGGCGAGCTGACGCCCAGCGCCGCGAGCGCCGCGGCCGCACGTTCGGCGTAGCCCGCTGCGAGGAGCGCTTCGGCGTGTCCCACCCGGTCGGCCACCAGGGCGTCGGGGGCGCCCGCCGCGGCCCGCCAGAGGTGCAGGGCGCGGCTCGTCTGTCCCGCCTCCTCCGCTCGCCGCGCGTCGTTGAGGAAGCGGAGCTGCGCCTCGGACGCCTTCCGCGCTGCGGCGGCCTGGGCCACGAACGTCTCCACGTCGGCGAGGGCGACGTGTCGCGGCACCTCGATGTGCGACTCGCTGCGCACGGCGCCTTCCGCGGTGCGCGTCCAGCGCCACGTGAAGCCGCCCCCCGGCCAGGTCACCGACACCGGCGCCGGGAGCTCCTCGGCCGTGTACCCTCGCGGCGCTTCCACCTGCAGGCTCGCGTCCTGCACGATGGCGCGCATCTCGATCGGGAAGGTGCGCACGTGCTCGTCGCTGTAGAGCCCGAGCTGCCACGTCGTCGGGAGCGCGTTCATGGAGAAGCCGGGGCCCACCTTCAGCGTGAGGTTGCCCGGACTCACGAAGTGGTCGGCGCTGCCCCCGACGCGCACCATCTCGCGCACGTCGCGGTCCAGGTCGGCGAGGTCCAGGTCGTACTCCACCTCGACGGAGCGGGCGCGGTCGTCGCCCAACAGGGCATCGGTGGACGCGTCGACGAGGGCCTGGACGCCGTCGGCGCGCGCCTGCTCGCGCAGCTCCGCCGCGCTCTCGGGGCGGAACTGCAGCTCCTGGACCAGGTCGACCCGCCCGTAGTCGTGCGCGACGATGCGCTTGTCGATCCGCAGGTGCACCGGGCGCGCGGCCGGCGTGCGCACCAACGACGTGGTCGCGGGGGAGGCGACGAGCGCCAGGTGGTCGGCGTCGGAGTCGGGCAACAACCCGGCGGGGAGCTCGGGGTGCGTCGGGTCGACCCACGTGCGCTCCGGGCCCGCGCCGAACACGGTGATGGCGTGGTTGAAGAGGTTCGGCCCCGGGAGGTCGGGGTCCACGTCGGGGCCCCACCCGGCGCGCAACAGCGCCACGTCGGCCGCGATTCCCACCGCGCGCAACATCGCCACGAGGAAGGTCGCCTTGTCCTTGCAGTCGCCGTAGCCGCGCGCCAGCACCTCCCGCGGGGTGCGGGGCACGACCGCTGCCGCCCCGAGCTCGACCGCCACGTAGCGGGCCCGCTCGTTGATCCACAAGGCCATCGCCGTGGCGGCGCGGCGATCGTCGGCTTCGCGCGCCCGAGCGGCCTTCGCCGCCTCGACGGCCTCGGGCGGGAGCACCGCCAGCTCGTCGACGATCGTGGCGTAGGCGCGGGCCACCGAGCCCCAGTCGGGCGCGGTCGACCACGCGACGTACCGCAGCAGGTACGCGTCGCGGGGGGCGAGATCGGGCGGGACCCGCAACAGCTCCGGCGACTCGACCACCCAGCGAACCTGGCGTCGGCCGGCCTTGCGTGTCTCCTTGGCGGGGCCGACGGCCCGCGCGTCCCAGTGGAGTGGCAGGCCGATCGGCGCGTCCAGGACGACCTCGACGCGGCCCACCCGGCTGATGGACACCGGGATGTGCCCGCTCTGTCCCCCCTCGAGGAACGGCCGCACCTGCCGCACGGTCTCGACCTGCTCGACGACGGCCCCACGCCGCGCGCCGGGGAGGGGTGCGATGAGCTTGCGGGTGTCGACGTACATCTCGCCCCCGCCGGTGGCGGCGGACTGCTCCACCAGCGTGCTCGGGTCCAGGCGCCGCTCCTTCCCGTCGGCGCCGACCACGCGGAGGTCGACCTCGGGCCGGCCTTCGCGCCATGGGTCCCAGTACGTCGTGTCGGTGCGCAGCGCGGTGTCGTCGCGTTCGATGCGCCACACGTCGTGGCGGGTCGTCGTGGTCAGGCCGGCGTCGTCGAAGCGGACCGTGACCGTCTGCACCACCTCGACGACGGGGGGCTTGTCATCGGTTGTGCGTGGTTTTTCTTTGCGTGGCCCGGCCGCGTCGGCTTTGGCCTTCCGCGGGGCCTCCGGCGGCTCCCACGGCAGGGCGGCCACGGTCTCGGCGGCCGCGCGCAGCTCGTCCGGCGTGGCGGTGAACGGGACGAGGAGCGGATCGTACACGCCCGCGAGCGCGGAGTGGATGACCAGGAGCGACAGGGAGAGCGGCGTCACGATGCTCCGGGGCCTCCTTCACGTAGCATGACCGACCGCGCACGCGGGCACGGGTTCCGCGGGGGTTGCCGGAGGGGGGGGCGGTCCGCTATTGTGCGCCTGCCCTTGGGGTCGTCGTGCACCTGCTTCTCGTCCTCTCCGCCTCCGCCGCCACCTGGCCCCCCGGCGAGGTGATCAACCCCGGCGTGTCGGTCGACATCACGGCCGAGGGGTTCGACGCGGTCGCCGAGCTGGTGCCGAGCCTGCTCCCCGCCGCCATCGAGATTCCGGACACCAGCGACGGCTACGCGGGCGTGCTCGATCAGTGTTGGCTCGGGGGGTACGAGTACTCGCTCACCAACGGCTCGGCCGAGCTCACGGTCACCAGCACCGACATCACGCCCGGCGCGGGCGTGCTCGACATCACGGCGAACCTGATGGTGGCGCTCAATTCGCCGTCCGACCCGTTCGCGCTCTACACGAGCCTCGAGTGCATCGAGGACACCTGCTACGGCTACGTCAACCCCTTCCCGGTCGACGTGCACACGACGATGCGCCTGGCCGTGGTCGACGACGGCAGTGGCCACCGCACGCTCGACGCCACCATGGGCGAGATCGACGTCACCTACGAGCTCGACGGCGGCAGCGACATCTACCTGGGCGAGTGCACGATCGGCAGCATCGAGGAGGTGCTCAACTACGTCGGCCTCTCCATCTACGACCTGCTCATCGGCGCGCTCGACAGCACGCTCCAGGACCAGATCGCGAGCATGGGCCCCGAGCTCGAGTCCGCGATCGAGGACGCGTTCGCCTCCGCCACCATCGAGCAGGACCTCGAGCTCAACGGGGCGCTCGTGCACCTGATGTTGCAGCCGAGCAACGTCGACATCACGCCTGCGTCGATGCGCCTGTGGATGGAGGGCAGCTTCTCCGGCGAGCCTGCCGATTGCATCGCGGCGTACGACCCGGGCGGATCGCTCCGCACCGACTCCGAGCTGCCCGAGCCCGACCAGGTCCCCACCGGCGTCGGCGCCGACTACCACGCGGGTATCCTGGTCGGCGACGACTTCGCCAACAGCGCGCTGTACGCGCTCTGGCGCGGCGGGCTCCTCTGCTATGCGCTCGATGCGGCCTCCAGCCCCATTCCGCTGGACACCTCCATCCTCAACGCGCTCACCGGCGACGTCTTCGCCCCGCTCTTCCCCGAGTCCCAGCCGTTGGAGCTGGTGGTGCGGCCTACGCTCCCGCCCGAGGTCGCGTACACCGGCGCCAACGACATCGGGCTGGCGATCAACGACCTCGACCTCGACTTCTACGCCGGCCTCGACGGCCGGGCGGCGCGCATCATGGCCGTCCAGCTCGACGGGCAGGCCGGCGCCGACCTCGCGCTCGACGGCACCACGGGCAACCTCGCCATCGAGGTCGACCTCGCGCCGGAGAACTTCACGCCGAGCGTCAGCTACAACGAGATCGACGAAGCGGCGAACGCGCACGTGGTGGAGAGCTTCGGAGGCCTGTTCCAGACGGTGCTCGACACCGTCGCGGGTAGCCTGCTCAGCGACCTCGCCTTCGCGCTGCCGAGCTTCTCCGGCCTCGGCCTCACCGAGCTCGTCGTGAGCGAAGCCGGCGCCGACAAGGACTGGCTCGGCGTCTACGCCTGGCTCGGCCCGGTCGACTACGGCAGCGGCTCCTCCTGCGGCGGCTGCGGCGGCGACACCGGCGGCGGGGCCGACACGGGCGGCTCCTCGTGTGGCGGCGGTTGCAGCACGGTGCCGACGGCCCCGTGGGCCGCGGTGGGCTTCGGCATCTTGTGGATGCGGCGCCGGCGCGGCTGATCGGCCCCCCGTCGGGTAAGCTGCCGCATGCTCCTGACCCTCCTCCCCGCCGCGCTCGCGATGGACCTCGACGTACACCTGACGACCCCCACCGGCGCGTCGACGGCGTTGACCTTCCACGACGTCGAAGGGCGCGCCCCGCCCGCGTTCACGCTCGACGACGGCGGGCGCCCGCTGCGCGTGACCCTGGGCGTCCAACCGAGCGGCGACACCTGGACGGTCAGCGCGGAGATCGCCACCGTCACCGCGGGGCTGTGGCGAGAGCGCGTGCACGTGCTCCTCGCGCCGCGCATCACGCTCGAAACGAACGTCGTCGGCCGGGTGTCTCAGGGCGCCCGTGCGGCGATCGCCGGCGCCGAACCCGTGGAGGGGCCGCCCCGGGCCTGGACGCTCGAAGTCCGCGTGCACGAGCCGTAGGGGGGGGGGCGACCGCTCTACCACACGGGCACGACGTACATCACGCCGCCATCCGATCCCCCCTCGTCACCACGGGGAGAGCCGAGGAGGAAGTCCCGGAGCCCGTCGCCGTCGAGGTCGGCCATCGCGGTGGACGACAACCAGGTGTCCGTTTCGCCGGAGGGCGCCACTACCGCCAGGTCGGCGCCGTTGGCGTAGGTTCCGGCGGCGAACGGTCCGAGGTACAACGAGGCCGGCGCCCCGTCGTGCTCCGCACCGAGCAGCAGGTCCGCCACGCCGTCGCCGTCGGCATCCTCCGCGCCCACCGAGACGGGCCGGAAGTCACCGCGTTCGCTCCCGCGCACGATCACCTCCGCGCCCCCGAGGTCCGTCGCTCCGCTCGCGGGCCCGAAGACCACGTACGTGTCTCCGAAGGTGCCCGACCCCCCGGACCCCGCGGGGCGGACCACCACGTCGGCGAGCCCGTCGTCGTCGAGGTCGGCGAGCGCGAGCGCGGCGCCGTGTGATTGACCGCCCTCCTCGACGAGGTAGTGACCGGCGAGATCGGCCGTGGTGAGCTCGCCAACCGAGCCGCCCGCCATGAGGTACACCTCCGTTCCGAACGCGCCGACGACGTCGCCGAGGCCATCGCCGTCGACGTCGCCGCCCCCCGCAATGGACATGTCGTAGAAGCAGTCCATGAAGCTGGTCCGGATCCAGAACGGGTACTCCTCCGCCAGCGCACTCTGCGTCACGAGGACACCTTGGTCACACGCGCGGCCGGCGGCGGTCAGCAGTTCGGCAACACCATCTCCGGTGACGTCGGCGACATCCACGGTCTGACCAAAACCATCGCCGGCCGCACCCTCGTACACCGCCTCGCCGGAATTCTCACCCGAACGCGCGAAGGGGCCGAAGCCAACCCACACCGACCCGTACTGGTACTTGTCCGCGACGTTCATGCGCCCCAGGGCCACATCGGGTGTCCCGTCGCCATCCATGTCGCCGATCGCCACGCGTGCGGCGCTCGTGCATGGCACATCCTCAGGAGTCAGACGCACCCCGACATCGTCGACGTTCTCGGCGCCCGAGAGGGCGCCGAATGCGACCGTCCCGCCGCAGGCGGCGAAGTCGTCCTCGCCCGTGGTGGCCACGACATCCGCCGAGCCGTCACCATCGAGGTCCCCGGCCGCCAGGTGGGCCCCGAGGCCTCGTCCCGCGGACCCGTACAGTCGTACGCTTTGGCCGCCGAGCACGACCGTCCGCTCGGGACCGCAGCCCGCGTCCACACCGTCGCAGTCCTCGTCGATGCCGCTGGCGCACACCTCCTCCTCCTCCGGATTCACCTGTGCGTCGTGGTCATCGCAGTCCCCGCCGACGAGCGTTTCGCCGAGCCCTGCCGCGCATCCCTCGCGTGCGCTACTTGGGTCTCCAAACGTGTCGCCGTCGGCATCGGCGTACCACGTGCTCCAGTCGGCGCTGCCGGAGTCGCACCGTAGGATTGCAGAGTCTTCGCCCGCGTCGGCCCCGGTGTGGCACGCGAGCAGGAGTACGGCAATCGGGGCCAACCTGGGCGACATCCCGAGAGTGTACCCGATCGCGACCGGGGCGCACGCCCGCCCCGATCGAGGCCCGGACGGTCGCGGTGCGCCCCCCCGCCGTGCTTCAGTCCCGGATCTGCCGGACGACGAGGCCGCCGCCGACCAGCACCAGGGCGACCACCACCTGCGACGGACCCACCGGCCACGACTGGAAGAAGGCCAGGATGTAGCCTGCGCCTCCCGCGAACGCGCCGAACAGGGCGGCCGCGGGGAACGCCCACGTGAGGCTACGGAGCGACAACAAGGCCGCCAACGCCGGAAGTACGGAGAACGCGAAGACGGGGAGGGCCCCCAGCGCGCGCGTCGCGACCGACACCGTGAGCGCCACGACCAGCCAAACCGTGAGGTCGAGCACCCGCACCGGCAAGCCCTGCACCTGCGCGACATCGTGGTCGAAGGCGGTGAAGACGAGCCCGCGTCGCAAGAAGACGTGCGCCGCCACCGCAAGGCACGCCGCGCCCGCCACGAGGTACAGGTCGACCGGGCGCACCAGGACGGCCGACCCGAAGAGAATCGAGCTGATGTCGTGCGATTCGACGCTGATCATGTCGCCGACGATGATGGCCGCGGCGTTGGCGCCCACCCACGCGGTGCCGAGGATGGCCTCGCGGCTCAGGTGGATGCGCTCCGGGCGCAGGCTCACGAGCAACGTCGCCAGTAGGCACATCAGCACCGCGCCGATCATCGGCTCGACGTGCATGTCGAGGTGCATCCCCGCGAGGAACGCGAGCGCGACCCCGAGGCCCGCCGACTGGCTCAGGACCGCGGCCACGAAGACGACGCGTCGTAAGACGATGTACACGCCGAGCAGCCCGAGCGCCGTGCCGGCGAGCACGCCGCACAGCACCGGGTCGCGGAACAGCTCCCAGCCGGAGATGAAGTCCGACCAACCGAGGCTCGTCTCAGGCATCTTGCCTCCCCGCCACCAGGCCGTAGCGTTTGCGGAATGCTTCGTGGGCGAAGACCTCATCGGGCAGGCCCTCCAGCGCGACCTGGGCGGCACGATCGACGAAGACCACACGGTCCGCCCACTCGCGTGCGACCCCGAGGTAGTGGCTCACCACGACCACGGTGGTGCCGTGCGACTTGCGCACCTGGTCGAGGAGGCCCAGGGCCTCCTGTTCGGCCACCGGGTCCATCGCGGCGGTCGGCTCGTCGAGGAAGACCACGTCGGCCCGGGAAGCGACGACGCGCGCGAGGAGCACCCGCTGCTTCTGGCCTTCGCTGAGCGAACGGAAGGGGCGGTGCTCCAGGTCGGCGGCGCCCACCTCGCGGAGCGCGTCCGAGACGCCAAGGCGCGCGCCGAAGCCGGCAAACGACCAGCCGCGCTCGAGCCCCATCGCGACGACCTCGTGCACGCTCACCGGCCACAGGTCGTCGAAGCTCATGCGCTGCTGCACGTAGGACGAGCGGATGCCGGTGTTGGTGACGGAGCCCGACACCGGGGGCAACAGGCCGAGCATCGTGCGGAACCACGTGGTCTTGCCGGAGCCGTTGCGGCCGACGACGGCCCAGAACTCGCCCGCGCCGAGCTTGACGCTCAGCGCGGGGAGCACCGCGACTTCGTTGTACCCGACCACCAGGTCGGTGCAGGAGAGGCGGACGTCGCCCATGTCACTCCTCGTGGGCGTGGCCTTCGGCCGACGCAAGCGAGATCCACACCTGGTCGATCGCCGCCGGCCCGAGCTCCAGGTACCAGGTGCCGGCCGTGTGCAGGTCCAGGTCGAAGTGTTCGGGGATGTCGGTGGCGCAGGCTTCGTTGGGTGCGCCCTCGGGGAGGCCCACCTCTTCGGCGCCCGAGTAGAGGTTCGCGGCGACGTCGGCGACGCCGAGGAACAGGAGCGCGGGCGTGTCGCCGGTGACCTCGATCGCGAGGTACCCGGGGGCGCCGGCGGTGAGCACCGCGGTGTACGGCTCCGCGTCGATGGGCAGCGCGCCGGCCGTGGTGTCCATCGTCGCTCCGGCGGTGATGGACCCCTCCGAGGTGGCGGCGTGCTCACACGCGTGGACCGCAGGGTCCTCGGTCTCGGCGGTGTCGGTGGCGGTGGTGCAGGCGAACAGGGTGAAGATCAGCATGGGTCAGTCGCTCCAGGGCTGGCGGTCGACGGTGAAGGTGGGCTCGACCGCCAGGCACGCGGCGGCCAGGGTCTCGGCGCCGGGGTCGGCGTCGTCGGCGATGTGCACCGCGCCTTCGACGGCGAGCGCGGCGAAGTCGAGGTCGTCGAGCAGGGTGCCGCCGGGCTGCAGCGCCAGGGCGAGCTGGACCACCGGATCGTGGTCCCGGTCGAGCGCGAGGTCGAAGCCGACCGCGAGGTCGCCGTCGAGGGCCAGGTCGACGGTCAGCGGCCAGCCGCCGTCGATGCCGTCGCTCACCAGGGCCTCGATGTGCAGGGTGCCCACGCCGAGCGTGAGCTTGCTGACGTCGGCCGCGGGGAGCGCCGGGTCGGTGGGCACGAGCTCGAGCGAGGCCCCACCGAGCAGATCGACCTCCTGGCCGATCGGGATCGTCGCGACGGCCGCGAAGCTGGCGCCCCCGCCGGCGAGCTCGGCCTCCACGTCTGCGTAGTCGACCAGCGCGCCGTCGTCGCGATGGCAGTGCCCGCCGTGGCAGAGGCCGTACCCCTCCGGCGGGTCGGCCGGGTCGAAGCTGTCGCCGCCGGCGCCGCCCTGGAGCTCCAGGAGCGACACCGTCCCGAGCCCCAACGTGGCGACCGTCGGGGTGACCTCGTAGGCGAGATTGGTCAAGATGGCGCCGTCGCCGAGGTCGCGCGCTTCGCCGGGCTCGAGGTCCGCGTCGAGCGTCACCTGCGTGAGCTCGCCGAAGCCGCGTCCGGCGTCGAGGGTGCAGCCGAGGAGTACGAACACCATCACGAAGCCTCCGCGATGGCCTTGACCAGTGCGTCCATGCGGGCCTTGTACGTCTGTCCCTTCGCGAAGTCGGCGCCGCCGGCCAGGCGGACCAGCTTCGCCCCGGTCTTGGACGCCACGAGCTCGGCGGTGGTCGCCGGGTAGTACTCTTCCTGCAGGATGGTCTTGATGCTGCGCTGCTGGACCGTCTGCAACACGCTCACGACGTGCGCCGGGGCGGGCGGGATGCCCGGCTTGGGCTCGATCGTGGCGGGGACGGAGAAGCCGAGCCAGGTGGCCAGGTACACCATCGACTTGTGGTAGGTCAGGATGTCCTTGCCCCGGAGCTTGCCGAGGCTCGACTCCCAACCCGCGCGGGCCTTGTCGACGGCGGTCGCGAACGCGGCCGCGTTGGCCTTGTAGGCGGCGGCGTTGGCCGGATCCAGCGCGGCCATGCGGTCGCCGAGGCCGGTGGCCACGCGCACGGCGTTCTTGGGGTCGAGGAGGTAGTGCGGGTTGCCGCCGGGGTGGATGTCCCCCATCGCGCGGTCGATCTTCTGGGTGGGCACCTCGAGCAGCGTCGCGAACTGCGAAGCGTCGACGTAGCCGGTGCCGCCCACCTGGACCTTGGGGTTGCGCGCGCCGGTCAACAGCGTGGGCAACCACCCGATCTCGAGATCGAGGCCCACGAGCACGAGCATGTCGGCCCGGCTCAGGTCGAGCGCGAGGTTGGGGCGGGCGTCGACGAAGTGGGGATCCTGCGTCGGGAGCGCCATCACGCTGACGGTCACCTTGTCGCCGCCGACCTCCTTGGCGATGGCGGCGAGGTCGGGAACGGTGGCCACCACCTTGAGGCCGGCGAGGGCGTGCAGCGGAAAGAGGAGCACGAAGAAGGCGAAGAGAATGCGCATGGGAACTCCTCAGAAGGCGTGGGCGCCGTGCGCCCCCACGTTGAACTCGAAGGCCAACAAGCCGGCGTACTCGGGCTGGTCTTCCCAGCCGGCGAGGTCGGTGTGGCCCTGGATGCGGATGCGGGAGAATTCGGTGGGCCAGTAGGTGGCCGAGAGGCTGCCGCGATGACGGTCGGCGGTCCACTCGGGGTCCAGCGTGTCGTCGGCGACCGCGCCGTCGAGCCCCACCGCGGGGGTGCCGAGCTCGTAGCGTGCGGCCACGCCCCACCGCGGCGACACGCGCGCCGCGACCTGCGCGTAGCCGGTGACGTCGGCCCAGACGTCGCCCGGGACCTGGCGGCGCCGGTAGAGCCACTCGGTCTGGAGCGCCACGCTGTAGGCGTCGCCGCGGCTGATGGGGCGGAGCTTCACGTACAGGTCGGTGCCATAGACCTCGCTGCGGTTGCCGAGGCCGGTCGGGTTGGGCCCGCTCGCGGCGCTGAGGCCCCAGAAGACGGACACGTCGTCGGACACCGGGAAGAACTGCTTGACCGCCAGGGTGCCCTGGAGGTCGGCCGGGGTTTCGAACCCGAGGTCGTCCGCGCCGTAGAAGCTGCGCGCCGTGGACTCGCCCGCGGCGCCGGTGCCCGAACCGACGACTTCGACGTACCACGGGAGCGGCGTGAGCCAGCTCGCTTCGACGCCGAGGCCCCGGTTGCCCTCGCCGCCGAAGACCCGCCCGATGGCGAAGGCCTGGTCGACGAAGTCCCAGGCGTGCGGGTGCGTGTTGTTGATGCGCCCGAACCGCGTGAGGAACTGCCCGGCGCGAACCTGCAGCCCGCCCGGGAGCGCGAGCGTGGTGGCGTACACCTCCTCGATCTCCACGCCGTACAAGCTGAACACCAGGTTGCTGTCGAAGCGGAAGTAGGGGTCGACCGACTTGCCCACCGACAGCTCGAGCTGCTGCAGCGTGAACCCGTTGGCCTGCGGATCGTGGCCACCGGACATCCGCGGCGCGTCGGCGGTGAAGTAGCCGAACGCCACGTCGGCGATGAAGGAGAGGTCGGGGTTGAGGCTCTGGAGCGAGATCGCGCCGGTCGGAGCGGGCGGCGGCGGTGGGGTGGCGACGACGGTGGCGTCGGCGGCGAGCGCGGCCTCCAGCGCCGCGAGCTCCTCGGCGGACAGCGGTGGCGCCTCGGCGGGGGGCGCCTCGGCGGGGGGCGGCGGAGCGGCATCTTCTGCGAACACCACGGGTGTCGCGACAAGCAGGCACAGGAACATCGTAGACCTCTCGCAGGGCGGAGCACGGGCGCACACGCCGAGATCGGCGTGCCCGAGGACCGGGTGGGCTCAGCCGCGGGGAGGGGACGTTTTCGGGGCGCGCGACAGCGGCGACGGGCCGGCCGTGACCGCGCGCGGCGCGGCGACCGCCGCGGGAGGTTCGGCGGCGGGGGCGTCGCCCAG
>SXGT01079943.1_pt1 | contig 12433 bp, 7 predicted proteins | sample 3176221 | NCBI WGS metagenome assembly SXGT01 (sample SAMN11356862, study PRJNA531348) | freshwater metagenome | isolation source: freshwater sample F1-120 | place: China: Fuxian Lake, Yuxi | collected 2017-12-25
CGCAGGTTGGCCACCGCGTAGACGCCGCCGGCCTCGAGGAACGGGTAGCGGCTCGAGCGGAAGTCGGGCAACAACGACACGTCGAAGCCGCCGTATCCGTAGAGCAGCGTCGGGTGCTTGCCGCCGGCGACCACGTCCTTGCGGTGCACCAGGAACATCGGCACCTTCGTGCCGTCGGTGCTGGTGTACCAGACCTGCTCGGCCGTGTAGTCCTCGGTCTTCACCGGCACCGCGATCTTCGCCCACACGGTGCTCGCGGCCGACTTCAGGTCCATCGCGTAGATCTGCGGCGGGCTCGTGAACGACGAGAACGAGTAGTAGGCGGTGGTGCTGTCCTTCTCGCCACTGGGGAAGCTCGCGACCCCGATGCCGGGCAACGCCTGGACGCTCGGGTTCTTCCCGTCGAGGTCCACCCACCGCACCTCGGTCTTGACGTCCTTCATGTAGGTGAGCGCGAGCCGGCCGCCGACGATGCCGAAGCCGTCGAGCGTGGCGCCCGGGTCTTCCTTGACGATCTCGACCCAGTCCTTACGTGCCATCTTCTTGGCGTTGGCCCGGTAGATGTGCTTCTTGGGGCCGCCGTCGTCGGTGTAGATGTAGAACTGGTCCTTGTGTTCGTCGACCACGTAGATGAACGGTTGGCCGACCACCAGGGGCTTGAAGTCCTTGTCCTTGCGGAGGTCCTTGACCCAGGTGTCGATGGCGTTCCAGCCGTGCATGACCTGGATGAACAGGTAGTGGCCGTCGTCGCTGAGGTACCCGTCGAGGAACGTGGCCGGATCGCCCGTCTTGCCGTGCACCACCACGTCGGTCGCGGGGTCGGTGCCGAGCACGTGCAGCCGCTCCTCGGTGTAGCCGGGCCGCGCGTCGACGGGGATGGCGGGATCGGTGGGGAGCCACTCGTAGTAGAACGCCTTGTTGTCGGGCGTCCAACTCACGCTCGCGTACTTGGCCCCGGGGATCACGTCGACCGCGGAAACCGTGCCGGTCGCGACCTCGATGACCTTGAGCGTCGCTTCGTCGGCCGCGTTCGGCTTCTCCTGGAACGCCACGAGCTTGCCGTCGGGGGAGGGGGTCCAGTCGCCCAACGAGATGGGCGGGGAGAGCTTGGCCCAGGCGTTGGAGTCGATGAGCACCGTCTCGGCGCCGCCCGCGTCGCGCCAGTACAGCACCGCCTTGTCCTGGTTTGCGGCCCGCCGCGTGTAGAACAGGCGCCCGTCGCGCTGGACGGGGACGCCGACGGAGTCGACCGCGTACAACTCGCGGAAGCGCTTCTGGAGCCACCCGCGCGCGGGCAACTTCTCGAGCTTCGCACGCGTGTAGTCGTCCTGGCCCGTCATCCACGCCTGCACGTCGGTCGCCTTCTCGTCCTCGAGCCACCGGTACGGGTCGGCCAGGGTCGTGCCGTGGAGCTGCACCGTCTCGGCGCCGACGCGGGCGACGGGCGCGACCGGCTCGGGCGGCGCAGGCGCGGGCTCGGCGACCGGCGCGGGGGGCGGCTCGGGAGCCTTGGGGGCGCACGCGGACAGGGCGAGGACGAAGCTCAGCATGGGTCTCCGAGGGTGGCGCCGCCGTGTAACCGGAGGGGAGGGGACAGGGCGCCGCGCCGCGACCGGCCTGGACGCCCGCACTCCCTCGCGCACGGCGCGCGGCGCCGGGACGGGATGCCGCCGTCGGGACGGTCGCGCGGCGCCGCCCCGAGATAGGAGCGCGGGTGCCCGGCAAGTCCCTCTCCGTCCTCATCCCCGCGTACAACGAAGTCACGACGCTGGTCGAGGTCGTGCGGCGCGTGGTCCACAGCGAAGCCACCACGCTCGCCACCTCGCTGCAGATCGTCGTCGTGGACGACTGCTCCACCGACGGGACGGGCGCGATCGTCGAGGCGCTGGGCCGCGACTGGCGAGGCGTCGTCGGCGGGGTCGAGGCGGCCCGGGCCGATCGGGTCGCGGTGGTCGTGGCCCGGCACGAGCCCAACCAGGGAAAAGGCGCGGCCATCCGCACCGGAGTCGGCCTGGCCACCGGCGATCTGCTCATCATCCAGGACGCCGACCTCGAGTACGACCCGCGCGACTTCCCAAAACTCCTCGGTCCGCTCCTCGAGGACCGGGCCGACGTCGTGTACGGGAGCCGGTTCCTGCCGAGCGAACGCCGGGTGCTGCTGTTCTGGCACTCCATCGGCAACGGCCTCATCACCCTGCTCACGAACATGGCGACCGACCTGAACCTGTCCGACGCCGAGACCGGGTACAAGGCCTTTCGAACCGAGGTGATCCGCCGATTGACGCTCGAGAGCGACCGGTTCGGGTTCGAGATCGAGATCACCGCGAAGCTCGCCCGCGCGGGGTGCCGGTTCTACGAGGTGCCGATCGGCTACCACGGTCGTGGGTACGACGAGGGGAAGAAGATCACCTGGAAGGACGGGGTGGATGCGCTGTGGTGCATCGGGCGCTTCGGGCTCGCGCGGAACGTCGCCAAGCGGGTCGGCCGCCCCCATGCCCGGGGATAACGCCCGCGCCTGGGCGACGGCGTGGGTCGGTCCCCTGGTCTTCGCCACCCACCTGTTGGGGATCGACGCCGGCCTGGTCGGCGTGTGGTCCGACGACGCGGTGTACCTGGACATGGCGACGTCGATGGCGGCGGGCGAAGGCCCGCGGTTGGCATCGCTGCCGCTCGCCCCGCTGAGCGCGAAGTACCCCCCGCTGTGGCCGTGGCTGATGTCGCTCCTGGTGCGCGGCGGGCTCGATCCCGGGACCGAGTCCGGCGTCTGGGTGCTGCACGCCGTGGCGGCGGCCGGCTGGGCCACGGCGGCGCAGGGGGTGGTGACGGGGCTCGTGCCGCGCCTGGGCGGCGGTCGCCTCGCGCAACTGCTCGTCGGGGCCTTGCTCGTGGTCAACACCACGACGATCAAGACGGTGCCGAACGGCATGTCCGAGGGCCTGTTCACCGCGCTCTTCACCGGGGCCCTGCTCGGCGGCCTGTACGCGATGGAGGCCCCGCGAGCGGGGCGCGTGCTGCTGTGCGCCGGGCTGGCGGTGGCGTCGGCGCTCACCCGCTCGGTGGCCGCGCCGCTGATGCTGGTGGGCGCCGTCGGCGCGGGGGTCGGCCGGCGGTGGCGCCTGGCCGGGGCCCTCGCCGCGGGCTGGGCGGCGCAGGCCCTCGTGTTGCGGCTGTTCCGGTGGGGGGTCCAGCCACTTTCCCCCGACGCCGAGCGGGTGCTCCACTACTACGTGAGCTACTCCGAACACGTCGCGTACTACGCCGAGCCCGCCAAGGCGGGGCGGTGGTCCGAAGCGTGGAGCCGCCTCACGTCCACGGTGATCGGCAACACGTCGTTGGCCGTGGACTCGCTCGGCTCCATCGTGTACCCGGCGCGGATCCTCGGCATCGAAGGCGAACAGGACGGCAGCGGTACGCTGCTGGTGGGGGTGGCGTTCCTGGGGGCGGCGGTCGCGGCGATGCGCGCGCCGGCCGCGCGGCCGCTGGCGGCGGTGATCGGGGCCTATTTCGCGGTTTTCGTGGCGTGGACGTGGCCGTTCTCGTCACGCTTCTGGTTGCCGGTCGTCCCCGTGCTCGTCGCGTGTGCCGTGGTCGGCGTCCTCGGCGCGGGGCGAATCGGCCGCCTGCTCGCCGTTCCGCTGGTCGCGTTGGTGGTGATCGCCAACGGGTTCAGCCCGTACTACCGGATGAAGACGCTGCTTTCGGGCGAGTCGACGCCGGTGGCGGAGGGGGCGCACATCGCGGCGCTCCGGGGCCTGGCGCAGCCGGACGACGTCTTGCTCGGCCCGCTGCACATCGCGGCCGTCGCGCGAAAGGTCGGCTGCAAGTCGCTCGAGCTCGAGGCGCTCCTGCCCTCCGATCTGCGCCTGGGGCTCATGCTCGGCCAGCGCTCGTGGTCGGCCGAGGCCGGGACGCTGAGTGAAGCGCTGGCGAGCTCGTTCGACGCGCTCGGGCGGGTGCTCCCGGTGGGGGCCAACGCGTACGTCGTGGTCGACCCGACCCTGCAGAGCGTGGGCCAGCGCCGCGTGGAGCCGCTGATCCGCGCGCTCGTGGCGCAGCGGCGGCTCACCCCGGCCCTGGCCTCGGACGACGCGTGGGTGTGGCGAGTGGCGCCCGCGCCCTGACCGGGCACGGCCGCGTCTCGGGCCGACGGGCGGCCCGCCGGCCGCGGTTGTGCTACCCTCTGGCGCCCTTCCCGGAGCCTGCATGGAGCGCCCCACGCTGTTCGGTCACCCGACCGGGCTGTTCAACCTGTTCTTCGCCGAGATGTGGGAGCGTTTCTCCTACTACGGCATGCGGGCGCTGCTCGTCTTCTACATGCTCAAGGGCTTCTTGGCCTACGGCGACAAGGAGGCCTACGCCGTCTACGGCGCGTACACCGCGCTGGTCTACATGACGCCGTTCTTCGGCGGCATGCTCGCCGACCGCGTGCTCGGCGCCCGCCGGGCGGTGATCCTCGGCGGCCTGTTGATGGCGGCGGGCCACCTCACGATGACGATCGAGAGTGCGGGCGCCTTCTACGTCGCCCTCGCGCTCCTCATCGTGGGCAACGGCTTCTTCAAGCCGAACATCTCCACGATCGTCGGCGGCCTGTACCCCGAGGGGTCCACCAAGCGCGACGCGGGCTTCACGTTGGTCTACATGGGCATCAACCTCGGCGCGGCGATGGCGCCGCTGCTGTGCGGGTACGTCGGCGAGAAGTTCGGCTGGCACTACGGCTTTGGGCTTGCCACCGTCGGCATGCTCGTCGGCCTCGCGGTCTTCGCCGTTCCCACGCGGATCGCCCAGATCCTGATCCTCCTCGGCGCGCTGAGCACCGGCGGCTCGATGGTCTTCCTCCAGGACGACGCGATCCTCACCGCGGTCAACGCGTTCGTGGCACTCGCGCTCCTCGCGAGCGCGGGCATCGCGTTCATGGCGCTGAACAAGGGCGGCATCCCCGAGGACGCCGGGCAGCCGCCCGCCGGCGCGCCCGCCACGGTCATGGGGCTCCCGGTCCCCGCCGCGGTCGGCGGCGGGATCGTCCTCTCCATCCCGCTCCTCGCGTGGCTCGTCAGCTCCGCGCGTTCGGTGCGGCTCATCCCCAAGGAGCTCATCGAGTCGTTCCAGGAGGGGGGCAGCCCGCTCTTGCAGGTGGCCGCGAGCTTCATGGCCGAGGTGGCCACACCGCCGGGCCTCGTGCTCTTCGTGAGCGGCGCCATCGCGCTCGGCTACATCCTGAAGAACGCGTTCGAGGGCACGCTGGTCGAGCGCCAGCGCCTCTTCGTGGTCGTGGTGATGATGTTCTTCTCGATGCTCTTCTGGGCGTTCTTCGAGCAGGCGGGCAGCTCGATCAACAACTTCACCGACCGCAACGTCGACCGGGTGCGCGAAGAGCGCGTGATCGCCGCCGCCGACGTCGGCCAGACCGTCGAGCTCGTGCTCAACCAGGAGCAGGTCGGGCGCACCTTCACCGGCGAGCTCGTGGTCAACGGCGTCGTGTCCGGGCTCGACTGGGTCGACGACCCCGAGACCGCCGACGTCCCTGGCAAAGAAGGCGACGACGACAAGCTCACCGTCGTCCCCGGAAGCGCGTGGGCCCCCGGGGTGCTCTCGCTCAGCCACATCGACCGTGCCCGTGAAGACGCGCGTACGCTCGCCGAAGCGTCGGCCAAGGCCGGCACGCCGGTCGACGCATCGGTGGTGGCCCGCTGGCAGGTGGCGTCGGGCGACGTCGGGATGGGCGTCGGGGGCTCCGAGATCCCCGCCTCCACCTTCCAGGCGGCCAACCCGGTCTTCATCCTGCTCTTCGGCCTGTTGTTCACCGGCCTGTGGGGCTTCCTCGGTGCGCGCGGCCTCGAGCCCAACACCGCGATCAAGTTCGCCCTCGGCCTCGGGCAGCTCGGCGCCGGCTTCGGCGTGCTCTGGTACGGCGCCAACAACGCCGACGCGCGCGGCATGGTCGGGATGTCCTGGCTCATCCTTGGCTACCTCTTGCACACCACCGGCGAGCTGTGCTTGTCGCCGGTCGGGCTCGCGATGGTCACGCGGCTGTCGCCGACGCGCCTGGTGAGCACCGTCATGGGCGCCTGGTTCCTCGCCACGGCGTTCTCCTCGTTGCTCGCCGGCATCATCGCGACGTTCACGGGCGTGGGTCACGGCGGCGGCGACGAGCGCACCATCCCGGCGCCGGTCGACACGCTCCCGGTCTACGCGGGCGTATTCGGCCAGATCGGCGTGGCCTGCATGGTCTCGGCGGTCATCCTGCTCGTGCTCTCGCCCATCCTGGTCAAGTGGATGCACGAAGAGCCGGGCGCGGCGAAGGCGGCCGGCGGCCACTGAGCCGGGTGGAGGCCGTGTCTTGCCGGTGGGCCGGGCAAGACGCGGCGCCCTGGGTTGCGGGTCGGCGTGCTCGCGACCCGGTGTGGCCAAACGCGGCGTTGTGGAGGACATGGTCACCGCCGGGTCCTGCCGGGCCGGGCGGAATTGGCGTTCGCTCCCCCGCAGGTTCGCAAGCGAACCTGCGCTCCGCTCAGCCGATTCCGCCCGACCCGTCACCCGCCGCGTCACCGAGCCGCACAGCGGCGGAGGCGCTCGGCACAGGGTCGATGAGCACGCCGGTCCGCGAGGGGCTTGCTGCGCCGGCCCGACGAACCGGCGTTCAGGCCCCCGGTCGGCGCTGGCTCAGCTCGAGCTGCAGGTCCACCGCGCGGGCGGCGAGCTGCTTCACGAGCATCCCCAGCCAACCGCCCCGGCGCACCTCCTGCTCCAGGGCGGCGCGGGTGATCACGCGCACCACCACCGGGCTGGACGCGGTGACGGTGGCCGTACGGGCACCGCCGGTGACCAGCGCGGCCTCGCCGAAGGTCGCGCCGGGGCCGAGCTCCGCGATGGGGCCGCCGTTCTGGGACACTTCGCACTCCCCCTCGACGATGAAGTAGGCCGAGTCGGCCTCGTCGCCCTGGCGGACGATCTCGGTGCCGGGGGCGAACGTGCGTCGTTCGAACCACCACCCCTCGGTGCGGGCGCGTTGCAGGTCGCCGATGAGCGCGCCGATGTCCGGGTACCGGTCGGCCGGGTCGAGCTCGAGGCACTGCATCGCGATGCGGACCAGCTCGGGCGGTTGGGGGCGCCCGGGGATCGGCGGCGGCGGCGGCACGTGCACCGCGTCGGGCCCGGAGAGCGCCCGCTCCTCGAGGGTCAGCGCGCCGTTGGGCTTCTTCCCGGAGAGCGCGTAGTACAGGAGCCCGCCGATGCCCCAGACATCGGTGCGGGCGTCGCAGACCTCGCCGCGCGCCTGCTCCGGCGCGGCCCAGCCGGCGGTGCCCGCGAACGGGACATCGGTCTCGCCGCGGACCTGGGCAATGCCCCAGTCCATCAGGTAGACCTGGCCGAAGCCGCCGATCATGATGTTCTCGGGCTTCAGGTCGCGGTGGATGACGCCGCGGTGGTGCGCGAACGCGAGCGCTTCGCACACCCGCAAGAGCGCTTCGATCACCCGGCCGGTGGCGGTGACGGCGTCGGGCTCGCGCCGGAGCATGTCGCCGAAGGTGTGCCCCTGGACGCGCTTCATGGTGAACCAGTCCGGGCCGAGGTCGTGGATGGGCACGACGACCGGGTGGTCGAGCTGGGCGGTGAGCCGCGCTTCGGCGCGCATCCGCGCGAGGTCGGCCTCGTCGGTGGAGGAGCACACCTTCACCGCAACCGGACGCTCCAGCGTCTGGTCGAGCACCAGGTGGACGGTGGCGGCCCCGCCGCGGGCCAACAAGCCCTGGTCGGCGTAGCGCGACGGGTCGAGGGGAATCGGCAGGTCGTCGGACATCGTGGCGGACATATCCAGGGCGCGCACGCTCGCGCGCGGGCCGCGGGTCTGGTAGTCTCCCGAGACGCTGATGCTGCTCGCTCTCTCGACGCTGACCCTCGCCGCGATCCCCGACGTGGACACCCCGCTCAAGGGGAGTTCCAAGGCACGCAAGGACGCAGCGTTGGTGGTCTCGGTCGAAGACTACACCTACCTGCCCGACGTCGGCGGCAGCAACGTCGACGCCGACGCGCTCGAGGGCTGGCTGCAGAAGACGCGCGGCGTCGAGCGGGTCACGCGCCTGCGCGACCCCGACCGCAACGCGCTCCGCAAGGGCGCGGCCGAAGCGGCGCGCAACGTGCGCGGGGGTGGCCTGTTGTGGGTGTACTTCGTGGGCCACGGCGCGGTCGACGAGGGGGGGCGGCGCCTGCTGCTCACCAAGGAGGCCGCACCCGACGACCTCACCGGCCTCGGGATCGACGACCTCGCGACGACCGCGGGCAACAGCCGGGCCAAGCAGATCCTCCTGCTCATCGACGCCGACTTCGGTGGCGTGGGCCGGGCGGGCGAGCCCCTCGGGGTGTCCGAGCGGGCGCCGCCCGCGTTCTCGGTGCCCACCAACCCGAAGCTCGCGGTGTGGTCGGCCACCTCGGCCGGCGAACCCAACGCCCCCTACCCCGCGAGTGGCCACGGCCTGTTCACCTGGCTCACGCTCGGCGCGCTGCGCGGCTGGGCCGACGGCGCCACCGGCGGCAAGCCCAACGGCGAGGTCTCGCTGGAAGAGGCGCAGGCCTTCGTCTCGGCCAAGGCCCGCGCGATGGGCGGCCGCGGGTGGAGCCCCACGCGCGAAGGCCGCGCTGACGTGATGAAGTGGGCCATCGCGCGCGGCAACCTCGAGGCGGGGCCCGACGCCGAGCTGTGGACCACCCTCGCCGCCGAAGAGAAGGCGCGTCGGGTGCGCGAAGCCACCGAGCGCCTGCAGGCCCAGGCCACCGGCGAGTGGCTGGAGATCGCCGCGGTCACCGCGGTCGCCACGCCGCAGGGCATCGAGAAGCTCAACGCGTTCATCGCCCGCTACGAGCTCGCGGTGGTGCAGGTCGACGGGGTGGACGTCGCGATCACCGTCCCCGAGGTGGTCGACGCCCGCGCCCGGCTCGACGGGTTCGCGCGCGACGCGCGCAAGTCCAAGGGCAAGAAGCGCCCCAAGAAGGGCTCCAAGAAGAAGGTGGTCGCCGCGGCGCCGCCGAAGGTCAGCACCACCCTCCTCTGCGACGACCTCGTCAAGCTCGAGCCCGCGGCGATGGGCGGCACGCTCTCGCCCGACGAGCTGACGTGCCTCGAGGTCAAGCTCAACAACGCGCCGCGCCAGACCGAGAAGGACAAGATCAGCCGGGTGCTCTTGGCCAACGCCGACGGCAAGGGCAGCGTGAGCGAGTGGATGCGCCTCGCCGCGCGCCACCTCGACGAGGTCGACCGCAGCGATCCCGACATGTGCTTCCGCTACGCGCTCACGCTCTCGCGTCAGGGCGACATCGACGACGCGCCGGAGGTCCTGCGCTGGTCGGACTACGCGTTGGAGAACAAGTCGCGGTGGGAGGGGCCCACCTTCGTCGCGCGCGTGTACAACCTGTACCGGCTCCGCGCCGAGACGGCGACGCGCGTGTGGATCGACGCCGAAGACGAGCTCCTCACCGACCGCACCGAAGAGAACATGGTCGAAGCGGAAGAAGCGCGCGGCCTCGCGAAGAACAGCGCGCGCGAATGGCTCGACTACGCCACGGCCTCCGCCCAGCCTACCGACCGGGCGTACCGGCTGTGCGAGACGGCCGCGGGCAGTCCGAACTTCTGCACGGCCAAGCCCGCGGAGTAGGGGAGTCGAGGGGGCAGGCGGGCGCCCTGTGCTTGCCGACGGAGGTGCGGCATTTCGCCGCGCGGGTGGGGGAATTGGCCCGCGATTCGGACATTGCGTCGCTTGGACGTCGGCACGGTTCTTGCGTGGTCCGGGGCGGGAGGCGCGATGAGCCAGCCGACGCAGCACCCATCCCGGACGATGTGGTTCGGGGTCCTCGCAGTGGTGGTGGCGGGCGGGACGGCGTTCGGGGTGTGGCGGGTGGTCGACGGCTACCGGCGGGCCCTGGACATCGCCCTCAATCCGCCCGATGCGGCCGACGTCCTGGTGGCCACGCGAGAGCTGGCCGTGGGGGAACGCATCGCGGACGGCGACATCGAACTTCGGCGCCTGTCCGATGCGGGGCACCACCCGGGGTATCTGCACGAGGCGGAGATCGTCGTCGGGGAGACGGTCGTGGAGCGCGTCTTTGCCGGCGAGCCGCTCCGTCGGGAGCGGCTCACCCTCGGCGGTGGGTCGCTTCGCCCCGAAGCGCTCCTGGAGCCGGGGACGCGTGCGGTCACCGTGAAGGTCGAGCGCGCGGCCGGCGTGGGCGGGTTCCTGGTGGCGGGGGCGTACGTCGACGTCATCGTCACGCTGCGCCCGGACGCCAACCAGCTCGGCGCGAACTGGGTGACGGAGACGATCGTCCAGGCGGTTCGGGTCCTCGCGGTGGGCGACACCTTGGTGGGGGCAACCGAGGAGAGCAAGAAGTCCACGTTCGGGAAGGATCGGGGCGCCTCGGGGCGGCCGCGCGAGGTCTACGCGACGCTGGAGGTCGAGCCCGACGAGGCCGAGAAGGTCGCGATGGCCACCTCGCGAGGGGACCTCTACCTCTCGCTGCGCGCCCCCGAGGACTACGACCTGGTACTCGACGAGGCGCCGCTCATCACCAATGCGCTGGTGGGGATCGCGGCCAAGCCGAGCCCGGCGCGGGCCAGCCGTCTGGAGAAGCGCAAGGCGCAGAAGTCGGCGCCGCCGGCGGTGAACTTCGGCCCGCAGACGGAGGTGATCTCCGGACGCGAGGTCAAGGTCGAGACCATCGACGCGAGCACCGGTCAGGTCGTACACCCGGAGAAGCGGAGGTAGGCATGGACGCTGTCCGGCGGGTCGCGCTGGTGGGAGCCAAGGGAGGCTCCGGCACCACGCTGCTGGCGGCGAACCTCGGGGCCGTTGCCCAGCGGGGCGGCTCGAGTTGTGTGCTCGACCTCGACTGCCGCAAGGGCGACCTCGCGGCGCTTCTGGATGTCCGGCCGAAGGTGATCGTGCCCGAACTGTGGGGGTCCGACTGCGACGCGAGCCGCCTGCGGGGCAGCGCCTCGCACCTGCCCGGGGGGCTGTGCATCCTCGGGCAGCCCGACGCGATGGCGCAGCTCGCGCGGCCGCTCCCCACGGAGGCCCTCGGCCTGTTGGCGTTGGCGGCGGCCGCCTGGGACACCCTGGTGGTCGACTGCGGCGCGGGCCTGGACGAGGTGATGGTGGCGGTGCTCGCGGAGGTGGACGCCGTCGTCATCGTCGCGACGCCGGATGTGCTCGCGGTGCGCAACGCACGGCGCCTCGATGCGGTGCTCGGACAGGTCGGCGTCCCGGAGGCGCGCCGCCTGGTCGTGCTCAACCGGGTCGACCGGCACGATGCGTTCGACACCGCCGACATCGAGGCGGCCGCGCGGGTGCACGTGGCGGCGCGCCTCCCGCGCGATGATGCGGCATGTGCGCGCGCCGTGGGGGAAGGGGCGCTCCTGGCCGACGTGGCACCCGGTTCCCCGCTGGTGCGCGCGGTCGAAGACCTGTGGTCGTTGGTGCGAGGTGAGCCGTTGGCCCCGCGAACATCCCGATGGCGAATCCCCTGGTTGGGAGGTGAACCGTGAGTATCCGTGTGCTCGACGCCGCCCCGTTGCCGGTGCCCGCCCATGCCACCGAGTACGAGAGCATCAAGCACGAGCTGCACGCCGAGCTCGTGGCGGCCCTCGACCCGGTCGCGCTGAAACAACTCACACGCGCCGAGCTCGAGCCGCAGCTGCGCGCCCGCCTGGATCGGACGGTCCACTCGCGGGAGCTCCCGCTGACCGCGAACGAGCAGGACCGCGCGGTCGACGAGATCATCGACGAGGTCCTCGGCTTCGGGCCGCTCGAGCGGCTCCTGAGGATGCCGGACACCACCGACATCCTCGTCAACGGCCCCGACACGGTCTTCGTCGAGCGGGCCGGGCGCCTCGAACGGGTGCCGGTGCGTTTCCGCGACGAGGAGCACCTGCGGCATGTCATCGACCGCATCGTCTCGCGGGTGGGGCGCCGGATCGACGAGTCGGTGCCCACCGTCGACGCCCGCCTGCCGGATGGCAGTCGGTTCCATGCGATCATCCCGCCGCTCGCCCTCGACGGCTCCACCGTCTCGATTCGCCGCTTCGGCCTCAACCCCATCCTTCGCGGCGACCTGCTCCGGCTCGGCTCGATCCCGGAGCCGGCGATGCGCCTGTTGGAGGGCTGCGTTCGTTCGCGGTTGAACATCCTGGTCTCGGGGGGGACCGGCAGCGGCAAGACCACCCTGCTCAACGTGCTCTCGGGGTTCGTTCCGGCCGGCGAGCGGGTCATCACCATCGAGGATGCCGCCGAGCTGCGCTTGCAGCAGCCACACGTCGTGCGCTTGGAGACCCGCCCGCCCAACCTCGAAGGCGCGGGCGAGGTGACCACGCGTGAGCTCGTGCGAAACGCGCTGCGGATGCGGCCCGACCGCATCATAGTCGGCGAGATCCGCGGCCTGGAAGCGA
>SXGT01272805.1_pt1 | contig 12433 bp, 12 predicted proteins | sample 3176221 | NCBI WGS metagenome assembly SXGT01 (sample SAMN11356862, study PRJNA531348) | freshwater metagenome | isolation source: freshwater sample F1-120 | place: China: Fuxian Lake, Yuxi | collected 2017-12-25
GCCAGTTGGCGTCATCTTTTGTGACCTAAAATGTTCACCACAACCATGCTACGCCGAACGGAAACGTTGCATGTGGGCGCGCTCACGGTCGAGGGCATCCGTCGGAAAAGGCTGGGCGCCGCCCAAGGTTTGCGCATCTAGGAACAATTCCGCCGCCTCTTCCATAATGATAATGATCTGGGCCGCCGCCGCCGGATCGGCGCCAAAAGCGAGGAGACCATGATTCCCCAACAAAAGCGCCGGGATCCCTGGATGAAGCCGCAGTTGTTCACGAATGTTGGCGACCGCTTCCGCCGAACCACGCGGCGCCCACTCAGCCACCGGAATATCTTCGACAATGCCAAACCGGAGGAATGCTTCATAGACCACCGGCAGCGGCTTGTTGGCAACGGCGAAGCTGGTCGCACGCGGGGAATGGGTATGAATCACCGCCTGAACATCCGGGCGCTCCCGGTAGACCCCGGCGTGCATACCGACAATCTCACGCGCGACGGCTTCAATCGCGCCTTCCACCACTTCACCGTCGAAGGTAACTACGACAAATTGCTCTGGCGTCAACTGGTGGATATGACCGCCAGCCGTCAAGAGCAGGCGCTCCGGTTCAGGCAAACGCACACTCAAGTTGCCGTGACCGCTGTGCGACATTACCGCCGCAGTAAAGAGCCGGTTGGCAGCCTCGATCAATTGTCGGCGTTGGGCGAGATAGCTTACGGTACTCATCTAGTCGCTCCTTTTGGGGTGTGGATTTGTGTAAGCAAACGGGTTGTATTACCGCTGAGAAGCGCGGCCTGGTCATGTGCATTTAATTTCAAGGCAGCCAGTACTGTTTCGACCTGTCGGCGGGCCGCAATTGCCATAATCGGCCAGTCGCTGCCCAGAAGGACGTGGTCAGGCCCCAGTAGGTCAAGGGCAAAACGGATCGTCACCGGGTCAAAACCCATGGTGTCAATATAGAGCCGCCGCCGTGTCACGCTGGGTAAGCCGCCTTGCCAACCATCTTCGTGCAACCGCTCTTGATCGGCAATACCAGCAAAAACCAAGGCGGCAATACCGATCAAAGGGATGACGATTGCAAGTTGTGGCAGTGTATCCAAGAGGCCACTGCGCAATAGAGCCAAAATACTGGCCGCATCCTCGCTGCCACGCGCCAGCAAAACGCCACTATGTCCCAGACGACCATACCGTTCCGTCAAACCGGCTGGGCTGATGGGATGCACAAAGACCGGCACACGTAGCGCCGCCGCCGCTTCAAAAGTGGGTCGTGCGGCTGGGTCATCGAGCCAGCGGTCGCCCAACGCACAATCGACACAGATGCCGCCGATGCCCAACGTCTGCACCGCCCGTTCAACTTCGCGCGCGGCGGCGTCGCCCTGAAAGGCATCAATGGTTGCCAGCGCTAATAGTCGCTGCGGATAGCGTGCGACCAGTTCGGCCAGGTGATCATTGATCCGCTGGATCAGGCTGACACTCAACTGCCTACCCGGCAGGGCCAGGGATGCCGCCGGCGCGCTTACCACTTTGGCGTCAACGCCGACCGCAGCAAGGGCATCGAGTTGGGCCTCAATTTTGGTGATCAAGGGCCAAACGCGCGCCAACCCGCGCAAACCGGGCGTCGTTGGCGTCGCCGCCCAGCTTGGGTGGTAGTAGTGACTATGAAAATCGATGATGGGTGTTACGGTATGATTGGACATACGCTTTTACAAATTCTCCAACGCCTGATCGAGATCCGCCAGCAGATCCTCCTGCTCTTCGACACCGACCGAGAGGCGGATCAAATTGGCCGGCGCTTCGTGGGATGAACCACGGGCGCCGCTGTGCGACATATAGACGGGCAGTTCGATCAAGCTTTCGACCCCGCCCAGGCTGACGGCAAAGGTGAAGAGCTTGGTGCGACCTACAACGGTGCGGGCCGCGTCGGCGCCGGCTTTGAGCGTGAACGAGACCATCCCGCCAAAGCCGCGCATTTGCTGACGGGCCAGCGCATGTTGCGGATGGGAGGGCAAGCCGGGGTAGTAGACCTGTGCCACCGCCGGATGGTCGAGCAGAAAATGGGCCACGGCCAAGGCATTGGCTTCATGGGCGCGCATCCGCAGCGCCAGCGTTTTGATACCCCGCAAGACCAGCCAGGCGTCAAAGGGGCCGGGGACGCCGCCTACGGCATTTTGCAAGAATTTCAGCCGGGCATAGAGGTCAGCGTTGGCGGTGACAATGGCGCCGCTGATGACATCGCTGTGGCCGGCATGATCTTTGGTAGTGCTATAGAGGGCGAGATCAATGCCAAAGTCGAGCGGGCGTTGAAAGTAGGGGGAAGCAAAAGTGTTATCGACCAACGTCAACACCCCGTGGTCGCGGGCGAGTTGCCCCAGTGTGGTTAGGTCAGCCAGGTTCAGCAACGGATTGGTCGGCGTTTCCAGCCAGAGCAATTTGGTCGTCGGGCGAATGGCGGCGGCAACCTGCGCCGGTTCACGTGTATCGACAAAATCAAAGGTCAACCCATGCCGCGCGAAAACTTTGGTAAAAAGGCGGTAGGTGCCGCCGTAGATATTATCGCCAATCACCACATGATCGCCGGCAGACAAGGCCAACAACACGGCGCTTTCCGCGGCCAACCCGGATGCGAAGGCCAGCGCATAGGGCGCATCTTCGAGCGCGGCTAAGGCTGTCTCTAACGCCGTGCGCGTCGGATTTCCGGTGCGGCCATAGTCGTAGGCTTGATCACTCTCCACCGCAAACTGGGCAAAGGTTGACGTTTGATAGATCGGAACCGTCACCGCGCCGGTGGCGGGATCAGGGGCCTGCCCGGCATGGATCGCGCGGGTGGCAAAGCCATAGGTGCTGATTTCACTCATTTCAATATTCTCACTATCTAGTGCCAGGTTGCCAGCCGAGCGCTGGTGCGATCTGCGTGGCGATCTGCTCAAACATCTGGATCGCGCGCGCCAGCGGCGGCGTGGCAGGGTTAAATTGTAGAATAAGATCGGTAGCAAAGGGCAGGATCTTGTCGGCTAACAAGAATTCAACGATCTCTTCAGGATGACCATAGGCAATGTGCAGACGACCACAATAGGCTTCAAACGACAAACCGGATGGCAGTTGGCCCTGCTTGACCAGCCTATCCACGAATAAACCAACGCCTGTGCGTAATTCAGCCAACGCCGTGCGCTTATCCGCCGCCGGATAGATGCCGCGTGAGAGCGCCAAGGGTGGCGCAGACATTCCAAGCAGACTAGCAGGCCAGGCCGCTTGGAATGCCTGCGCCACCGGCAGTTGGTTTTGATCGGTCGCGGTTCCGTTCATCCAGGCGGAACGCGCCAGCAACAGGCCCGCGCGCTGTGTCGCCACAGACTGGGCGCCTTCCACACTCACGGCACTCTGCCAGAGCCGATCCACCAGGGTGGGCGCCGGTGGCTGGAGCGTTTGGCCGCTTGCACCGAGCGCTTCCCCGCGTAAAGCCCGTTGCAGCGTGGCGAGCGCATCCGTTGTCAAGGGGTGGCGCTTGGCCAGATCAACCCCATATGCTTCAAATTCCAGTGGATCGCCGCCACTGCCAACCCCTAATTCCAGCCGGCCATCACTCAAGGCATCAACCACTGCTGCATCTTCGGCCACACGCAACGGGTGGGTAAAGGGTAGCAGAATCACCGAAGCCCCCAAGCGAATCCGGCGGGTGCGTTGGGCTGCGGCAGCTAACATAGGAAAGAGCGAAGGCAAACGCCCGGCCACCTCCTTAAAATGATGTTCGGCCAGCCAACCGACCTCAAAGCCCAGTTGCTCGGCAGCGACAAAAAGTTCTAAGGTCTCCTGGTAGATGTGGCGCGGGTCGCCGGCGCCTTCACTATGGGTTAAAAAACCAAGGCGTATGCGTTGGCTCATCAAATCACCTTTCTATTTGGCGCGCAGTTGTGGATCGAGGGCATCGCGCAGGCCTTCGCCGATATAATTGATGCTGAGCACCGTCACAAAGATAAAGAGGCCGGGAAAGAGCGCCATGGAGGGGGTGAATTCCACAAAGTTTTGCGCTTCAAAGAGCATCCGCCCCCAGGTTGGCGTATCCGGTGGGAACCCCAAGCCCAAAAAACTCAAACTCGATTCGGTGATAATGGCCGAGCCAACGGCCAGCGTGGCGGCCACAATGACCGGCCCTAGGGTATTGGGCAGGAGATGGCGCAGAATAAGGCGCCGTTGTGGGACGCCAACGGCATGGGCCGCCGTAACAAATTCCGCTTCGCGCAAGACCAGAAAATTGGCGCGCACCAGACGGGCCACCGACATCCAGTTGAGGCCGCCGATGATCAAGACGATCAAGGCAAAGATCCCCAGTTCCGGCCCCACCAAGTCGGTGATCGGCTCGCGGAAGAGATAGATGATCAGCAACAACAAGGGCAACTGGGGTAGTGAGAGAAAAATGTCAGTCACCCGCATGAGCAAGAGATCAAGCGAGCCGCCAAAGAAGCCCGCCAACGCGCCAACAAGCGTACCCAGCGTAATGGCAACTAACATGGCAACCACGCTCACCGCCACTGAGATACGGCCACCCCACAAGACACGCGCCAGCAGATCTTGCCCCAAGTCGTTGGTGCCGAAGGGATAGGCCCAACTGGGCGCTTGCGAGGCAACGGCGAAGTCAACTTTGTTGTAGGGTGTTGGATAGAGCAGTGGGCCGACAATGGCGCTGGCAATGATCGCCAACAAGGCAAATGCCCCAACCATCGCCAGCCGATGGCGCCGAAATTGCCGCCAGGCCGCCTGCCAGGGCGAGCGCTTTTTGTATTGTCGCTGCCCCACCGTTTCTTCGTCTGCCGCCGTTGCTCCTGTCGCCAAGGTGAGCGGTAATTTCTGTATAACTTCGTTCGTCATCCCAATTCCTTTGCCAAATTCTTACTGCGCCTTTGTGCCCTGCCCCTGCGGGTTGAAAAAGGGAAAGACCACATAGCTGTAAACCAGACAACCGACACAGAGATTAAAGAGCGCTTCCAAGGTGGCAAAGCCAATGAACACCAGCGCCAGTACGATACTACTGGGTGGATGGAGATAGGCCAGCAGGGCAATCGCCAGGGCAAAGAGAAACCCGACCCGCGCTGCAAAAATCTTGGGTGCTTTGTCAATCAGAATTTCGCGCAGCCCGGCCAATTCACTGATCTGTCGGCCCAGCCAACTCAGCGGGCTATAGCGCAGCCTGGTAAAGGCGCGCAGGTAAAAATCGACTACCAAGAACAGAACCAGGTAAACAGCGCCGGCATAGAGATAACCGACGGTCAACAAGATGACGAACGCCGCCACAATGCGCACCACATTTTCATTGACACGCAGCGGAGAAACAGGACAGACTAAATTTTGAAACCCCATTTTATTCACCTGTCACAGATAAGGTATGACTGACCACCCTTGTTAATCAGTGGGTCAGTAAGTCAGTGAGACAGTAGATCAGTGACTGATCCACTGTCTCACTGATCCACTGTCTCACTTCCGTTGTTCTGTACTAGCCATAGCGCACCCGTGGATCAAGCAAGCCATAGAGCAGATCGGCCACCAGGTTAAAGGTGACGATCAGAATGGCATAGATGAAGGTGATCGCCATGATCACAGGAGTATCACTGGCGAGAATGCTACTGACCAGCAGTGCGCCAATGCCCGGCACCCGGAAGACCTGTTCGGTGATGAGCGCGCCAGTAAAGACATTCGGAAGGCCCAAAGCTACCAGGGTGACAACCGGAATCAAGGCATTGCGCAAGACATGACGATTGACCACAACCCATTCCTGCAACCCTTTAGCGTGCGCCGTGCGCACATAATCGCGCCGGATATTTTCCAACACGGCGGAACGGGTATAGCGCAGCAAGGCTGCGGTCTGAAAGAGCGCTAAGACGCTAATCGGCAAGATCGATTGGCGCACCTGGGCAACCAGGCTGCTCCAATCGGTCACTTCGAGGGTGCTGTTATAAATAAAGGGGAACCAGCGCATCCGGACGCTAAAGACGATAATCAACAACAGCCCCGTAAAAAAGGTGGGCAACGAAAAGCCGATAAAGGCCAACGTTGTCGTGATTTGGTCAAAGATTGAATACGGGCGCACCGCCGCCAGCACGCCGATCGGCAGCGCCAACAGTACGCTGATCAGATAGGCCACACCCACAACCGCGAGCGTGGTTGTCAGGCGTTGGCCCAAAAACCCGCTCACGGGGCTGCGGCTGGCAAAGGAGTAGCCCATATCGCCGTTGATAAAGGCCCAGATCCATTTGACATACCGCACGTAGATTGGCGCATCCAGCCCCAGCGCACGGCGAATGTTTTGCCGCACTTCCTCCGACATAGAGGGATCGGTCGCAAAGGCGGCCATTGGGTCGCCGGGCGCCAGGGCCAGAATCGTAAAGATCAGCGCGCTGATCACGATAAGGGTGGGGATCGAGAGCAGCAGGCGTCTGATCAGATAAGGGGTCATTGCGCTTTCCGCACCCAATCTTTCAACAGCCAGAGTTGCGAATCCCACGGCGTTAGGACGACGCCATCCAGCGTATTGCTCACGCCATTGGGGAAGGTGCGATGAACTACGGGAATGATCACCACATCGTTGATCAGGAGGTCATTCAACTGGATGTAGATCGCTTGCCGTTTGGCCGGATCTAATTCGGTTTTGGCCTGAGTGACTAAGACGTCATACTCAGGATTGCACCAGCGGGTAAGATTGCCCTTTGACCACTCATTGGCTTTTGACACAATTTCCGCACAAGTGAAATCCTCCAGATAGTCGCCGGGGTCAGGATTGCTGCTGCCGGTGGTGTACAACTGGGCATCGGCGTAAAAGTGTTTGAATGTGTCGGGATTCGCCGGGTCGTTATTGAAGAAGACGGTGCTGTCCACACTCTTCAACTCCACACCAAAGCCAATGGATTCTAGGGATTGTTTAATAATCTCCTGGGTCTTTTGGCGCACGGGGTTGACCGACGATTGGAAGAGAATTTGCAGCTTGACGCCCTCCTTCTCGCGAATGCCATCGCCATCGCTATCCTGCCACCCTGCCTCAGCCAAGAGCGCAGCGGCTTTTTCAAGGTTAAACTCAAAGGTGGTATTGGCCGAAACCACATTGGGCGGCGCCACCACGGCGTTGCTGGTGACCTGCCCGGCCGGCCCATAAAGTTGATCGACAATGGTTTGCCGGTCAACCGCGAGACTGAAGGCCTGACGCACCTTCAAATCAGTGAAGAAGGGGTGGGGTGTATTGACACTAGCCCGTTCGCCATCGACCTCCTGGTTCGGGTCGGCGCGGTTGAGTTCGATCCGTTCAGCATTGCCGCCGGGGTTGAGCAGCAACGTGCCTTTGCCTTCAGCCGCCAGTTGTTGCAACACCTGCGCCTCGACCTGCAAATTCCAGGCATAGTCCGCATCGCCCGTTTGTAACACCGCACGGGCCGCTGAGGTGGCGTCGCCGCCCCCTTTTAACTCGACGCGGCTAAAGTAGGGTTTGTCCGCTTCGCGGAAATTGGGATTGGGTTCAAAGACAATAATGTCGCCCGGTTTGAACTCCACCACCTGATAGGCGCCCGTGCCTACTGGTTTGAGATTGGCCGGCGCTTCACTGGACTTGGCGCCGATGTAATCCTGAAAGATATGCTTGGGGATAATTGGCCCGTTGGCGCCAACAAAAGGCCGCGCCCAGACTGGCGTGACATCTTTGAAGTTCACTTTTACCGTTGTCGCATCGATCACTTCGACACTCGCCACATTGCTATAGGAACTGCCGCTGGTGGCGCCGGTGGCCGGGTCAGCAATGTAGTCAAAGGTAAATTTCACATCTTCCGCTGTAAAGGGTTCGCCATCCGACCATTTGACATCGGCCAGAAGCTTCCAGGTAACGGATTTCCCATCGGCGACCACCCCGCCATTTTCCAATGACGGGATTTCAGCGGCCAGGAAAGGCACCAACTCGCCGTCGGCGTTAAAGGAAGCCAATGGCTCATAGGTGACACGGCTGGCATCGGTATCTTTCCCGCCCGTCGCCAGGTGTGGATTGAGAATCGTCGGCGCTTGCCACCAAAGCAAGCGAAGGGTATCGCCAGCGCCGCGACCCGTTGCCGCCGGTACGGCATTGGCCGGGCTAGCGCTAGAGGCTGCCGGTGCTGTACTCTGGGGCGCACAACTGCTGACCAAGGCGGCGATCACAAGGAGCAAGCTAAGGATACGAACAGAATGGTACTGCATACAGTTGAATCTCCAATTGTTGATAGAAACCTGGGTGCTAACAGAACCCAGGCTTCTTACGGGTTGATTTACTTTTCCACCGGCAATCTGACGCCATTGCCCCACTCGGTCCACGAGCCGTCATAGTTGCGGACATTGGGATAGCCCAAGAGGTAGGTCAGCACAAACCAGGTATGGCTGCTCCGTTCGCCGATCCGGCAATAGGCGATGATGTCATCGGTGGCGCGCAACCCTTTTTCTTCTTCATAGATAGCGCGTAAGTCGGCGGCGCTTTTGAAGGTGCTATCGGCATTGGCGGCGCGTGCCCAGGGGACGCTTTGGGCGCCGGGAATGTGACCGCCCCGCAGCGACCCTTCCTGCGGGTAGTCGGCCATGTGCAACAGTTCGCCCTTATACTCGGCTGGGCTGCGCACATCGACCAGCGGCCCCTTGAGTTGGAGATGAGCCAGCACGTCGTCGCGGTAGGCGCGAATCTTGCTGTCGTTGCGGGGCAGGGCAATGTAGTCGGTTGGCGGGTAGTCCGGCGTGGTCGTTGTCAATTCACGTCCCTCGGCGATCCATTTGGCGCGACCGCCGTTGAGGATCTTGGCGTTGGTGTGACCAAAGAGTTGAAAGACCCAAAAGGCATAGGTCGCCCACCAGTTGTGTTTATCGCCGTAGAAAACCACCGTCGTATCGTTGGTAATCCCCTTTTGGCGCAGAAGCGCTTGAAATTGCGCTTGATTAATGTAATCGCGCACGGTGTGGTCATTCAGGTCTTGGTGCCAATCCACCTTGATCGCGCCGGGAATGTGGCCGGTATCGTAAAGCAACACATCTTCGTTGCTCTCGATCAAACGCACCTTGGGATGCTGGAGATGTTGCGCCACCCAGTCGGTGCTGACCAGGACATCGGGACGGGCGTAGCCATTCAGGGCACTCATCAATTGGCTCCTTCTATACTTTGGTATTTTGGGCTATGGTTGCAGGATGGTTCCCGCAGTAATTTACAAAAAGTTGCTATCGCGCTGCCGCTAAGGCGTTTTCAAAAAAAATATCCATCGTAGGGGCGTCCCCTTGCGGATGCCCCGGCTTGTAACGCATAGGAACACCCGCAAGGGGATGCCCCTACGGATACTTATTTCTTTTCGTCTGCCTAAACACTTTCCGACAGCGTATGCACTAACTTACCTTGAATCGTTTGGGGGTGCAGCAACAAATTGAAGATCGGGCAAACCCGCTCAACCGTTTCGTGCAGATCGGCCAGCGCTTCCGGGGTCGCCGACGATTTGATATGCACAGTATAGGCAAGGTTATGGGGATAGACCGGAATATGCTCGTTGCCCGGCGTGCCGGCACGGGGGTCGAGTTGCCCCGTGACTTCCACGGCCAACTCATCCAACGGCACCCCTTTATCGGCGGCTTGAATCAGGAAAATATGGGTCAGGCAACTACCCAGCACGCCCAGTTGCAATTCCGGGGAACCAGCGCCCAGGTTATAACCGGCAAAGTCATAGGGGCTGTCGCTAATCACATGGTGTTCACGAATGCGGATGTGGCGAATGCCGCTGCGCCCTTCGGCATTCACTTGCGCTTTGATTGGATGGGGTTCACTCGCCCCAGCCGCCACTTTGGCACGCCGGGCCAGTAAGGCGGCGCGCTTCTGCGCCAGGTATTCGTTGAGGTTGCTCATAAGGTTCTGTGCTTTGTCCTTTTCAAAGGTAAAGAATTTGCTGCATAAAAAAAGCGCCACCGGCTGAATCCGATGACGCTCTTGTAACCGACCGAGTCAAGTTACCTGACCTGGCCTTGGCCTTCACCGCATTCCACTGTCGAAGGAGCGGAAGCAGTGTGGGCCTGATCTAGCTTGTTGCTGCCCAGCGTGAACCGTGGGTCAGCGCCGCTATGAGTCAGGACACTGCTTCCGCTGCCTACATGGACAACAACTAGTGGTTTGCTTGACGGACAACATCAGTGATTGCATAAAGATCATCATCCTAGGGCGATTGCGCCGGTTCTGAAAAAAGCCCGCAGCGGGGTACTTGGCACCCGCTGCGGCTTGCGTAAGGCCAAATGCAACCCAAATGGCAAGACCAGGATAGCAAGCCGTGGTAACATGCGCCGTTAGCGGGCAGTAACAAAGCAGTAACAGCTATGGAAAACAGCACCGCAAGAGCTGTTACTACCTTGTTACTCCCACACTACCGGGTTTGTGACCAGCCCCACTTATACTATAGATAGAACGCAACGAAAGCCGTGTTGACGATCAGATAAACCGTGTTAAATAAGGAGGCCATCATGTTACTTGAGAGTTTACTACCCGTCGGGATCGTGGCCGTTACCCTAGCAATGTTCTTAACGCTGATCTACTATGTGTTGATGACCCCCAAGAACGACTTCGACGCAGAGAGCCAAGCACAGTGGAATCACCACCCGGTTTTGGATGATGATATGGCTTACCTCGCCTCTTCCCTTTATCCCCGCCAGGAATGTGTCCATTTTCCCGTGGTGTCGCCCCTTGACCGACAACCCGTAACCCAACCTGCCTAACGCCAGCCGTTCAGCTTCCGTAGTGGTTCCGTTACGCCATGGTAACGGAACCACTCATTGCGCACTAAGCCCCAAAAAGCAATTGCAACCTCTCACCCCTTGCCCCGCCACGGTACAATCAACCGATCCAACCAGCGCACACCCGCATCTAACAGCGCCCCGGTGATTCCCATCAAAATAATCCCCACAAAGATGACATCGCTTTGCAGAAATTTACTGGCATCCAGCACCATCCACCCCACGCCATCCACGCCAGCCACCATTTCGGCGGCGACCAGGGTGGTGTAGGTAAAGCCAATCGACACCCGCAGGCCGGTAAAAATATCGGGCAGACAGGCGGGGAAGATGACATAGCGGAAAAGTTGCCAGCGCCCGGCGCCCAAAGCCTGCGCGCCATGCAGATAATCGCTGCGCACAGCCCGCACCCCGGTGGCTGTGGCAATGACAACCGGTGGCAGCGCAGCAAGAAAGAGCAACGCGACTTTGGAGGCGTTGTCGATCCCCAGCCAGATAATCAACAAGGTGTAGTAGGCCAGCGGTGGCAAGGGGCGGTAAAACTCAATCGGCAGATCAAAAACGGCCGCGATGCGCCGGTCGCTACCCATGGCCAATCCCAGTGGCACGCCAATCACGGCGCTGGCGCCAAAGGCCAACAGCACACGCGATAAACTCGCCAGCAGATGTTCCCAGATCGTATGCCCGCGATACCCTTCTTCCAGAATGCGCAGAAAGGTCTGCCAGGTTTGCATGGGGGTCGGCACAAAGTAGGGCGGCACGATCCCGCTGACAGAAACCGCATACCAAAGCAACAGGATGACAAGGATCGTCCCGACTGTGATCACCGTTTCCGGCGCCAGTCGCCACCGCCAGCCAACCGCGGTCGGTCTGGTGGATGATACGGCAATTTCTGCCCGTTCCGTTGTCATGCCGTGGCTCCCTGCTGGTTCGTTTGCGGGGGGCTAGTGACTGGGGTGCGGGCAAATTCTTCCGGGCGAAAATCATTGGCCACCACTTCACCGACAAAGTGTTGCGCCTGATTTGTTGGCGCCGTGCTTTGCAAGGGCAGGTGGGGAAAGAGCAACTCCGCCACGCGGTAGGCTTCCTCCAAATGGGGATAGCCGGAAAAGATAAAGGTGTCGATGCCCAAAGCGGCGTATTCGCGCATCCGCTCAGCCACGGTGGCCGGGTCACCGACCAACGCTGTACCGGCGCCACCACGCACCAAGCCAACACCGCGCCAGAGATTCGGGCTAATCACCAACGATTCGCGGCTGCCGTTTTGGAGCGCGACCATACGTTGCTGTCCATGCGAATCATAGCGACTCAAAATCTTTTGCGCCTTGGCAATTGTGGCTTCGTCCACATATTTGATCAACTCCTCCGCCGCCTGCCACGCTTCAGCTTCGGTGCGGCGCACGATGATATGCAACCGAATGCCAAAGCGTACCTGTCGCCCCTGAGCGGCGGCCCGTTGCCGCACATCCGCAATCTTCTCCGCCACCTGAGCCGTCGGTTCACCCCAGGTCAGGTAGACATCGGCATGACGCGCTGCCACCGCATGACCAGCCGGTGACGAGCCGCCAAAGTAGAGCGGCGGGTGGGGGCGCTGCACCGAAGGCAACATCAATTTACCGGCGTCAAAGCGGAAATGATTGCCCTGGAAGTTCACCTCCTCGCCGCTGGTCAACTGGCGCCAGATGGTCAGAAA
>SXGT01456989.1_pt1 | contig 12433 bp, 7 predicted proteins | sample 3176221 | NCBI WGS metagenome assembly SXGT01 (sample SAMN11356862, study PRJNA531348) | freshwater metagenome | isolation source: freshwater sample F1-120 | place: China: Fuxian Lake, Yuxi | collected 2017-12-25
CATGCCGCTTGCAGCCGCGTCTTAGCGTACGAATCTTATTCTTAGGGGCTCTAAGAGCCATTTGCAGATATAGCCGGGCCGGTGCCGGTTCCCAACATCCAAAGGAGACAAAGATGGCTGCAGCGACCGCCCTGCTGGTGCTGACCGTCCTGGCGACGGCCGGCGTCGTACGAGCGCAGGAAGTCGACTACCCGCCGGGCACGTTCCGGCCCACGCCGCGCCGCGATCTGGGGTTGGCGCCGGTGGAGGTGGCGGTTCCCGAGGCCTTCCGCGGCCTAGTTCCCGAGGGGCTGACGCTGAACCTGCCGCCCGGGTTCTCGGCCCAGGTCTATGCCGCGACCGGGTTGCGGGGGCCGCGGATGATGGCCTGGAGCCCAGAAGGCGTTCTCCATGTGGCCAACATGAAGGCCGGCGGGGCCAGCGAATTCGGTCCTGCCCCGGATCGCCAAGGCGGTCAGATCGTCGCCCTTCCGGACCGCAACCGCGACGGGGTGGCCGACACGGCCCTGGTCGCCGCTGCCGGGTTGTGGTGGGCCAACAGCCTGGCGTTCCACCAGGGCGGGCTGTACGTGGCCGACACCGACCAGGTCCTCCGGTTCACCGACCAGGACGGGGATGGGGTGTACGAGGGCCGGCAGAAGGTGGCGGGCCTGCCCCGGGCACCCGAAGGCCAACGCGAACACCACGTCACCCGCACCATGGTTTTCGACGAGAGTGCTGGCGCTTTCTACGTTTCGGTGGGTTCGACCTGCGACCTGTGCCGCGAAACCGATCCCGAACGGGCGGCCATCCTGCGTTTCAACGCCGATGGCAGCGCCAGGAGGGTCTTTGCCCGTGGCCTGCGCAATGCCGTGGGGCTGGCCATCCACCCGGTCACCCAACAGCTGTGGGCCGTCAACAACGGGCACGATCGCCAGGGTCCATCCCTGCCGCCGGAGTGGATCGATATTGTGCGCGACGGGGGTTTTTACGGCTGGCCGCTGGCCTATGGCTACCAGGTCTGGGTGGATTTCGGCATCCGCGATTACAAGGACGCCCTCTTCCCGCTCACCCGCCAGGATAGCCTGGATGTCGAGTCCATGAAGCCTCCGGTGGCCCTGGCAGGGGCCCACCTGGCGCCCATGGCGATTCACTTCTACACCCAGGACACCTTTCCCCCCGAGTACCGCCATGCCGCCTTTGTCGCCTTTCGGGGCGGGCACAGCTCGGACGAGCCCGGGTACAAGGTGATGGCGCTCTTCGCCGGGCCCGACGGCAGCAATGCCGAACTAGCCGACTTCGCCACGGGTTTCGAGGCGGCCGGAGGTGAGGTATGGGGCAAACCAGTGGGCCTGACCTCGGATCCCCAGGGCAACCTCTACGTCAGCAGCGACTGGATCAACAACCTCATCATCAAGATCAGCCCGGGCCAGCTACAGGGCACCTGGCAGCACCAGTTCCCAGATACCGCCTTTGTTGATCAGCCCCTGCGGCTGGATGCCCGGGTGCGCCTCACCCGCCAGGTGGCAGGGGGAGAGGAGCCGGTGGTCAGCGCCGATCTGAGCGCCCTGGGCGGCCCAGCGGCCCTGCCCCTGCGCACCACCGGCAATGGCGAGTACCGACTCGAAGCCCTGGTGCCGCTGGCTGTCGCGGCCGGGAACAAAAGAATCATCGTCACGATCACCCAGCAGACGGCGTTTGACCAGCTGCAGACCCGCCTCAGCCACTGGGTGGCGGTGCTGCCCGGCGAGGACCTCGCCATCGCCAGCGAGGGCCCGGCGCCGGGGTGGCAGATGGCAGGGGCCGGAGGAGCGGATCTTGCGCTGGCCCCCGCCGAGGGGATGGGGGGCGGTCTGGCCATCGGCGCACAGGTCAAGGCTGCCAATACCCTGCGCGGCTGGAACCTCGATCTCCAGCCCGCCGCACCCCTCGAGCAACTGGGTTATCGCGCCCTGCGCTTCGCCTTTTTGCCGCGGGGGGTGGTGGCGCCGGCGCGGGGGGCGCTCTTTTCGGTGGCCCTGCGACCGGGCAAGACCGTCAATCTGCTCAAGGAGGGGCTGGTGGACCTGGGGCGGCCCGAGTGGCAGGTGGTGGAGATCCCCCTGGAGCGCTTCGAGCTGAAGGAAGCGGTACAATCCCTCCGCTTCGCCGGCAACCTCGAGGGCGGGTTCCTGCTCGACGAGGTGGGCCTGGTGGCCTCGGCACCGCGGCCACCAACGGCGGTGGAGGAAGCGGCCTACGAGAGGGTGCCGCGAGCCACGGTGCTGCACCCCAATCACCCCAATCCCTTCAATGCCGGCACGGTGATCGATTTCGAATTGTCGCAGCCAGGCGAGGCGGAACTGGCGGTTTTCAATCTCTCGGGCCAACGGGTGGCGACCCTGGCGGCGGGCCCGCGTGCGCCCGGGCGCCATCGCGGTGTCTGGGACGGACGCGACGCTGCCGGGCGGGCGCTGGCCAGCGGGGTCTATCTATGCCAGCTGCGGGTCGGCAGTCAGGTCCACGTCCGCAAACTGCTGATGGTGCGTTAGGAGCAACGCAGCGAGCAGCGCGGTACCCTGCTCTGCCGGCCGGGGCGATGGGGTACGGTCTAGGGACTCGCTGCCTGGTGCCTGGGGGGCATGCCTGCCCGCCAACCTGATCCAGGTCTTTCGTCCGCGGCAAGCCGGCAACCGGCAGGTCAGCGGACCAGCAGCAGCTTGTGTACCATTGCCTGGTTGGCGCTGCTGAGCCGGGCAAAATACACCCCGCTGCCTATGGCCTGGCCGCCCTCATCCAGGCCCTCCCAGACCACCGTGTGCCGGCCCGCCGGCAGATGCCCCAGACGCAGCAGGGCCACCTGCCGGCCCAGCGTGTCGTACAGCTGCAGCGCTGCCGGTCCCTCGACGGGCAAAACAAAGGAGAGCTGGGTACCGGCGTTGAAGGGGTTGGGGTAGCTGGCCAACTCCAACTGCATTGGCAGCGTCCTCTGGCTGTATTCGTCCGCCACCGCGGTGAGGATCTGAGGGGTGACCAGCTCTATGCCTCCGGCCAACCCCAGGTTGCCGCTGTATTGTCTGCCGGCGGCATTGTCCCAGTGCTCGTGGACCCCCAGACTGGCCAGGGGGATGCCGTCCCCCTCCGGATCATAGACCACCCCCGAAGGCGGGGCGTCGGCACGGGCGGCCTCGTGCAGGTAGTTGTCGACGTTGCCGTACACCGTCTTAACCGAGGGTTCGGAGCGCAGGAAATCCAGCCCCACCGATTCGATGGCCACGCCATCCTGAGAGAAGAAGAGGCTGGAAGGCCAGTCGTTGTTGAAGGGCGCCGAGTGCCAGCGGTCGCTGGTCTTGAGGGCCGAGTTCTGGTCGGCGCTCGCATAGAGGCCGTCGATCATGAAGAGCAGCGTCTTCTCGCCCAGGTCGCGGTGGCCCATCAGGTCCACAATGGCGTTGTAGGTGCCCATGTCGCGCTGGTGGAAGCCCCATTCCCGGTCGCCCAGGGCATGGTCGTGCACCGCCACATAGGGGTGCAAGCCGGCGGCCTTGGGCGCCCACTGGTAGGGTTGCCCGTCGCGGTCGGCGCTGAGGGAGCCGAAGTGGTTCTTGGCGCACAGGGTGACCCCGGCCAGACCGTGCCCCCGCATGCAGGCCATATTGATCAGGTAGTCGGCTTCGCTGACGCAGGTGGGCAGGTAGGTGGGATTGCCCCCGCCCACCTCCAGGGTCAGGGGCTGGGACCAGTGGATCTGGTTGGCGGTATCGCGGGTGAACTTGGCCCGCCCTGCCCTGCCGCCCTCCCAGCCGACAAAACGCACCCCCGGGAATTCGGCGTGGATCGGGTCCACCAGCGCGTCGGGGAAGGAGCGGGTCGCGTCGTAGAAGGTGAGCATGCTGTCGGCGACGCCGGCGGTGTACACCAATTGCCGCACCATGGCCAGCACCACCTGCGGCGAGTTGAAGGCGCTGTTGCCAGCCTGTTGGCCCGAACTGACCTGGTTGAGATTGAGTTTGATGGCCAGGCGCTCGCCGGCCTGGTAGCCCACCTTTCCCTTGCCCTGCCGGGCATTGAAATGGGCGAAGAGGGCCTGCCAGGCGGCCCCATCGTCGGCCGCCCCGGCTAGGGCCCGCAGTCCCTTCGAGACCATGCCAGTGACCACCTGCTGGTCGGTGTTGCCCTCCTCCCACCAGTACCCCGTCCCTTCCCAGGCCGTGGCCTGAGGGTCATGGACCCAGGCCACCCGGCCCGGATGGCTGCCCCGGGGTTGCCCCACGGGCTGGTTGGGCGCATCCACGGGAACATAGGCCGCCACGGGTGTAGCCTGGGCCGGCGCCGCGGAGGAGCCAGCCAGGCTGTAGGCGCCCAGGGCGATGGCCAGGGCAAAACCGGCCCCCGCCGCCAGGTACCGGGCGGCGCGGAGGTGTTGCCGGGCCCGGCGCCAGCAACAGAGCGACGCAGCAAGACCCACCAGCCATAACACAAACCCCGAGGCCAGCGGGAAGGCCGCCTGCTGGCAGGGGTACGAGGCCCGGCTGGGTTTGGGGATCACGCGGAGCAGGAACCAGATCAGGGAGAGCAGGCCGCACAGGGGCAACAACCAGGTGGAGCAGTGCCGGCGCAGCCGCGAAGACCACGAAGCCATGGGAGTGCTCCTTTCGCGAAAGGGCAACACCCCTCAGTGAGGCAATTTCCGTGCCTCGCGCGGATCTTCGCGCAAGAGCTTGTTATTTTTCAACCGCCCAGCGGGTGAGGGCCGCCCAGGGTGGGACGTGGTGCTGGACAACGGGGCGGCATGGTCACACCAGAACCCCCCGATCACCTGCCGAAGAGGCCCTGCTCCACGGGCATGAGCTGGAAGTCCACCAGGTATTGGCCCATGCAATACATCTCCATCTTTCTTGAAAGGCTCCAGAAGGCGTCGAACTCGGTGTCGCTGCTGTCGGCGTCGAGGAAGGCCCAGCTCAGGCCGATGATGGCGTTTTCCCTCAGGTTGTGCACCTTGCTGCTGTCGGGTCCGGCGGGGTTGAGATCGTCGAAGGGCGTCAGGTAACACTCGTAGAAGCAGGTGCCGCTGGAGAGGTCCTCGCCGGCATACTGCCATCCCACCCCCGAGTACGCGGCACTCTCGCTCCAGATGGCCTTGCCCCACAGCCAGTGCCAGTAGTAGCCGTTGAGGGGGGGCATGTACAGGTGGTAGTTCTGGGTGAAGGCGCTGCGCTGGCGCATCTCCACCGCCATGTCGTCCTTGGAGAAGTTGACGACCCTGTCACCGGCGTGATCGGCATCGATGACGATCTCCCAGATATCGTCTCCGTGCACGTACGCCCCGGCGGTGCGGCTGTACAGGGTGTTGAGGGAGTCCGGCTTTTCCTTGTGGAAGCGATGTACGTCGTCGTACACCTCGGCCATGAAGTAGAGGCGGTTGAGGCGCTCGTTCCAACCCACCGCCACCTTCTTGATGTCCAGGTTCTTAGGGTCGTACTCGGTGCCCAGACCGCGGAAGACCTCTTCGTGGTCGGTCTGGCCCAGCCAGTACGCCGGTGGCACCACGGCCCAGTCCTCGGCCCTGCCGTCCATCTTGGGGACCTGGTCGTCGGGGAACTGGAAGACCTTGTGGGTAATGCCTTCGGGGAAATGGGCGAGGGTCGGCAGGGCGCCTCCCAGGACGATGAGCAGGGCCAGCAGGGGGGTCATGGCGACTCCTCTCAGATATAGTAGAAGGTGTAGACCAGTTCGGCCCCGCCCAGACCCACACAACTGCCCAGGATCAGGCCGACGAAAAAGGGGCGCAACTGGCGGTAGAGCACGATACCCCCGTAGCGCAGGGCCAGGGTCTTGATCGACCAGGCCAGGAACATGCCGAACCAGTCGCCGGTGACGGTGTTGGTGAGGGCCACCGCCAGACCCACGGGGCTGAGGGGCCAGCCCGCCAGGTGGTGACTGGCAAAGGAGAGCAGGGCAGCCAGGCCGGCCCCGATGAACAGGAAGAGGGTGGCGAGAAATTGGGGGGGATGCGGATTGTTGATGGTGTTGACCACCCAGCCCCAATGGTAGTTGGGCGACATCACGTAGTACCAGACAAAGCCGTGGATCAAGCCCTTGCGGTAGCCGATCCAGATGTAGCAGAAGATGGTGGTGGCCAGGCTGACCAACACCGCGGCGGTGAGGAAGATCAGCAGCTTGCGGCCGCTGATCTTGAGGCGTTCGTCTTCGCAGACCTTAAAGGCATGGGCCAGGGTGCCCATCAGAAAAAGCTGAATGTCCGCCGACCAGACAAAACTCAGGCCCATGGCCGAAAGGCCTTGTCCACCGAAAGCGGAGGTGCCCAGGTTGTTGGTGAAGAGCGGGGGGATCGAATAGGCCGCCCGCAGGCGGCCGATACCGGTTTGGGCGAGCAGCCGGGCGGTGCCAAAAAAGACCAGCAGGGCCACCAGCAGGAAGAGCACCGCCCAGCCCAGGTTGAGCCCTGAGGCCCAGAGGAAGCCGGCCATGTAGAGCAGTCCGGCCAGCCCGAGCAGGGCGGCGAGGCGCGGCGAGATCAGGTTGCCGGCCAGTGGCTCGCCGTCAGCGACGATGAGCCGCCACTGCCGCCGGAGGAAATCGCGCGATATCCAGAGGGACGACAGTACCAGGAAAAGCAGGGAGCCGATCTGCTGGTTGGCCAGCAGCACCGAACCGGCCCCGTGTGGCTGGGTCGGCAGCGACAGGCCGATGCCGGCATAACCGAGCAGGGCCTCCTCCAGCGCCACCAGCAGGTGGAGGACCCAGACGCTGAAGAGCACGTTGAGATTGACCAGGTAGCTGAGCCCGACGGTGAGCAGATCGGTGTGGATGGTGTAGTTGAGGTTCAGTTGGCGGATAAAGATGTTGGTGGCGGGAATACCGACGTAGCCGATGACCTCGAAGTCGAAGACGCGGTCGAGCATGTTGAGGGTGGGCATACTCCAGGCGAGCAGGAAGCCGGCCCACAGGACCTTGCTGCGCAAAAAGCTGTGCTCGGGGCGCTCGCAACTCTCCACCATCAGCATCGGCACCGCCGCCAGGGGATAGACCAGGCGTTCCTCCCGGGACCACTCGTGGTGCACCAGGCTGATGCAGGCGAGGCTGACCAGGTAAAAGGCGAACATGAATCCGCCCCACACCAACAGGGGGGTTGCCCACAGGTCCCAGGGAATAGGCTGATCGGCGCCGATGCCTTCGAAGAGCCCGCGGATGACCTGCGGGTCGCGTGGAGCGACCCATTCGGGAATGTGGTCCCACAGCAGATTGGCCCAGTCGTTCTCGGGGGTGGAGTAGTAGAACAACCCGGCGACCAGGGGGAGGAAATAACCGCCAAAACCCATGGTGGGGATGACGGTGGCCACCATCAGGGTGGCGTAGATGAGGGCGAAGGAAGAGGGGGCCAGCGGGGCCAGGCGGCGCAGCAGCAGGCCGGCGAGGGCCACCCAGAAGAGCAGAAAAACCACACCGACGGTGTTGAAGTGGTCGGCGAAACCCGAGTAGTGGTCCAACAGCACATAGCCGCGCACGCCGACGAAGTTGAGAAAGGCGCACAGGCACAGGGCGAGCAGCAGGACCAGCAGGTTTCGGATCATGGGGCCGATCGGTCGGTGGGAGGTACGGGGTGCCTGGCGCGGTAGAGCAAGTTAGGCTAATTTTCAGCAAAATTCAAGGTGAAACCCAGAGGAGGAAAGTCATGCTCAAGACCGCACAGATCGAGGAGTTCCATCGCCAGGGTTTTCTCAACGGGGGCCCGGTGCTCAGCGAGGACGAGGTCGGCGAACTGCGGGACAGCCTCGAAGCGATCATGGCCAAGGGGCCGGTGGGCTTTGGCCCCGGCGAGACCCCGCCAGTGCTCTTCCGCGACCTGAGCGGCGGCGGGCCCGACGGCAAACCCGGTCCCAACCCGGTGTGGCAGATCGTCAATATCTGGGAGGCCTCGCCGGCCTTTGAGCGCCTCATCTACCACCCAGCCATCACCAAGGGGATCAGCCAGCTCACCGGCCACCAGGACCTGCAGGTATGGCACGACCAGATCCAGTACAAACCGGCCAACAACGGGGGGACCACCCGCTGGCACCAGGACGCGCCCCTGTGGCCCATCATCCGCCCCATGACCCCGGTCTCGGCCTGGATCCCTTTCGACGACGCCGACGAGGAGAACGGCTGCATGTGGATGGTGCCCGGCAGCCACACCTGGGGCAACCAGATGGAGTACCTGCGCACCCGGCATCAACTCACCCAGCGCGAGGAGTTTGGGCAACTGGAGGGGTTTTCTCCCCCTGCCGATGCCCAGATCAAATCGGTCAAGGCCCATGCCTGGCCCATCAAGAAAGGCGAGGTCTCCTTCCACCACTCCCTGGCCTGGCACGGCTCGCCGGCTAATCACTCGCCCCGGCCCCGCCGGGCCATTGCCATCCACTACATGACCGGCGAGGCTTGTTTTGACGCCAAGGGTGAGCATCCAATGAAACAGTTTGTCACCCTCCAGGACGGGGCGCCCATGGCCGAGGCCGGACCGCATTTTCCCAAGGTCTTCCAGGGCGGCCAGCCGGTGGGCGTGCCTGCCCGGCTGCGGAACTGATGGTTGCAGCGGATGAAGGACAAGGTTCTGTTTCAAGGGGAAGCGATATCGGACGTCGACGGGACCTCACTCTAGTTTCCAAACGGAGAAAACCGAGCCGTGAAAAGAACATGCTGTTGTGTCTTGCGGTCTGCCCTGCTGGTGTTGCTCACCCTTTCTCACACCACGGTGGCGGCGGCCGCTCAACCTCAAGCGGCCCTCGACCCGGAGAGCTGGTACCGCCTTGCCAACGAGTTTCTCGGCGCAGAACGGGCCTTGGAGATCAGCGCGGCGGATGAAAACCATCCGGCCATGGGCAAAGCAGCTCAGGTGCCGGGCCAACTTTGGCGCCTGCAGCCGACGGAGGGGGAGGGGGTGTATCAGATCATCAACAAATACGTGGGTGATGGCCTGGCCCTCGACATCGATCCGGGTGACAGCAGTAAGCTGCAGATGACTCCGGCGGCGGAGATCTCCCCTGGGCAGTTGTGGGAAATAACCCCGCTCGGAGAGGGGTACTACCGTTTGACCAACCAAGGTCTGGAAGCGGGGTGGGCGCTGGATACCTATGGGGATGGCGAGAACGCTCCGTTTATGGGCGAGATGGGCGATTACGCCGGCCAATTCTGGAAATTGAGCCCCCAAGGGAAGGTCGAGGCAAGCGAAACAGCCGCCCAGGAGGTTGGCGGGTCCGCCACCGAAAACAAGAAGAAAACCGGTCCGAAGGGGGAGGGGGTGCTGGTATGGGAGGAAAAGTACCCCGATGGGAAGATGAAGTTCAAATATGAGTATTATATCGGCGGAGTCCAACCGAAATCAGAGGAAGACCACATTGTCAGGGCAAAGAACGATCACGCCTTCGCGGGGTATTTCAAAGCGTACTATGAGACAGGCAAGCCTGTATTGGAGGCAAACTTCAAAGATGGGATACCAGCGGGGAAGTGGGTAGGGTATCAAGAGAATGGGAAGGTAGAGTGGGAGGTGAAATTCAAAGATGGGAAGCGAGAGGGGAAGTGGCTTTCATACAGTGAAGACGGAACAAAATACGGCGAGGGGCAATATGTCGCTGGGAAACAGGAGGGGGAGTGGACTTGGTATGGTAGTGATGGCTTACCACTAAACGCCATGATCTTCAAAAATGGTGTTTGTGTCGAAGGCTGCAATAGTGGGATTTGATCCTCGCCTCTCAAGGGAATACCCCGGCTGCCTTTAAGGCAGGGAGGGGGTATGCGCTACCAGGTCGAATTCAGCGCGCCAGTGGCCTCGCCCCCGGCCAGCATGCCGGCGCTCACCCGCTCGGCGGTGGGGGAGTTGCTCTGCGCCTTCTCCACCTGCTGGGAGCCTTTCCCCCGGGGCGGCGAGTTGAAGCTGGTGCGTTCGCCCGACGAGGGGCGTACCTGGAGCCAGCCGGCCATCCTGTGGTGCGCGCCCGATCCCCGGGTCACCATCAATTCCTGCGTGGGCATGGCTACCCTGGCAGACGGCACCATCCTGCTGCCGACGATGTACAACCTGGTCCCCAAGAGGGCGCAACCTCCCGGGGCGGTTGGGGGCGAGGCTGGGGCGATCGCCATGTACGACCTGGGCGACTTTGTCCGCAATCGCCGCCACATCCACTGCCTGCGCTCGGGGGACCACGGCCAGACCTGGACCAACATCGCGGTGGGCGGCCCGCCGTCCGGGGGCGGGATCATGCGCTTTGGCCGGCTCCTCGAATTGCAGAGCGGCGAGTTATTGCTGTCGGCCTACACCTATTTCTCCCTGGGGATGGAGGCGCAGGGCACTGCGGGGTATTTCCGCTCGCGCGACAAGGGCTGGACCTGGGGGCCTTTCGAGCCAGTGCCGGTGGGCTGGACCTCGGAGATGAATCTGCTGGAACTGCGCGACGGCACCTGGCTGGCCCTCATCCGCGACATGCCCGGCCAGGAAAAACGGCGCATCTTCGGCATGACCCGCTCTGTGGACCAGGGCAAGACCTGGGAAAAGGCGCGGCCCACCGGGGTGCAGGGCAAGATGCCCGATCTGTGGGAAGCCGAGGATGGCCGGTTGCTGATGGTGGTGGGCTGCGAGGGGAACGCCAAGGGTTTCGAGATCTACCGCAAAAGGGACCGGCGCACCTTCAACACGCTCTTTGTCAGCGAGGATGGGGGGCGCAGTTGGCAAAGGGATGTGGAGATCACACCCCTCGACGAACACACCCAGGCCATCCCGGCCGACGAGCCGAGCATGGTGCCTCTGGGAGGTGGCCGCTACTACGTAGTCAGCCAACTCATCGACCGGGGCGAGGACCGCCAGAGCCATCCGGTGGACTGGGACTATTACTTCAGCCTGCAGGGCAGCCTGCTGGTACCGGCATAGGGGAAAGGCGATGGTGCTCAAGCTCGAACTGCGATCCCAGGTCCTGGGAAAGGACCCGCAGGGCCGCAATGCCTGGCAGGTGGTGCAGACGCCGGCAACCTGGCCGGTGGATCAGACGGCATTGCTCTTGTGCGACGTGTGGGATCTGCACTGGAGCCGGGGGGCCAACGAAAGGCTCGCCCCATTGCTGCCGCGCATGGACCAAGTGGTGCGCGCTGCCCGGGCCCTGGGGGTGCGAATCATCCACGCCCCTTCGGATACCATGGATTTTTACGAGGGGATGCCGGCGCGGCAGCGGGTACAGGAGGCAAAGCCCCTGGAGCCGCCGCCTGCACTGGAGCGCGAAGATCCGCCCCTGCCGGTGGACGCCTCGGACAGCGGTACCGACACCGGCGAGCCCACCTGGCACAAGGCCTGGCGCCGGCAGCACCCGGCCATCCACATCGATCAGGACCAGGACGGCATCTCGGACCAGGGGAAAGAGATCTACCGTTTTCTGCGCGGGGAGGGACGCAGCCGGCTGCTGATCCTGGGCGTACACACCAATATGTGTGTGCTGCACCGCAGCTTCGCCATCAAGCAGATGGTGAAATGGGGCCTGGAGGTGGCCCTGCTGCGCGATCTGACCGACGCTATGTACAATCCGGCCCGGCCCCCCCTATGTCAGCCACGAGGAGGGCACCCGCCTGGTGGTGGAGTACATCGAGAAGTTCTGGTGCGCCACGGCGTTCAGCGGGGATGTGCTGAAAAACAGTGGCTGAGGGCGCAGAGCCGGGCGTCTCGGCTGATCGGCCCGCGCCGGTGGGCTTCTGGGTGGCGCTCCGCTTCTGGCTCAAGCTGGGCTTCATCAGTTTTGGTGGCCCGGCCGGCCAGATCGCCATCATGCACAGCGAACTGGTGGAGCGCCGGCGCTGGATCAGCGAAAAGCGCTTCCTGCACGCACTCAACTACTGCATGGTCCTCCCTGGTCCCGAAGCGCAGCAATTGGCCACCTATCTGGGCTGGCTGATGCACCGCACCTGCGGCGGCATCGCAGCCGGGGCCCTCTTCGTCCTGCCCTCGCTCTTCGTCCTCATCGCCCTTTCGTGGGTGTATATCGCCCTGGGCGAAATGCCCCTGGTGGCAGGGCTCTTCTACGGCATCAAGCCGGCAGTCACGGCTATTGTGGTGCAGGCGACTCACCGCATCGGCGCCCGGGCCCTGCGCCACCCCCTGCAGTGGGCTATCGCCGCGCTGGCCTTTGCGGCGATCTTCGCGCTCCAGGTGCCTTCCTTGGTTATTGTCGCTGCCGCGGCCTTGATCGGATACCTGGGCGAGCGTTTTGTCCCTGGGCAATTCAGCGGGGGAGGGGGGCACGGCGGCGGGGCCAAGTCCTTCGGGCCAGCGTTGATCGACGACCACACCCCAACCCCCGAGTACGCCCGTTTCTGTTGGGGCCGCTTAGCTGGGGGGGGTGGGGTGGGGGTGCTGCTGTGGGCCGGGTCCATGAGTGTGTTGTGCATGCAGTGCGGCTGGGAGGGCGCCTTCACCCAGATGGGCTGGTTCTTCACCAAG
>SXGT01013955.1_pt1 | contig 12432 bp, 12 predicted proteins | sample 3176221 | NCBI WGS metagenome assembly SXGT01 (sample SAMN11356862, study PRJNA531348) | freshwater metagenome | isolation source: freshwater sample F1-120 | place: China: Fuxian Lake, Yuxi | collected 2017-12-25
AAGCGTCTGTGGGGCTTTGCCAAGGTTCGCTATCGCGGTCTGGCGAAGAACGCCAACCGCGCCTTTGCCATGCTGGCGATGCTCAATATCGCCAAGTGGGGACGGCCGCTGATGGGAGAGGTGCGTCCGGCATGAGCAGAATGAGGCGGAATAGCCTTCGTTCTGGCTCAAAACAGGCCGATTACTTGATGAAAATGACATCGGCGTCACAATTTCGTCTCGGTTTCAGTTCGTCGCCGCTTTTTGCGGTGGCTTGTTCAGCGTTTCCCTAGACAGCAAAGTCGATTTTGACGAGATCGCCAAGCGCCTTTTGGATGCCGGGTTTGCTGGTGTGCTTGAGCCAGAACCGACCACGACTGTTTGAGGACATGGCAAAAGAAAACAGCGCGCCGACCCCGGTGACCTTGGCTGCGATCACCGCCGCCGCCAAGCGTTGCCTACGGTTCGACGAGATTGGTGGCGATCTGGGCCTGTCGCCCGACGAGTGGCGTACCTTGGTACGCGAGAACCCCGACGAGATCAGTCTGGCGATTGCCAAGGGACGCACTGCCGCCTTTGTCGCCAACGCCGAAGCCCTTCGGCAATGCGTTCGTCACGGCAAAGCCGAAGCGGCGCTCTATCTTCTTAAACGGGATCACGGGTGGCCTGCAAGAGGGCCAGGGCGTCCCCGTCGACAAGAGCAGCGATGACCCGTGCCTGCCTGACCTTGGCCCTTGGTGCGCCCTTGTATGCGTTCATCTTCACCCGTTGCTTGCCTTCGGCGGTCTTGGGGCCGGTGCTTTGCTGCCACGGCGACCAGCCAGCAATTAGCTGTCGTTGCCGCTCGCGTTCCTCAAGTGTCCAAGCTCGCATGATGCCCTCTGCGTAAAAGTCTGATATGCAGGAGTTTAGTCGTAAGAGTTTCCCTTGCCCAATCCAACGCTATCTGTGACAAATGTTCCATGCGCGCGAGGCAGTGGCAGATAGTCGGCATCGTGCATACGCGGTGGAATCCACGTTAATCCCGGCTGGCGGCATTTACGGGGCGATGGCTGCAACAGACTGTCTACGGCGATTCAGATTTTGGCGATGTCGCGCAGGTCAGTGCCCTTAGCTGCCGGTGGAGTAAATTGGAAGCGGACCCTGACCGGGAACCCTCGAAAATGGAAAGCTGCCGTTCGCTATGCGGCTGCAATATTATTCGCTCAACGGCCCTTATGCAGCGGGATACTAAACCGCTCGCGCGGTAGGGAGTAGCGAACCGCGGCAGACGGTCCGAGAGTTTGTGGTTTGCATCGGCAGGGAAACTGCCGTAGTCAAAGCTGAGGCAATTCGCTTCTACTTTGGCGGGAGCAGAGCCATGGACACCAACACACACGTTGAATCGCCATTGCGCCAGCGCATGATTGACGACATGCGGATGCGCAAGTTTGAGCCGAAGACGCAGAGTCACTATCTTCGACGTTTGTTTGTTAATCATGTTGACAAACCTGATTTGGTGGCGCGATAATATTGTCAATTCCGTTGACGGTGGATCTCCTATCCATCTTGTCACTATCCAGATCACAGCATGAGCAAAATAAGACCCCCGCACCTATCACTGAGGCTTCTGCTTCTGTCCCGCTCGGACTTTATTGAAACCTGGATCCTCGATAAGGCGGCACAAAACGGCTACAAGAATTTCACGTTGGCAATGATTCGAATGTTTGCGCACTTGGGCGGACGCCCAGTGGGCCTGTCCGTCCTTGCGCAAAAACTAGCCGTATCGCGACAGGCGGTACACAGGCTTGCCGTCGTGGCGGAAAAGCAGGGACTTGTAGAGTTCATGGACGACCCCGGCGACGCGCGCGTAAAGCTGCTGCAATTCACACCCAAGGGGCGCCAGATGGCCGAGGAAGCCACGCGCTCGTTCGCCGAGATCGAACGCATGCTGGAAAGGCAGATCGGTAAAACCCACCTCGACCAACTGCTCCAGATACTGAGTATGCCGTGGACACCTGCGGAAGAGCAGCGGCGAACCGCCAAATAGCGTCGCGATCCGTATCGGGCGTGAAGTAAGCCAATCCGCGCGGCCCGTGAAATAGCGCCAGCGCCGCGCCATCACTTCATCGACCGGCGCCCGGCGGTTGGAGACCTGCTCCAGCCGCCGATCAATCAGACCTTCCTGCCCTTCCGCTTCGTACCGCGCAAGATACCGCCGGAAACTGCGCTCGCACATCCCCAGCACCTGCGCCGCCTCAGTCTGCGTCAGCCGCCCTGCATTCCACCCTTCATACGCCTCTTCGAATCTCATCTTCCGGATCTCCTGTAGCACTTCCGTCCGTTTCATCTCGTTCCTGCGCATCGTTCCCCCTTCGCGGCACTATGACGACCAGACAGATGGCGTGCTACAGAACCGGGCAGATCACGAATTCGCAACATTGTTTGTTAATCATGTTGACAAACTTAATTTGGTGGCGCAATATTATTGTCAATGCCGTTGACGGGAACCGTCAACGCCGTTGACGTACAAATATTCGAAAAACAGTTCAATTAAGGAGATCTCTCATGAATTTTCAACGCCGACAAATTCTTAAGGCCCTCGCCGCTTCGCCGTTGCTGAGTATTGCGGGCTTGGTCGAAGCCAAGCCGTTGGACAACGCGCAGATCATCGTGGGCTTTCCCGCAGGGAGCGGGCCGGATGTGCTGGCACGGAAGATTGGCGAACTTCTGCGCCCAGCCTACGCGAATGTCGTGACCGTCGACAACCGCACAGGCGCCGGCGGTCAGTTGGCAGTCACTGCCGTCAAGAATGCGCGTGCGGATGGCAGCGCGATTCTGCTGACCCCGATGGCCATGCTAACGGTCTATCCACACACATACAACAAGCTCCCCTACGACCCGCTGACGGACTTGGTGCCTGTCAGCGTTGCTGTGAGTTCTGACATCGCTTTCGTTGCGGGCGCGGGGGTCCCCAGCAGCGTACGAACGGTGCGGGACTTCATGGCATGGGCCAAGGGTGATCCGACGCGCGCAACGGTTGGATCTGCTGCAACTGGCTCACCATTGCACTTTACTGCGCTCCTGCTGGGGCGCGCATCTGGCGTGGACGTCACACATGTGGGATACCGCGGCACAGTTGCGGCCATTCCGGATTTGTTGGGCGGGCGCTTGCCGGCACAGGTGTGTCCTCTGGGAGAGGTTCTCTCCCAAGTCCGTGAGGGCAAGCTGCGAGTGCTCGGAACTACAGGCAGCAAGCGAAGCCGCTTTCTGGACAACGTCAGCACCTTCGCCGAACAAGGCTACACCGATAACGCCATCGAACCTACCGACTACGCCATCTTTCTTCCCGCCAAGGCCAGCAGCGACACCATCGCCAATCTCAATGCTGCGATCCGCGCTGCCGTGACGTCGCCCGCGGCCAAATCCATGATGGATAACCTGTGTTTGGAACCCGCACCTTCAAGCCCCGAGGGCCTCAACAAGTCCATGCGGGATTCATTGGAGCGCTGGGGTCCGGTCGTGAAGTCCATCGGTTTCACTGCTACCTCCTGAGGAGAACTTGCAGTGAACCTCGTAGCATCACTTCGGCGTTCCGCGCTTATCAACCCGCGTGGCCTAGCCATCCGACAAGGTAGTCTCAAACAGAGCTGGCCCGAGTTCGTGGAGCGCATCGCTCTCATAGCGGGAAGACTGCGCGCAAGGGGGGTCAATCGAGACACGCACGTGGCTGTTCTCGGTTTGAACAGCCCCGAAACGCTGGAGACGATGCTTGCGGTCTGGTGGGCAGGGGGTGTCCTAGTTCCTCTCAACACACGGCTCGCTTGGGATGAGTACGAGTTCATCCTGACTCATTCACAAACACGACTGTTGATCACTGACACGCAGTTCGAGTCGATCGGCGAACGTGCCCAGCATAATGTTGGCGAGCTCCAGACTCTGTCCATGGCTGACAGCCAACAGGACCTGATGCAAGCGTCCGCTGTCGAAGCAGCCCAATTCTCGGGCCAAGACCTAGCCGCGCTGTTTTACACCGGCGGCACCACGGGCATGCCCAAGGGCGTGATGTTGGCGCACCAAAGTTTCGTAGTGGCGGCGCTGAACATGCAACGGGATCTAGACGTGACAGCCAACTGCGTTTACCTGAACTCGTCGCCGCTGTTCCATCTTGCGGGGTTCATCACTTCCATGAGCATGTTGCTAGGCGGCGCCTGTCAGAGCTTTTTAGACCGCTTCACGCCTGAGTCCTTCTTCCAGCGACTGAGAGAGGACGAGGTGACGCATATCATGCTTGTGCCCACGACCATCTCAGCCCTGCTGGATTCGCCAGCCCGCGATGGGCGAGCCCTTGCGGCCATCCGGTCATTGGCCTACGGTGCCGCGCCAATAGTGCCCAGCCTACTGGAGCGCGTGCTCGCCGCCTTGCCGAACTCGCGCCTGACGCAGTTCTACGGCATGACGGAAGTCTGTGGCGCCAGTACCCGGTTGCCGCCATATCGCCATGTGCTGGAAGGGAACTACAAGGGAAAGCTGAACTCGGTGGGCCAGCCCCTGGAAACCTTCGAGTTCATGATCGCCCGCGCTGACGGTTGTCCGTGCGCCGTGGACGAACCCGGCGAGGTGCTGATGCGCGGGCCCGCAGTCATGCTGGGTTACTGGCAAGCGCCAGACCAGACGTCTCAAGCATTTTGCGATGGATGGCTTCGTTCAGGGGATGTCGGACGAATGGACGAAGATGGATTCTTGTATCTGGTTGATCGCTTGAAGGACATGATCATCAGTGGTGGCGAGAACGTCTATTCCGTTGAAGTGGAGGCTGCATTGCTGCAAAACCCGGCCATAGCGAGTTCTGCGGTCATCGGCGTCCCGGACGAGAAATGGGGCGAGCGGGTCCATGCCGTCGTCGTTTTGCGGGTCGGAGCAACGTTAAATTCCGAAGATGTGATGAACCACTGCAGAACACTGATCGCGGGCTACAAGTGTCCCCGCAGCGTTGAATTCGTTGACGCCCTGCCCCTGTCGGCGGTGGGCAAGGTTCTAAAGACGGAAATCAGAAAGTCCCACAGACACGCGCAATCGGCGCAGATCGTGTGAATTCACGACCACTCGCGCTGCCTCCGGCAAGGTGCCGGAGGCAGCTTTGAGCCCCCGTTTTCTAAACCGGAAATACATCATGGATGCATTTATCTACGACTCTGTGCGCACACCGCGCGGATTGGGCCGTCCTTCTGGCGGCTTGCACATGCTTTCGCCTGTGGACCTTGGTGCGGCTGTACTGAAGGCATTGAAGCTGCGTGCCGACCAGGCCACGCTGGATGTGGAGGACATCATCTTCGGCGTGGGCGAGACCGTCGAGGCGCAGGGAGGAAACCTCGCGCGAGCGGCCGCCGTTCATGCAGGCGTGGGGCTGGATGCCCCAGGTTGCGTGGTCAGCCGCTTTTGTGGCTCCGGTCTTGATGCAGTCAACATGGCCGCAAGCAGGGCAGCGAGCGGCCAGGGTGATCTTTTCATCGCTGGCGGCGTGGAGATGATGTCTTTGGTACCAATTGGCGGCGCGGGTGGGCCTTGGGGCTCCGATCCAGCCTTCAACACGGTGTCGAACTTCGTCCCGCTTGGCATCGCTGCCGACCTGCTCGGCACGCTAGACGGACACAGCCGCACAGACGTGGATGCCTACGCCGCGCAATCTCAAGCGCGCGCCCAGCGGGCATGGAGTGAAGGCCGCTTTGCGCGTTCGATTGTCCCCGTTTGTGACTCCAACGGAACCCAACTGCTGGCGCATGACGAGCACATGCGCCCCGGCACGACGCTCGAATCGCTGGCGGCACTCAAGCCGGCATTCGCGGACATGGCGCAGCGTGACGGCTTCGAGCAAGTCGTGAAGAAGCGCTATCCACAGATTGATCGCCTGCAACCCCTGCACACTGGAGGGAACTCATCTGGGATCGTCGATGGTGCCTGTGCGCTGCTGATAGGCAGCGCTAGTTCTGGCGCGCGCTACGGATGGAAACCGAGGGCGCGCATCAGCGCTATGGCTACGGCTTCGTGCGATCCGTGTTTGATGCTGGTCGCTCCGGCTCAGGCGGCGCGAAAAGCGGCAGCGCGCCGAGGCATGGCGCTGTCAGATATCGACTTGTTCGAGGTCAACGAAGCCTTCTCGTCGGTGGTCTTGCGCTTTATGGAAGATACAGGCGTTTCGGCTGATCGAATCAACGTCAGCGGTGGCGCGATCGCGATGGGCCATCCCATCGGAGCCACAGGCGGAATGTTGGTAGGCACCCTCGTGGACGAGATGGATCGCGTGGGCGCACGCACGGGCATAGTGACGCTTTGCGTGGGATTGGGCATGGCGGTTGCCACGTTAGTAGAGCGGATCTGAGGAGCACAGCAGAATGATCATTGAAAAGCAACTAGGCGATGGTGTGATCGCACTTCTGTTCGCGGGCGAAGGTGCCTTGAACACATTGGACACGCCGACAAGTCAGCAATTGCTGGAGCAGGTCCAGCGACTCATGGCCGACGAGACCGTGCGGGGCATCGTTCTCAGTTCGGAGCGCGAGGATTTCGTTGTTGGCGGCGACCTGCAAGAACTGCATGCAGCGCAGGACGGCGATGCGGTGCGCCGCATTGTGGCGCCGTTGAATCAGGCATTGCGCCTGCTGGAAAAGGGTGGCAAGCCCGTCGTCGCGGCTATGCCCGGCAGCGCTCTGGGTGGCGGGCTGGAGCTGGCGCTGGCTTGCCAGGAACGGGTGGTGGCACAAAACCCCAAGGCACGCTTCGGCTTTCCCGAGGTCACGTTGGGCCTGATGCCTGGAGCCGGTGGAACACAACGGCTGCCACGGTTGCTGGGCATCGCGGCGGCTGCACCTTTACTGCTCGAGGGGGTGCGACTGGATGTCCTGGCCGCATTGGAGTTAGGGCTGGTCGACCAAGTGGTTGCACCGGCCGAACTTATGGAAGCAGCCAAGCAGCGGGTGCTGGCGCACCAGGAGACATCTCAGCGATGGGACCGCAAGGGGTTTCGCCTGCCGGGTTTCGCCGTTCACTCCCCCGCGGGACGTGCGTTCTTTGGAGCGGCTTGGGCACGGTTACGCAGAAGCAGCGGCGGGAACAACCGAGCTGCTGAGTCCATCCTGCAGGCAATGCACGACGGCTTGAGCCGCAGCATAGATCCCGGCCTGCAGATTGAGTTGCGATTGTTCAGTGCGCTGGCCGCTGGCCTTGAGGCCAAGAGCAAGGTACGCACACTGTTCACCGGCGTCAACCGTGCGCGGTCGATGAAAGCGAGGCCGATGGGTCCGGTCTTCACTCCGGTGCAAAAGCTGGCTGTACTGGGCGCGGGTGTTATGGGTCGTGGTGTCGCTCAGAGCGCGGCAATCGCCGGCATCGATGTTGTGTTGCTGGACATGGATGAAGCAGGTGCACAGCGCGCTCACGCCTCAATCGCCACCCAGCTCCAGCGAGCCGCCGAGAAAGGGCGACTTAAGGAAGATCCTGCCCGGGTCATGGCCCGCATCCGCAGCAGCGCCCGTTATGAAGAGATCGCGCACGCAGACTTCGTCATTGAAGCGGTGTTCGAACGCGCCGACGTGAAACACGAAGTGCTGCGTCGAGCGGCACAGGTCGTGGCCGCCGGCACCCCTCTGGCTAGCAACACCTCGACCATGCCTATCGACGGGCTTGCTGCTGCAGTATCACAACCTGAACGTGTGATCGGAATGCACTTCTTCTCGCCGGTGGATCGCATGCCACTTGTGGAAGTGATTCGCGGGGCGCAAACTGATGAACCCACGCTGGCACGGGCCATGGATCTGCTAAAGCAGCTGGCGAAGACGCCGGTGGTCGTGAACGATGGACTCGGGTTTTTCACCAGCCGCGTTGTCACGACCTATACGTCCGAGACGTTGACGATGATCGGCGAAGGCGTTCCGGCCCAGGTTATCGACAACGTTACGATGAATGAAGGCTTTGCGCTGGGAGTCGCTTCGTTGGTTGAACTGACAACCTACCCGCTGCTTGCCGACATCTTCCGGTCCATGCGCGGGGATGGACGCCGAATTGCCAATGAGGGCCTGCAGGCGGAGCAGACGGTGGCACGTCTCTTGGAGGCCGGGCGTCACGGCAAGGCCGCAGGCGCGGGCGTATACGACTATGCCGAAGGCGTGCGCAGAGTCTGGCCTGGACTGGCGCAGTTGTTTCCATCCAGCGGTGAACCCGATCCGGAGACGATTCGTCAGCGTCTATTTCACGTCCAGGCTCTGGAGGCTGTACGCTGCCTTGAAGACGGCGTCCTGTTGACGCCGCTTGATGGCGATGTGGCAGCCGTTCTCGGCTGGGGATATCCAAGTCATCTAGGCGGGCCGTTCGCATATATTGACCGCATCGGTGTTCGCAACTTTATCAAAGAGTGCGAGGCACTAGGCGAACACCACGGGGGCCGGTTCGCGGTGCCCGCAAGCCTGATGGCGATGGCCGAGCGCGGTGAGTGCTTCTACCCGTCCACTGCGTCATGACAGGACAGGCACTGTCAGGAGGGCCCCGGAGCGGCCTGCGGGTAATGGAGATCTCGGGCATCGGGCCAGCGCCGTTCTGTGGGATGCTACTGGCGGACCTCGGGGCCGGTGGTGATCTTCACGCTGCCCACCCCCCCGGTTTGCGAAACGGCGCAGCGTGCGCAGGCCGAGTTGCAGGGCGAATGCATGATCCTGCGCGAACAAGGTCATGGAGATCGTCAGCCGCTAGGTGATCCAACAAGACAGGTGCCAGATAGATGAAGATACAGAGTGAAAAAGACTTTTACTCGGGGCTGCTCTGTGCGGGTCTGGGTACTGCTTTTGCCGTAGGGGCGAACAGCCACTTGGTAGGCACTGCAGCGCGCATGGGCCCAGGCTATTTCCCGCTTATTCTCGGCATTTTGCTGGCGGTGCTGGGTGCAAGTATTGCGGCCAAAGCATTGATAACGCCCTCTGAAAATGGCGACAAAATTGGTCGGTTCGCTTGGAAACCTCTATTTTTCATCATCTGTGCCAACGTGGTCTTTGGCGTGTGTTTGGGAGGTCTGCCCGGCATTGGACTCAAACCATTGGGATTGCTGGTAGGGGTCTATTTGTTGACTTTCCTTGCTGCACGCGGCGGCGACGACTTCCGGGTGAAAGAAATTTTTGTGCTGGCCACCATTTTGAGTGTGGTGTGCTACCTCGCTTTCATTGTGCTGTTGAAATTGCAGTTCCCTTTGTGGCCAGTTGCCATTACCGGTTAAGGAGCCCACATCATGGAATTATTCAGCAATCTCGCCTTGGGTTTTGATGTGGCGTTTACGCCGCTGAATCTGATGTACGCGTTTCTGGGCTGCTTGTTGGGTACCCTCATTGGGGTGCTGCCTGGCATTGGTCCTTTGGCAACCATTGCCATGTTGCTGCCTGCCACTTATGCGCTGCCACCTGTGTCTGCGCTGATTATGTTGGCGGGTATTTATTACGGTGCGCAATACGGTGGCTCTACGACGGCCATTTTGGTCAATCTACCGGGTGAGTCATCGTCGGTTGTGACGGTAATTGACGGCTATCAAATGGCGCGCAAGGGCCGCGCAGGCCCCGCGCTGGCCGCTGCGGGTTTTGGCTCGTTCTTTGCGGGCTGCGTAGGTACCTTGGTGTTGGCTGCATTTGCGGTGCCGCTTACACAAGTGGCCTTTATGTTTGGCCCTGCAGAGTATTTTTCGCTCATGGTCTTGGGGTTGATTGGGGCGGTGGTGCTGGCTTCTGGTTCGCTCCTCAAAGCAGTGGCCATGATTATTTTGGGGCTGCTCTTGGGCATGGTGGGTACGGATGTGAATTCCGGTGTCACGCGCTATAGCTTTGGTGTGCCAGAGCTCACCGATGGTCTCGGTTTCGTTGTGATCGCCATGGGTATTTTTGGTTATGGTGAAATCATTGTTAATCTAGGCAAGCACGAGAGCGAGCGTCAAGTTTTTACGGCCAACGTGAAAGGCTTGCTGCCCAGCAAAGAAGACATCAAACGCATGTTGCCTGCCGTGTTGCGTGGTACGTCCTTGGGGTCAGTATTGGGTATCTTGCCCGGTGGTGGTGCGGTAATGGCTGCATTTGCCGCCTACACGATTGAAAAGAAAACCAAGTTGAAGCCCGGCGAAGTCCCCTTTGGGCAAGGCAATATTCGCGGCGTGGCCGCTCCTGAGTCTGCTAACAACGCGGCTTCGCAAACCTCGTTCATTCCCTTGCTTACTTTGGGTATTCCAGCCAATGCGGTAATGGCTTTGATGGTGGGTGCAATGACCATACACAACATCCAGCCCGGCCCCCAGGTGATGACTAGCAACCCAGATTTGTTTTGGGGCTTGATAGCGTCGATGTGGATTGGCAATGCCATGTTGATTATTTTGAATCTGCCGCTCATTGGCATCTGGATTCGTTTGCTGTCGGTGCCCTACCGCTGGTTGTTCCCGGCTATTGTCTTGTTCTGTGCGATTGGCGTGTACAGCACCAATAACAGCACGTTTGACATTTGGTTGGTGGCCATTTTTGGTGTGATTGGCTATTACTTCATCAAACTGGGAATGGAGCCTGCGCCCTTGTTGCTGGGCTTTGTTTTGGGACCGATGATGGAAGAAAATCTGCGCCGTGCCCTACTGCTCTCACGTGGTGATTGGAGCGTGTTTGTAACCCGTGGCCTGTCTGCTACTTTGCTTGCGTTGGCAGTATTGCTTTTGCTGATTGTTTTGTTGCCGTCGATCAAGCAAAAGCGAGAAGAAGCTTTTGTTGAAGATTGATACCGGAGGTGGGCTTTAAGCCCATCTGCCAACAGGTTACAAACTACTTTTCAAAAAATCATGTACAAAAAACTTTTTGTTCCCGTTGATGGATCTGAACTTTCGCACCGTGCCATGGACGGCAGCATTGCCTTGGCCAAGCAACTCGGTGCAAGCATTACAGGCTTTGTGGTGGAGCCAGAAGTGCCGATTACTGCAGCAGGCTCCCGCACCCAGCCTTTGTTAGAGCGCATTAAAGACAATGACTCGAAAAACGAGGCGCATGCAGCCGCGTTGCTGGGGCAGTTTGAGAATCGCGCGACAGCACAGGGCGTGGATTTTCATGCACACCACGTTACCGCCTTCCAAGTGGATAACGCCATTGTTGAAGAGGCAGAAAAGCTCAACTGCGACATGATTGTCATGACCACCCATGGCCGTTCCAAACTGGGTGAGTTATTTTTTGGTTCCAGGACTCATGACGTGGTAATAGCAAGTTCGCTACCGGTTCTGGTCTTACGCTGAAAGTGCGTGCTCTTTTCCTCGCAATGGAGGCTGTGGCTGAGCAAGTAACAAGGCACTTTTTGCAATTCGTGTGGGTGGGTCGTTGAGCCACTACCTCAAGGCGCACCAGCTTGCCGACGCCCTGCGTTCCCGCTATTCCCGCTGCCTCAACCAAAGGAGACCTCGATGAGTGACCAACTGAAACCCGGCCTCAAAGCCACCCGCCGCGTCGACATCGATACCGGACGAATCATCAGCTTCATGGGCGACGATTGCCGCGTGTATTCCACGCCAAACCTGCTTTGCGACATTGAAAACGCCTGCCGCGACCTCCTGCTGGAACATATCGAATCCGGCAAGGACTCCGTAGGAACTCGCGTGGAACTGGATCACACCGGGGCAACCCTGCTCGGCATGTGGGCCGAGATCGAGGTCACCATTGCCGATGTCAATGGGCCGGCAGTCAGCTTCGAATTTGTTGCTCGCGACGCCGTCGAGCAGGTGGCCAAGGGCCGCCACAACCGCTTCGTGGTCGGCATCGAAAGAACGGCGCAGCGCCTGATGGGGAAGCGAGCGCAAGCGATGGGGCAGCCATCGAGGTGGTCGAACCTGGTCGGGTGACCGGGACAGGATACTGTGTAAATCAAAGGCGTATCTGCTTAGCTCCACCGCCGACAATTCCGTGGAAGCATTTGGAATACGCACTGTACGGCGGCAGAGAGGCCGCCTGATAGGTTTTCTTCCGCGATCCGAACGCTGGCGAGGGCCACCGCATCGAGAAGCCATCAGGCTTTCTGTGCGTTCCACGAAGCCATCTGGCATGCGGGTGGAGCTAAATGAATACCCCATATACATCATCAGCACTCGGACGCAGGAGCACAGCCACAGCGGTTGATTCAGTAAGGGCAAGGCGGGCTGGTGACGCTGCACAGCCGAAGTTCAGGTGGGCAAAGTTGGTGGCTCCGATTGAATGGCCGGTCTGGAGAACGGCTCAGGTTGAGCGGCAGGTTTGGAGAAAAAACCCCGAGAGACGGCTCCTGGCCGATTGCCGCAGCACACCACCGGCAGCTTCGGAGCATCCAAATGTCGCCAGCGCCTCGAACAACTCAATTTTTCGCCAGAACGGACGTTAATTGGTTTAACAGGATGCGATGGGGAACCCGCTAACAACACCTCATCGTATCGACGAGATACCTGCCGTGCCTGAC
>SXGT01090461.1_pt1 | contig 12430 bp, 13 predicted proteins | sample 3176221 | NCBI WGS metagenome assembly SXGT01 (sample SAMN11356862, study PRJNA531348) | freshwater metagenome | isolation source: freshwater sample F1-120 | place: China: Fuxian Lake, Yuxi | collected 2017-12-25
AATGTGGCCATCTACGCCATCGAGAAGGTGCACGCGCTCGGCGGCGTCGTGGTCGCGTGCTCGGACTCCGGCGGCTACATCGTCGACGAGAAGGGCGTCGACCTCGACCTCCTCAAGGAGATCAAGGTGGTACGCCGCGGCCGGATCAGCGACTATGCAGCAGCCCGCGGCGGCGCAGCGGATTTCGTGGCCGGCCGGAGCGTGTGGCACGTACCCTGCGATATCGCGCTGCCGTGTGCCACCCAGAACGAGGTGTCCGGTACCGACGCGAACGCGCTCATCGATTCCGGTTGCCGGATCGTGGCCGAGGGCGCCAACATGCCGTGCACCCCGGAGGCGGTGAAGTACTTCGGCGCGGCCGGGGTGATCTTCGCCCCCGGCAAGGCCGTCAACGCCGGCGGAGTGGCAACCAGTGCACTGGAGATGCAGCAGAACGCCTCACGCGACTCCTGGACGTTCGAGGACACCGAGGCGCGGCTGGCCGAGATCATGCGCCGCATCCACCACACCTGTCTGACCACTGCAGATGCCTACGGCCAGCCCGGCAATTATGCAGCGGGCGCCAACATCGCCGGGTTCATCAGGGTCGCCGACGCAATGCTGGCCCTGGGCTTGATCTAGTGATCTGAGCCACAATTACAGCTGCGGTGTCACACTCCGGCAGGCACCGGTGTCTTGAGGGCATATCCGAGAAAAGGAGAACCTCATGAACAACCAGCGCACCAACGTCGTCGTCATCGGCGGCGGCTACGCGGGCGTCATCGCGGCCAACCATCTGCGGTGCAACCCCGATGTCGCCGTCACCCTGATCAATCCGCGCGCCGAGTTCGTGGAGCGGATCCGGCTGCACCAGTTGGTCACCGGCTCCGATGACGCCGTGGTGGACTACGCCGAGATCTTGGGCGCCGATGTCCGGCTCCTCGTCGGCACCGCCGAGCGCATCGACGCTGCCGCCCGCACCGTCACCGTCGCCGGCGACACGGTCGGCTATGACTACCTCATCTACGCCGTCGGCAGCACCGGCGCCGCGCTGAACGTGCCCGGCGCCACCGAATTCGCTTATCCGATATCGGAATTCGAGCACGGGGCGCCGCTGCGCGACGCCATCGCGGGGATCCGTCCCGGTGAGCCGGTGACCGTGGTCGGCGCCGGACCGACCGGCATCGAGATGGCCGCCGAGCTCGCCGAAGCAGGGCATGCCGTGACGCTGGTGTGCGGTGGGGTGCTCGGCCCGTACCTGCATGCCAAGGGCCGCGCGTCGGTGGCCAAGGTGATGCGCACCCTCTACGTCACCGTCGTCGAGGGGCCTGCGGCCACGGTGACCGAGGTCCGCGCCGGCTCCGTGCTGCTGGCCGACGGGCGCGAACTGCGCAGTGCCGTGACGATCTGGACGGCGGGGTTCGGGGTGCCGGATCTGGCGGCCCGCAGCGGGCTGGCCACCGACGCCCTGGGGCGGCTGCTGACCGACGAGACCCTGACCAGTGTCGACAACCCCTACATCGTGGCGGCCGGTGATGCTTCTGCACCGTCGGATCTGCCGCTGCGGATGAGCTGCCAGGCGGCGATCCCGCTGGGCGCCCAGGCCGCCAACACGGTACTGAGCCGCATCGCGGGCACCGAGCCCGCGGTGATCAACCAGGCCTTCACCGGCCAGTGCATCAGCCTGGGCCGCGGCGCCGCCACCATTCAGCTCGCCCATCTCGACGACCGGGTGATGCCGCTGTACCTCGGCGGGCGGGTCGCGGCGACGATCAAGGAGGCGGTCTGCAAGGGCACCGTGTCCTTCCTGGCCAAGGAGGCCCGCAAGCCGGGCTCGTACTTCTGGCTCAAGGGCGGCAAGCGGTCACAGCGGGTGGCCGACGCGAAGGCCGCCGCCGTCCGATGAGCGAGCACGCCGAGCGGTTCACCGCGCTGCGGCCGCTGCTGTTCACCATCGCCTACGAAATCCTCGGTTCGGCAACCGAATCCGATGATGTCCTGCAGGAAAGTTACCTGCGCTGGGCGGAGGTGAACCTGGACACGGTGCGCGACACCAAGTCCTATCTGGCTCAGCTGGTGACCCGGCAGTCTCTCAACGCGTTGCGCGCCCAGGCCCGCCGACGCGAGGAGTACGTGGGTCCCTGGTTGCCCGAACCGCTGCTGGTGGACACCCAGGACGCCGGCGCGGATGTGGTGCTCGCCGAGTCCGTGTCCATGGCGATGATGGTGGTGCTGGAATCGCTGACCCCCGATGAACGCGCGGTGTTCGTGCTGCGCGAGGTGTTCGGCTTCGGTCACGACGACATCGCGGCAGCGGTCGGCAAATCCGCGGCCGCGGTGCGCCAGATGGCGCACCGCGCGCGCGAACATGTACATGCCCGGCGCAAACGTTTCGAGCCCGTGGACCGGGCCACCAGCGAACAGATCACTGTGCAGTTCTTCGCGACCGCCGCCACCGGGGACGTGAGCAGCCTGATCGAACTGCTCGCCCCGGACGTGGTGTGGACGGCCGACAGCGCGGGCAAGGTCAGCGCCGCCAGACGGCCGGTGCACGGCCCCGACCGGGTGGCCCGGCTCGTGATCGGGCTGCTGCGGATGGCCGGCGAGGAGGGCCGCGTCGAGTTGGCCACCTACAACAACGCGCCGGCCCTCAAGCTCTACCTGGGCGACAGCTTCGAAGGTGTGATCACCGTCGAGATCACCGAGGGCCGGATCTCGCACTTCTATGCGATGCGCAACCCGGAGAAGCTGACCACCGCCACCATCCCGCGCGCCATCAGCCGTTAGCTTCTGACAGGCTGGGTCGGTGCGCATCGACCGACTCGGCCACCTGGGCCACGCGCCCGGCGTGCTGCGCTGGGTCGCCGACGGCGCGGCACGCCTGGGCCTGCCACCGCCGGCCGCGCTCATCGGGGACTGGTTCGGATCCAAGGCCGTCATCGCACCATCGCTGGCCGCGGTGCCGACCACCGAGGTGTTCGCAGTCCGCCCGGGGGTGTCGCAGGCCGTCGGCGGGGGGTGGTTCGGGTACCTGTCCTACCCCGACGGGCCCGCGGCGCCGCGCATCCCCGTGGCCGCCGGCGGCTGGTCCGACTCGGTGCTGCGCCAAGATGCCGACGGGTGCTGGTGGTACGAAAGCCTCACCGGGGCAGCATGTCCCGAATGGCTGTCCGGGGCCACCGCAGCGGCGCCGCGGCCGTACTCGATGGACTGGACCGCGCCCGACCGCGGTCGGCATCTGACCGCAGTGGCGGCCTGCCGGGAGGCGATCGCGGCCGGCGAGGTGTATCAGGCGTGTGTCTGCACCCAGTTCCATGGCCGGATAACCGGTGATCCACTGGATTTCTTCGTCGACGCCGTCGCCCGCACCGCCCCGGCGCGGGCCGCCTACCTCGCCGGCAGCTGGGGTGCGGTGGCGTCACTGTCCCCGGAGTTGTTCCTGCGCCGCCGCGGCGAATCTGTCATCTCCTCCCCGATCAAAGGCACACTGCCGCTGCATAAGTCGCCTGCACTGCTGCGCACGTCGGTGAAGGATGTCGCCGAGAACATCATGATCGTCGACCTGGTGCGCAACGATCTGAGCCGACTGGCCATCACCGGATCGGTGACGGTTCCCGAGCTGCTGCGGGTGCGGCCGGCCCCGGGCGTATGGCATCTGGTGTCCACGGTCGCGGCCCGGATCTCCGCCGATGTGCCGATGTCCGAGGTGCTGGAGGCCACCTTCCCGCCGGCGTCGGTGACCGGCACCCCGAAGGGCCGGGCCCGCGAACTGCTCCTGGAATGGGAGCCCGAGCGACGCGGAATCTACTGCGGCACCGTTGGTTTGGCGTCACCCAGCGCGGGTACCGAATTGAACGTGGCCATCCGGACAGTGGAGTTCGACGCAGCCGGTGCCGCGATACTCGGTGTCGGCGGCGGGATCACCGCGGACTCCGACCCGGCCGCCGAATGGGAGGAATGTCTGCACAAGGCGGCGCCCACCGTCGGGCTCGGTCAGCTCGGGGTCAGCGAATCCAGCGCGGCGACCCATGCGCCGATACCGGAGAACACGTAGAAACCGATCTCCCCCGCGGCGGTCTGCACGATCAGATGGGTCTGTCCGCCCACCACCGAGCCCTTGAAGACATTGGCCTCCCGCACGCCGGTGATCTCAGCGACCGGGACCTCGATCGTCTTCCCGGTGAGCGTCCGGAAGATCAGTCGCCGCCGGGTGAGCGCGATCGCCCCGGCGTTCTTGACTGCGGGATAGCCGGGAACCGTCGCTCCGCGGTAGGACCCCTTCTCCGGTGCAAGGAGCACGTCCTCGCCCGCGAGTTCGGTCGCCAGTTGCGCGCCGACGGCCTCGCTGCGGCGGCGCAACCAGATGATGATCGGAATCCAGATGAGCGCCAGCACGACCAGGATTCCGAGGACGAGCAGGACGACGAACACCGTTGTACTCAGCTTGGACCCCCGTTGCTCACTCCCGTGACTTCAAGATCAGATCGTAGAGCTCCCGCTTCGATATCGCGCCCGGATTCGCCTCGACCACCCGCGCGCACGCGTCCTTGACCCGGACTCCGTCCTCGATGAGCTCGGCCACCTCCTCGACCAGGGTCTGCGGGTCGGTCTGCGGGACGGCGCCGGCCAGCACCACGGTGATCTCCCCCAGGACCCCGCCCGCCGCCCAGTCCGCGAGCTCGCCGAGGGTGCCGCGTCTGATCTCCTCGTGGGTCTTGGTCAGCTCCCGGCACACCACCGCCCGGCGCCCCGGGCCGAGAGTGGCGACGGCGTCGCGCAGCGTGTCGGCCAGCCGGCGCGGCGACTCGAAGAACACGCAGGTGCGCCGCTCGCCGGCGAGCTCCCCCAGCCAGGTCCGACGCGCACCCTGCTTGCGCGGCGCGAAGCCCTCGAAGCAGAACCGGTCGGCGGCCAGCCCGGACACCGCCAGTGCCGTCGTGACCGCCGACGGACCGGGTAGGCAGCTCACCGTCAACCCGGCCGCCACGCACGCCGTCACCAACCGGTAGCCCGGATCGTTGATCAACGGCATACCGGCGTCACTGATCAGCAGCACCGTCGCCCCTGCGGTGATCTCCTCCAGCAGCATCGGCACCCGGGTGGCCTCGTTCTGGTCGTAGAGGCTGAGCACCCGGCCGGCCGGGGTGACTCCCAGCGCGGCGGCCAGCGTGCGCGCACGCCGGGTGTCCTCGGCGGCGATCACATTCGCCGTCGTCAGCGCCTCGACCAGACGGGCAGAGGCGTCATCGGGCCGGCCCAACGGCGTAGCGCCCAGGAGCAGTCGGCCATGTTGCCCCGGCGGGCCGGAGCGCAGCGACTCGGGGTTTGACACAGTCGCAGCCTACGATCGTCGGTGATGACCGCGCCCGACACCGTGCTTCCGGAGCGCGCCGCACCCGTGATCAGCCCGGGCCCGCTGGTGCCGGTGCCGGACTTCGGGCCCGTCGACCGGCTGCAGGGCTGGGTGATGACGGTGATCATCGGGGCGCTGGCCGCGCTGACCCGGTTCCTGAACCTGGGGTCGCCGACCGACGCGGGCACCCCGATCTTCGACGAGAAGCACTACGCGCCGCAGGCCTGGCAGATGTTGGGCAACGGCGGCCTTGAGGACAACCCCGGCTATGGGCTGGTGGTGCATCCACCGCTGTCCAAGGCGCTGATGGCCGTGGGCGAGTGGATCTTCGGCTACAACGGGCTGGGCTGGCGGTTCTCCGGCGCGGTGTGCGGCGTGATCACCGTGATCCTGGTCGCACGGATCGTGCGGCGGATCAGCCGCTCGACACTGGTCGGGGCGCTCGCCGGGCTGCTGATCATCGCCGACGGCGTCAGCTTCGTCTCGGCGCGCACCGCGCTGCTGGACGTCTACCTGGTGGTGTTCGTGGTGGCGGCCTTCGGGGCGCTGATCGTGGATCGCGACCAGGTGCGGCTGCGGATGCACGTCGCCCTGATGGAGGGCCGGATCGGCGACACCCCGTGGGGCCCGCGGCTCGGGGTGCGCTGGTGGCGGTTCGGCGCCGGCGTGCTGCTGGGCCTGGCGTGCGCCACCAAGTGGTCCGGGCTGTACTTCATCGCGTTCTTCGGCGTGATGACGCTGGCCTTCGACGTCGCGGCGCGCCGCCAGTACCGCGCGCCCCGACCGTGGCTGGGCACGCTGCGCCGCGACACCGTGCCCGCGGTGTACGCGCTGGGCGTGATCCCGCTGTTGGTGTACCTGGCGTCGTATGCGCGCTGGTTCGCCTCCGAGACCGGGGTGTACCGACATGAGGTGGGCCGCACCATCGGCGAGGGCGGTCTGCTGCCGGACGCCATCCGCTCGCTCTGGTACTACACATCCTCGGTCTACAAGTTCCACTCCGGGCTGACCAACGCCGCGGGCAACCATCACCCGTGGGAATCCAAGCCGTGGACCTGGCCGATGTCGCTGCGGCCGGTGCTCTATGCCATCGATCAGCAGAACGTGCCGGGCTGTGGTGCGGAATCCTGCGTCAAGGCGGTGATGCTGGTCGGCACGCCGACCATGTGGTTCATCGCGGTGCCGGTGCTGCTGTTCGCGGTGTGGCGGACCTTCGTGCGCCGCGACTGGCGTTATGCCGCGGTGTTGGTGGGATATTCGGCAGGCTTCCTGCCCTGGTTCCTCGACATCGACCGGCAGATGTACTTCTTCTACGCCACGACGATGGCGCCGTTCCTGGTCATGCTGATCGCGCTGATACTCGGCGAGATCCTGTATCAACCCCGGCAGAACGCCGAGCGCAGAACGCTGGGCCTGATCGCCGTGAGTTGCTATGTGGCGCTGGTGATCACCAACTTCGCCTGGCTCTACCCGATTCTGACCGGGCTGCCCATATCGCAGCACACCTGGCATATGCAGATCTGGTTGCCGTCCTGGCGGTAGGCGCTGGATCGCCGCGCCGTTTTCCACACCAGGGCTGCCGTTCCGAGCGATTGACGACCGTGGCGTAGAAAACGGCGACGGCCGCGCCGTAGTTGTCCACAACCAGCCCTGCATTCGGACCTCGCTCCTGCGTTTGTGTCGGACACGCGAGCCAGAGTTCGGCCATGGGCACGCCATTCCTCGGACCCGAGGCACTGCAAGCCGGCGTACTGACCCGCGGACAACTGCGCTGGCGCTACGCCGCAACGCACCCGCGCGTATACGTCCGCAGAGACGGGCCGCACACCCTGTCGTCCAGGATCGTCGCCGGGTGGTTGTGGTCCGATGGTCGGGCCGTCATCGCCGGTCGCGCGGCGGCGTTCATGCATGGCGCGCAGTGGGTGGACGACGGCGTGCCTGTCGAAATGATCACCCGACACGGGCGCAAGCGTGCCGGCATCGTGGTGCGGGAGGAGAAGCTGGCCGACGACGAAATCTGTCGGATCGGCGACCTCGCCGTCACCACACCAGTCCGCACCGCACTCGATCTGGCCCGTTTCCTGTCGCCGGTCGAGGCCCTCGCCCAGCTGGACGACTTGGCTTCCGTGACGGGTGTCGGTGCCGCAGACGTGTTGACCTTGGCCGCGAGATACCCAGGTCTGCGTGGGATCCGGCAGGCGCGGATTGCCCTGGACCTGATGGACCCTGGCTCGCAGTCGCCGAAGGAATCGTGGCTGCGTTGGGTCCTCATCGATGGCGGCTTTCCCCCGCCGCGCACCCAGATTCCCGTCACCGATGGCGCCGACGTCGCATATCTGGATATGGGTTATGACGATCCAAAGATCGGCTTCGACTACGACGGCGCGATTCATCAGACCGACAGGCGCAGGTTTGTGCACGACATCGGGCGTGCGGAGATGATCGACCGGCAGGGCTGGATCGACATTCATGTGGTGGCCGAGCATTCCCGGGCTTTCGTCCTGCATCGGGCGCGCGAGGCTTTCATCCGACGTGGCCACCCCGTGCCGCCGATTTCTACACGAGGGCGACGGGCACCACCGTGAAGCGACCCCGCTGTAGAAAAACGGCACCGCGAGCTGAGCTCAACTATGGTTGAGGTCGTGGAAATCCACGAGCTGACACCCGGTGAGATGTCACTGCGCAGCGGAGTCGCGGTGTCCGCGCTGCACTTCTACGAGCGCGAGGGCCTGATCAGCTGCCGGCGCACCACGGGCAATCAGCGCCGCTACCCCCGCGAGACGCTGCGCCGGGTCGCGTTCATCCGGATGTCGCAGCGACTCGGCATCCCGCTGGCCCGTATCCGCGAGGCGCTGGCCACCCTGCCCGACGACCGGATTCCGACGAGCAAGGACTGGGCCCGGCTCTCGGCGGGCTGGCGGCAGGACCTGGAGGACCGGATCGTGCATCTGGAGCGGCTGCGCGACAACCTGACCGGGTGCATCGGCTGCGGGTGCATGAGCCTGAAGGCGTGTCAGCTGGTCAACCCCGAAGATGTGCTGGCCGATCACGGGCCCGGCGCGGTCAACCTCTGACATCGAACGCATGTGCGATAAGCTGGGGTCGTGTCTCTGGCCGTCCAAGGGTCGCTCTTCGACCACGACGAACGTCGAAACCTGGGCGCCGGCGCCTGGATCGACGTGCGCGCCGGCTGGCTGAACGGCTGGCTGGACGGTGACGGGTCCCTGTTCGACGAACTGATGGAGGCCATTCCGTGGCGTGCCGAGCGCCGTCAGATGTACGAGCGGGTGCTCGACGTGCCCCGTCTGGTCAGCTTCCACGACCTCACCGACGGTCCCGCCCCGCACCCGGCGATCGCGCGGTTGCGCAGGCGACTCAACGACATCTACGCGGGCGAACTCGGCGAACCGTTCACCAGTGCCGGACTGTGCCTGTACCGCGACGGCACCGACAGCGTCGCGTGGCATGGCGACACCGTGGGGCGCAGCAGCACCGAGGACACCATGGTGGCGATCGTGAGCCTGGGCGCGCGAAGGACCTTCGCGATGCGTCCGCGCGCCGGGGGCCGCTCGCTGCGGCTACCGCAGGGCCACGGGGATCTGCTGGTGATGGGCGGATCCTGCCAGCGGACCTGGGAGCACGCGGTCCCGAAGACGGCACGCCCGACGGGCCCGCGGATCAGCATCCAGTTCCGGCCCCGCGATGTGCGTTAGCCGCGCACCGCAACCACCGCGGCGGTGAGCAGGTCCCTGGCCTTCTGGGTGTCCACCGGAGCGACGGGGGTGTTCGGCACCACCAGCGGATTGGCCGTGACGATCACCAGGTATGAGTCGAAACTTGCCACGTAGTTGAACAACTCACCGCTGTGCGGCTTCCCGTCCACCACCGTCTGCACCACGCGATGGGTGCCCACGACGCGCGCACCCTCGATCTGCGGGGTTTCGACGACCTCGACCAGGCCACGCACGCCCGGCCCGCCGTAGCCGACCTTCTGGCAGTCCGGGCCGGGCTCGTTGAACGGCACCGGCTCCGAGGTCTCCACGGCGATGGCGATGAAGCGGTTGCCCTTGCCCTCGGCGGTGGTGGCGGCCATGTTGCCCTGGGCGCCGTCCGGAATGGCAAGGCCGGCGGCAAATTTCGCGCAGGCCTCCGGCTCCACCCGGACACCGGGCGGCACCGCCGCGGGGGCGAGCAGCTTGGGGTCGATACCGGTGGGCCCGGTCGTGGTCACCTGGAACTGCGAGTCGAACGTCGACTTCACCTCGAAGACCCCGGCGATGCCGGCGCCCTGTGCGGGTTCGGCTGCCGTGCAGGCGGTGAGCGCGGCCGCGCAGGCGGTGAGGGCGAGCACCCGTGGCGAGAACATCGCCGCCAATCTACCGCCCTGCGCCGCGGACGGCGCTGACCGTCTGCGTCAGCAATTGCGCGGCGACATCGGGTCCGAGCACCGGCAGGGCCGAACCGGGGTCGGTCACCACCGTCACGGATGCGACGTAACCCGAGTCCAGATAGGCGCTGACGGTATCGGCCTGCGAGCGCGTCTCGGTGCCCCCTTCGACGACGGTGGTGGCCACCGTGCTCATGGCGACCGTCGGCGTGTCGGCGATGACGGGCGGTGCGAGCGCGTGCACGGCCGCCGTCGTGCGCCCACCGGTCAGCGTCCAGGCCGCGCAGCCGTCCGGCGGTGCACCGGCGCCCCCCGGACCCGCGACGAGGGCGTAGACGATTCCGCCCGGCCCCGACGCCGACCAGCCCCGCACCGGAGCTCCGGCACCCGGATCGGCCAGCACCCCACATGGCGCAGGATCGGCGGTCCAATTCGGTTTCAGCCCCCAGAACGAGGCCGGCGCAGCATGTTCCGCGAGATTGGCCACCTCGTAGCCGGGCGGCAGCTCGCTGCGTACCCGCGCGACCGCGGCCGGGTTCACCGCGCCGGAAGCCTGGCCGGCCGATGACGGCGCGGACGTGGGTGGCGGCGGCGCTTCGCATCCGGTGACGGCGAGCACGGCGCCCAGACAGATCGCGTAGCCACGCATGAAGCTGTCGTATCACACCGGCACACCCCTACGGCCGTTCTCCGATATTGACGCGCTCGCCCGCGCGACATCACTGCGCCGGGTAACGTCCCGCACGAGATCGCCTACGGGTGCCCACGACAGGAGACGCAATGAACAAGCAGACGACCGTCCGGGGTGTGGCCGCGGCGGCCGCAGCGCTCAGCCTGGCCCTGGCCGGCTGCGGGTCAGACACCAAGACCGAATCCGCCGGCAGCGCCGAGGAGAGCACCAGCGCCACCTCTTCCGAGGCCGCCGAGACCAGCACCAGCGCCGCGGAATCCAGCGCCGCCGCCGCGCCCGCCGGTGAGAACTACACGATCGCCGAGTACATCCGGGACAACGAGATCACCGAGGCTCAGGTGAGGCGTGGCGACGAAGGCGCACCCAATGTGAACCTCCCGGCCCCGCCGGGATGGGTCGATGCCGGACCGGGTACCCCCGAGTGGGCCTACAGCCAGATCGTCTTCACCGACCCGTCGATGCCGCCACCGCCGCCCACCATCACCGCGATCATGTCGAAGCTGACCGGCGACGTCGACGGCGCCAAGGTCCTCGAGTTCGCCGCGGGTGAGCTCAGGAACCTGCCCCAGTTCGACGGTCCCACCGAAGGCCAGCCCGGCAAGCTCGGCGGGTTCGACGCCGTCCAGGTCGGTGGCACCTACGTCAAGGACGGTAAGAATCTGCTCGTCGCCCAGAAGACGACGATCATCCCCGCCGATGACGGCGTGTTCGTGCTGCAGATCAACGCCGAGGGCACCGAGGAGCAGATGGGCCCGCTGATGGATGCCACGTCGGCCATCGACGAGGAAACGACCATCACGCCTTAGGCGCGGGAGATCGCCGACGCGGCGGCGATCTGTTGCTCGGTCGGCCGGACGCCGGTGTAACGCTCGAACTGCTCGGCCGCCTGCAGCGCGATGACCTCCGCGCCGGTGATCACCGTGGTGCCCGCTGCGCGCGCGGCGCAGATCAGCGGAGTCTCCGACGGTAGCGCCACCACATCGAAAACGGCAGCGGCAGCGGCGATCACGTCGTCGTCGAAGGCCTGCTGAGTTTCCTCGGGCGCCCCGGCCATACCGATCGGGGTGACGTTCACCAGGATCGGCGCACGCAGCGACCCGACCTCCGGTGCGTACCGGTAGCCCACGCGGTCGGCCAGCGCTCGCCCGGCCGCGGCGTTACGCGCCACGATGACGCCCCCGCCGAAACCGGCCCCGGCGAAGGCCGCCGCCACGGCGTTGGCCATTCCACCGCTGCCGCGGATGATGACCTCGGCATCCGGATTCAGCGCATGCCGGGCGATCAGACCTTGCACGGCAAGATAATCGGTGTTCGAGGCGCGTAGATGGCCGTCGTCGTTGACGATCGTGTTGACCGACTCGATGGCCTGCGCCGAAGGCTCGATCTCGTCGACCAGGGCCATGACATCGGATTTGAACGGCATCGACACCGAGCAGCCGCGGAGGCCCAGCGCGCGCACCCCGCCGATGGCGGCGGTGATATCGGTGGTGGTGAAGGCCTTGTAGATGAAGTCGAGGCCGAGTTCGTCGTACAGATAGTTGTGAAACCGGGTGCCGATATTGCTGGGGCGGGCGGCCAGCGAGATGCACAGCCGGGTGTCCTTGCTCAACGGCGGCCTGGCAGCCATCAGCTCACCGATCGCATGGTGCGGCGTGCCATCTCGGCGATCTCCTCATACATCTCCGGCCGCAGGGACAGCGCATTGGCTGCCGGCACGTCCACCTCGGTGATGACCACGTTCAGATCATCGCGCACCCAGTGCGCGCCGGCACGGTCCATGATGGCCCGCATGGCGTAGTTGTCCGTCAGCACCCGCGCGGTGAACCGCGTGACACCGCCGACATGTGCGGCCACCGCAAGGGCATCCATCAGGAAGGTGCCGATGCCGTGGCCCTGGTAGACGTCGGCCACGATGAACGCCACCTCGGCGGTGCTGACACCGTGCCCCTCCCGCACGAAGCGGGCATCGGCGACCACCGGACCGTCCGGTCCGGCGGTCATCACCCAGACGAAGTGGTCG
>SXGT01316163.1_pt1 | contig 12430 bp, 10 predicted proteins | sample 3176221 | NCBI WGS metagenome assembly SXGT01 (sample SAMN11356862, study PRJNA531348) | freshwater metagenome | isolation source: freshwater sample F1-120 | place: China: Fuxian Lake, Yuxi | collected 2017-12-25
TGGGAACATGCCTATTACATCGATTACCGCAATAGGCGCCCAGACTATGTCAGCGCCTTTTGGTCGTTAGTGAACTGGGAGTTTGTTGCAAGTCATTTTCGTTAAACCATTTGTTACTGAGGAGTTATCATGGCTTTAATCACCACCTATAACCCGCTACCTATCTCTTTTACTCATGGTGAAGGTGTTTGGTTATATGATGATAACGGCAAAGCATATTTTGATAGCTTCAGTGGCATCGCCGTATGTGGCTTGGGGCACGCGCATCCTGATGTCACACGCACCATACAGCAACAAACGGCAAAGCTGCTCCATACGTCTAATGTTTTCCACATTAAAGAGCAACAACTGCTGGCGGAAAAGTTAACGACATTGACAGGCATGGAGCAAGCCTTTTTTGGTAACTCAGGCGCTGAGGCTAACGAGGCCGCCATCAAGCTCTCTCGTCTCTATGGCCATAAAAAGGGGATAGAAACGCCATCTATTGTCGTGATGGATGGCGCATTTCATGGTCGCACCATGGCCACACTCACCGCGTCAGGTAGCCGCAAAGTACAAGCGGGCTTTGAGCCACTCGTGCCTGGGTTCATTCGGGCACCATTTAACGATATTGAAGCCCTACGCACCATCGCGGCTCACCGAGACGATATTGTCGCTATCATGCTTGAGCCCATTCAAGGTGAAGGTGGGATTCGCGTAGCGGATGAAACATACTTACGTGCGGTAGCTGCATTGTGTGAACAACACGATTGGCTATTCATTCTTGATGAAATTCAAACAGGCAATGGCCGCACTGGAAAATTATTTGCCTACATGGACGCGGGCATTAAACCTGATGTATTAACCACCGCTAAAGGCTTAGGCAATGGCCTACCAATAAGCGCCTGCTTGATGGGCCCTCGGGCTTGTAATTTATTCAAGCCTGGCAACCATGGTTCAACCTTTGGCGGAAACCCACTGGCCTCGGCCACAGCATTAACCGTGTTAGACGTCATTCTTCGCGATAAACTGTGTGAGCGTGTGGCTCGCAATAGTATCGTGCTTCGAGAAAAACTAATACAGAGCTTAGGCGAACACCCCAACGTGCGCGGCATTCGTGGCAAAGGCTATATGCTGGGTATAGAATTGGATAGGCCCGCCAATGAGTTAAAAATGATAGGTCTTGCCCACGGCATACTTTTAAACATTACCGCCGAATCCGTCATTCGAATCTTGCCACCGCTTATTATCAGCGAAAACGATATAGATACCTTGGTCACACGGTTAGTAGCATCGGTGAATGCGTTTGTTGAAAAATAATCAGGACTAGACGCGGGCAGGAAGCACCATTGGACACCCTGATAACAACCCTAAAAACCGAGATAGATGCAACGCACGAGCCCGAGCACCATGCGGCGCCATAAACCGTAAAGAAAAGGGTGAATCGACTGCACTGATTCAGTCATTTCACCAGACACCGCTTGTCAAAAAAAGACGGTAGACAGGGTGTGATTAAAAGTGCGGTTTTAGCTAAAAAGCCCATTCACTCGCACTTTAAATCACACCCCTGTAGATAGGCTACCCATTGCGTTGACGAACCACCTCGTACAAACAAATACCCGTGGCTACTGACACATTCAAGCTGCTCACAGTACCTTGCATCGGCAAAGAAAACAAACCATCACAGCGCTCACGCGTCAAGTGCCGCATCCCTTTATCCTCAGCCCCCATCACCAAGGCTATTGACACGCTACAATCAAGCCCATAAAGGGAGTCGCTTGCTTCACCTGCAGCACCATAAATCCATACCCCGTGCTGCTTAAGATTATCCATCGCTCGCGCGAGATTCGTGACACGGACTAAGGGCACAGATTCCGCAGCACCACATGCCACTTTGCTAACAGCGGGCGTCACACTCGCATTTTTATCTTTGGGGATGATGACAAAATCAACCCCCGCGGCATCGGCACTCCGTAAACAAGCACCTAAATTATGTGGATCAGTAATGCCATCCAGAATGAGAATAAGGCAAGGCTGCTTCGAGAGTTCCAGTAAACGCTCGAGATCACTTTCAACGTACTCAGCTAAGGTGCCGGCATGAGCCACAATGCCCTGATGCGAAAAATCAGCAAACCGTTGATTCATTTTTTGCAGAGACAACCGCTCGATAGGGATATGACCTTGCTCAGCTAGATGAAGTAAATCCTGTAAACGCTTGTCCGTACGTTCTTGATTAACATAAAGCCGTTTGGTCGAGCGAAGCCGATTAGCAAGTAAGGCGGCAACCGCATGAACACCGTAAACATATTGATCAGTCATCGATCATCTCATCATCTGCGGGTTCAAAATCAATTTTGCGCTCATCTAAATCAACACGCGCGACTAATACAGTCATTTTATCGCCCAAACGATAGACATGCCCACCGCGCTCGCCGACCAAGCGGTGTTTCGCCGCATCGAATGCATAGTAATCATTTTTAAGGGACGTTACATGTACCAAGCCTTCCACATAGATGTCATCCAGCTCAACAAAGATCCCAAAACCCGTGACCGCTGAAATTCTACCGCGAAATACTTGCCCCAATTTGTCTTGCATGTATTCACATTTGAGCCAAGCCACAACCTCACGTGTTGCTTCATCCGCACGTCGTTCGGTCGCCGAGCAGTGCTTACCCAACCGACTCATATCGTCTTCGCTATAGTTAAATTTTTCAACGGACTGGTTATCGAGCAAAAAACCAACAGCACGGTGAATTAACAAATCGGGATAACGTCTGATAGGGGATGTAAAATGCGTGTAGGCTGAATAGGCAAGACCGAAATGGCCATCATTGGATTCAATATATTGTGCTTGTTTTAACGAGCGCAACATCACTGTTTCAATTAAATGCTTTTCTGGCCTATCACCAATGGCGGCTAGCGTCCTTTGAAAATCCTTGGGATGTGGTTTTTTACCCCCCGCTAACTGCAGACCCAATTCCCCGAGGAATTGTCTAAGCCCAATAATTTTATCTTCTTCGGGAGCCGCGTGAACGCGATAGAGTGTGGGGATCCTTGCGCGCTCTAAAAATCGAGCGGTTGCCACGTTCGCCGCGAGCATGCACTCTTCAATCAAGCGATGCGCATCATTGCGAATCACCGGCACTATTCGTTGAATTTTTCTATGCTCATCAAATTCTATCCGTGTTTCAGTTGTATCAAAATCCATGGCTCCGCGGCTTTTACGTGTTTTATGTAAAATGCCATAAAGAAGGTGTAGCCCTTGAATCATGGGCCACAATGCAGCATGCTGGGTATCCGTATGTCCCGCGATCAACCATTGGCTCACTTGCGTGTACGTCAATCGGGCTTGTGAATGGATAACCGCTCGGTAAAACCGTGAACGGCTAATTTTGCCATCTGCCGTAATCGACATGTCTACCACCATACACAAACGATCAACCTGCGGATTTAACGAACAAATACCATTTGATAGTGCTTCGGGTAACATCGGCACCACTTTACCAGGAAAATAAACAGAATTTCCGCGCCGTGCTGCTTCCTTATCCAATGACGAACCTACGGCGACATAATGACTCACATCAGCGATCGCCACCAACAACTGATATCCTCCTTTATCTTTTGGATAACAATAAACCGCATCATCAAAGTCTTTAGCATCTTCACCATCAATCGTCACAAATGGCAAGTGGCGTAAATCCGTTCGCCCTTTTAACTGACCGTCGTCTACACGTTGAGGGATCTTGGCCACCGCCATACTGACATCATCTGGCCAATCAGCAGGCAGCCCGTGGGCAAGAATGGCCACCTCAATCTCCATCCCAGGCGCCATATGCTCACCTAAAATATGGATGATTTTACCCACCGCTTGATTACGTTTACTGGGGTAAGCCAACAACTCGACCAACACAATCTGACCATTTTTAGCGGCCATGGTTGACTCTGGAGGAATAGAAATATCTTGGGTTAAACGTTTACTATCAGGGGTCACAAAACTAACGCCATGCTCTGTAAAAAATCGGCCGACGACACTGGCATTAGCATGCTCAATGACCTCATGAATTTTACCCTCAGGCCGACCACGCCGATCAACGCCTGCTTGATAAGCAAGAACAACGTCACCATTCATGACAGCACGCATTTCTTTGGCAGACAGTACCATATCTTCTCCATCCCCATCGGGAATGAAAAAACCGAAACCATCTGGGTGGCCTTGTACCGTGCCACGCTGCAAGTTAATACGCTTCAATAAACAGTAGCGCCCACGACGATCCTGCATCAACTGACCATCACGCAGCATGGCGCGCAAGCGAAAGCCCAATGCCTCCTGCTTACTGTCTTCCTCTACGTCCAACGTACTGATTAGCTGGTTACGTGACATTGGACGACCAAAATCCTCCAGCACTTGCATGATCAGCTCGCGGCTAGGGATAGGCACGGCATATTTTTCGCTTTCTCGTTGATAGAACGGATCTTTCGAATGAGAAGACGTTTTCGATTTTTTTGACACTATTCACCACATATTCAATTAATTAACACCAGTCTACCACTTCGATATCTCGAAATGAATTCATTCAAGTTCGCTCAAGGTGTAGACAACGGCAAAACGAAGCCGCGACTGCCTACATGTGCCGTTAAGGCAGACAGGGTCAAATCTTCCCCAGCCCAAAATGTGCCTGACTCTGATGCTGGCATTTTCACCTTTGTCCATTGGCAAACGGCCAACAAACCCGCACAAGGCACTTGTTGTTCATGGCCTGGCCGCGATTCGATACAACTCAATTCAAACGATTTTTTGTCCACAGCCAATGCTGACCAATTCCCGGCTTGCAAACGACTACTCCAACCCGCATTAGCACTTGGCTCTGATACTGGGTGAGTAATCCAAAGATCAAGTTTGGAGAGATTATGAATCATCACTAATGTCGGCTTCTCAGCTGACAAAGTCAGTAACTCGTCTGCCACCACCAACGGTTTACACCCTGGAGGAAAAATTTCATCCGCATTTGCATTAAAAGCGACCAGCGCCAACAGTAAAGATAAAATATATTTCATGCTATTCTCCGCTTTTTCTATGGTTTTGCAGTTTAACATGATCATGCATTTAGCAATAATGCCGATTTGGATTATTATTAAACAAATGGGATGGCATGTACTGAACCATCTGCCACCTAATCATTAACGAAAACAAAACTGGGGTCCTAACATAGAATGAAAATTTGGGTTGATGCTGATGCGTGTCCAAACGCTATCAAGGAGATTTTATTTCGTGCAGCGAAGCGGACAGAAACATCACTCGTTCTCGTCGCCAATGCGAACCTAACGACACCGGGCTCTCGATTTATTTCAACCGTGCGTGTCGAACATGGCTTCGATCGCGCTGATGATTATATTGTACAACATATGGCGGCAAATGACCTGATCATTACCGCTGATATTCCACTTGCCGCCAGTGTAGTTGCCAACAAAGGAGTAGCGCTTAATCCACGCGGAGAAATCTATACTGAGAATAATATTAATCAACGCTTAGGCTTGCGTGACATCAGGGAAAGTATACGCAGTAGTGGGGTAAACATAGGAGGACCCTCTACCTTCAGTGCAAAAGAAAAAACGTCGTTTGCCAATGCATTAGACCGACTATTAGCTAAATCAAAACAGGCTTAAACCCGGAGCTCTACTGTAGGGGGCAGTAAAGACGTATTAGGTAAAGAGGCTAAATGATCGGCACTGGCTGGGCGTATAAGCGGATTGGAAGAGAAGAAGCGTTGCCTTGGGTAAGTCTTTTCAGGTAATGATGGGCGCTTTTGTTGCAGGGAATCAGGCAAAGGACGCAGTCCACCACCTGTTCCCTCTATCCCCGAAGGCCTGGGAAGCAATTCCACGGCATCATTGTCTCTATCTAGCGAGTGAAGTTTGCCATCATCCGATCTGATTTTATTGATTCTTTTCGGCCGTCGATCATTGGGATTGTCTTGACTAAAGCCACGCGCATAAGCTCTTAATGCCAGCCCCACAGCGTAAACCATTGAGCTGATTGCCGAAACCCAAAGCATGATCGACGAATCATGATAATGCCCACGATCATCAACCTCTTGGAGTGGATTCAAGGTATAATCCACCGATTTTTGGCCCTTGGCGATACCAGAAAAGAGTGACCGGAACACCTCAAACCATTCCTGGAAGAAAAATTGTGGGGATGGATCAACCACCATACCATCAAGAATGGCCTCTTTTATTTCCGTCGGTTTTAACTCTCGAACTTCTTTACGCTTGTCCTTAATCGACTTTAACAACTCGGATAATTGTGTGTTAGGTTCAGGCTCTTGCGGTCGTTGCTTTTGCAAGTGCCAATAATTGCTAATGAGTGAATGCGCCAAAAATCCAAACAGGCAAGCCATACCGGCAACCATACAAGCAATCAGTAAAGCAGGAGGGAAAGCCACCATAAGGATGGCCGTCACTGTGGCGACGGCAAACATCACGCTGGCAATAGCGCCATAGGCTGCCAAGCCATTTTTCAAGCCAGCCAATGCCGCCGCTTTGTAAGATAAGGTGACCTGCGAATGCAAGAACTTCTGCGCCGTCTCAAATTGCTCCATTTTGTTTTCTAGCGCTTTCATGATGGCTTGCTGCTCAGCCGTGAGCGCCTCGCGAACAGACTCATCTATCGGATCGGATAATTGTTCAGAGATGCCTTGTAGGGTAGCAAATAATACTTCCAACTCTTTCCCACAAATGGCTAACTCAACTTCGGCCTGCGTACTTACTAATTTGCGCTGATATTCATATTCTTCATACATCCGTGTTGCAATACACGTTAAAGTAAATATCACAGAAAAAACAGTCATCACCATAAACACGGGAGGTGCTAAGGCCGCTAGACCCATGGCTCCCATATAAAGATAAAGCCCATCGACTACACCACTGTAGGCTTGGGAAAAGAAAGCTTGGGTTCGTACTCCTGCTGATTGCTTGCCAATACGTTGCCGAAACTCAGCACACGTCTCGGCATCAAATACTCTTGTTGCAATGTGACCACTATTGGCAGTAATTAAATTTTGGGTTAATTCTTCGGTGAGATATAGCGTTTTTTTGTTACCCGTGTTGAGTTTTTTAAGATCATCTAAAAAGCGTTCAACATGACTTAGAACAACGATGTCAATCGTGCCGTCAGGTTTTACATAGTATAGTTGCTGACCGACCAGAATATAGCTATTTTTATAGCTTGAGGTGTTTCCAGGAACACACTCCATCCAATGAAAACGACAATTTGCTTGTATTTCTAACAGCAAGTCTGCATTGTCTTTCTGCATGGACTTGCGTTGATCTTTCATCTGCCGATACCAAATCCGATTCAATATGGATAACGCACCAAACACAAGCCCCACGGGAACCATCAGGTAGCGTAGATCCTGGCCCACTAACATGCCCGCCGCTTGTAACGTACTGCGAACCCCTTTGTAAGCGTTTTTTAAACCCTTCATGGTGTCGCGACAGTAAGGCCAAACGACTGCAACGTAGCGCTTAAATGCGTTTTTATCCTTATCATCGAAGATATTGGCAAGTATGGAAAAAGCAATGATGGTGATAGATTCAATGGCCGCAGCAGCCATGCCCGCTGGCGTCAACATCCAGTCGTGCATCAGATCGGAAGAAGAAAGGGAGCTGTCAGTGTATAGTAGATCAAAACAATATTTGACCATACTGTAGGAGAGACTTAAGCCATCTAGCGCCCCATATAAGGCGTAGACATAGGCGGCTTCATGTAATTGTTTTGCAACCCGGCGATTCTCAGCATCTAGTCTCGCGGTGACCGACTGAGATGGGTCATCATTTTCTTGCACGAGTAGATCAGATTCACACGTGGTATTCATGCGTATCACAGGCAGCGGCTAAGATGGTGCAGATTTTACCTGCTCTCGCTCGAAATGGCAAGTACTTTTTCAAATTGGTTTAAATTGTTCCAGCAAACATTGGCCCATCGGTAATTTTATCACAAAACTTGCCGCATTATACAATATATTTTGTGTTTATTTTACACAATTACAAATCTACGTGCTATCAGTACTGTGCCAAAGTGAACAAACCTGCTAGGATCAGCAACATTTATTATTCATACTCAGTAGAACAAGTATCCACATCGGGAGGTTTAATGAGGTTTTTTGTTTTTCTCTTTCTTTCTTGGTCATTGTTAGCAGGACATGCCATGGCAAATAATGAAAAAATAATATACGGTTTCATTGAAAAGGCAACGTTAGTAGAAAAAGACTTAACGTTATCGGCGAAACTTGACACCGGTGCAAAATCCGCCTCCTTAAATGCGACAAACATTACCGAAATTGAAGTGGATGGAAAACCTTACCTCCGTTTCACCGTACCCAGTAAAGAAGGTGACATTGGATTCAAATGCGAGCACGTGGGCGAGGTCAACATTAAAGTCCGTGCGGGCGAAGCACAAATCAACTCATTATTAAAAAAATCGATTCAACGTCCAGTCGTTCTCATGCGCATTAAACTTGGCATGAAAGAGCGTGTAATTCGGGTCAATTTAACCAACCGAAAACGTTTTATTTATCCTCTATTGCTTGGCAGAGAAGCCATCATTGCATTTGATGGCTTAGTCGATCCCGGCTTGAAATACACATTTAAAATCGAAAAAACGGACAACCAATGAAATCCACCAAACGCCATTTATATGGCTTAATTATCACCTTGTTTGTTGTTGGCATGAGTGTTTTTTTCTACCGCCACATTGTTCTTGATGTTCCATTCACGGACAATGAAATTGTCAACAGTTGGATGCTTGAAGCCAATCTACGATTTACGGCTGAACCCAACATGCCGGTAAAAGCTAGTTTCACGATCCCCTACATGCCACCTAATTTTGCGATTCTTGATGAATATTTTATCTCACATAACTATGGCGTCACCACCAGTTTAAATGGTTATAATCGTCGCGCGGTGTGGTCACTCAGACGAAGCACAGGCTCACAATCACTTTATTATCGTGCGATTTTCCGTGAAACGGAGAATAATGAAGCCTATCTACCCAAACCCCACATCCTTAAAACTCCACCACTTGCAGAAAATATAAAAACAGCCGTAGATACTATTATTGGTCAGGCTCGCCAATCATCAGCAGACATCCAAACATTTGCCCAAAGTACCATCAAAGAACTCAATAAAAAAGATGGGAATGCCAAACTACTGGTGGGTGACTTCAGTGATATCAACATCGTGAATGCGGCTATTACTGTATTAAATCAAGCGAAAATTTATGGCATGCCCATTCATGCCATCCATCTTAGCCAACAAAATAAGGCAGACTTTAAGTTATATCTTGAAGTGTTTAATGGCAAATCGTGGATTTATATCAATCCGCGCACCGGGGCAAGCGGCTTACCCAAAGACTTTCTCGTTTGGCAACATGGCAATGAGCCGATGTTTGATGTCGTCGGTGGGAAAAAACCACAATTTAGCCTCACCGTCTCACCCACCCCCATTAATGCACTGAGCATCGCCAAAATAAGGGGCGGACAAACAGAATCGCAACTGATGCGCTTCTCATTATTGCAATTACCCATCAATATGCAAGAAACCTATAAAATTTTATTAACCGTACCCATTGGTGCATTCATTATTTTATTATTGCGTAACTTCATAGGGTTAAGCACCTTTGGCACGTTCATGCCCGTGTTGATAGCACTCGCGTTCCGTGAAACCCATGTGATCTGGGGGATCACCCTCTTCACGATCATTGTCTCCTTTGGACTGTTGGCACGGTTTTATCTGGATCAATTGCGCCTGCTCTTAGTACCTAGGCTTGCCGCCATTCTGACCGTTGTTATTTTACTAATGATTTTTATCAGCGTGCTCAGCCAAAATCTTGGGCTTGAGTCAGGGCTTTCCGTGGCGCTATTTCCCATGGTGATCCTCACCATGACCATCGAGCGGATGTGCATCACATGGGATGAGCGGGGTGCCTATGACGCCATCAAGGCTGGGGTAGGTAGTATGGTTGCTGCTGTCATTGCTTTCTTTGCCATGAACTATGCCCCCATGCAGTACTTATTTTTTGCCTTTCCCGAGTTATTGTTAGTCTTGCTTGCTTTCATCCTTTGGTTTGGTCAATACCGTGGTTATCGATTATTAGAGCTCTTTCGCTTTAATGCGCTGGGTGGGGCAAAATAAATGTGGGCTACTTACCGTCGTCTAAGACAACGTGGTGTTTTAAGTATTAATCAACGCAATAGCGATTATGTATTACGCTATAATCGCCGCAAGCTTTACCCCTTGGTGGATGATAAGTTAAAAACCAAGCGCTTAGCACTGCAGTCAGGCATTGCAGTACCTCCTCTGTATGAACTCATTGAAACAGAGCACCAAGTTAAAAACCTTGAGGAGTTATTAAAACCCTACTCCGACTTCGTTATTAAACCCGCTCGCGGAGCGGGAGGGGATGGCATCATCGTTATCACGGAGCAAGTGTTTGGCCGCTATCGGCAAATTAATGGAAAACTACTTACCATACAGGAGTTAAGCTACCACTTGTCTTGCCTACTGTCTGGTGCTTACAGTTTAGGTGGCCATCCAGATTACGCCATCATAGAGCACCGCGTTATTGTTGACCCGGTATTTGCCGACATCAGTTATGAGGGCATTCCTGATATTCGCATCATCAACCTCTTAGGCTACCCTGCCATGGCCATGGTCCGTCTCCCCACGCGCTTGTCTGGGGGAAAAGCTAACTTACACCAAGGCGCCATAGGGACCGGTATCAATATCGCGAATGGCTTAACCTTAGGTGGGGTATTTCATCATGATGCGATTGATTATCATCCCGATACACTCAAACCCATCGTAGGTCTGCAAGTTCCCTATTGGGACCAGATCCTCGAAATTGCCGCTAGTTGCTATGAATTAACTGGGCTTGGCTACCTTGGGGTAGATATCGTACTGGATAAAGAGCATGGCCCATTGATGTTAGAGTTGAACGCGCGCCCCGGCTTGAATATCCAAATCGCCAACCGTGAGGGCGTGCTACATCGATATCATACCATTGAAGCGCATGCGGCCTTGGGCAAAGAATCAATCCCCGCACGCGTTGCCTTCAGCAAACAGCACTTCGCCCGCTAACCCGTTGTGGGCGAGCAGCCCGTAATAAGGATCGAGGGCCTTATTACGGGAGCAAGTCTAGACCTTAGTCATCTAACCTTCGAATGCGCTGCGCTTCCATCACTAGCGATTTGAAATAGTCATACGACATGTAAAAATTGCCTTTATCCCCAATGTTTGCGCCCCAAGAGTTACGCAAGGTGAGTAAGCCTTTATGTGCACGACCGTGATCATCCATAGCTACCGCATCATCATCGTAGCCCGTAATGACCATTTCATGAGCAGGAGGAAATTCGTCTGCTGTATTCAAATCATCCACAATTTCAGGCGTTAATAGCCAACTGTCATTGCTTGCATGATATTTACCCACAGCCCCAGCCAACCCTTTATCCACAGCAGGGAGCAACACCACAAAAATAAGCCTATCGCCGGCATTCAAAGTATCTTTAACCTGGGATAGTGTTGTATTAGGGTTGTATTTATCGAGAATGACGTGATAAATATCAAGAATAGACGACCAAGCCACCACATCATCGTCCATAGGCTCACTCAGCGCGTGATAGTCTGCCGGCGTCATTTCTGTACCAGGCAAAATGTCGCTGCCCGTACCCTCGAGCGGATACCCCGTCAAACCTCCACAACCATTAGCGATTTGCTTATTCTTGTTGACCAAGCCAAACACAGACATCTGATTTAAAACAACCCCTCCTAAAGAACCATTCCAACCACTTGGGTTATAGGCATTGTTTTCAAGATAACGACCCAATTGCAAAAGACACAATTGACTGATGTAATCGCCTTTGTTGATGACGGCATCAACCGCGGCCGTCGCTGCAAACATCACGCAAGAACCATAAGCCCCCTGATCAAGGACAGGAACGCTTCCCATACCCAACTGGACTTTTTTTGTAGGCGCCGTGGCCAACGCCATATCATTTACATCGAAGACCGCCTCATTGACCCGGCTCTCAACTTTTTGTCGGGCCTTATCTGAAAGTTCGACCTTTAATAAAGCAATGTGGCGAACAGCACCGGGCTTCGCCGTGGCCCTCAATGAGCGGGATTGGCTAGGAAGCTGTAAGGGTATATCGACACGGCCTACAATTTTAACCTCTTCTGCTATAACAACCGCGCTACTTAACATCAACAAAAAAGCCCACCGCACTCGGTTCATAAAAAATCCTCGTTCATATTGCTCAATCAAATAGGCATGTGGAGTATACCATGTGAATAAAAATGAAGCATCAATAAAGCACCATCTCTTAAAATGGAACTGACGAAAAACTCACTCTAACTCGCGGCTTGCTCAATAAAAAATCGCTTTAACGGCAGTAAA
>SXGT01100630.1_pt1 | contig 12427 bp, 10 predicted proteins | sample 3176221 | NCBI WGS metagenome assembly SXGT01 (sample SAMN11356862, study PRJNA531348) | freshwater metagenome | isolation source: freshwater sample F1-120 | place: China: Fuxian Lake, Yuxi | collected 2017-12-25
GCCCCGTCCGCGTCGCCCGTCTCCGCCAGCAGCTCGCCGAGGCGCAGGTGCGCCAGCGCCGAGTCGGGCAGCAGCTTGAGCGCCTCGTCGAGGTGGCGGCGCGCCGCGTCGGCGCGGCCGGATTCGCGCAATGCGCGCGCGATGCGCAGCCGCAGCTCGTGGGCGCCGGTGAGCGCCTCCATCCCGCCCTGCAGCGCCAGCTCGGCGCCGAAGGCGTCGACGTACTCGCCGGCGATCTCGCCCCCCGCCACCAGCTGGAGCTGACGGGCGAAGTCGAGGATCCTGAAGGGCGACGGCGCGCTGTAGCGCCGCCCGCCGAACGGCATGGCGAGATCGAGCAGCTTCTCCGCCGGCGCCACGCAGCGCGCCAGGGCGCGGCGCAGGTCGGCCGGGTCGAGCGGTCCCTTGTAGAACGCCACCAGACGCCCGTTGCCGTCGAGCAGGAAGCTGGTGGGCGTCGGCAGCGGCGGATGGCGGCTGTAGAGCGCGCTGTAGAAGCCGCGCACGCGGTCGATCCCGCCGCGATCGAGGAAGCCGACCGGCCAGGTGAAGCCCTTGGCCTTGGCGAGGTCGAGCGCGGCCTGGCGATCGGCGGGGTTGTCGTCCGCTTCGTCGAGGCTGAGCGCCAACAGCCGCACGCCGGCGGAGTCGAGCTCCTTGCGCGCCGCCGCGAGCGCCGCGAGCTCTTCCTCGCACTGGCAGCACCAGCTGGTCCACGCCATCACCAGCAGCGGTTTGCCGTTGGCGGTCTCGAGCGTCCGCGCCTTGCCCTGCGCATCGGTGTAGGCGAGCGGCGGGAAGGGCACGCGCGTCGACAGCACGCTGCGCGACTTGACCGACAGCTTCGTGTTGGGAAGCGGCTGCGGAACGAGCTCCGGCGAGACCGGGCCGCGGCCGACGGCGACGGCCCTGCCGCTGCCCTGGACCAGCTGCCACGCCGAGCCGGCGCCGACGCCGGTGAACGCTTCGCTCGCTCCGCCCGGCCAGCGCACCGTGACCTTCTCGATGGCGGCCGTGCGGCCGAGGCCGAAGTGGACGCGCTTGCTGCCCTGCGAGAGGAAGCCCTCGCCGGCGCGCAGCGTGCGGAGCAGCGGTCGCGTGTCGCCGGCGAGGCGCACCTCGATTCGCGCCCCGATCGCGTCGGGGTTGGTGGTCTTCGCCGTGCCGCGCAGGTCGAAGGCGACCCAGTGGTTGGCCGGGTCGGCGTCGTTGCGCATGAAGCGGACCTGCGGGCCGTTGCGGTTCACGAGCCAGAGGTCGAGGTCGCCGTCGCGGTCCCAGTCGACGCTGCCGCAGGCGCGGGCGTCATCGGGGAAATCGAGCCCGCTGACGAACGAGGCGTCGGTGAAGCGGGTGCCGCGGGTGTTGAGGTAGAGGACGTTGCGTTCGCCGCCGGAGATGCCGGCGCCCTCCGCCAGCATCCACTCGAGCTGGTCGACCGCCTTGTGGTACGCCGCCACGTCCATGTCCGGGGTGATCTGCGCCGGTGAGTGCGACAGGACCTGTCGCCACCAGAAGCTTCAGAGATCCTCCGGTTCGGTGTTGGTCAGGTAGCCGTTGCAGACCAGCAGGTCCTCCCACGCGTCGTTGTTGAGGTCGAGCGCGTAGCAGCCCCACGCCCAGCGGCCGAGCGACGTGCCCGTCTCGACCGAGACGTCGAGGAAGTGGCCGTCGCCGCGGTTGCGGTACAGCGAGTTGCCGCGCGCGAGGAACCGGAAGCGCGCCTTCTCGCCGCCGGCCAGCTCCGGCTTGAAGTTCGGCTGGTAGGTGATGCGATGACCCGCGGACGACCACATGTTCGAGACATAGAGGTCCATGAAGCCGTCGCGATCGACGTCGCCCCACGTGCAGCCCATCCCGAACGAGCGGTCGATGCAGCCGGCCTCCTCGGCGACGTCGCTGAAGCGGCCGCCATCGTTCCGGTAGAGGTTGTTGGCGCCGAAGTCGTTGGCGACGTAGAGGTCCTGGTCGCCGTCGTTGTCGTAGTCCTCGAAGCAGACGCCCCACGTCCACTTGCGGTTGTTCTGCTCGAGCCCGAGCTCGGCGGTCGCGTCGACGAAGGCGAACTCGCCGCCGGCCGGAGTGTCGTTGCGGAACAGCACGTTGCGACCGCCGTTGTTGGCGTCGTGCAGCGGGATCGGGTGGGCCAGCTTGCCTGGGTCGGCGCCGGCGTCATGGAAGACGCTGGCGTAGAGGTCGACGTCGCCGTCGTGGTCGACGTCGGCGGCGGCGAGCGAGATCGACGGCCGCGGCAGGCGCAGCAGCCCGGCGCGGGCAAATCGCGCCGGCCCTTCGTTGCGCATCAGCATCAGCTCGAAGCCGGTGCCGATGACCAGGTCCTGGTCGCCGTCGCGATCGAGGTCGAGGAACAGCGCGCCGTGGGTCGGCTCGACCCAGTCGGTCCCCGACTCCTTCGAGAAGTCCCTCACCGTGCCGTCCGGCTGGTGCAGGAACAGGCGGTTCGGCAGCCCGCCGGCCTGGCAGATGTAGACGTCCTCGAGCCCGTCGCCGTCGGCATCGCCGATCGCCAGGCCCTGGTGGCCGCGCGTGTCGTAGCCCAGCCGCGTGTCCATCCGCGCCAGCCACTCCTCGCTGCCGATCTGGAGCTGGCGCTCCCACGCGGCGGTCTTGCCGAGCGCCGCCACCGTGCAGTCGGCGAACAGCGTCCCGGTCGTCCCGCGCGCCTCGACCTCCTCGAAGCCCTCGAGCGTGATCGACTCGAGCAGCCCCGGATCCTCGCCCGTCGGCAGCCGCCAGCGACAGCTCCAGTACGAGATCTGCTGCACCGCGCCGCGCGGCAGCCGCGAGGCGGTCTCGACCCGGACCCAGGTGCGCAGCGGCGTCTCGTCGGCGTGGACGAAGATGGTCTTGATGGTGAAGCGCCGCGCGGTCGCCCCCGCCAGCGGCTCGAGCAGCTCCAGCAACGAGGCGTGGAATCCCGCCGCGCCGACCCGGTCAAGCGTGCGTGCGCGCTCGAGCGCCCCTTCGGCGGGACGGCCGATCTGGAAGCTCGCCAGGTGGTCGATCGGATCGAGCACGTCCGGCCGCAGCCGCCCGATGCGGAACTCCGGGACGATGAACTTCTCGAGCGCGGCCGCGTCGAACGGCGTGTTCGCCGACATCTGCGCCGCCCACTTCTTCAGCGTCTTGTCGCAGCGCCGCGCGAACTGCTCGGTCATCCAGCCGTCTTCGCGCGGATCGTCGTGGATGCGCGCCTTGCCGAGGTTGCCGACCGGACGGTCGGCCGGCTTCGTCGGCGGAGTCTGCGCTTGCACCACGACGCCGTTCACGATCGCGAGCGCGGTGATCCACCGCACGGCCCGGCGGGCTCCGGCCGACCCGGCGAGACGGTGCCGACCGCCTCGCCAAGACTTCATCGACGCCATTCCTGCATCGCTCCTCGCTGCGACCGACGCCAAGGAATAGCGAACCGGCGTCCGGTTGTCGCGGTCAGGCCTGCCGGCGGATCACAGGCGGACGAGCGACTGCAGCAGGCTGGTGAAACGCTCGGTCGAGATGCGCGACTCGACGGTGATCTGCGTGCCGCGATGGAGCAGCGACGCGGAGGCGATCGGCCCGAAGCGGGTGACGAAGGCGACCTCGAACAGGGGGTTGTCGGCGAACTCCTGCGGCATCGTCTCGAGCGGCGCATGCTCGATGAAGTCGATGTGCTCGACGCCGTCGCTGTAGACGAAGCGCCACAGGGTGACCGGCCGCTCGACGCGAGCGAGGTTGGCCGTGGAGGTCATCACCACCTCTTCGACCACGATCAGCTCGAAACCCGGCGGCAGCGCATCGTCGCGCGGCAGCAGCAGGTCGAGCCCTTCGGCCGCGGCGCGGTTGCGCGCCGCCTCCAGCGTGGCCAGCGCCGTGCGCTTCACCACCGGCTGCGGGTTCGGCACGAAGTCGCTCGGAGCGCCCCAGGCGAGGCTGGTGACCTCCATCCGGCTGACGCAGCGCATCGAGCCGTCGGCCAGCGTGACATGCTCCTCGCACGCCAACGGGAAGCCCTCGCGACCGGCCTTGGTGCTGGCGGTGAGCAGGTACGACGGTCGGTCGGCCGCGAGCGGCTCGATCAGGTAGGTCAGCGCCGGCTCGCCGCGCGCGGTGACCGGCTTGCGGACCAGCTCGACGATGGTCACCCAGTAGTTCGCGACCATCCGGTCGAGGTCGTCGGGCAGCGGATCGCGCTGGAAGAAGGCGCGATGGCCGCCGCCGGTGACGAGTTGCGCCGCCAACCGGTCGAACGCCGCGAGCGCAGCGGGATCGGAGGTCGCGTCCCGCGCGAGCCCGTTGCGGGTCAGGAGCGTCACGGCGATCCGCCCGGAACCGTCGGACTGGATCCGTTCGGTCCATTCGACCGGGAGCTCCGCCGATGCCGGATCGACCGGATCGGTGCGCACGCTGCGGACTGCGGTGTACGCATGCGCCGCAGAATCGAAGACGACCTTCTCGCAGGTGGAGTCGACCCACTCCTGGTCGCAGCCGCCGAGCGTGACGGAAACTGCGGCCAGCGGCAGCGCCAGCAGCAGGGCGCGGAGCCGGGCTGCGATGCTCTGTCCGTTCATGGCCCACCTCGTGCCGGACGGCCATCACGCTCCGGGCGCGGCGTCGTCGTCGCCGCAACCAAGACGACGACGCGGACCGGGACGATCGCACGATCGGACAGGGCTGCGGTCTCGGCCGCGAAACGGCCGGTGCGCGGTGCCTGACGCCCGGCCGACCACCACGCCACGGCGACGCCGCAGACGACCGCCGCGGCGGCGGCGAGTCGCGGCAGGAGACGCAGGCGCGGCCGCGCACCCGGATGGGCCGACACGGACCGCGGTCGAACGAACTCCGCCGGTGCACTCAGCGTTACCGGTGCGCGACGTCGATCGAGTCGTGCCAGCACGGGGCCCAGTCGCGCCGCGGCGCGCTCGAGGCGGGCGTCGAGCGCGGCCGAGTCGATCTCGGCGAGAACGACGGCGAAGTCGAGGGTCGGAGGAGCGGGGATGCGCGGCAACTGGCGCAGGTCGGCAGCCAGAGCGCTCGCGTCGAGCGCGGCGACGGAATCGTCACCTTGCGCCGACTGCCCGGCTTCCACGAACCTGTCGCCCCCGCCTGCCATGGACCTCAGCTGCCTCCTGCTCCGGCTCCTGTGCCGGAAGCGTCATCCGCACCGCCTCGCCCGAGCGCCTGCTCCAGCTGTTCGTGTGCGCGATTCAACCTGCTCTTCACCGTTCCCAGCGAGATCCCGAGCACGTCCGCGATCTCCTCGTACGGCATGTCCTCCATGTACCGCAGGACGACGGCTGCACGCAGGGGTTCGCTGAGTCGCCGCAGCGCTCGCTCGACCTGTTGCTGCCGCTCCTCCCCTTCACCCAGGCTCTCGGACGGACCCGGGCTCGGGTCGGCGACGTGCGCCAGGAGCTGCGCTCCTGACTCTCCCGCCACCGGCATCGACACGCCCGTCGACTTGCGACGATGATCGACGCAGAGGTTGAAGACCACGCGATAGAGCCACGTGTAGAACCGCGACGAGAACCGAAACTCGTGGATCTTGCGAAAGACGATGACGAACGCTTCCTGCGCCACGTCCTCCGCATCTGCCGCGTTGCCAAGCAGGCGCGACGCGAGATTGAAGACCCGATCGCGATAGTTCTCGAAGAGGTTCCGGAACGCGTCGTCCCGCGCCGTCCCCGTCTCGTGTTGGCACCTCCCTACCAGCTCGAAGTCCGGATCCTGGTTCATGCTCTCACTAGGCGCTATTTCGACGCGTCCGCGCCGAGGGAATGTTCCAACGAAGTGACCGCCTCGGTCCTCGCGCTGGGTCGCCGCAATATGCAGAAGCCGAAGCCTGGCAACGACTTGCACGGACGGCTGACGTGCAGTGACGCGACTCGTGTGGGCGCGTGATGGATCGGAATCCGAGCAACAACGTCGCGGAAGTTTCGCGACCGGGTCGACGCCATCCACTTCAGTCGCGACTGCCCGAGACGTTGCGGCAAAGGTACTGGCGCGCGGTGGCGAGAAGACGCCGCGTTCGCCGCCGCCCCCGGAGGGTCAGTCGTCGAGCTTCCCCTGCAGGTAGCCGTAGTCGAGCATCAGGAAGGTCTGGTCGGCCAGCGCCGTGCAGTCGGTGTCGATGCAGTAGAGCAGGCCATCCGGCGCGCATGCAGCCGACGTGACGGTGAACTCGAGCGTGGCGACGCCCACGGGCACGCCGTCGCTGCAGCCGATCGCGCAATATTCCGGCTGCTCCTCGGCCGGCGGGGGCACTGGCTGCAGCGGCTGCGCGACCAGGGCGGCGGCGACGCCCGCCACCGAGCCGGGGCTGGCGACGACGAAATTCGTCGCCCCTTCGACGCCGACGAAGAGCTGGTCGAGGGATTCGTCGCCGGCGAGCCGCACGGCCCAACCGAACACGAGTGGGGCCGACTTCATCAGCGACAGGTCGAAGTCCATGTCGAAGCTGGCGAGCCCGAGGCCGAGGAACGCGGTCGTGCAGACGTTCGTCGCCAATGCCGGAACGACGTCGGAGAGCTCGATGACGCCGAGCCCGGAGCCGGGATCACCTTCCGGCGCATCCGTGAATTCCGGGCTTGCGGCAACGAACGCGAACCCCTCGATCAGGTCGAGATCCGCTGGATAGAAGGTCGTCGACAGGCGCAGCGCACCGCCGGCCTCGTAGGCGTACGCGCGCACGGCAGGGCCCGGATCGGGCAGCGAGAACTCGTCGTTCGGATCGGATCGCAGCACCCACTCGGCGCCATCGTCGTAGCCGTCGCCGTCGGTATCGGCGCAATCCGCGTTGGTGTCGCTGAACCGCTCGAACTCGTCGGAAAGGCCATCCGCGTCGGAGTCGATGCCTTCCGGATATTCGGCGCGCGCCGCCGCCGGCCCGAACTCGAATCGCGGCGAAGTTCCCGGCGCGCCGATGAAGCTGGCGACGAACGCCAAGCCGGCGCAGGCGGCGAAGGAAAGTTGCGCGATCGCGCCGTCACCGTCACCGGTGCGGCACCATCGATTCGTCCTGTCCTTGCGCCGAGCAGGGAACATGGCACACCTCTCAACTACGTCGGAACCACTCGGTCGAAATCCACCGCAGCAGTCGTGCCGCAACCTCGCGCACTTCGTTCAGCGGCCCAAGGCAACCCGCTTCGCCGCGAGGGTCGAGGCGACGAGCGCATCGTACGCCCGTCGCACTCCCCCGCAAGCCGGCCGCCGCAACCCGCCTGGAACTGTCGCGGTTCCGGCCGCCACAGCGGTAGCTAGCGCCGAAAGATGAGTGCGTCGAGCCGATCGAACAATTGGCGCTGGATTTCCGGTGCCGCGTCGAGGCGGACTTCGAGCGCCAGCGGGAAATGGCGGCGCAGCAGGTAAAGCGCTGCCTCCCGCGTCTCCTGCGGCTCCTCCACGTCGGTGACGAGCCGCCGCGCTTCCCAGAGGACCGCCCGGTCGGCCTGGTTGATCAGCGCCTCGACGACGAGCGGATGGACCGGGGGCCGGCGCAGCTTGGACAAAAGCCACTTCTTGTCCCCCTCTCCCGCCTTCTGTCGAACGAGCGCTTCCCGGGGCCCGTCGCGGACGCGCGAGAGCAGCACGCGCAGCTCGTTGGTGTGGTGCGGACCGAGGATGGTCGAAACCAGCCGATCGCCGACATCGGCATTCCCAGCAAGGTCGAGGTAGTCCCCGCGCCCGAGGCCGGCGATCTCCGCAAGGGCGCGGGCGCCATCCTCTTCCGGCTTGACCCCTTCGCGCGGCGGCCCGGTGTAGATCGACGACACCACGGCGCCAGGGATCCGCTTGGGGTCGCCACGGACGAAACCACCGATCTGGCCGCGGATTTTCCCCCAGTCGCGTTCATGCGGGGGGGCATCCCCGATCACCACGATGACCCGATGGGTGTTGCTGCGCCAACTGGCCATTCCGACGGCCTCGGCCAAGCCGGCCGCGATCGACTCCGGAACGTCGCCGCCGCCTTCGGCGCGCAGCGTCCAGAGGAAATTGAGGATCGCGTAGCGATCGGCCGAGAGCGGCAGCGTCTTCGTCGCGTACGCGTCCCCGGCGTCGCGATAGGCGACGACGCCGACGCGCAGGTCGCCGATCAGCGTCGACAGCGTCGTCACCAGCGCATCGGCCGCCGTGCGCGCCTGGTCGAGGAACGGCTGCATGCTGCTCGTCGTGTCGATCACGAAGACCAGGTCGACGCCCGCTCCGCGCAAGGCCGTCAGACGGGCGACCACGCCCGCACCGACGCCGCCGACGCCGCCTTCGAGCGAAAGCCGGCCGATGCCGTCCATCCCGGATGGACCGCCCAGAGCACCGGTGCCGAGGGTTCGCACCGACGCCGCCAGCTCGAAGTCATCACCGGCACCCATCCCCGCCGACTTCGGCGTCGGATCGGGCGGCTCCATCTCGGTGAGCGGTTCGATCTCCGGCTCGACCTCCGGCAGCAGCTCCGGCGTCGCCGGCGCCTCCGGTTCGATCGGAACGAACGACGCGTCCGGCACGGACGGCGCATCGCTGCGCAGCGCGAGCGGCGCGGGTTCGGGCAGTCGGACGACCGCCAGCCGATGGAGCAGCCAGAGCGCCGCCGCATGCAACACGGCCGACACCGCATAGCCGATCACGCGATCGACCAGACGCGCGAGCCGCCGCCGCAGCGAGACCGCGGCCGGCACCGCGCTGTCGGCCGCGATCGGCGGCGGCAGCGACGCTGCGAGACCGATCAGCTCGAAGCGCAGCACGCCGAACTCGACCGTCGCTCCGGGCGGCACCAGCCGCTCGTCCGCCACCGACTCCCCCCGCACCTTCGCGACGGCACCCGGCACGACGCTGAGCCAGACGCCCCATTCGTCGCAGCGCAACCGCGCATGGAACGGCTCGATCGAACCGTGCGCCAGCTGCGCGCGGTTCTGCGGATCACGCCCGATCGACGCGACATCGCCCGGCGCGAGCTTGAGGAGCTCGCTGCCTCCACCTTCGAGGCGCAGCGCGAACGCGCGATACGTCGTGGCCAATTGGATTCCTGCGCCGCTCGGTGCGGACCGCCTTTCCGGCGCCGTCCTTGCTAGCCGCCGCCCCCCCGATCGGAAACCGCGGTCGTGCGACGGAAGCTCAGCCGGCGGCGCGCGCGGTCGATGCCGCCAGCGCCGCCAGCGCCTTCTGCAGCAGCTCGCGGGTGCTCTCCTCGGCGGCCACCAGCGGCAACCGCACGTCCGCCGTCCCGATGCCCTGCAGCGCCAACGCCACTTTGACCGGGATCGGATTGCTCTCGACGAACAGCGCCTTGAACAGCGGCAGCAGCCGGTAGTGGCGGCGACGAGCCGCCGCGTAGTCGCCGCGCGCCGCCTCGCGCACCAAGGCGGCGATCTCGTCCGGCACCACGTTCCCCGCCACCGAGACGATCCCCTTGGCGCCGAGCGCCATCCACGGCAGCGTCAGCGCGTCGTCGCCGGCGAGGATCGGCAGGTCGCAGAGCTCGGCGACCTCCATGCAGTCGGTCGGCGAACCGGTGGCGTCCTTCAGCGCCGCGACCCGCGGATGGCGCGCCAGCTTCGCGATCAGCGCCGGCGGGATGCGCGTGCCGGTGCGACCCGGGATGTTGTAGACGATCAGCGGAACCGGCGACGCGTCGGCGACGGCCGTGAAGTGCGCCTCGAGACCGCGCACCGTCGGCTTGTTGTAGTACGGCGTGACCACCATCGCGGCACGGCAGCCGGCCGCCGCCGCCGCCTGCGTCCGCCGGATGGTCTCGGCGGTGTCGTAGGTTCCGGTGCCGGCGATGACCGGCAGTCGCCCGCGCGCCGTCTTCACCACCGTGGCGATCACCTCGGCCTGCTCGTGCTCGGACAAGGTCGGCGCCTCGCCGGTCGTGCCGCAGGCGACCAGCGCGGACGTGCCGCCCGCCACCTGCTTCTCGACCAGCGCGGCGAGCGCCTCGTGGTCGATGCGCCCATTGCGGAACGGCGTGACCAGGGCGACGATCGAACCCTCGAACATCGAACCCACTCCTCGCGACGCCGGACTCTGCCGGCTCAGGACCCGGGGGACGGGACGAACGACCGAAACGAAGGACGCCCTTTTACTGCATGCGCCGACCCGACCCCGACCGCGCCCCCCGCATCCTCGCCGGCCGCTTCCGCGGCCGCGCGCTGTTCGTCCCGGAGGGGAAGGTCACGCGACCGGTCCGCGCGCTGGTGCGGCGCAGCCTGTTCGACTCGCTGCAGCAGGAAGTGGCCGCCACCCGCTGGCTCGACCTGTTCGCCGGGTCGGGCTCGTTCGGGCTCGAGGCGCTGTCGCGCGGCGCCTGCCATGCGACCTTCGTCGAGGCCGGCCGCGACGGGTTGCGCTGCCTGCGCGAGAACCTCGCCCGCCTCGGGCTCGTCGCGCCCGAAGTCGACCTGATCGCCGCCCGCCTCCCCGAGCGGCTGCACCTGCCGCCGCCGCCCGGCGCGCCGTTCGATTTCATCGCGCTCGACCCGCCCTTCCCGCTGGTGCGTGCCAGCGACACGCGCGCTGCGCTGCACGTGGGGCTGACGGCCGCCGGCCGTGGCGGCTGGTTCGCCGACGGCGCGCTCCTCTGCTACGAGGAGCCGGGCGACCTCCCGGCCGACCTGCCGGACGGTTTTTCCGAGGAAGCGCGCCGCGAGCACGGCACCACGTCGCGCATGCGCCGGCTGCGCTGGGTCGGCTGACGCCCCGCCGCCGCGCGGTCCGCACGCTTTTCGGAGCGGGGCTCAAGCCTCCCGGGGGGCCGAGCCGAAGAGCCTCCTCGGCCTCAGGAAGGAGGACCATCACCATGACTCGCACCAAGGATCGACACCGCCATGGAACTCCGCTCTGCGGCCGACAAGAACGTCGGCGACCTCCTCTTCCACCTGCCGCGGTCGGCGATGAGCCACCGCGAACGCCTGCAGCTGATCAAGCAGGCGGTCGCTGACGACCGGATCCGCGAAGAAGACATCGACTGCGTCTGGACGCGCCTGCTCGAGGAGATGCAGCGCCGTCCGTGACGCCGTGCAGAGGAGAGCGGCACGTGAAGATGCGCAGCTGCAAGGGCCTGTTCGTCGCGGCGATGCTGGCCGGTTTCGCCGCCGTCGCGCGCGGCGAAGAGCCGGCGAAGACGACGGCGATCGCACTGACCGAGGTGAAGGCCTTCCCCGAGGCCTATCGGCGCGTGCCGTTCGACCTCGAGCTGCTCTATCACGGCCCACGCAGCGTCTACAACCCGTTCTTCACCATCTTCGAGCCGTCGAACTGGGCCAACTTCGCCGCCTGGCCGGGAGACGCGCCGCTGTTCCAGCGCGAGGCGTACGTCGACGACCATCCGCTCTTCTACGTCGAGCGGCGGTCCGAGGCGCTGCAGCGCGTCGTGATGGGGATGAAGCCCTACACGTGGTTCACCGCGAGCTGCATCGTGCGCAGCACGGCGCAGGGTCGCGCATGGATCGAGGTGCTGGCGATCAAGTCGACCGGCGCGGTGCTCGACCCGTCCGACCTGCGCCATCTGGTCCGTGCGCAGTCGCTGGCGAACGGCGGCGAGTTCGAGCGCTCGCTGGTCGAGCACTCGCTCGCGCGCCTGCTCGACGTGCCGCCGCGCTTCGTCGCGCGCTGCCGTCTCGAGGAGGGACGCGTCGCGCTGGCCGCCAACCAACCCGAGCGCGCGATGACGGCGCTGCAGCAGGCGTGGCCGCAGCTGCAGGACGACAAGCAGGTCGCCGCGCTGCTCGATCGCGCCAGCGCGCAGGTCGCGTTGCTGCGCCAGCAGGACGTGGCGAAGGTCGGCACGCCGGAGTCGACGCCGACTCCGGTCGAGTTGCCGAAGGAGCCGGCGAAACCGGCCTTCCCGCCGCAACCGGCACCGACCGAGACGCCCACGGAGAAGCCGGCGGTGCCGCCGGCCGACGGGCCGGCCGAGAAGCCGGTCGATCCGCCGCCGGAGACGCCGACCGACGACGCGACGGAACCGCTGCCGGCCGAGTCGGGCACGCCGACCGACCCGGCACCCGCGACCGACCCGCAGTCGACCGACGGCAGGTCGCCGAGCGAGGAGTCGGGTGAGCCGACCGAACCGTTACCGCCGGTTCCGGCCGACGACACGGACGCTGCGGACGGCACGGAAGGCGCGGACGGCACCGACGACGCGAAGGGTGCCGACGACGGCAGCGACGGCGGCTGATTCGCCGCCACCGCTCCACGCCGATGTGCCGCTGCCGGCCGGGCCCTGCCCGGCCGGTCGCGTTTCGAAGCTGCCGCGTCACGCGCCCGAGCAGCGCTTCTGGCATGATCCCCCGCCCTCATGCGCTCCTTCGCCGCTCCGCCGTTGACGTTCATGCCGCTGCCCGTCGCGCGTCCGTGGGGCGGCGACCGCTGCGGCGCGCGGATCGAGAGTGCGCCACCGCCGGCCGCGCCGCCGGCCGCTCCACCCGCCGCGAGGCGC
>SXGT01141846.1_pt1 | contig 12427 bp, 7 predicted proteins | sample 3176221 | NCBI WGS metagenome assembly SXGT01 (sample SAMN11356862, study PRJNA531348) | freshwater metagenome | isolation source: freshwater sample F1-120 | place: China: Fuxian Lake, Yuxi | collected 2017-12-25
ATGTGCATCGGCGGCGGCATGGGCATCACCACCCTGATCGAACGCGTCTAGGGAGACCCGATGGACTTCAATTTCGCCGAGGTGAACGAGGCCATCGCGGCCGCCATCCCCGACCGCGAGGCACTGATCTGGCGCGACCGCCGCCTGACCCACGGCATGTTGGCCTCCCGCAGCCGGCGCCTGGCCAACGTGCTGATCGGCCGCGGCCTCGGCCTGCGCCGCGAGCGCGCCGGACTGGAACCCTGGGAATCGGGCCAGGACCACCTCGCGATCTACCTCTACAACTGCAACGAGTGGGTCGAGGGTATGCTCGGCGCCTTCAAGGCGCGCGTCGCCCCGCTCAACGTCAACTACCGTTACGTCGAGGAGGAGCTGGTCTACCTCTTCCGCAACTCCGGCGCGCGGGCGGTGCTCTACCACGCCGAGTTCGCGCCCCGCGTCGCCGCACTGCGCGCCAGGGTTCCCGAGATCGAGGTCCTGATCCAGGTGGCCGACGACTCCGGCCAGGCACTCCTGCCGGGGGCGATCGACTACGACGAAGCGCTGGCAGCGGCCTCGGATACGTTGCCCGACGTGCGCCACTCGCCCGACGACCTCTACATGCTCTACACCGGCGGCACGACGGGCATGCCCAAGGGCGTGCTGTGGCGCTCGGCCGACATCTTCATGGCGGCCATGGGCGGTCGCAAGCCCGACGGCGTCGAGTCCGCTTCATTGGAGGAGATCGGGGCCATCGCCGAGGCCGGCGGCTTCATGCGAATGCTGGTTGGACCGCCGATGATGCATGGCGCCGCACAGTGGGGCCTGTTCATCAACTTTGCGCTCGGCAACACCTGCGTCTTCGCCGACCAGAACAAGCAGCTCGACCCGCACGATTTCCTCTCGACCATCGCGCGCGAGAAGATCTCGACGCTGACCCTGGTGGGCGACGCCTTCGCGCGTCCCCTGCTCGATCAGGCCGCACGCCAGGACTACGACCTCTCGACCGTCTGGCTCGTCAGCTCGGGCGGAGCACCGCTCTCGCCGCGCAACAAGCAGGCTTTCATCGACTTGATTCCCAACGTGACCGTGCTCGACGCCATCGGCTCCTCGGAGACCGGCGCACAGGCGACGCACGGCAGCAGCAAGGCGGCCGGTGTCTCCACCGGCACTTTCCGGCCCGGCGCGGGCGCGTGCGTGGTGTCCGCCGATCTGTCGCGCCTGCTCGATCCGGCAGCGGACACGGACGAAGTGGGCTGGTTCGCGCAGCAGGGCCGCGTGCCGCTGGGCTACCTCGGCGACGCCGAGAAGACTGCGAAGACCTTCCCGACCATCGGCGGCGTGCGCTACTCGGTGCCCGGCGACCGCGCGCGCTATGGCGAGGACGGCTCGATCGAGGTGCTGGGCCGCGACTCGGTGACGATCAACTCCGGTGGCGAGAAGATCTTCGCCGAGGAAGTCGAGGGCGCGCTGAAACACCACCCTGACGTGTTCGATGTCGTGGTCGCGGGCCGGCCGAGCGAGAAATGGGGCCAGGAGGTCGTGGCGATCGTGGCCTTGCAACCGGGTGCCACGGCCGTCGCCGACGACCTCCTCGCCGAGGCCGCCAAGCATATCGCCCGCTACAAGCTGCCCAAGGTCTTCCTCTTCCGCGACGCGATCCAGCGCAGCCCGAGCGGCAAGGCCGACTACCGCTGGGCGAAGGAGCAGGTCGCGGTCTGAGGGACGGCTTGCCCGAGACGCCGCGAGCGGGAATACGCGCGGCATGGCGCTGCGGCGATGCCTCAACGGCCCTGACCTGCTTGACGCGGGCGGGGAAGGCGGGCCGGAGGCCCGCACACCTGCGTGCGTGGCTCAGCGGTCCGGACTTGCACGACGCGGTGGCAGCTGTCGTCGCGCGTCATCTGGATGGCGCGCGCGATCGAGCATGGATCATCGGCTCGGAGGCCAGCGGCACGGCGCGGCCGGGGGCCGACTTCGACATCGCGCTGGCGAGCACCGGCCCGATCGACCTGCTGACGCTGGCGCGGCTGCGCGACGCGCTCGAAGCGCTGCCGACACTGCGCGCTTCCGACCTGCTCGACCTTGCCCGCACCGAGCCTGCCTTCCGCCGCGAGGCACTGCGCCACTCGATCCGGCTCCTTCCTCCGCCCGTCCCTGCCCAGAGCGATGTCGAAGGCTGAATCCCAACGGGAAGTCCTGGGCCGCGCGGTCGAGCGCCTCGACGAGGCCTGTCGCCGACACACAGCGAACCCGCACGACGCGCTCTTGCGCGATGGCTTGATCCAGCGCTTCGAGTTCTGCTTCGAGCTCGGCTGGAAGCTCGTGCAATCCGCCGCGCTCTGCGCTCTCGTGCGGATGTTGCCCTGACGGAATGCCCGCTGGGGCATCGTCCAGGCGAGCGGTGGTCGGCACGATCAGCCGGCGCCGCGCGTTGCGATCGCTGCACGCGTCGTGACAGGGTCAGGCCATGAGCGGCAAGGTGGCACTGGTCACGGGGGTCGGGCCGGGCAACGGGGCTTCGTTCTGTCGCGTGCTGGCCAACGCGGGCTATCAAGTCGCGATGCTGGCACGCGATGCCGAACGACTCGGCGCGCTGGAGAGCGAGATCGCCGGCACGCACGCCTACCCGACCGACGTCGCGCAGCGCACAGCACTGCAAGCGACGCTGGCCGCGGTGGCGCGTGACCTCGGGCCGATCGAGGTCGTGATCCACAACGCCGGCAGCGCCCAGTTCTCGAATTTTCTCGATACCCTGCCCGAGGCGCTCGACGAACAGTTCCGCATCAACACGCTGGCGCTGCTGGTGATCGGTCAGGCGGTCGCTCCGGAAATGCTCGAGCGGGGGGGTGGCTGCGTCGTCGTCATCGGCGCCACGGCCTCATTGCGCGGCGGCGCGCCGTTTGCCGGGTTTGCGCCGGCCAAGGCGGCGCAACGCTCGCTCGCGCAGTCGATGGCGCGCGGCCTCGGGCCCCGGGGCATCCACGTGGCCTACGTCGTTGTGGACGGCGTGATCGACACGCCGCGAACGCGGAGCTTCCTGCGGGACCAGCCCGACACGTTCTTCCTCTTGCCGGATGCCGTCGCGGCCAGCGTCATGCACCTGATCCAACAGGATCGCTCGGCCTGGACGTTCGAACTCGACCTGCGCCCCTTCGGCGAACGCTGGTAGGGCGGCACCCGGTGTTCCATGCGATCGCCCCGCCGGCTGCGATCGCGGTGACAGGCGAGCACCCGCTGGTCAGGACCGAGTTCCCGGCGCGCGCCCGATCGCGGCCCTGAGAGGGCATGAAGATTCTCTGATTCCTCGCCCAGGCGGGGTCGCGGGGTGACGGGCATGTCGCCGCCGCCCCACCGCCTCCACGATTCCTTCACCGACTCCGAGCGGAGCAGCGGCTCTGCGCCGCGCCCGCTCCCTCAACGGGCCGCGCCGCGGGCTTTCCACTTCATCGAGCAGCCGATGCTGGCGCGCTGCGGCGCCGCGGGCGCGCGGCCCGCCAGCACGGCCTCGATCGCCAGCGCCAGATCACGTTGCCTGACCCGACCTGGCTCCTTCCAGTTGTCGTCGAGCTGGCCGTGGTAGGCGAGCCGGCGGTCGGCACCAAAGACGTAGAACTCGGGCGTGCTGACGGCATCAAAACGGCGCGCGACTTCCTGCGACTCGTCGATCAGGTAGGGAAAGCCGTAGGCCTTCGCCCGCCAGCGCTCGAGCAGTTTCGCCGGCGCGTCCTCGGGGTAGGCGGCGGCATCGTTCGAGCAGATACCGGCAAAACCGACGCCCCGGTCCGCGAACTCACGCGCCAGCGCGATCACCCGATCCTCGACCGCCTGCACGTAGGGACAGTGGTTGCACAGGAACATCACGACGAGTGCGCCTTGCCCATCGAAGTCCGCGCGACGAAAGCGACCGCCGTCCACCGCAGGCAAGTCGAAATCGGGACAGGGGCTCCCGGCGTGGAGAGGTTTCGATTCCGTGAGCGCCATGGCCGAGACGCTAGGCCCGTCTCGCCACCGCTTCAAGGCCCGCCGCCCGTGCGCGACGGGCACCGCGCGACACAGCCCGCACCCGACGCGGAAAGACGCGGCGCGTGCGCCACACCGAGTGCCCTGACGCTCGCGCTCCGTACACGGCCAGGCCGTGGCGCGGCTCGACCGGGGGGCCGCGGTGAGCGCCGTTCAGGACAGCGCGAGGGCCGCGCGGGCCGCCTCGACCAGACAGCCCCCGCGTCCGTCCGGTGCAATCAGCGCGCCGGTGGTCCTCGCCCCGCCGGTATCGGCACAAGCGTCAAGCACAGCGAGTGTCGCCGACGAACAGGAGCGCTCGAGCCAGAGCCGCGCGCGCCGGCCGACGCGCCCGACCAGCTCGCGACTCGGCCCGCGCTCGATGCAGGCTGGTGGGGGCACGGGCAACGCCAGGCCCTCGTGAATGCCGTCGATACAGGCGCGCGAGCCAAAGGCCGTGACCCGCACCAGATCGCGCGCCGCGTCGCTCAAGGCCCGCTGACAACGCCGCGCCGCAAAATCGGTGGGCTGCGCCTCGCCGTAGACGGCTTGCAGCAAGTCCGCGGCTGCGGTCGCGACCCGCGCCTCGGCGGCGGCGCGGAAGTCGGGCCCGAGGCCATTCCCTGCCGGCAGTAGCGGCCCATCGAGCGCATCCGGCTCGCTGGTGTAAGGCGATCCCAGCGGCCGCCGCGCGGTCGGCCCCGTGATGTCGGCCGCACCCACTCCGGCCGAGTCCGAGGCACCACAACTCTGCTCGAAGGTCACGAAGTCCCGGTTGGCGCGCGCCAGCAGGGCCGCGGTGTGCGGCTCCAGCGCACATTCCTCTGCCGGGATCGCGAGTCCACCGCGGCCAATCGCGTTGCGACAGCGGGCCAGCGCCGTGTAGCGCCCATCAAGCGCGGCGGCGTGCGCCCGCCCGAGCGCGCCGCGGCAGGCGGCCGCGAGGCCAAGCGGACGATCGCTCCCGGTCAGACCGTCGAAGCCCGCGACGACGAAATCCGAGGTCTGGACATCCAGCCCGTCCAACCACATTTCCCCATCGAGCGCGACCGCGACCAGCGTGTCGTCCTCGTCGCTCAGATCCGTGGGCATGGCAGCTGTGCTGCGGCTCCAGCGAACTTCCCCGTTGCCGCCTGCGAAGCGTGCCAGCACGTGCTGCGGCGCGCCCCCCGGTTCGGTGCTCCAGGCAGCCGGCAGCGCCGAGAGCAGGACGTCGCCCGAGGGCAGAGCCACCAGACCGAAGGGCGCGATCTCGCGAGCGTTGGACGGCGCGACGACGGTCTCCCACACCACACGCATCGTCGCCGGATCGATCTTCGCGAGCCGCAACGCCGTGTCGCCGGTCTGACCCGGGCCCGCCGGCAGGCGCTGCTGCGCCACCACGAAACCACCGTCGGCGAGCGTCGCGAGCCGGCCGCGCGCCCACAGATCGGCCAGAACGAGCGGCGGCCCCAGTGCCCGCCCGTCGCGCCCCTGATGCTCGATCGTCCAGGCCGCGAGTTCGGCCCCGTGCCACAGCGGACGCGAGCCCAGCAATGCTGTGCCGTCGGGCAATAAATCGACCGAGACATCGTCGGTCGCCCACTCGCGCCGCCACAAAAGACGGCCGTCGTTGGCGTCGAGCGCCAGCGCCGTCGCGGCGTCGATCGTCCAATCCGCGGGCGTAGCGTGCAGCACCACGGTCGCCCCGGTGGCATCGACCCAGCGGCGGCCCGGGCGTGACCCGCCGGTACGGAGGTCGTTGAACTCACGCACCCAGCGCGTCGTACCGTCCGGCGCGAGACGCTCGATCTGGAAGCGCGTCGGCGGCGTGGCGCCCGGGCCCTGGCGCTCATAACCCCACACGATCGCATCGCCGTCGGGCAGGCCAAGCGCGTCGCCATCCGCCCAGGGTCGCTCGATTCGAAAGCGCACCTCGCCCGCTCCGTCGCGCCGCTCGATCGTCGCACCGCCTTGATAGTAGTCGCTCACGCCGAGCACGAGAACGTCGCCGCCTGGCAGCGCGGCCAGCGCCCGGCCCGTCATGCCATGGTGCGTGGCGTCGCTCGCGATCGCCGGGCCCCAGAACGCCGCGCCCAGCACAAACCCATCGGTCGGGGCAAATTCGCGCAAGGCGACGCTCGCCAGCGTCGGCAGCAGCGCCTCGTCGCCGAGCGCCACGACCCGGCCGCCCGGGGCGACCGCGACCAGGCGGGCGCGTTGCGACGAGGGGTACATCAATAATTCGCCGGCCGCGTGGCCGCCGCGCTCGTCCCGCCAGTTTTCGCTGCCCGACGCCGCGTCAAGCAGCGTAACCAGCGGGCCGTAGCGCTCCCCCGCCCCCGCCTGCTGGCCCCCCACCACGAGATCATCGCCTGAGGCGGCAAGCGCGTAGGCCGTCTGTCGGGTCGCACTTGCCGGCCCGATGTGACGCCACTCGATGGCGCCACTCGCCCGTGCCAGCCGGGCCACGAAGAGGCCGCTCCCGGCGTCGCTGCAAACCCCGCCGGCGACGACGGGTGCCGACGCCGGGGGCGGCGAAAGAGCGAGCACGGTGGCGGCCGGGCCTGCCCATCGCGGCAACGAGCACTCGCCGTCGTCGCTCGCCAGCTCACGCGACCAGAACGGCGCTCCGGTGGTGGCGTCGGCATGGACCACCTGCGGTCGCCACGCGGCGGCCGCGCCGTCGGGCGCGGCGCGCCACTCGAGGGCGCTTGCCGTCAAGCGCTCGGCGCCGTCGATCACGAGGGCGCCGCCGATCAGCTCGGACGTTTCCCCAACCGGGTAGGCGGCCGACCACATCGAAGCGCCGCTCGCGCCGTCAAGTCGCTGTACGTCGAGCGAACCGGGGCGAAGGCCGAGCACCAACGGATCGCCCGTGCCGCTGAGCGCCAGCGCCTTGAAGGGCGTGGCGAAACCGTCGCGCCGCCACAGCTCGGCGCCGTCGGCCGCAGCGAGCTTCAGCACGGTCGGCTGCGCGCGCTGGGTCCAGTAGCCATACTCCTGCTCGTCGTCCCAGATGTAGACCGCGTCGTAGAGCTTGCCCGCCAGCACGATGTCGCCGGCGGCGTCGATCGCGATCGCGTCGGCCGCGTTGACCAGATCCTCCAGCTCCGAGGTCGCGGCTGCGGTGTCGCCCGCAAAGCGCTGGCGCCACAGCTCGTCGCCACTTGCGCCGGCGAGGCGGACCACCGCGAGCCGGCTCGAATCGTAGTAGGTCCAGGTCTCACTCGCGCTAGCCACCACGTCGCCACCCGGCGCCAGCGCGATGTGGTGGATGAAGGGGCCGTGCTTGTTGAAGGCGATCGGCTGGCGATGCCAGAGCAGCGCCCCGCTCTCGCCGTCGAGCTTGTACACGCCCATCGCGCGCGCCATGGAATCGCGCCGCCCGACGATCAGGTCGCCGGCCCCGTCGATCAAGAGTTCCTCGTTGCCGAAGTCGCCAAAGGAATGGTCGTCGCCGCATTCCGCAAGCCTGGACTGCCAGCGCACCGTGCCCCCCTCGCGGGCGAAGCGGGCCGCCACGAGCCAGCAGGGATCGTCGTAACCCCAGCCAAAGCTCGTGCCGGCCGCGACGACATCGCCCGAGGGCAGGACAGCAACCGCCTTCCAGTGACCGGCGCCGAGACTCGGGAAGGCCGGGCCGTCGATGCGCGTCTCCCAGGCCCCTGCGGGCCGCGCGCCGACAAGCATGGCTATGGCGAGGGCCGCCGCCCGCAGGACGACGCCAAGCCCGCAGCGTCGTCGCGCCCGACCGCAACCGCCGCGCGGGACAGCGTGCCGGTGCATCGACCCGGCCCGGCCTGCGCACCGGCGACCGAGAGACAGACCTGCCGACTCGCTCCGCGACACGTCGCCCAGCCTGGGGGCGCGCGCCTCGTACCGCCTACCGCGAGACAGACGTGCCGATTCGGGCGTGGTCAGGTCCGCGCTGACGAGCGCCCGTCCCGCGCACCGGCGACCGAGAGCCAAGCGTGGCTGCGCCGAGCGTAGCGCCAGACCGCCGTGCTTCGGGCCAGCCGCGGCCGGGCGCCGCGCGCCGTCCGAATCGGGATCGGGGGCTCTACCGGAACCGAGGTGCGCCGGCGCCGGGCAGCACGCGGGGTTCGCCGATGGGCAGAGGACACTACTCGATCGCATCGGCACTCGAGTAGACGCGCAAGGCCCGTGCCGCGAGCCGTCACGATCGGGACGGGCCGCCCGGCGCGGAAACCCGGCAGCCGTGCATGTTGCGTGCGCTGGAGCGGGTCGGCGGTGACGCGGAGGCAGGGACAGGCGCGGAGACCCGCCCCGTGCCCGGAGCGCCGCCCCCTGGGCCTCGTCACCGGTGGCCCGCCAGCGCAGAACAGCGATGGCGCCGAGAGAGGACGCGCAGTTCCCGCGCCGAACGCAGCAGCACCGCCCGGCACACCCGCGGCGCCCGGAGGCCGCGTAGGATCCGCTGCACCGGGATACCGAGGCCACCTCGACGGCGTGCATGGCATCACGGTTCCCAGATGCCGCGTAGAATCCCCCGCACCGGCATCGACCACACCCGTCGCGCCGCCCGACGGGTGTGCGGCGTCCGGTGTTCGGGTCGGGCTCGCCTTGTGTGGGCCACATCGCGCGCCCAAGATGAGGTCAGATGGGCAGGAGGTGGGATCTCTTCTCTCTGCGGGCTCTGCGGGGGGCAGTGACGATACGAACCACCCTCCTCCTCTACGGAGGCGGGTTGGTGATCCTCGCGGGCCTCGGCACCCTCGCCTTGACGGTGCCCTACGTCGAGTCCGAGACCCGGGCTCGCGTCGAGGAGCGACTCGTTGCGGGTGCGCGCCTGCGCGCGCTGGTGGTGGACAGCGTGCTCACGGCCAACGAGATCCGCGCCGCGGGGACCGCGAGCCTCACCAAGCTGCGCCAGCTCCTCGATGACCACGCCGAGGGTCAGATCGACGCGCTTACCTTGGCGAAGGAGAGCGCTCCCATCCTGCAGGACGCGATGAAGTCCGAAGGTGAGGGCTCGCTGCTCGGGCCCCTCGTGAGCCTCGCCATCGCTGACTCCCTCGGCATCATCCGGGCGACGACCGCGCCCGCCCTGCTCGGAGCCAGCAGGAGAGGCTCTCGGGCCTTCCAGCGCGGGCTCGGGGGGTTCTTCCACAGCGGCTGGGCCCAGGGCACCAAGACCCCCTCGATCGAGGTCGCCTACCCCATCCGCACGGCCAAGGGCCGCAATTTCGTCCTCTTCCTTGCCGCCCAGGCCTCGCCGCTATTGGCCGAGCTGCCCTCTCCTTCCACCATGCTCGTCTCCCTCCGCACCTTGGTCGCAGATTCGGAAAGCCTGGCCCGGCCCCATCTCGCGTGGATGGGCGACAGCGACTCGGCGCTCCCCACCCCTTCGCTGGAGCCGGGCTCGCCGCTGCGGCGCGCCCTGGGCGGTGAGGCGACCGAGGAAGTTCTGCACACGAGCACCGGCGAACCGTGGCTTCTGGCGTACATGCCCGTCGAGGGCCGGAATGGCTGGGTCGTGGGTGTCGCCGTCCCGGAGGAGATCGCGCTGGCACCCGTTCGGATCGCTCTCTGGCGCGGAATCGCTGGGGTCGCGGGCCCCGGCCTCCTCGCGATCTTGCTGGCCCTCCTGCTCGCGACGGCCATGGCGCGGCCGATCGGGCAGCTGATCACCCGGGCCCAGAACCTGGCCCAAGGTGAGTTCGGCAGGGCAGAGGTCCCGCTGATCACCTTCCCCCGCGAGTTGGCAACGCTCGACCAGGCCGTGCAGCATATGAGCGAGAATCTGCGCGAGTCCACGGCCGAGCGCGAACGCGCGCTGGCAAACGAGCGCAGCGGACGGCAGGCGGCCGAAGACGCCAACCGGACACGCGAAAACTTCCTCGCCATCGTCACCCACGAGCTGCGCACACCGATGACCGCGATCCGCGGCTGGGTCGACGAGCTGCGCGATGGGAACGTACCCGCGGCCGAACTGCCGCAGGTCCTCGACACCCTCGACCATGCCATCCGCACCGAGCAGCGGTTACTTGACGATCTGCTCGACGCCGCCCGCCTGCGCGTGGGGACGCTGCCCCTCGACATCCAGCGTCTTGACGCGGCCGATGCGGTCGCGCAGGCGGTGGCGGAGATCCGTCTGGTCGCCGACCGCAAGCCCGTCCAGATCGTGCAGACCCTCGAATCCGCCCCGGTCAATGTCGATCGGGTCCGTCTCGTCCAGATCGCCAGCAACCTGCTGGCCAATGCGCTTGCCTTCACCCCGGCCGGTGGCGAGATCCGGGTCCACCTCGGCCGCGAGCGCGGCAGGGTCCTCCTGAGCGTGGAGGACGGCGGCCCCGGCATTCCGCCCGATCTGCTCGGCCGCATCTTCGAGCCCTTCTGGCAGGGGGAAGACGCTCTCACCCGGCGCCACGCTGGCCTCGGCATCGGCTTGACCATCGCGCGGGGACTTGCCGAGGCGCTCGGTGGCAGCATCCTCGCCGAGAACCGAGGCGGCGGCCGAGGGAGCTGTTTCACTCTATTTCTGCCCGAAGCGACGGCCGTGGCGACTCAAGCGTCCGCCCCCGCAGCCCCATCGACGGCCGCCGCCACGGTGTTGCGTCCGCTGGCCGGCCTCCGGATCCTGCTGGTCGAGGACGAGCCTGCGAACCTGGCTCTGACGACCCTCCTGCTCGAGCGCAATGGCGCTCTCGTCGTCGCGACGACCAACGCCGCCGAGGCTCTCGCCGCCGCAAGTTTTGCACGACCCGATCTCGTCGTGAGCGACATCGGCATGCCCGACAAAGACGGCTACCAGCTCGTCGCCGAACTGCACCAGGCCTGGCGCGACGAAGGCATCCCCGCACCGCCCGCGCTGGCGCTCACCGCTTACGCACGCCCCGAGGACCGCGCGCGTGCCCTCTCGGTGGGCTTTGCGGCCTGGGCCTCGAAGCCCTTCCGACCCAGCGAGCTGGTCTCGACACTGGCCGGAATGGTCGAGCGCACGGCCGCGTGAATCACCGGCGGCCGCCCGGAGCTTTCCGCCTCAAGCCGACGCGGCGTGCTCGAAAAGTACCTTGACGGCGCCGCTCGCTCCCTGATCGAAGCAGGTCAGGAACGCCTCGCGCCAGTCGCCGAAGGCGTAGCGGTGCGTGATGATCGGCGTCATGTCGAGCCGGCCCTCGCGCAGGAATTCGAAGTACCACTCCATCGCGTGCTGGCGACGGCCCTGCCACTCCTCGATCGCGAACGCGTTCGAGCCGACCAGCGAGATCTCCTTGAAGTAGAGCGGCGTCCATTCGAAGCGCCGCGGCGGCTCGACGCCGAGGCAGACGATCCGGCCACGCGCCCGCGTGATGCGCACGCCGACCTCGAGTGTCTCGGGCGAGGTCACGGTGTCGTAGATCACGTCCACGCCGCCGCTCAGCATCGGCAGCCCGCGCCAGGGCTCGTAGATCTCCGTACCTACCGCGGCCGCCACGCCCTCGATGATGGCGCGCAGGGGCTCGTGCGCGAGCACCTGCGCGGCACCGAGCTTCTCCGCGAGCCGGCGCTGATGTGCGAAGCGTGCCACCCCGAGCACCCGCACATCGGGGAAGAGCGCGCGCAGGATCGCCACCGCGGACAGCCCGAGCGTCCCGACGCCGTACACCAGCACCGTGCCGCCCGCGGGCGGCGGGCTGTGCAGGATGCCGTGCAGCGACACCGAGAAGGGATCGGCGAGTACGGCCTGCTCGTCCGAGATCCCGTCCGGCACCGGAAGGCATTGCGACTCGTGCGCCGGCAGGAGCTGCGCGAAGCCGCCCGAGGCGCCACTGGAATTGCCGTGGTGGATGCCGGGGGGGATGTGGCCACGGGTGAAATTGAGACACTGCGCCAGCTCGCCGCGACGGCACCACTCGCAAGGGGCGAGTCCGCGCGTCACGCACGAGAGCCAGGGATTCAGCACCACGCGCTCGCCCACGCGGCGACTGCGCACGGCGGGACCGACGCGCTCGATCGTTCCCACCACCTCGTGACCGAGCACCTGCGGGAAGGAGATCACCCCGGTCATCGGGTTGTCGAAGTTGCCCTTCATGAAGACTTGCTTGTAGTCGCTGCCGCAGAGGCCGCAGAGGTGCGGCCGCAGCACGAGCCAATCCTCGGCCGGAAGGCTGGGGTCGGGCACGTCGCGCATCTGCATCGGGGCCAGCCGGCCGACGTAGGCACGCGCCGTCAAGCGCGAGAGGAGGCCGGTCGCGATCAAGCGCGGCAGATGATTCTCGTAGACGAGTGCCTTCATCCCGGACTCCGGGCCCGCGGGGTCGATCCGGCCGCGCGCCGCTGGCCGCCCCTCTAGCAGCAAGCAGGGCAGCGAATCACGACCGACACGGACCGACACGGAGACCACCGAGCCGACGCACCGCCGCGAAAACTGGGGTCACAGAGCACGCCGCGCGAGTGCGTGCCGCACCACGTCATCGGCCATCGCGAAACCCCAACGCCCAAGCCGGCACGCCACCACATC
>SXGT01763324.1_pt1 | contig 12424 bp, 11 predicted proteins | sample 3176221 | NCBI WGS metagenome assembly SXGT01 (sample SAMN11356862, study PRJNA531348) | freshwater metagenome | isolation source: freshwater sample F1-120 | place: China: Fuxian Lake, Yuxi | collected 2017-12-25
ACGATTTCCATTACTACACCACGTTCATCAAATTTGGTATTGGTCGGGCGACATATGATGCCGCACAGGAAATCCGTTCAGGTGATATCAACCGGGATGAGGGCGTTGCGCTTTCAAAGCGATTTGACGGTGAATTCCCAGAACGTTTTGCGGACGAAATCTTCCGTTACCTGAGCATTCCTGCCAAAGAGTTTCCAGAAGCTTCCCGTATGTTCGAACAACCGAACATGGACTACGAGTACTTCATGCACCTGGCGGACACCTTCCGCTCACCGCATTTGTGGAAGTTTGAGGATGGGGAATGGAAACTGCGTCACCAAGTTTGGCATCCCGGGGCTTAATAAATGGCTGGTATTCGATTAATCCCCCGGCTTGACATCAAGGGGCCAAACCTCATCAAGGGAATACACCTTGAGGGGTTGCGGGTCGTCGGTGATCCGCAGGAGCACGCTCGTCGTTATTACGAGCAAGGTGCTGACGAGTTGATTTATATGGACATTGTGGCCAGCCTGTACGGGCGCAACAGTCTGCGTGAAATTGTCAGCCGAACTGCCCGGGATGTATTCATCCCGCTTACTGTGGGTGGGGGGGTTCGTTCCGTTGACGATGTCCGTGAGTTGTTGCGGGCAGGTGCAGATAAGGTGGCCATCAATACCGCTGCGGTCAAACGTCCGGAATTAATTACCGAGGTGTCCAGAGCGTTTGGCTCGCAATGCATGGTGCTATCTATCGAGGCGAAACGGATTGGCATCTGTCGCTGGGAAGTGTTTACCGATAACGGTCGAGAGCGAACTGGGCTGGATGTCGTTGCCTGGGCCAAGCAAGCAGTTTCTCTGGGTGCTGGTGAAATACTGCTTACATCAGTTGACCAAGAGGGTACCCGGAAAGGTTTTGATATCGAACTGGTCAGATCTGTGGCGGATACATGTCCAATACCAGTGATTGCAAGCGGAGGAATGGGGACCGTTGACGATTTCGCCAACGTCTGCCAACAAGTGCATGCCGATGCTGTAGCCATCGCAGATGTCCTTCACTATCGCCGTATGGAGCTCCCGATGATTCGTGAGGACGCACGTCGGCGAGGGATTGAGGTTCGTGTTGTTTAGTTTTAGTTTTTTGTTACTATTTAGGAGATTGGCATGAATAAGAAACTTGTTTGCCCCGCAACTGCTGTTTGTCTTCTCACTATTGGTTTAGTTGGCTGCGATCAGTCGCCCAATGAGAAGTCGGCGACTACCAATTCGGGATCCAAGGTTGTCGAAATTTCTCGTTCAATTCCTGAGCAAGCCATCGATGCCGCGATCTCATCACCTGAAAATGCAGCTCATCTTGCAAAAGTGGCACCGGAAGCCGTGGCAATTGCAGCCGCCAAGGAAGCTGAAATAACTGCAGACAAGGTAACAGCATCACCGGAGAATGCGCTTACAAAGGTAACGGCTTACGCAAAACTCGCGGACATCGCGTTTGCAGCAGCGCCGCAGTCTCAAGCGGCGAAGAATGCCGCCACTCAAGCCAATCAAGCGAAGGCCAAGGTTGAAAGTATCGTCAACTCAGGTAGAAAATAGGGATTCGCGGGAGATGCCAACGCAAGTAACAATTGTCGACTATGGGATTGGAAACATCTCTAGCGTGACCCGTGCAATTCTGCACTGCGGTGTAGAAGCGCGGATTACCGACAACCCCGAAGAGATAATGAAGGCGACCCGCTTGGTATTGCCCGGGGTCGGTGCGTTTTCAAATGGAATGCAAGGCCTTCGCGAGCGCGGACTAGTTGAGCCGTTGCGCGCCTATGCTGAAAGTGGGCGCCCATTACTGGGCATTTGCCTTGGCATGCAAATGCTTTTGACCAAGAGCGAGGAGTTCGGTGAGCACCAAGGATTGGGCATAATCCCGGGCCGGGTGCTTCCCGTCACCGCCAATAATGGCAATGGTGTCCCGCTTAAAGTGCCACATATCGGCTGGAGTCCCCTCAGCATGCCACCCTCACGTCAAACTTGGAATAAAACGCTTCTTGAATCGGTGAGCATAGGAAGTTGCATGTACTTTGTTCACTCCTTCGCCGCTGTGCCGACCCATGAAGAACACCGACTTGCGGACGCAATGTATGGGGATTGTCGTATTTCAGCAGCGATCCAAATGGATAATGTTACCGGGTGTCAGTTTCATCCAGAGAAAAGCGGTTTAATTGGCCTTCGCGTTATCCAAACTTTTGTTGATGAGTGGTAGTACAAATTCATGTTTACGGATCCAGCACTTAAGCATTCAATATTGCTGATCTCTTTTCCCCATCAACTTCTGCACGCACTCAGTGCGTTAAAGTACTATCGAATGCGTGAAGGAATCCCAGAGCAAGCGCCAGCAATTATCTTGGCCTGGGCGTTCCAATCATCAGAACATGCGCCGAATTCTTCTTTCAGGACGATTTTAGATAGCGCTATTCGTGATTTCCGGTTTGTCACTTTGATTATCCCAACGTTGCAGGAACGTCGCTATGATCTCGCCCCATTACGCACACTGATTCATCGAGTCGCCTGGGTTAGGGATAGGTTGCATTCGTTTACCATTGACGCAGTTTTCTTTGCTCACGATGCCAGTGCAGATCGAACCGCTCAGGTGCTGATGCAGTCTTTTCCAGAATCTAACGCCATTTGCTTTGGTGATCCGCCTGGGTTTCTATATCCCCAATTTCATTCTCAACATCAAAGAAACTTTATAAAGCGCCTCATTTGGGCGAGTCGTGCTCGTGGGCTTTCATCACTGCGCAGCCCTGCGCTATCGATCGTAACCATTGATTTCAATGACAATGGCAGCTCTGCCTGCGGTGATGTTCTGGTTCTCCCTCGCAGTTTGGTTGTGGAGACACTCGCCAGCATTCACCGAGGGATGGATCAGCTCAAGGAAGGCCTGCACATTGACTACAAAGACTTGGCAGGAAAATCTAAATCTATCACCATACTACTATTGAGCAATTTTTCGGAAAGCGGGCTTACTACTGAGAATAACGAATTAGCGTTATACAGCGAGATCTGCAAGGAGTTCAGTTCAACAGAAGCCAAATTAATAATCAAGCCTCATTTTGGGACCAGCCCTGCATTTCTCAAGAAGCTGACGAACTGCTTGTCATTGTATAGCCCAGAAATACTCCCCTCCCTTGCAGGTCAGATACCGATTGAGTTTTTCCCTGACTTGGTCAAGCAAAGCAACATCATATCGGTATCTTCCTCATCGGCCCTCCTCTCACACCTCTTTAAAAAACAGATATCCCATGCGCTAACGGCTAATCGCATAAAACAGTACTTTAAAGCGGACCGCGTGGCTTACATGCTGGATGCTAATCAAGCGATCGAAAATTCGCTTTCACTCTGTACGAAAGATAATTTATGAAAAGGTTATTGAACATGTTCCGGCGAAGGAAAGATCTGACTCTGCCGGGCTTCATCCCCCCCCCAATTCCCCTGCGTTCTCGCCGTAGGTTCGATGGATCTGATGGCGACATTATCGCTTTCCTTAAAGCAGCGGATAATGACCGTTTCGAGCATTTCCGCGACTGCGGCCTCCTTGGCATCCACATTGCGCAAGCTAAGCAGGACGCGCGTGGCACATATGACCGTCTCACAGCTAGATACGTCGAACCAGATCGGGCCGCAATGCTGGCCGACCAGCAGTTCGAATGGGTTCTGATGAGCAAATTTCCCTCGTTTGGAGTGATCAAAGCCCCGGTTACGCCAGGCACACTTGAACCACTAGTGTGCTGAATCATAAGTTCGTTGAACCAATATGTCTATCGCATGTCCAATGGGTTGTACGATCAACCCTTGGAGGATGCGATGGGCGGCAGACCGAAAGCGCAAATAGTGCTGAGTGAAACGGAGCGTGAGCAACTGGAAGCCTGGACGCGTCGGCGCAAGACGGCGCAGGCACTGGCGATGCGTTCGCAAGTGGTGCTCACCTGCGCTGACGGTTGGGACAACAAAGATGTCGCCACCCGGCTGCGGGTAACGCCACAAACCGTGTCGAAGTGGCGCAATCGCTTCGCCGAGCAGCGTCTGGAGGGCCTGCTTGATGCACCGCGTACCGGAGCGCCGCGCACGATTGATGATGCCAAGGTGGATGCCGTGATTGCCCGAACGCTGGAGTCGGTGCCGAGGAACGCTACGCATTGGAGTACGCGCAACATGGCCCGCGAAATGGGCATGTCGCAAACCGCAGTCACCCGAATTTGGCGTGCCTTTGGATTGCAGCCGCACCGCCAGGAGACCTTCAAACTCTCCACCGATCCGCTGTTTGTCGAGAAGGTGCGTGACATCGTGGGTTTGTACCTGGAGCCACCCGTCCGGGCGATGGTGCTGTGTGTCGATGAGAAGAGCCAGATTCAGGCGCTGGACCGCACCCAGCCCATATTGCCGCTGGCGCCGGGTCTTCCTGAGCGGCGCACCCATGACTACATGCGCCATGGCACGACGACGTTGTTCGCCGCCCTCGACATCGCCACTGGCGAAGTGATCGGCGAACTGCACCGCCGTCATCGCAGCACCGAGTTTCTCCAGTTTCTGCGCACCATCGATGCCAATGTGCCGGCCGATCTCAGCGTGCATCTGGTCATGGACAACTACGGTACGCACAAGACTCCTTCGGTGAAAAACTGGTTTGCTCGGCATCCTCGGTTTCAGGTTCATTTCACGCCGACTTCCGCGTCTTGGATCAACCAAGTCGAGCGCTGGTTTGCCACCTTGACCGAGAAGCAAATCCGTCGCGGCACTCATCGCTCAACGCGCCAACTCGAACAGGCCATTCGCTCTTACCTCACTACCTACAACGCAGACCCCAAGCCATTCGCTTGGGCCAAGTCCGCCGATGACATCCTCGCCAGCATCGAACGATTCTGTCTGCGAATTTCTAACTCAGCACACTAGGAATCCGCCCCCCTTTATGGAAGGAAAGCGAAGAGCGTGATTTGGCTGAATATATGGCGGCTGCCTCACCTGATCGTTACTGTGTCTCCTCTGAGGAAGGCTCGTTGCAGATAAACATCTCATCACTGACCGCCCAGGGAAGGCGAATGCTGTCTGCAATGGCAGAAGCGGGCGTGCGCGAGGATTTTGCCCGTACCCACGTCACAACCCTGGTGCGCGGCGCCGCCGTTGGTGCCATCGGTATTGAACCGCCTACATTCCGCCAACTTTTCGAATCACTTGGCCAGATTTGGGGCACTTACCATTACGATCACTACCTTGATTTATTCGGCATCGATGCACTAGTCGGGAAGCGCTTTTACAATCTCGGATCAGGTGGGTTTCGTCACCCGATCTGGACGAACGTCGATTACAAATCAGCACACTATTCAGGTACCCACATCGACATTCATTGGGATGCTGAAAATATGCCGGTTGATGCTCCATCAGGGCAGGCCGGGGCGGTGTACACATCACATACGATTGAGCACCTGCAGAATAAAGGTGCCGCAAACCTCTTTAATGAAGCCTACCGACTGCTCCAGTCGGGTGGTGTTTTCCGTGTTACCTGCCCCGAGTTTGAATATTATTACGAAGGTGTTCAGAGCGTGGATCGCTACCGTTACTCAAGCCAGATCCCTCAAGGCTTCGACAGTGCCGCCGACGCCGTAATTGCTAATTTTTTGGCCGAGACGGCGAGCCAAGTCTCCCCGGTCTTCAAGGACGCATGGGCCGGAACTGCCGCGATGAAGGCTGTAGAGTTGGCTGGACTTTCTGTCCCTGATCCAGTTTCTCCAAATGAGTTTCGGCAGATGATAGATACCAAAGGGCGTGATGAAGCGATTCTGGAAATAACCCGCCGCGTCGATATAGGAGTGCATCAACACATGCTTGGCGGACACGTTAACTTCTGGCCATACAACCGGATAGCGGAGTTTGGCCGCCAGGCTGGCTTTCAAACCATATATAGATCTGCGTACGGACAGTCCCGATGTCCAATTTTCCAAGACACGCGGTATTTCGATACTACTGTGCCGCACATATCTGTTTATGTGGAAATGGTGAAATGATAGATGGCAGTCCAGATGCAAGGTAATCGCGACATTCGGGCACCTGAAAGCCGACAATCATTCTCGCAGGCAGCATACTTGATCCTAGATGATGTTGCCCATGGGCGGATGCTCGAAGCTACATCCCAAATTCGATCAATCCCCAGTATGGCACGCCTCTTACCTCTGATCGAGAGTCTTGTAGCATTGAAAAATGCAGAATCGCTAGTGACGAGTATTGCCAAAATCTCCCTGCTGCTCTCGCCTGCACCTAATTTCATATGGTCACTGGGCGATCATACAGATGCGAGAGATCATGCCTGTTCTGGTTTTACTCAATTTGAGAATTTCAAATCAGCCGAAGAGTCGAAGGCGGGGCTTTCTATCAGCGTAACGAACGGCGAGCGGACCCAGTTGCGTTACGATTTTTCCGGTGGGCAACAAGCATGCTTTTTCGTGCATTATTTAATCAGAACTAACTTCGAAGGCATTGCCGAGCCGTTTGTCGCCATTCGTTGGTTGCACGAGGGGGCGAACGAGGAGGTTATTGTGCGCTTCCGGCCCACCAGCGTCGTGTTGGGCCAGAGTATCGAAGTGCCGGTTGCCTCGGCCGCCACATTTGTACACCTGTCGGTTGGACGGCATGATGGCAAAGATATTGTGTTTGTGAACGGACTTCCTGCTATGTTCCGTGACGCAAAGACGCCTTCACCTACAGGTGTCACGCTTGATGTTATTGGCGCGCATGGTCTGCCCAGCCAAGTAGATATTCCACTTTTTATCGTTGATCAAGTGCAGCCACCACCATTTTTTGCAGAAATGGATGTCGAACAGTGGTTTCATTTAATGGTTGATGCTTTAAGTACCAAGGGGGAATTGGATCGTCTCAGCCGGTGGCTTTACGCCTTTGCTGGGCTGGATGCTCCGCTAACGTATGAGACATATCGACTAGCACTCGCGGCCAATTTAAAAGAACCTTTGGGATATCGGGACTTCCTGACCGATGCTCTAATAGAAAAGTTACCAATTAATCTGCAGCAGAACGCTTTATCCGACCTGACTGGCGAGGAGCCCCTCCCAGTTCTGATGGTTGAGAATGTGACGGTCGAGATTGCTTCGAATCCCTCGCTTCACGCCTCGCTTGGACACCTTGTTGGGCGAAGCACGCAAGAAATTACGCTCTTGGAGGACATCAGCTTCAGAGCTTACGCGGGAGATATCGTTGGCATCATTGGGAAAAATGGTGCAGGGAAATCTACATTCCTGAAAACCTTGGTTGCGGCGATGCCTTTGTCGAAGGGGCGAATTTCGGTTGATGGCCGTCCCATTTTGCTTCGCCCAGGCGCCGGGATGCAAGGCGATCTGACCGGGCGAGAAAATGTTCTGAAGACTGGCTTGTACTTAGGGTTTCTTCCTAACGAGCTAAATGAACTGATGGATGAGATCATCGAATTTGCGGAACTTGAGGATCATATTGACCGCCCCTTTCGCTACTACTCGGACGGAATGCGGGCTCGTCTGGTCTTCTCACTCGCAACGGCTATTCCTCGTGACATATTACTTCTCGACGAGTTGCTAAGCGCCGGAGACATGGGGTTTCAGAGGAAGGCAATAAAGCGGCTAGATGACTTTATCGCGCGCGCAAAGCTGGTATTCGTGGTGCAGCATACTTTCGATTTCGTGCTGTCGCGCTGCACTAAATGCCTCTTGTTGGAACGCGGGAGGCCGGTTTATTTCGGTGATCCTGTAATTGCCACCGAACTCTACAAGGAGAGCCTTTGATGTTGCCGAGATCTACCGAGCAGCCATTTAGCAGGGTGATCACACCGGCTGGCGAGGTGTTGCAACAGGTCGGCTTCAAGGGAAGCATTGGACAGGGATCGCGAGACGTTGTTCGAGCACTCCACCTCATTCGTCTCGATCTAAAGCAGCAGGTTTTTGGCCTCACCTTAGGGCATCTATGGTTGCTTCTGGAACCCGCGTTGATGGCGCTCGCGTATTATTTTCTGTTGACCTTTGTATTTCGTATGCAAGGCGCGGACACCACATTTGCAAGTTTTCTCGTCGCGATCATTTTTTGGCGCAGCCATGCAATGCTGATAACCAGCGCGCCATCGTTTCTCAGCAGCAAAGGATATCAGTACATTGACCAAGGGTTCGGGCTGAATATTGCCTTCCTGGAGTTTGCGACCCAAGAGCTGATACTGTTTTCAATCCGCTTTCTTGTTCTACTTTGTTTTTTGGTAGTCGCCGGTTATACGCCCCATATGACTTGGCTGGCGGGTTTGTTTATAGCTGCCTGCATGTTCTGTTTTACCTTGGCGCTTTCTATCTGGCTTGCGATCATGGGTATGTTTCTCAAAGATATCGGCAAGTTGGTGGGGCATTTTGTCTGGTTGTGGTGGTATTTGTCTCCCGGGCTTTATAGCTTCGGGCGCATACCCGAATGGGCCCAGCCGATTTTCGCAATCAATCCGTTCGCATATATCCTGCCGGCAACTCACTCGGCGCTGCTGAGCTACGAATTTTCATCTGAACACTTTCTCAGCAATTCATTGCTGGCTGCGATTTCGCTGGTTTTCATGGCGATTGGCTGGCGAGTGATAAAGCGCCTCGGCTATATCGTGCCGCACTACGTTTGACCATTTAAATCGAGAACTGGCGCATGACAACAATCGAAAATAAATCCATCCTTGTCGCAGTTTCAGAATATGGTGAATTCGGTTCGTTGTTGCCGCTTGCAAAGGAGTTGGAGAAACGGCTCGGACTACACCCCGTTTTTGTCTTCACTCCCGGTTATGGCCTGGTTCATGAACATGGCCGGCTTGTCGAGATCGAGGGCTGGTCATGGGTACAACTTGGCACTAAAAACAAGAGTTTTCGCACATTGCTGGATGAAAATTCCGGCAACGGATATTTCCCGGCAGCGCAGGATTCTGGAAACAGAAATCGTGATATCGATGCCGGCCAGAATGTGGCTGTTCCTACTGCAAGTCGAGTTGAGTCCGTCGTTCTGCAGTTGATTTCCATTGCTAATAGAGCGCTAAAAAGACTAGCGAAGTTCCGAGGTGAATCCTATGGCAGCGCTTCATCAGGTAATGAGCTAGAGAAGCAACTCAAACAAACGGAGCAGATATTTCAGAAAGTACGGCCGCGCTTGATTTTGAGCGGGCAGGATTACGCCTTGTCCGTCACCTCGTTTCTTTCGAAAGTCGGCGAAAAGTACGACGTCAGGACTGTGATCGTCCCTTTCTCAATGCCCCCCACTACAAAAGAGATCATCGAAACATTTACTTACCATGGATATAACCGGTTAAACGGAATAGATAAGTGGCTGGCTCGACGGGTTATTCCGCACTGGCTGAACGAACATCGAGAGCGCGTTTATTCGCGAGTGTCTCCAGCAGCGGCAATTGCCGCCGACTCCCTCGGGTTGGCACCGCCTCAACCGTGGCTGCCTAATTCTGGGCGGGGAGTTGTTTGCGTGCCTTCGAGGTGGGCTCAAGAATACTATTCAAAGGCTGGCATTCCTACAGCTCAGCTGCGCCTGACTGGCGCGCCGTGGAGTGATAGGCTTGTACGTTCGGCAACGACAAGATCGGCTCGAAAAGAACGGCTGATGGCAAACATCAAAGCCCTGAGTTCCCGCAAGCTCAGACGCCGAGGCTTGTCCGACAAGCTGGCAATTCTTTCCTGGGCGCCAAATCAATATCCCAGAAAATCCCATGGTTGCCCTACATACGAAGATTTATGCAATCAATTCATTACGGCAGTACAGGAACTGGAGAATGCCGGGATTGCGCGCGTTGCAGTCAGTCTCCATCCCACGCTGACCGATACAAAACTGCTGAACAGTCTGCGTAAGGCGAAAGTATTCGTATTGCGTTCAAGTCTGATCGACTATGTAGATTGTGCTGACGTCTTTGTATCCACGGTATCGTCAACGAACTTCTGGGCGTTGCAATGTGGCATTCCGACCATCAATTTCGACGGCTATCTTTATGGATACACGGAATTCGATGAGGCGGGCGCAATTACTATCACAACCCCTTTTGAGCTTTTCTCCGTTTGCAAGCGTCTTTTCGAAGACGAAACCTATCACGCTGAGATAAAGGCTCGGATCGCCCATAGATCTCCCTGTTTTTGTGAGACAGGGGGAGGAAACCTTGAGCGCATCATGAGCACAATGGTCGATTTGTTGCCCGCAGGCGATTAAGAGGCGTTTCAGTGAACTTGCGGTATAGAAATCCAAGAGTGCTCGGAAACGTTGGGCGTCGGTGATGAGTAGTAAATCACAGCGACTAATATTTTCTGCGCGGGATACAGGTTCTGCCGGGCATATCGCAGCATTGGCAGCTGATGCTGGCATGCGTGGAATGGATAGTTTGATTGTCGCTGAGGGAGCGGCACAAGTTTATCTCGAAACTCGAAAAGTACCGTACGTGGCAGCAGATGAATGGCTGTCAGCTACTAGCACAACAGAAAAACCAGTAGATGTCATCGCACTAACTAGAGAGAAGCTCACGCAGGCTGACGCGAGCGCCGTGGTGTGCGGCAGATCCTCGTCCCCGGACAATGGTATTGACCGAACAGTGATTACTGCCGCCCGGCTGTTGAACATTCCGAGCTTCGTAATTCAGGATTTCTGGGGTGACGTGTGGGAGGAAGATTGTCGTCCTGATCACTACCTTGTCATCGACGAGCAGGCGGCTCGTCTGACGCGTCAGCGCACTGCTGCAGACGCGCACGTCATCGGTTCTCCTAAACATGCGCAGTACATGCATATTGATTTTCAATATTTACGCGAACAGGGACGTGCCACCCTTGGGTTAGCTTCTGAAACTCCAACAATTGGATATTTCGGCCAGCATCTACTCAGCTTGCCAGGCTATCGCCAGGTACTGCTAGACATAGGTGAAACCATCAGACAAATGGGTGGGATTGCCCTATTTTACAAACCCCATCCACGCGAGACTCAAGCCTCGCATTCTCAGACTCTAGCGCTGCTGCATGAATCCGGGGCTCGTCCAGTGATGGCGCAGGATATTACCGTTGAAGCCGCCATTGCCAGCGCAGATGTGGTGCTGTCATGCTTTTCCACAGTCGGCCTGGACGCGGCCTATATGATGCGCGCTCATAACGCCCCAAATGTCAGTATTGTTTGCTCCGACTATCCGGATGACGTTTCTAGTTTCTGGCGACCTGCTACAGGACTGGCCATGTTCCCACTGGTAAGTGACGGCATCGCGCTTCCTGCAAGAGATCGGTCAAGCCTCGAGTACGCGCTGCGCATTGGTCTCACGCCCGCAGAGCAGCAACGACAAGCCACTGCCTGCCAATCCATTTTAAGCAATCCGAACATATCGATCGATCGTGCCTATGACCTGATTACACGCAGCATAACCAACAGCAACAATCTAAAGGGTAGGGCATGACTTTGGCTGAAAAACAAAGACTTCTATGCATCGTATACGAGCCTGGAAATTTTCAGGTGTGGATGAAACTAGCTCGACACGGGCACGAATCCGGTGAGTTCGACGTCATCCTATGGTCTCCCTACAGTCTTCCCGAGTCGGCGCGTTACCAGGCAGAGGCAATCGCTGCCGGCACGGTTTACGTGGAGGAGACAACGTCAACAGGGGGGCTGGCTGATATTTTCACCAGACTTTCAGGTTGGCTTTCAGCAAAACCGGTTCGCCTGCCCAATGACCTGGAATCAAAGCTGTCGGGTACTGCAACGCCATTCGTAGAAAGTGCGACTGTTCTGCAGGCTGAATCACTCTTCTCCGCGCTCCCACAGGCGGACCGCTACACGGTTTTATGTGCGGTTGATCGAGTGCGCAGACGAATTAATGTTTGCGAGGATTGGCTGGTTCGACTGGGTATAGACGCTGTTGTGCTTGCCGAAGACAATGTGGAACGGGATAGCTACGGTTGGATTGCAGGCGCTAAGCGGCGGGGAATCAAAACCGTAGTGTCGAGTTACGGCGCTATCTCGGATCAGGAGGCTATCAACGCGTACAGAGGTAGTGCGTCGCATGCCGTAAGCGCTACCCAGGCTACGCTAATTCGTCAGCACTTTCCTCAATGGCTGGCCGAAGGAGATGGCTTTGCAATTACGCGACTGCCTTTTACAGAAGCCATCGCCCGAGAATTGACTCATACGGCGCCGTTTAACCCCTGGTTGGTTAACACTGGGCATGCCGATGTGATTGCTGTCGAAAGTGTTGCAATGGAACAGGCCTATCTCAAGTTTGGTTTCCAGGATGCCAAACTGAAACCTATTGGCCATCCTTTGCAGGACACCTTGGCGGTCGTGGCCCGTGAACGGCAGGAGCGCCGCGCCGCGCTGTTTGCTCAGTACAACCTGTCGGCTAATCGGCCCCTCGCAGTAGTTGCCATGCCCCCCGACCAGCTCACCAG
>SXGT01885466.1_pt1 | contig 12424 bp, 12 predicted proteins | sample 3176221 | NCBI WGS metagenome assembly SXGT01 (sample SAMN11356862, study PRJNA531348) | freshwater metagenome | isolation source: freshwater sample F1-120 | place: China: Fuxian Lake, Yuxi | collected 2017-12-25
CGACAACATAGCCATGGCGGCAAGCGGGCATCCCCGCCGACGCCCTCGCGCCAGCCCTCCCTACGGCTTACTTTTCCTTCATCCTCGCCATCTCCTCGGCTTGCAGTTCCCGCAAGCGTTCGTCGAGCACTGAATTGAGATAGAAATTGTCACCGGCGGTTTTCTTGGCCAGCCTGAGTTGCATAATGGCGGTACGGGTTTGCCCGGCGGCATAATAGGCTTCGGCCAGGTATCGGTGGGATTCGGCTTCGCTGCCCACTCTGCTGTAGGTTTCCGCCATGAGTTCATAAACTTCCGGCGTGGTCGCGTGGTAGCGGGTATAGTCGTGCAACAGCTTGCCGGCCTGTAACGCCTTGCCGGTCATCAGCAGGGTGCGGACATAATTCAGCATCAGTGCGCGATTGCCGGGAAAGCGCTGCAAGGCCGTCTCGAACAACCGCGAGGCCTTGGCGAAATTCTTGGTGTCCAGTTCCGCTTCCGCCAGCGCGTTGGCGAACTGCGATTGGTCCGGATAAGCCTGCATCAGCTTCTGGAAGATCGGCTTGGCCTCCTCCGCGCGGGCACCCCTCATCAAGGCCAACGCCATCCCGTAGGAAGTGACATCCTGCTGAACCTTGGTGCCCTGCCCCGTCATCGCCTTGAAAAAATCCATGGCTTCGCGAGCGCTCCCAGCGGTTCGCGCCCTGAGCTTGGCGCGGATGATCCGGTACGTCATCGAATCCGGATATTGCTTATAAGGGAACTGCTCCGCGCGCCCGCGGGTATCCGAAATACGCGAAACGGTCACCGGGTGGGTCAGCAGGAATTCCGGCATCTTGCTGCCGGCGAAGCGGGTGGATTGCTGCATCCGCTCGAAAAACTCCGGCATGGCCCTAGGATCGAACTCGGATTTGGACAGAATCTTCATGCCGACCCGATCGGCTTCCGCTTCGTTGTCGCGGGTGAAGTTGATCTGATACTGGAGGCTGGCCGCCTGGGCCGCCATCATGGCCCCCATGCCCGCCTGCCCGCCGCCCTTGGCGCCGAGCAGCGCGGCGGCCAGCATCGCCACGGCGGTGGGTATGGCCATCCGGCTGGCCGCCTGGAAAGCCTGGTAAAGATGCCGCTGGGTGACGTGGGAAATTTCGTGGGCCAGCACCGAAGCCAACTCGCTCTCCCCCTCCGTGAGCAAGATCAATCCGGAATTGACGCCGATATAGCCGCCGGGGCCGGCGAACGCGTTGATGGACGGTTCGGCCACCACGAAGAAATGGAAGGGCTGGCCGGGGTTATCGCTTTCCCCCGCCAGCTTTTGGCCGATGGATTGAATATAATCCAGCACCTCCGGATCCTGGCTGATTTGCAGTTGGCTGTGCAGATTGCGGTAAAACGCCTCGCCCAGTTCGGCTTCCTGTTGCGGGGTCATCAAGGTTCCGGTGGAATCGCCGATATCGGGCAATTCGATGGCGTTCTCCTCCGCGTGGGCCGGAAGCCGAACCGCCGCGCCAATCTGGGCGAGAACGAGCAGGGAAATCAGCGTTTTTTTGAACTTCGGCTTCATAAGTGGAAATGGGCGCCCTAGCGGCGTAACGGGAACCCCGCGGCCGGAGGCGGCGCGCGGGTGAAATCAAGCAGCGACAATGAAATACGCGATCCAGGTGAATGGCGGGCCGGGACAAACCCAATCGGCCCATACTGCCTACCAGTTTATCAAAGCGGCGCTGGCGGAAGGCCACGAAATCACGCGCATGTTTTTTTACCATGACGGCGTTCTGCACGGCTTCGGCCCGTCGCGGCGCGCCTCATCCGACGCTGGGGCCGCCCCCGACTGGTCCGCCCTGGCCGCAAGCCATGGCATGGACTTGGTGCTGTGCGCCTCGGCGGCCAGCCGTCGCGGCTTGTTGCCGATGGAGGAAACAGCCTGGCCGGACGCGCCCATGGCGGCGGGTTTCCGGATCGGCGGCTTGGGGCAATGGGTGGAAGCCTGCCTCAAGGCCGACCGGATACTGGTGTTCGGAGGCTGAGGCGTGGGGAAAAAATTTCTGTTCGTCATGCGCCGCGCGCCCCATGCCGGCGTACAGGTACGCGAAACCCTGGACATGATTCTCACCGCCGCCGCCTTTGACCAAGCCGTCAGCCTGTTGTTTTTAGACGACGGCGTTTACCAGATCAAGCGCGGCCAGCATCCCGAGGCCGCTGGCCTGCCAGCGGTGGCGCCGATGTTCGAGGCCCTGGAACTGTACGACGTGGAAGCCGTGCTGGCGGAGCGCGAATCCCTGCTGGAGCGCGGCTTGAGCGCCGCCGATCTGGCGATCCCGGCGCGCATCATCGACCGATCCGCCATCGCCGCCCTGATCGCGGAGCACGCGGTGGTGGTCGGCTGTTGATGGGAACGCTGCACCTGGTCAACCGCTCGCCGGCGGACAGCCGCGCCCTGGAACATTGCCTGGCGCGGGCCGGCCAAGGCGACGCGGTGTTGCTGCTGGAAGACGCCGTGTACGGAGCCGTGGCCGGCGCCGGCTCGGAGACGGTGTTCCGCGCCGCCGGCCGGGTGGCGCTCTACGTCCTAGGCCCCGACCTGGAAGCACGCGGCCTGGAAGCCTCGGCCGTGGCGAACGGCATCGCGACAGTCGATTACCGCGGCTTCGTGGCCCTGACCGCCGCCCACGCTCCAATTCAATCCTGGTTCTAGGCCATGCTCGAAATCGACGGCGCGCTATTTGAAACCACCGACAGCGGTTTCCTGGTGGATACAGCGGCCTGGAACGAACGAGTCGCCAGCGCCCTAGCCGCCACCATTCCCATTGATCTAACGGAAGCCCATTGGGAAATCGTCCGCTACATCCGGGATTATTACCTCAAATATCGCCATCTCCCCAATACCCGCATGTTCGTCAAGGCGGTGCAAAAGGAATTCGGCGAGGGCAAGGGCAACTCCCGTTATTTGCACCGGCTGTTTCCCGAAAGCCCGCTCAAATTCGCCTGCCTCATCGCCGGTTTGCCGAAACCGCCGGGTTGCGTTTGAACGCCGCCCCGGTGACGCCCGCGGGCGATCCGGGGATAATCGTTCGCAAGCCACATGCCCGCCATTGCCCATAACACCACACCGAGGTTGATACCCCATGGCCAGACCCGTCACGCCCCTCATCGCCGCCGACGCGATCATCGAACTCGCCGATCTGCCCGGCCGCCCTATCGTCCTGATAGAACGGCGTTATCCACCCGCCGGATGGGCCATACCGGGCGGTTTCGTCGATGTGGGCGAGAGCCTGGAAAATGCCGCGGTTCGGGAAGCCAAGGAGGAAACCGGGCTGGAAGTCCGCCTGAAAGCCTTGCTGGGCATTTATTCCAATCCGGAACGCGACCCTCGGGGCCACACGGCCACGGCGGTTTATGTCGCCGAAGCCAGCGGCACCCCGGTAGCCGCCGACGATGCCAAAAATGTCGTGATCACGCCCATGGATGGGCTGCCCGCGCCCCTCGCCTTCGACCACGCCATGGTGCTGGAGGATTACCGGCGGTTTCGGGAAAGCGGGGCGGTGGCTCCGCTGCGTTGAGTTTGAACGCCTCGCGTATCGACTCCATTGATACGATGTAAGCCATGCTCGGGGATGCCTAATACGCGGTAATGGGGCCAATTGGTAATGTTTCCAGGCTAGACAGCCATCCTCCCCAAGCTGAAGAATAATTCCCAACGGATTCCCCCATGCTACCCCAAACGCTCGTCCAGGATATTCGCACCTTGATGACCTTGCCGGAGGTGGCGCTGCGGGTCAATCAATTGCTGAACGATCCCGAATCGAGCATCAGGAAAATCGAGGCCGTCATCCGAAGCGACCCGGCGCTCACCGCCAAGTTGTTGAAATGGGCGAACAGCGCTTATTTTGGCGGCAATTGCCGTGTGGAAACCATTTCCAGGGCGGTTACCCTCATCGGCGGAAACCAGTTGCGAAACATGGTATTAACTACCTCGGTCGCTTCGGTTTTCAAGCATATATCGCCCACGTTGGTCGATATGGACGTGTTCTGGCACAACAGCATCGCCTGCGGCATCATCGCCCAGTTGCTGGCGCGGGAAAGCGGTATAGCCGAACGAGAACATTTGTTTATCGCCGGGTTATTGCACGGCATAGGAAAACTGGTGTTGTATAGCCGCCTGCCCAAACAATGCTGGCACGTGCTCGCCCATAAGAACAAGGGCGAACGGGCCATGGCCGAGGCGGAATTGCTGGTTTTCGGCTTCACCCACGCCGAGGTGGGCGCCGAGCTATTAAAAGCCTGGAAGTTGCCCGAGCGATTCCAGTACATCATCGCGAATTACTTGCAACCTTCCGCTTACCTGCAATACCAGCCCGATATCGATTTGATTCATGTCGCCAGCAGGATAGCGGCAACCATCGCTCCCAGCGCCAACGTCAACCCGGAGAATCAGGAAACCATCCCAGAATTCGATCAGCGGGCATGGTTTCGGCTGAACCTAGACGATGGCGTTATCAAGCGGATCAAGATGGAAGGAATTATTGAAACGCTGGAAATCGTGGATATCGTGCGGTTTCGCGGATAACATCCATGAGCTATCGGCACCCGCTCACGTAGTGGCCCACGCATTGGGGATTATGCTCCACGGAGTGTGGCCGCTAAACCGATTTGACAGGATTTACAGGATTTACAGGATGAACCGGATCAAGGAAATGCTCCCACGCCCTATCCCGCAATCCTGTTCATCCTGTCCAAGGCACTCGCTCATTGTTCGGTGGCTACCCTATTGGGTTCCGCGGATGCACTTAAATCCTAGAAGGACATTCTCACGCCGAACTCGACGATGTGTTGCGTAATGTCGGATTGGCCAAGCCGAGATTCGTAGCGGAGGAAACCCGAACCGCCGTAGGGCAAGGTGGCCACCACCGAACCGCCCAGATTGACGTAATCCCGATCCGGCTGGCCGGTTTGGATGACGAACCCCCCCGTACCCGCCGCCGCGTCTAGGAGCGACATCTGGACTTGCCGGTTGTTGTTCAGATACTGGTGTTCCCACTCCACCCGGATGGCCGGAGTCAGCACCGCCCAGGATAGGCTGAAAGCGTGGCTGACTTGAACGCCCAGGTCGCTCACGAACGAGTGCGCGGTCTGCCCGCCCACGCTCATGGCGAAACCGTCCCCCCCTCGCTCTTGGTAGGAATCGATCTTTAGGTTGGTGTATTCGAAGCGGGTGTAGGGGCTGAACAACCAACCTTCCCAGGCCAAGTCCTTGCCCCCGTTGAGCGCGAATCCGTACTGATTGCCGGAAGGCTGGCTCTTGGCCTGGCCAACGAAACCCGTATAGCTGTACTGGCGGGTAAAGCCGTAGTCATGGCCGCCATAGCTGGCGACCCAGTCCACATAGAAATCCATCGGCAGGTAATAGCTGCCGTAGAGGGCGCCCAGATAGCTGTTGCTGTTCATGCCGCCGCTGTTTTGGCCGTATTGGGCGTTGGTGTTGATGTAGTTGAACAGCACGCCAGCGACCATTTGGTCGGTGAAGCGGTAATCGGCGCCGAGGGTCAGGTTCCGGCTGTCGAAGTGGTAACCTCTCTGCCAGATATTCTGGTCCATGTCGCCGAAACTGAAGCGGCCCTGGATGAAAGCCCCCAGCGGAGAATCGCGCAACGGTTCGCCGCCCTGGGCCGGTTCCGTATCGTCGCCGGCCGCCCCGCCGCCACCCGCGAGGGAATCGAGCGAACGCGACGCGATTTGAATGCCATTGAAGTTGAACGCCAAGGGTGTCGATTGGCCGTGCCGAAGGCCCGCCAATCGGGTCAAGGGCGCGTCCATCCGGTTGGCCCGGAATTGAGTACCGACGCCGGTCTGGCCCGGAACCTGGTCCGGCGTCAGCGATTGGGCGGCTTGTTTCTTCTGCTGGGGAGTCAAGCCTTGCAATTCCTGGCAGCGCGCGGCCAAGGCGCCTTGGGGAGTGGCGCAGGCGTGATCCAGGGCTACCGCGAAATCCTGCTGGTCTGGCGTCAAGCCGGAAAACAGGGGGCCTTGCGACAATTGAGGCGAAAAATTCCAGGGCAACAACAAACCGCTACCGCCGCCAAAACGCGATTGGCCCAACAAATACTGGTTGGTGGGATTGGTCGGATCGAAATAAATATTGTAATTGCTGGTGATACTGCCTAACTGGGACGAGCCTCCCGGTAGAACCAGCCGTTGGACATAAAGGGCCGGCTTGGTTCCATTGGCATTGCCATTGGCCAATGCCAGTTGATTGCCGCTGCTCAAGGTTACCGAGCCCCAGGAAAAATTATTCTTGGCCGCTTGGGAACTGGCTCCCTTGTCCGCCCCGACCAGCTGCATGGTATGGCTGGTCTGACCGGATGCACTCCCACTAAAGACCAGGCTGGACTGGGAAGTGTTCCAGAGCTTGCCCTGGTTGCTGGCGTTCTGAAAATCTCCCGTGACGATGAATTGATCGTTGACGCCGCCCACTAGATAGCCCGCCGGTCCCACCGAGAGATTATTGAACTGGTTGACCGCCCCATCGCTGGTGTACGCCCCGTTATCGACGAAATTGCCGCGAAATTCAACGGAAGTCTGCCGAGCGGAAAAACTCGCCTGATTGACGACATCCCCGCCGAACACATGCGGCCCGTTCCCGCTCACCATCAAAGTGCCTTGGTTGATCCGGGTCTCGCCCGAGTAGGTATTGGCTCCGGCCAGATCCAGTGTCCCAGCGCCGCCCTTGAATAAGCTTCCGGTGCCCGACATCGCTCCGGCGTAGGTGCCGTCCACGGCTTGCAGGAAGGCCACCTGGGCGTTGTTGACGATATTGCCTTGAAGGCTGGTGGTGGAACCCGCCAGCACGCCGGCATTCACCGTGGTGCCGCCACCATAGGTGTTGGCCCCAGTCAGGGTTAGCGTCCCGACGCCGCCCTTGAGCAAGCTTCCGGTACCCGACATCGCGCCGGCGTAGGCGCCGTCCTGGACTTGGTGGAATATGACTTGGGCATTATTGGCGATATTGCCCTGGAGGCTGGCGGCATTGCCCACCAAGGCGCCGGCATTCACCGTGGTGCCGCCGCCATAGGTATTGGTTCCGGTTAGCACCAGAGTTCCGCCGCCATCCTTGAGCAGGCTTCCGGCTCCGGACATCGAGCCGGCGTAGGCGCCGTCGGCGCCTTGGTGGAAAGCCACCTGGGCATTGTTGATGATATTGCCTTGGAGACTGGTGGCATCACCCGCCAAGATACCGGCATTGACTAGGGTACCGCCGGTGTAGGTATTGGCCCCGGACAAGGTCAGCGTCCCGCTGCCCGACTGCACCACTTGCCCGCTTCCGCTGATAACCCCGCCGAAAGTGATCGAATCCGAACGCTTGAACCTCAATATACCGTTATCTACCACATTCCCGACAATACTGCCATGAGTACCATTATCGATACCCTCATCGCCGACCTGCAAGGCGCCTTGCCTTATGGTGGTCAGCCCGGTATAAGTATTCTCGCCGGTTAATACCTGTGTCCCCGCGCCTACCTTCACCAATCCGCCAGTTCCGCTGATGATTCCACCATATCTCGCGCCATTATTTTGGGCGACATTATTGCCGATGATCAGGGTGGCCGAACCCAAATCCAGATTCCCAGCCCCGCCCGCGGGGTCATCGTTCAAACCACCGATAGTGGTGGTTGCATTGGCGGAGTTCAGTTGCAAGTTCCCATTTTGCCGCAAAATGATGATGCTGTTTTGCAAGGCATTGGCGTTTTCCAAGGTAACGGTGGCGCCACTGAAAATCGTCGTTTGGCCGCTATAGGAACTAGCTCCGCCGAGCACCACGGTACCCGTCTGGAAATTCAAGCCGGTGCAACTGGTCGCTTGCGGGCATAAAGTCGCGGCTGGATCATCACCGCTAATGGCGCCGCCATATCTGATGGGTTCGCCCGAGGGCGTGAAGAATAGTAGCCCGTTGGTTAGTTTAATATCACCGACAACGCCAGTGCTTCCAATATCCCCAATTTGCAGTGCCCCACCTTGGGTAACATTGGCGGTACCGAAGGTGAGCGATCCGAGTTGGTCAATAACAAGCCTGCTGTTCTTATTGCTGATATTAAGAACGTCGCCGGCGAAGGCATCGCTCCTGGAAATCAAGGCTATCGTGCCATTATCGATCGTAGTCTTGGGGGTTGAGCTATTGGGGATATCCCGAGGACGCCAATTCGCGGAATCGAACCAGTCATTGGCATTGGGAATGGGATTGGACCCCACCCATACTTCTTCCACGGGAATCGAAGCCTGGGCGAGGGCATAATGTTGACACATCACAGCGAAAAGCCCCGAACATATCGATAAAGAGCCCTTTAAGTCGAGACGAACCCACCTTGGCCTATAGCCTCTCAATCTCAAAAAGCCCGGATCGTTATTTTTGTTAAATTTCGACATAATTTTCCCCCAGATCATTTTTACGATTCAACACCGCTAAAATCCCATGGCGACATCGGCCTGTCCATTCCCCCCCACAAGAATGCGGCGTCCGCTATATCAAGGTGTTTTTTTCAAAACCGGCACGGGTTTGCCAAAATAATATCCCTGAGCCAAGTCAAACCCGATTTGACGGCAGATTTCCGCTTCCTCCGCCACTTCTATGCCTTCCGCCAAGGCCATTACACCAAGATCCTTGCTCATACCGACCAATGTCGCCACCATCCGCAAGGAGGAAGGAGAACGTAAATGGATATTGCGCACCAGGGAGATATCGAATTTCAAAATATCGGGGGGTGCGTCCATGAGCTCCAGCAGGCGGGATTGGCCGGCGCCGAAATCGTCGTATACCAACTTTATGTCCAAACCTTTCAGAACTTCCCTGAGTTCCCGAATGGTGCCGATGTCGGTGATCGCGTTTTCGTGGATTTCCATGGCCAGATCGAGGTTGGGCGCCAAGCGGCGAAGCACGTTCAACGAACTTCCCAAACTAGTAATATCCATTTCCTTGGGAACGGTATTAAAGAAAATTAGCCCCTTGGCGCTAGCCCCGACTATGTGCTCAATGCCGGAATCCCTGAACAGCAGGCTTAGTTCGACATCGCGGCCTAGTTGCTTGGCGATATAAAACAATTGGGGAATATTGGTGGGAACTCCCTCGAAACCCACCCGTCCCAATAACTCATAACCGATGGTTTCGTTATCCCGCAGGCTGACAATCGGCTGAAAATGTGGGATGACCGCTTTATTGGCGATAAGCTGGTCCAGTTTTTCCACATAAGGATTAACCATGATCGTGCGGTCGGTACGATCCTCGAAATCTTCCGCCCGTCCCACGCGAAACTCCAAGCCCGCGAAATGGACCACGTCGCCGTGATTGAGTTGCTGCTCGTCGGCGATGCGGTGAAAGTTCACGAACGTTCCGTTGGTGCTGCCGCAATCCTTGATCCAGACCCCGAAGTCGGCTAACCGGATTTCGGCGTGCAGCCTAGAAATACTGTCGGAAGGTAGGCGCAACTCACAGTCGTCGCGTCTCCCGATGCGAAATGGACTACAGGTTATTGGGGTAATCCAAGGCTCCCCATTCGCGCCCTTGGCTTCCAACTCCCATTTATGGATTTTCTTGTCGGACATGGCTTAACCGAAACCCAAAGTAATTAAATCGCCGCCGATCCTTCCAGGGATTTCAACCCGCTGGAAATAAGGCCGGAATGATTTCGCAATCCATGAAACCGCCTTGGCTCGGGAGCCTGATTATGTTGTCGAATTTAGCCAATCCAAGCGGGTTGAAACCCCAAGGCGGGGCGTCCCACGCGATTAGGCTTTCAATCGGCGGCCGCATACACCGTCACCTCGACAACACCGCGAGAATGACTCCGGCAACCACGTTTCCACAGATACTCACCACCAATTCCCGCGTAAAAAATGCCTGGGGAAGCATTTTTCCCAACCTGGGATTCTTGTGCTTCGCCGTAATTTCGACCCCGCCAATCGAAATTTTCCCCGCGATGGCCTCGACCAATCGCACGACCTCCGCCTCGGTATGCATGGCGGGATGATATTTGACTAGAATTGTCCCCGTGACGATATTCGGTTCCGCATGATAGATGCCTTTACCCTCGGGGTCTTTAAGCAGATTTTGCCGGAGCAACTCGGCGTAGGTCCGCTTGTTCTTGATCCACGGCACCAGAAACCGAATCCTGTTGGGAACCTTGTTATGCACGATGGCTATCGTTCGCGGGCTTGTGTTCTTCATGGCTCAAGAATAGGAAATTCATTTGGATTTTTCAAAATTATCGTACCTTTCCCCCGAATCCGCGATAGCTACAACGAAATCGTGACTGGCGCATGGCGCGTATTGAAATCATCGCGAGACTCTTATTGTCCCCGCCAACCGCGCGGAATCGCCTTGGGCCGGGGGTATACAAGGCCCCGGCAAGGGCACTCGATGCTTTCGGTGACGACAACCCCCGTGAAATTGGCGACAATGGCGGCTTAGCCAATCTCCCTATTCATATGGCCCTCAAATCGATTCAAGCCCATGCTCTCGCGTCTCTAGGATTCCCGATGCTTGCCGCGACCGCATTGGCGCTCGCCGGTTGCGGAACAATCACCACCCACACGGCCGGCGGCAAGCAACTCGTCATGAACCAGGAAGAATTCGCCAAGTACGTGGAGCGCGTGTTCCGCTACCACAATCAGATCATGAACGATTTGATCGAATCCGCCCAGGATTCGGAGGAATTGGCTCCGGCCGAGGCCAAGAAACTCTCGGCGGCCGAAGCCAAGATGGTGGAGGTTTGCCATCCCTTGAATGAAGTGGTTTCTGAATCCTTGTCGGGCAAGGATGTGGGCTTGCAAACCGAAATGGAATTGGTCGATACCGTGCCCGCCTGCGAGGAAGCCACCCGCGCGGTGGATGACCTCATGCCTTGACCGACAATTGTCGGCCGGCCAGAAAGGGCCAAAAACCAATGGCGTCGGCCATCAGGGTGGGCCGACCTTGACCAAATCCACCTCGAAAATCAAGGTGGCGTTGGGGGGAATCACGCGGCCGGCCCCGGTTTCGCCATAAGCCAGGTCCGCGGGAATATAGAATTTATATTTGGCGCCCTCCTTCATGAGTTGCAGTCCCTCGGTCCAACCGGGAATCACCTGGTTCAGCGCGAAACTGATGCCCTCGCCGCTATCGAACTCGGCTCCCGTCAACAAGCTGCCGCGATAATTCACCGTCACCGTGTCCGTCGCCTTGGGAGACGCGCCGTTGCCCGCTTTCATCACCTCGTACTGCAAGCCGCTAACGGTGGTGGCGATTCCGGGTTTTTGCCGGTTCTCGCCTAGGAATCGCGCGCCTTCCTGTTTGTTGCGCTCGGCATCCTGGGAGGTCGGCATGCACCCGTGGAGCCCGAGCGCGATCAGGGCCGCCAAGACCGGGCGAATCATCGGTTTGGATAGATATTTCATCGTTGCTGTTCCGTGGATTATGGAATCTTGGCGCGCCACTCGCCGTTATCGCCGCCACCATTCCGCGCCGACTCGAAACAGGAAGAATCCCAGTTCCAGCGCCAGGATCGCCAAGGCGGCTTCGAGGAATTTAAGCAAGGCGGGGGGCATCGGACGTAGTCGCTTCCGCATGGAGCTTCATGGAGTCGAAAAAGTGGCGAGGGATCGCGCGAACTGCTCGCGCGATCCGGGTGGAGGGCATTATAAATAACGGGAGGCCAGGGAGCGGCAATTAAATCCGGGCCGCCGGCCTTCATGCGCCGCTAGTCGTACCCGCGAGACCGGCTCTCCGGGTAAGCCGGGGGGCGCCCCGGATACATTCCGGGGACGCGGCCAAGTCCCGTGAACAATCATCGATCGTTGGTAAGTTGACGCCACGACGACCGCCTCGCGGTATTGTTGTCGATGGGGATTTGCCAAAGACTGCCGCCAGCCCCCGCGTCACTACTGCCGTTGGACAATCGGGTGAGTTCCCTGATGTCGTTGCCCGAGGGCAACGCCGTCACTACCGGGCGGGAAGCAAGGGCATCGTTGCCCTGGATATCCTGGAGCCTCACGCTGGCGACTCCGTTAGCCGAAAGCAGCGATCCACCGGTTCGGTAATTGAGAAAATACCGAAAACTATGCCCACCCACGGTGCAAGCAACCGACGAGGGCACGTTGGTATTCACGATCAAGGTGCCGAACACCAGCGTTGGGTCGGTGTTGTCTCGTTCGCCGGCCTCGGGAAAATCCAGATACCAACCGTTGTCGGTAAAAATATTCACGGCGTTATTGCTGCCCAAACGCACGGTTTGGGATGCGGTGCAAATGTTCGTGGGCGTACCCGTGGGACATGGCCCATCGGTCAAGGTTTGCCTGACGAAACCGCTAGCACGGGGATTGCCGTAGCTTGTCGTGCCCAGCGTATCCTTGACGGCATAGAACGACTGCTGGCGGGTATCGTTGAGATCGTTCACGGGGCTGGTGCTGGCGCCCAGGAAGCGGC
>SXGT01422330.1_pt1 | contig 12423 bp, 11 predicted proteins | sample 3176221 | NCBI WGS metagenome assembly SXGT01 (sample SAMN11356862, study PRJNA531348) | freshwater metagenome | isolation source: freshwater sample F1-120 | place: China: Fuxian Lake, Yuxi | collected 2017-12-25
GGACGAGGACATCCTTGGGTTCATACTTCACCTCGGTAATCCCCGGATAGCCCTGCGGCCGGTTCCCAAACGGATCGGCCTTCAGCTCCCTCTCCCCTTGGGAGAGGGTCGGGGTGAGGGTTTTCCCCTGTCCTCTGACCACCATCGGCACCTTCATCCCCGGCTCATACAAGTTCGTCTTCGCCCCCGGAAAGGCAATTCCATGATCGGACGTGAAGATGACCAGCGTATCGTCGTAATGCCCGTTCTCCTGAAGAATCTGCACTAGCCGCCCCAACCCCTGATCAATCCGCGACACCGACTGATAATACTGCGTTAACTCCTCGCGGCAGGCCTTCGTATCCGGCAGAAACGGCGGGACGAGGACATCCTTGGGTTCATACTTCACCTCGGTAATCCCCGGATAGCCCTGCGGCCGGTTCCCAAACGGATCGGCATTCAGCTCCCTCTCCACTTGGGAGAGGGCCGGGGTGAGGGTCCTCCCTCCTCCCCCGCTCCGATGCGGATCGGCCGTGCAAAAGTACAAGAAGAACGGCTTGTCACTCTTCGCCGCAATCAGTTCGCGGCAGTTGTCGGCCATCTCGACCGGGCTGCGAGCATTGCCCGGCAGCGCCAGGCCGAACTTGTAGACCTCCTCCGGTCCAACATGCAACTTCCCAATCCGCGCCGTGCGATAGCCCGCCTCCGTCAGCCGCACGGGGAGTGACTTGATGTTGTCCGCCGTGCGGAAGTGGTGGTAACTATGCTCGTGCCCATACTGGGCGTTCGCGTGGTTATACATCCCCGTCAAAATCACGCTTCGACTCGCGCTGCACGACGCCGTCGTGCAAAACACGCTCGTCATCCGAATGCCGTCCTTCGCCAGGGCATCGAGATGGGGCGTTTTGATTACCGCGTTCCCGTAACAGCCCGCATCCGGCCCCATGTCGTCGGTGACGAAGAGGATGATATTGCGGTCAGCGGCGAAAAGTTCGCTCGCTGAGCCCATTAATCCAGTGATGACAAACAATAGAACGGTGCGAATCATGCTGACTCCAAGGGAATGTTCTACGGAACTACCCTGCAAGTTGGAAGACGCGCGTTGAACCGGGCAATTCCCTCGGCAGAGACTTTCGTATTCGCGACAAGCAAAGTCTCTAGTTGCGAATTGCCGGCCAACAACTCCAGGCTCTGATCGGTGATTCTTGTCGAACGGAGGTCAATCCTCGTCACTTTTGGCGGAACCTTGAGCCGCCGAATTCCGTCATCCGTTACATCGCTATTTCCAAACGCCAACGCATGAAGTGATGAAAGGTCCGTGAAGTACCCGAGGTCATCGTCCGTAATGGGATTGCCCTCGCATCCGACAGATTCCAGTTTGGAATGCATGTGCAAGTGAATTAGTCCAGGACCATGTACTTTCGTGTTCTCAACATTGAGAAACCGCAGGTCCTTCATTTTTGCCAAGTGTATGAGTCCGGAATCGGTAGTTTTTGTGTTTCCAATGTTCAGAGAACCAAGATTCGTAAGGACGCTCAAATTGCGCAATCCTTCGTCGCTGACATTTGACTTGCTAACCGAAAGACGGCGTAATTCCGTCAGTTGTGCTAACCAAATCGTGCTCGCGTCAGTCAAGTGACTTTCGACTAATTCAATCGCCCTGAGTTTCGGATGCGTTGCCAAATGCCGGGCAGCATTTTCACTTACGGCCACGTCATAGAGGGTGATTCCCGACAACTCCCGCAACTCATCCAAAGCAGCAATGCCGTCATCCGTTATGTCCATGCCGCGTCCGGTCAGATGGAGTTCTCGCAACTTCGGCATGGTTCCGATCACTGCCAGATCTGCGTCGCTGACGTGTTTTGACCGAAGCGTAACCTGCTGCAGACAATTGTGGCCGCGCAGAGCTGCAAAACCATCGTGCTCAAGCCAATCTCCTTCTAGATGAAAGTGATGCATGCCTGGGAGAGTCGCCACCAGGTCCCAAAACTGCTTTACGTCTTGCGAAGACTTTGGCTGTACATCACTTGCTCGGACCGTAAAAACGTCGTGAAAAAAATCCTCTCCGAGCCATTGGATGTAAATATCCGGTATTTGGCTACCCGGTTCTCGCGGCCAGTTAAATCCGCCCGGTGCCCATGAGTAGTCGCCAGCCATGGTCCGCTGGTAGTCGTAGTCGTACAGAACCCTACAGCCCAGGCCACGCAACGCAACCACCGTTTGAGCCTGCCTCCTCGCGCGTTCCAACCGCCAGCCGAGAGCACCTAAAAGGACGCTGCAGAGGACCATAACGATGGTGAGCGACCGCAGACTGAATTGATACCACCGCCGCCGAGGCTTGGCGGGAGCGGGCTTCGCAGAAGACGGAGCGACGGTGGTTTCAGCGGCGCTCATGGATGGTCTTTAGCTCGATCAGTGCTACTTCACCAGCAAACTTCCCAACAGTTCCCCAAACGCCTTCTCATTTTCCGCGATGGTCGCCTTGGGACCGTAGAACTTGACGAAGTAGTTGCCGGCGGCTTTGGTTTCGATGATGGCGGCGAGCATACGGAAGTCTTCGCGGTTGACGGTCTTGCCGCCGGCGAAGGGGCCGGCGGGGGAGTCCTTGTAGGTGCCGGAAATGTCGACGATGTGGACCGGGTTGCCGCCGACGGTCTTCTTCTCCAACTTGGCTTTGTCCTTGGTGTCGCTGCCGTCGGCCTGCAGGAACTGGCCGTACCAGCGGTCGATGTTCGCCTGGATGTCTCCCCCCGCACCCATGATGGTCAGGCGGCCGGCGATTTCGTCCCCCTTGGCGGCGGGAGCTTCGAACTCCACCTCAATGATGTTGCTCTTGGGCTTCTTCTTCGTCCAACTGCCGGGTGCCTTGAAAGCCAGTTTGCCGTCCGCGACGGTGAACGGAGTCGGCTCCTTTTTCTCTTCCTTCTTCTCCTCTCCAAAAACGGAGAAGGGCAGGCCAAGGAGGGCGGCGAGGGAGAGTGCGGCGATGAGCTTGGGCATGGGAATGTTCCTGGGGAGAATGCGGGTGTACTGGGTAACTCGATTGTAAGTGGGGCCGCAGGGCTTGGGAATCAGCGACGGCACTTCACGCAGTGGGGAAAATGGCCATTTTTTCCGGGCGGAATCGATCTAGGAGAATTCCCGCTCCCCGCGTTAACTTAGTTCTGGTGCAGTGGCCCCGGATAGCCCTGCTAGCACTCACGAAAAGGATTCTGACCCATGACGACAGCCGATACAAAACCTAGCGACGCCGGAAAACAGTTGATAGAACAACGGCTGGATGCCCTGGATCGAGCCTTGCTCGGCATCCTCCCCCGGAGCGAGCGACTGGCCCTGGTCATGCAAGTGGAAACCCGCGTTCGCGAGCTGACGGGCGGAAACACCGCCGCGCAATCCAGTTCCGAAATGGTGATGGAGCCCGAAGCAATTGCGGACACACTCACTCGCAGAGAAACATCCAACTCGCCCAAGCGGCGGTCGCGTCTGGCCCTCTCGTCGGGCATCCTGGGAATTGTCGCGCTGGCCCTGCTGTTTGCCATCCCAATTACCTACCTGGTGGTGATGTTCATTGGGGAAGGCTTAGGGGAATTCGTCAGTATCGCCTTGCTGAGCATTCACATGCTCGCCGTGGCGATCGGCGGACTGGTGGCTCTGGTCATGGGAATCGCGGGGCTCGTCAGCCTAGCCAGACGAAAGGGGCGGTTGGTGGGGCACGGGTGGGCGATCACCGGGCTGTGCACCGCGCCGCTGCCGACGTTCGTCGGCGGGCTGATGGTTCTGGTCACGGCTTTGTCGCTGTTCGCGGTCCAGACCGTGGAGCTTTCCAGCACAGCGCCCCCTCAGCTCGCCAACTGGAGTGGGCCCCCTCCCGGCACCCCGACCTCTTGTGAGCCAACCTTGGGGTCGCCATACGCGCCTGCTCCATCCTATCCACCCAGTTTGCCCTCGCCCTTACCCCTAAGTGCCGCTCCGACTTATTATCCCCCTGGCAGCCAATCTCCACAATTCTGTCCTGCGCCCAGCCAGCAACAATCCACCATCGGATTTCCATCGTCATCATCGTCTGATTCGAGGGTCTCGCAGGTACCGACTCTTCCCCTTCCTCCGGCACCGACGAGTGGGACGCCGCAACAACTCGTGCCGCCGCCGGCCAGTGCTGTCCCAGCGCCGCTGCGGTAGTCGCCCTACATGGTTGCTTTGTTCAACTCCGTCAGCGGACCGACCGCGACGGTGGTGTTCTGGGTAAGCGGATACTTTTTTAGCACGGCGGCGATGTCTGCCAGCGTCACCTGGCGATAGGCTTCCGCCCCTTCGCGAATCGTCTTGTATTGCCGCCGCTGCACCCAGCCGTTGCCGACGGAAAACATGCGGCTGGTGGGGCGTTCGGCGGAAAGGACGATTTGGGCGCAGATTTTATTCTTGGCCTGATTCAATTCTTCCTCGGTCACTCCCTTCGCTTGCGCGTCTTCAAGCAGCTCGCGAATGAGCTGCAAATTGCTGGCTGCTTCATCGGGTTCGCAGGCCATGACCGTCATGTAGATGCCGGAGCCCTGATATTCGGAGACCCCGATCGAAGCCGATTCCGCCAGCCCGGTATCTATCAGCTCCCAGAAGAAGCGGCTGCCGGTGTCGTCGCCGAGAATGGTCGCCAGCAAACGGGCGGCATAGCGATCGTCGTCCTCCGCGCACGGGCCGGCGGCGATTTGAATGATGTATTCCTGCATTGCCAGTGGCTTGTGCAGCACCACAAAGCCGGGGTTGGGTTTGGCCCGCGGAGCCACCCGCGCGGCCTCGAACGGTTTCCAGGAGCCGCAGCTTTTTTCGACTTCCGCAATGAGCTGGGCGAAGTCCACATTGCCCGCTGCGGCGAGCACGATGTTCCGGGGGCTATAGCGGCGCTCGAAATACTCCAGCATCTGCTCCCGCTTCAATTCGCCGACGCTTTTCGCCGTCCCCAGCACGCTCCTCCCCAACGGGTGCGGTCCAAAATGAGCCGCCATGCATTTATCGTGAGCTCCATACGGCGGCTGGTCGTCATATTTGGCAATCTCTTCCAGGATGACCTGCTTCTCGGTGTCAAAATCGGCCTGCCGCAGGGCGGGCCGCATCATGTCCGCCAGTAGCTCCACAATCTTGGGTTGGTCCTCCGGGAGCGTGGTGGCGTAATAGACCGTCTGCTCCTCACTGGTGAAGGCGTTGCTGCTGGAGCTGAGCTCGTCGAGCTCCCGGTTCACATCCGCGGCACTCCGGCCGGTGGTCCCCTTAAAGACCATGTGCTCCAGGAAATGGCTCACCCCCGAGACGGAGTCCCACTCATCGCGGGCCCCGGTCTTCACAAAGAATGCATACGAAGCCGAGTACGCCTGCGGATTCACCTCCGCGACGATCTCCAGCCCGTTCCCGAGAGTCTCTGTCTGAAACCGCATGTTGGTTTGCCTTTTGGCTAGGAATCGTCGACAGACGTATGTGAGAAATGTGGACTAGTGCCTATTCTACCGCCCACCCTTACCGGAACGACCGGGGGTTGGGATGCGGCAGCGGATCCCGCGAAGCTTCCTATTCGGCACTGCTACCGACTGCCCGAGCGGGCGGATAAAATCGGCGACTTAATACGTTGAATCTGCCACTGGAACTTCACAGGTCTGCCCCTATGTCCGCTTACCAATTCCCCGAGATCACGAAACCTCCAAAGGTGGGCAAGAAGGAAGTCCTGCTTATCGCGAGCGGCGATTTGCGGCTTTCCGCGAACCAGAAATGCTGGCCCGCCCAGGCGGAGATGGAAACGGCCTTGACGGAAGCCGTAAGCGAATGCGGCTATGAGCTCAAGCGGGCCCACGCCTATCTGCCGGCGGCGCAACACGGCTTCATCGCCTCGCAAAAACAGGGCCTGGAGGTTTTTGCGGGCATCGACCCGAAAGCGCCGCTGATTGTGGCCGAGGCGGTCTGGCAATACTCACATCATGTGCTGCCTGGCCTCATCACGCATCAGGGGCCGATCCTGACCGTGGCGAATTGGTCGGGAACCTGGCCGGGGCTCGTCGGCATGCTCAATCTCAACGGCTCGCTGACGAAAGCGGGGGTGAAATACAGTACGCTCTGGAGCGAGGATTTTGAGAGTGACGATTTTCGCCGAAAGCTGGCCCACTGGATGGAAAAGGGAAAGCTCAAGCACAAGACCGACCACGTCACGCCGCTGAAGGATGTCAAGATTCCCAAGGAGGAGCGGAAACTTGGCCAGGCGCTCGCCGCGGAGTTGCTGGAGAAGAAGGCCATCTTGGGCGTCTTCGACGAAGGCTGCATGGGGATGTTCAACGCCATCATTCCGGATGATTTGCTGCATGCGACCGGCTGCTACAAGGAGCGGCTTAGCCAGTCGGCCCTGTATCACGAGACAATGCAGGTGAGTGATGTCGAAGCCGCCGCCGTCCGCCAGTGGATAGAGGAGCGGGGAATGAAATTCGTGACGGGGACAACACACGAGACGGAATTGACCGACGAGCAAATCAAACTTCAGTGCCAGATGTATGTGGCCGCTCTTCGCATCGCCGACGACTTTGGCTGCTCGGCCATCGGCATTCAATATCAACAGGGGCTGAAGGACTTGCTCCCCGCCAGCGACCTCGTGGAAGGGACGCTCAACAACACCGACCGTCCGCCGGTCACCAGTCGCGACGGCAGCCGCGTGCTGTACGCCGGCGAGCCGCTGCCGCACTTTAACGAAGTGGATGAATGTGCGGGGCTGGACGGCCTCATCACTTACCGCCTGCACAAGGCGATGGGCCAGCCGGTGGAGAACACGCTGCACGATCTCCGCTGGGGAGACTGGGACCAATCGAAAACCGTCAACGATTATGTCTGGGTCTTCCTCATCAGCGGCTCTGCACCACCAGCCCACTTCACCGGCGGCTGGGCCGGAGCCAGCAGCGAGCGCCAGCCGGCGATGTACTTTCCCAGCGGGGGGGGAACGCTCAAGGGGATTTCCAGGCCCGGTGAGATTGTCTGGTCCCGCATTTATGTGGAGGACAATCGTCTGAAGATGGACATCGGCCGGGCCAGTGTCGTGGAGCTGCCACCGGAAGAGACCAACCGCCGCTGGCAGGCGACCACCCCGCAGTGGCCGATTATGCATGCCGTTACCTACGGCGTTTCGCGGGACCAAATGATGGCCCGCCACAAAAGCAACCACATTCAGGTCGCCTACGCCGACAGTCCCCAGTCAGCCGACCGCGTGCTCCTGGCCAAAGCGGCGTTTGCGGATGCTCTGGGAATCAAGGTTTTCCTGTGTGGAACGAATAAGGAAAGTGAAACTTGGGAGTGATCGTTTTACTCCGGTCATGATGTACTGAAAGGTGGGTAAGCCGGCAGCGGCTTACTCCCATTTTTTCCTCTAACCCCCGTCCTTCCCATGTCGCTCATTAACTGCCCCAACTGCGGAAAACAGTATCACTACAACAACCAATTCGCAGGCAAACAGGTCCGCTGTCAGGCCTGCAACAACATGTTCCAGATGCCGGTCATCAAAGACGATGGGCTGGAGCTAGTGCCAGTGGAGCCAGTCGGATCGGGACAGCATGTGCCGCCGCCAGGTGCTCGTTCATCGGGCGGAACCAAGGTGGCGGACGTGATCGATTATCAGCTCTTCGGCGACGACATGCAATTTGCCGAAGTCACGCTCGATCCCGGTGAAATGGTCATCGCCGAAGCCGGGGCCATGATGTTCATGACCAGCGGCATCAAGATGGAGACTGTCTTCGGCGACCCGAGCCAGAAGGGGCAGGGATTCTGGGGGAAGATGATGAGCGCGGGAAAGCGCGTACTCACGGGCGAATCGCTGTTCATGACGACGTACAGCAATATCGCCCAGCGGCGGGAAGTAGTGGCGTTCGCCGCTCCTTATCCGGGCAAGATCATTCCGCTGCATCTCGACGAGCTGGGGGGCGAGATGATTTGCCAGAAAGATTCCTTTCTCTGCGGAGCCCGCGGCGTGCAGGTAAGTATCGCCTTCCAGAAAATAATTGGCGTCGCCCTGTTCGGCGGCGAAGGCTTTATCATTCAGCGCCTGCAAGGGGACGGCATTGTGCTCGTCCACGCCGGCGGAACCCTCTGCGAAAAGACTCTCGCCCCCGGCGAGACTCTCAAGCTCGACACGGGCTGCCTCGTCGCCCTCCAGCCGAGCGTCAATTACGACATCCAGATGGTCGGCGGCTTCAAGAACACGCTGTTCGGCGGCGAAGGGCTGTTCCTGGCGACGCTCACCGGCCCCGGCAAAGTCTGGCTGCAATCGCTCCCCTTCTCGCGCCTGGCCGGCCGCATGATGGCCGGAGCGGGCAAGGGGAAAGACGAAGGCTCGGTCCTCAACCATCTCGGCGGCCTGGGGAGCATGGTGATGGGGGGAGGGGATTGACCGCAGGATAAAGAGGAATGGAACACGGGGAACACGGATGTAAAGGCAAAGTCAGTTTGTAACGATCGAGATGCTGCTCCTTTCCTTTCATCCTCCAATCATCCACTTGGAGATTCCGCCATGGTCGAAGGAAAGCACTCTGACCTGACCGAGAAGTTCATCAAGGTGTTTTACAAGGTGTAGGCGATCCGCGGGGCCAGCCGCAAGTGGAACCTGCCGATCCACCACTGGAAGCAGGCTCTCAATCAATTCGCCATCCTCTTCGAAGGCCGTTTACCCAATTACATTGAGCACAGGACGTTCCCTGCCAAGCTGACCAAGAATGAATTACAGGGTCTGCTAAACTACAAGAGAGCGCCGAAAGCTACTTCTGCCTTCTGTCCATGTCCAACTCTCACCACCCACGTCCCGGCCTGCAGTTCTCCCTGCAGACGCTGATGATTGTGATGGCGATGGTGGCGGTGGTGCTCGGGGTCTATCGGGGTCTGGGTTGGCAGTGCCTGGCCTATTACTACCTTCTGCTGTTTGCCGTCGGCCCGTGGTTTGCCTTCCTGCTGAGCGAGTGCCTGCCAATCCGCTATGTCCCGTTACGCATGGCCATCGGCAATTTCCTGTTGCTCTTCCTGTTCATCGGAGCTCTGAAGATTTCCGAACTGCTCATCAACGGCCAGGTGGTCCTGCTAGTCGGCCTGGCGGCGCTCCTTCTTTGGACGCCGCAATACATGATCTTCTTTGTCTGGCGAGGAAGCTTGGAGCGGTGATTTCCTACACTTCATACGCCTCGGCGAACGGGTTGCGTCCCTTGGGCATCCATTTGCACATGTAAATGCCCACGACATACAGCAGGCAGAGGGGCAGGGCCATCAGCAGCATGCTGTAGGGGTCAGCCGGCGTGAGCACCATCGCGATCACGAAGATCGACAAGATGGCGATCCGCCACTGCTGGATGTAGAGCTCGATCGTAAAGATGCCAATCCGATTGAGAAACAGCATCACCAGCGGCAGTTGAAATCCGATGCCGAAGCCAACCGGCAGAATCAGCACGAAGCTGAGCCACTCGCCGATGCGCGGATCGAATTCGGCGTTCATGCTGGTGTTGAACATGAACAGAAAGTTGAGGACCGGGTCGAAGACGAACAGATAAGCCAGCGACGCTCCCCCAAGGAACAGCAGGATGCTGATGGGAAGATACATATACACGTAGTTCTTCTCATGGGGATAGAGTCCAGCCGCCACGAAGTTCCAGATCTGAATGAAGATCCAGGGGCTCCCCAGCACGAGGCCGGAGACCAGGGCGGCTTTCATCCAAATCATGAAGGCCTCCTGGGCGTTGAGGACCAGGAAGCGGACCGCGATTGGCTTCCAGGCCGCCAGCGGAATCATGGGGACATGCGGGGGCTCGATTGCCGCGGGAAACTGCCGGGCGAGCAACAGCTTGTTGAGCCTCCGGGATTGCTCGGCATCGAACTTTGCTTGCAGTCCCTCCCGAATCGTCTTGGCAGTGGGATCGTCCTTGCCGGCCGGTGCCTGAAATTCCGCGGACTGATGCAATTCGCGCTTGCCCGCAACCGAGTTGAGAGCCGCCAGAAGTTTGCCGAGTCCGGCGGCATCCACTTCTCCCTTTTGCTCGGAGAGCGCGCGGATTTGCTTCTGCTGGTCCGGGGTGAGCAAAGTCCAAACTCGCCTGGCCGGAGTCGCCTCTTTGGCCAATCCCGCGGCGACTAGCGCGGAGCACAGTTCCTTCGCGCCAGCGGGTTTGATGTCGCCGGGAAAAAAGTTGTGGACGGAAAACTCAAAATGCTGCAATTGCTCAGGAAACGAGGCTTTCAAGGACGCGATCAGCTTGCCCGTTTCCACTTCGAGCGGCTCGGGAATGAGATTCCGGTCGTAGAGCATGCTCTTAATCTCGGCAGGGAGTTCGGTAACGCCCATCTCCTCTTCAAGTTTGTTCTCGGCCCGAGTTCGCAGGTAATTCTTCATCGCCCGTTCCAAGGGCTGCTGGAAGAACTTGACGACTCCTTCAGCAATGACGAAGCCGATGATGGCCGTGACGACCAGGCCGGCGAGAGCTTTGAACAGGGATTTTCGCAATTCCTCCAGGTGATCCCCGAAGGACATGGAAATGCCTCCCTCGAAATTGTCGTCGTGGACTTGCTTGGGCATGGCAGAAACTCCTTAACGCGGAACTTGATTCCAGCATCAGGCGGGAAGGATGGAAGAACCGCCCGCAAGGGGCAGCGGCAAGCTCAGCCAGATGGCGAGCACGAAGCGTACGGTGGGAATCTGCCGTACCAGGGCGGGTGTCGGGAACTCCGAGGAATTGCCGACATCTTTATCATACCCACAGCCCATCGCTGGGACAAGGTAGAAGCGGAAACCGATTGTCTTGCTTAGAATGCTTTCATGCCCTTCATTAGCACGACCCCCGAAAGCGAAGCCACCGGCGAGCTCGCCCAGGTCATGGCCGGCTGGCGGAAGGCAAATCCCGACCGAGACAAGTTTCCCGGCATTTTGCAGTGCTTTGCCCACCGGCCCGATTTTTTGCAGCAGGTGATGGCGTTCAGTTATGGCCTGCACTTCAGCGACGGGCATTTGAATCGCCGGACGAAGGAGATGCTGGCCACCTATGTTTCGGGGCTCAACCGTTGTCCGTACTGAGTGGGCTCACATGCCTATTTCCTGCAGTTGCAGGGAGCCGATGCCGAGATCACCGCCGCCCTTTCCCGAGGGGATCTCGCCGCCGCGCCGGTGACCGCCGCGGAGCGGGAGCTTTTGAAATTTGCGGAGTTGTTGACGAGACATGCTTACAAAAATACGCCCGAGGATGTGCAGCGCGTCCGGGACGCCGGCTGGACGGAGCCGCAGATCGCGGAGGGAGTTTACGTCATTGCAATCTTCGCTTTCTTCAACCGCGTGGCCGATGCCTTTGGCCTGGAAGATCCCGGCTATGGAAACATTCAGCCGCCGGCGGGGATGCCGAAATGAATCGTGACATCACCGCGAAAGATCGGCTGTTCCAAGTCGTCGGCACCTGCTTTGGGCTGGGATATTCGCCAATCTTGCCGGGGACATGCGGAGCACTGGTCGCCGTCGCGCAGTATCTGCTGATCGTCTGGCTGCTGCCGACGACGAGTGAACATGTTGTCTGGTCCGGCCAGACGCTTGCCCTCGCAGTGGCCCTCCTGTTCTGGACAGCAGTGACGATTGGACTTGCCCCTTGGGCGGAAGAGTTTTTCGGCAAAAAGGATAGCGGCATCTTCGTCACCGATGAAGTCGTCGGCACGCTGCTGACGCTGCTCCTCTTCCGCGTACCCGAGCACCCCTTTCTAACGCTGCTCTGGGCGTTTCCCCTGACCCGCATCATCGACATCGTCAAAATCCCGCCCGCCAAACGTCTGGAAAAACTCCCCGCCGGCTGGGGCGTCGTGGCGGATGATTTGCTGGGGTCGGTGTATACGGCGGCGCTGCTCCACTTGCTCTGCCATTTGTGGCCGAGGCTCTTTGGGATTGCCTAGCGGGGACAGCACGGCGACGCGGTGGTTGCGCCCCGGCAATGCGCCATTGGCTACAATGGGCGGCTCCTAGGATTGCAGAAGCCCCTCATGCTCAGCCTCCTCTCCAAAGACCGCATCATCGCCCCAGGCGGATTCAACCGCTGGCTGGTGCCTCCGGCGTCGATAGCCATTCATCTTTGCATCGGCTCGGTGTATGCCTGGAGCACGTTCGACCTGCCGCTGCGCAGGGTCCGCGGGGTGGTGGGGTTCAGTGCCGAGGATTGGACCGTGGTGCAAGTTGCTTGGATCTTCACCATCGCGATTGTCTTCCTGGGTCTCTCGGCGGCTTTTGCCGGCAAGTGGCTGGAACGGGTGGGGCCGCGCATGGTGGGGACCGTGGCGGCGGCCTGCTGGGGAGGGGGCTTTCTGGTGGGTGGTCTGGGCATCTGGTTGCATCAGTTGTGGCTGCTCTATTTCGGTTACGGCGTCATTGGCGGCTGCGGGTTGGGGCTGGGATATGTGTCGCCGGTTAGCACGCTCATCAAA
>SXGT01594434.1_pt1 | contig 12423 bp, 25 predicted proteins | sample 3176221 | NCBI WGS metagenome assembly SXGT01 (sample SAMN11356862, study PRJNA531348) | freshwater metagenome | isolation source: freshwater sample F1-120 | place: China: Fuxian Lake, Yuxi | collected 2017-12-25
CACGATCAAGCAGAAGCCCGCGAGGCCCACGCCAAGCGACAGCCGAAATCCGGGGAGGCCCGCGCGCTTGCTCACTGGGTCGTGCATATAGCAGACGGCAACCAACGCGAGCGTCGGGAGTTTGCAACGGACGAGCGTCTTACTGCGGAGTCGGCGGCACGATGACGGTGTTGATTGGCTGAACGCTCGCGCCCGCCGGGTATGCGTAGCTCACGGCAGCCGTGAGGAAGTTCGCGCTCGCGGCGCTGCCCCACCCCCACACTGTCAGGCCGAACGGTGCGTCGCTCGAGATCTCGTGACGTCCGTTGTTGCACGCACCTTGCGGCTCGAAGTTGCCACGCACGAGATCCGTACGTGTGTACTCATACTCGCCATCCGCTCCAATCGGCGCCCACCCCCCAAGGACACCCGCACAATCGAGCGTGACGTCGTGGAAGACCCCGTCCTTCTTCTTTCGGATCAAGACCAGGTTCGTCTCGGGGTAGGTCGGATCGGTGAAGAACGTGTACTTGGTCAGGTATTGGCTCGGCGGTACGACGTTCACAAACTCTGGGTCTCCGCGACAATCGATGAAATTGCCTCCACTCACCTCTCCGCAACCGGTCATGTGAGCTGACATGTAAAAAGGGTGGTCTTCATCCTGAGCAGAAACAAAGAACGGACCTGCCGCGCGGAACTCGGCTACTTGGCCCTGTGCGAGGGTCGTCGGCGCGCCCAGCGGCGGTGATGGGTCCCACGTGAGCGTCGTTCCGTCCACGGCGCCCACCAGGCGCCACGGCGGAGATTCTTCCTGACCGTCGTAGCGGTTGCGATAGCGAACCGCCGCGTACTCGTGACCCAGCGCCTTGACTGGCGGGATTTGCTGGTGCGCGGAGTCACACGCAATGGATGCAACGTCGATGCTGAGGCAGGTCGCCGCGCCCCACACCCCGATCGGCTTGTCCGACTGGATAGGGCTGCCGATGAGCGCGGCATCCTGCGTGAACTGCAAGATCTGACCCCGGTTGAGTGTGTAGGTTGCCGGTACGCCCTGCCCCGTCGGCACCACGCCCGGCCCTCCAACGATCGGCGCGGTTGGGCTAATCGTGATGCTCGTGGCGTCCTCCGCAGCAACGATGTTGATCGACGGCTGGGCGAACGGCACCGCCTGACTCTTTCTGAAGGCGTCCACTGCAATGTAGTTGGTGTCCCAGACGGTCACTGGAAGCAGCAGCGTCGCGCTTGTGGCTGCGCTCTGCCCGCCGCCGTATGGGAAGATGTCGTAGGCCACACCCGGCGCGTCGGTGGTGATCCGGAAGGCATTCCCAATCCCGGTCCCATGGACCGCTGCGTCCTCCGTCACCAGCGCCGGCGAGATTCCAGGCGGGCAGTTCGTGAGCACCGCGCCGAACCGCGCCAAGAAGAGGACGGCTACTTCACCCGGTGGCAACTGATTGTTTGGCAACGGTGAATACGTGATCGCCTGCCCGTTGCCGCTCGGAATGCGAGCAAACTGGGCGACGTCATAGGTGATCCCCTCGCGCTCGACATTGATGCTCACGGGCGAGCCCCACGTGTTGGCGATGAACGCAGCGAAACATGCACCCGCGCCTTCAGGGATAATGTCGGGCGCAACGCTGTAGTAGTCGCAGCCGATCGAGCTCTTGTTTTCCAGGGCAGACTGACACGCCGGAACGCAGCCCGTGGCCCCACAGCCCTGGTCTTCCGGACAGGTCTCGATCACGTTGCCGTCGCAATCCAGAATCGAGTGGAGATCGCTCGAACACATCGTGCAGTTCTGATTCCCGCCGAAGCCTCCCGAACCCGTCTGAAACGAGCTCGCCGACGCGCCCGTGCCCGTTGAGCCCGGAGCGCCACCCTGGCCGGGTCCGGGTCCAGTCGAATCACCGCCATTTCCGCCGGTGGTCTGAGTCCCGGGACTGCACGCAGCAAATGTGGTGAGGACGAAACAGCCCGCAGCGAAGAAGCCAAGTGCCTGCATGTCTCGAGCATACAAGCTTCGCAGTGGATATATTGAAAATGTTCCGTTGTCGAATAACAGAAAAATTCCAGTACTATACGGGAACCATTTTCTAGATAGACTAACAAAACCAGACGAAAAAGAAGGTGATCGTAGAAGATTGCCAACAGGAACTATTCGTCCTATGTCTGCAATACAAAAGCATATATCCAAAATACATAACTACATCGACAAAAATGGGTTGGCAACTGGTAACGAAGAAAAGAAGTTTTGTTTCATTGACAAATACACGAAACATAAAATAGTGACAAAAGTATCGAAGCATGGTATATTGCACGATACATACTTTGGACATAATCATCCAGTAGATAATTTTGAGAAAGCTCACTTAATAAACCCAAGACACAAATCTGGTAAAATTGTCACACTAGAAAATATCATCCACACACTAATCCAAGAAAAAATTGAGAAAAATCAAATAGTTACAGTTTGGCTTGATTAGATTGTAAAGTCGTGTATAATTGTCTTCATTATGAAACCACTAATTGTTTATTTTCATGGACTTGGGAGTTCCCCAAGATCAGATAAAGTCTCTGCTTTGTCGGAAGCCGGTACTGTCGTGGCACCGTCAATCAACATCGATCCAGACATAGCAGAAGCATATCTTGATGATTATCTTAGACTAATTATCAATACCCATCGAAAGAATGGTGGCGATAAGGTGATCTTTGTTGGTACAAGTCTAGGTGGGTTTTGGGCGGCAAGGATGGGGCAAAAGTGGGACGCTACTCAAATTCTGGTTAACCCATCAATGGAACCAGAAAAGTCTCTCTGGAAATACGTTGGTTCAGGCTATACTGACTACAACGAAAATGTAAAGAAATCATTGACTTACGAAGATATTGAAAAGTTTTCGAAGTATAGTTCTGATGGTGATCTTTACAATAGACATTTCTTTATTGCAGAGCATGATCCTGTTGTAACTCCTTGTTTTATACCAGATTATCATCCTTATGTTCGTCGTTATGATTCGGATGACCACCAAGGAAATTCATTCTTTGATGACGTTGTTAGCCACATAATTTCTCTATAAAATCAGACACATACAAAAGTCGTTGACTTCTCTCCAGATTGCTTTATAATTCGTTCCATCAACTGAACGGAGAAACAAAATGTCGAACGAAATGGGAACTTGTCCTATTTGTAATGGTAGTGGTCGTAAGCCTTGTCCTGATGAAGAAACTCGTGGATATGGCAAGCGGAATGGTTGGTTTGGGTACAGTGCAGAAGATGATTGCGTCGACTGCGACAATTGTGGTGCTCAGTACATGTATAGCAAACCGAAAGGTGTTGTTCGACTGAACAAAGATGGTGTTCCTTGCACCCACAAGTACACCGGTCAGAACGCAGGACGTTGCTACACCCGATATGTGTGCAAGAATTGTGGTGATACTCACCACATTGATAGCGGCGATTAAGCCAATAAAATCAATCACTTACAAAAGTTGTTGACATTAGTTCTGGTTGCTTTATAATTCGTTCATCAACTGATCACAACCAAGGAAAAAATCATGGCATACGTTTCTCAAGATGAAAAGAAGGCAATCGCACCCAAGGTCAAGGCATTGCTGAAGAAGTTTGGCTTGAAGGGTTCGTTGAGTATTGATAATCACTCGACGTTGGTTCTTACCGTCAAGTCTGGCAAGATCGATTTCATTACTGATTTCAACCGGACTGGTCCGAAGGGATTCAATGGTAAAATGTTTACCCCTTCCAAGACTCATGTTGATGTGAATCCGTACTGGTGCCAAGAGCATTTCACTGGTGATGCAAAAGAATTCGCTGTTGCTGCTGTTGCTGCGCTGAAGGGTGAAGGTTGGTATGATAAGTCTGACATTCAATCCGACTATTTTTGCACGAAGCACTACGTTGCGGTCAAAATCGGTCGTTGGGATCAACCTTACGTTCTTGAGGCATAATGATCAAGATTCTTGAAAATGGGTATCGTGTCACTAGCATTGTTGGTGCGATACTCATTGCCCTAAATGTTAGCTTGAATGTTCTTGGATATTCATTGTTCTTAGCATCGAGTTTGATTGGTGCATGGTTGGCATACAAAACAAAAGCACCAAGATCGTTCATCGAAATCAATCTGGTGTTTGCTCTGATTAACATAATTGGTCTGGTGAGGTACGCATGACACAAGAGAAGCGTAGGTTCATCGTGTATCGTTATTCAGAAGAGTCTGGTTACTTGACAGAATACGACATTGTGTTTTATACCGCAGACTGCACTGCTAAATATGTGCGAGACACGTTAATTAACCACGATGGTTATCCATCAGATATTGTAGTGAGGCAAGAATGAAAATTCAGTTGTGGAGTGACCAACACGGTGAGGCATATCACAGAACAGATTTTATATGGAATTACGTCAAACCAATTGCAGACATTGCTATTGTTGCCGGAGACATACATTCACGATATTTCGAAGATCAGATAAATGAAATATCAACCAAGTTTAAGCATGTTGTTTGTGTGTTTGGAAATCACTCTTTCTATAAGCGTGATATCGAATGGCGACCAAATTATAAAATCTTGAATAAGAATATTCATATTCTTGATCGTGGAGTATGGCAATACTACAATACAGTTTTTATTGGAGCAACTCTTTGGACTGACTTTAAAAATCAAGATTTTCATGTTATGCATGCAGCAAAGGATTGTATTAATGACTTTCGAGTTATTAGTGCCAATAATGGTGGGACTAGATTCACCCCACAAATGGCATACGATCTTCATGTAAAAGATAAAGCATATATTAAAATGATGATCGAGAAGTTTCGTGCCGAAAAGAAGAAGATTGTGGTAATAACTCATTTCATGCCTAGTTATCAATGTGTTCATGAAAAATGGAGACAAAATCCAGGGACCGATACATTGAATAGTTACTTTTCTGCAAATTGTGATGATTTGGTTGAAATGGAAGGAATTGATGCGTGGTGTTTCGGACACACACATGATAAAAGAGAGATGGTGATCGGTTCGACTCCACTATATTGCAATCCTCTAGGATATCCACGAGAGAATCCAGAATTTACAGACATGGTGTTTAATGTTTAACTTCAAAGATGAATATGGTAGGACAAATTGGTTTAATATAGTTCTAGTCATTATTCTTTTTGTATATTTTATTGGAATTGTTACTTGGGTGACAAAATGGATAACGGCATAATGGAAAATAAACTATTCACGTTTCAAGGTGTGATGAATCAAACGAAGTTGCGACAAGCAATTTCAATTGTGGGAAAATCTGAAGCAGATGCTAGAATGAAAGCTAATACATTTGCCGAAGTTCTTTATGTTGAACGAGTAGAACCTTTAAGTGAGGATTGGAAATGACATTTAGTAGATTTGATATGGAGCAACAACTTCTAGATTGCTGGGGAATCACGGATGACCTCGATCTTTTGATGGAAGGTGTTCTTGAACGTGACTTGACAAAGGATCAAGTTTCTAATATACTATTGGGCATGAAAGAGCTTTACGAATTGAAGTTCAGTAAGCTTTGGGAATCATTTGAAGACGGCATTCACTCTCGACATATTCTATAGGAGCAACAATGCGAAAGTTGATCGAACCTACGGATTGGTATGGAATCGAGCGACAATTAATACATGAGTATTGCATATACAATATTCGTGGATGGGAACATGATACTGATGAAGAGTCATACAAGTTGGTTATCAATCTTCGCAACGTAGTTAGTTATTTGTCAAAGCTCCGTGTGGGTAATAGACCTTCTGTGAAATACAAAGAAGAATTGAAGAAGTTCAATGAACATCTGGAATATCTAGAACAGATATTATTGATGCGAGTGTTGCAGAGGATGTGAATCAAGTGCTCCAGTAGCTCAATTGGTTAGAGCAACCGACTCAGGGGAATGCAGGTTTGCTATACAAGGGTTCGAGTCCCTAAGTTCTCAAAAGTAATCGGTGGGTTATCGGTTCAAGTCCGGTCTGGAGCACCAATTATATTATGAAAGGTAAATTTATGAAATGGTTTAGACAATGGCTTCGTCGCACTCTCCAGAAAGCAGTAAATGAAGATAATGAGAATTGTGCTAAGGAGCCACCAACAATGCTTGGGAAATGTACCGTCGAAGAAGAAATGGGTGAAAAGAGAATCAACTTCACTATGTACTTTGCCGAAGGTGGTGTCATTTTGCAGCAGTATCATTATGATCATCAAAAAGATCGTTCATTCAAAAAACTTCTTTTGATTCCCGAAGATCAAGATGTTGCTGAACGTGTGGGACAACATGTTGCTATGGAGATATTGAGACTATGATCGTCCGTGATATTAAGGTTGGTTATCAATTTCAACCAGTATATGGAACTAGTGTCCCTAATGGAAGTGGTGTAGTATATTGGCATAATCAATATAATAAATTCTTTGTGATTGACCAAGATGGAAATCGACATGAGTTCTATCCAGACACTCCGACAATTGATCTTCAACCGCATTACCAAAAAACCCTTGATTGGGCATACAACAAGATGATGGAAGAAAAGAATATTGAAGACTTATGCAAAAAACATCCATGTCTCTCAGATGCCAAACAACAGTTTGAAGTCCTAAAGGTACTTTTGAAAAATGAAAATATCTAAAATATCAATTCCTCGACAAGATTTACCGGTATTGAATTTGGTTGGATTCGATCTTGAAGATGGTCCATGGATTGCAGGTGGAGCACCTAGACGATGGATTCAAAAGCAGAGTGTTGGTCGTGCTGACGTTGATATCTTTTGCAAGAACTCTGTCCAGTACAACAATATTGTCGCAGAGTTAGACCGTCGCAATATAGATCGTTTCTACAATTCAGACAATGCGGTATCGTATAAATCAGATACGCATCGAATCCAAGTTGTCAAAAAATATTTTGCAACTGGTGAGGATGTATTAAATTCATTCGATATTCGTCTATGTCAGTTCATTACTGATGGTAAGAACATTATGTTTCCATCCGAAGCGTATTCTGATCTGAAAGCTAAGAAGATTCATTTCAATAAATTTAATGAAGTGAATGCAGTAAAAAGAACGATCAAGTATATGTGCTATGGGTTTACTTTGGACGAAGAATCAATCAACCAAATGAAGTCGGGTGATATCACATACCAATACATAAAAAATTCTGGTGATCTAGATTATGAAAATGCCTTCTGAGATTGATCAATATCGTTTGTTGTCCATGATGTCAAATCGACCAATCGTATTCAATGGTGATATGTGCTTTTGGTTCCAGATGTTTATGCATAAGCAAATTGCATTTACTATTGCCGCAGACATGTTTGCAAATGTGATGCCTTCGAATGCAATGAAGGATGAACTTTGGGAACTTCAGTTTGAAGCAGTCCAGAAAGCAACTCGACTTGGTTGTAAATTTGGATTTGATCTTGCAGACTATTCTGGTGATGGTACGTTATATAACTATCTGAGTCGAGAAATTAACAAGAAAGCTTTGGAAGTTGATGGTGTATGTCCAGATTGGAAGCAAGACCCTTCATTAATGTTCTGGTTTTTCGTTGAGAATCAATGACTTACGAAAGTTGTTGACAAAGATTTTTGAAGGCGTATAATTCACTCCATCGACTGACGAACTGGAGAAATGAAATGGATAAAACTCTGCCAACAACAGTAAAAATAATATCCGACAACTTCGTTCTTGTTCGGCAACTTAAATTTGATACGATTCGTCAAGAAACTTATTGGGCAACAATTAACAAATTGTGCTGTGTGTTTAAAAATGCTTCTGCTGCACAACGGTATGTTGATCGTATCAAATCCGAATACAACTGTGAGGAATAAATCATGACTATCAAATTCAACACTTCCGAAGAATTCTACGATGGCATTTATGCCATGACTAGCCGGAACTTGATGTTCAAGGCAGATTTTGATACACTCACCATCATCATTACTGGATATTAATCATGAAAGCAACTCTGGTAGGAAACCTGATTCAGATCGATCTTGATGACAAGCCGACTACGATTTGTGCAGTTCGGGAAGTTGGCAATAAGGGTTGGGTGTGGTGTTCAAGTATGTGGATGCGGAGTTCCAAAAAGTACCATTCTAGCCATGCATCAGCAGTAAAGGCGGCATGTAAATCTCTTAATCTTAGCGTGGAGTAAATATGTTTAAAATTAACTTAGCAGACCTAAAAACAGTTCTTCAAACACGACATCATGGAATTCGTTGTTTTGCTTATGGTGATGCTTTTGGTCATATGGGATTTAAAGTTATGAGGATTCAATGAAAAATTTCATCTTTGATATTTCGTTGTTTTTGGATGATAAGACATTATGGGAAATGGCGAATGTTCATCCAAAAACAACTGGACTAAAATACCATATTCATCTTTATGGGAAAGATTCTCAAACAAGACACGGACCAAGAGTTAAGGTTTCAAACATCGCAGGAAAGTTTGATAGGAATGATAACTTTTCTTTATCAATATCACATGATCCAGAAGTATTGAACAAAAAACAGTGCAAAATTCCGAATGAACATTTAGACCACATTAAAGATTGGGTTAGATTGAACCATGATCATTTACATTCAATGTGGCACAATTACGAAACACAAGACACTGCTGAAGAAATTTCTAAACTAAGAAAGGTGTGATATGATTGTTAATAAGCTGACACTTCAAGAACGTGCTGCTCTTCTATTCAAGGACAATGAACGTATGCAACAAAAATGGATCGAAGCTGTCGAGAAAACCAGACAATCAAAACGTGGGTGGCTATTAGATAAACAAATTCAACGACTTGACAATCAATCTTGATAAGAAATTGACCATCCAAAATTTTTACCGTAGGTTGGTATAAAATTGTCATACAACATTCTTTGAAATGATCTAACTGAAGTTCCATGTGACATATTCAATTGTGATAGTAAGCTATTAAGATTTCCATGAGAAAAGAACAACTCATTGGTTGGCGATGATATACAAATTTTTCTTGCTGATGGGTTGTTCTCTTTTGCCAAACTACCGTTCTTTTTGATCGTCATTATTGCTTTATTGTGAATTTCTGAGTTTTGAAATGGATAGTCTGCAAAATGCCTTATTTTATTTGTGGCTTTCATGGATGTCAATTTTCTTGCTAATATTTCTGCATTCTTTGATGGGTTATCAACTCCGTATTTTGTTATCATTCGACCTTTATGATCATCACTTCCAATGTGAAAATGATTATCGCCATTATATCTAGTTTGAATAGTCTGTTTTGTTTTTAAAACATTCAGTTTCATCGAATCTTCCGTCAAATAAAACAATTTTCCGCCGTCAGTTAAATTTCTCAAAATTCCTGTGCATAGATCAACTCGACCGTGATACGCAATGAGCCATTCTTCTATATTATATGCAATTGTTTCTGATAGATGATGTTCTAATATAACTATGTCATTTTTATCTAACGGTGTAATCGATTTCCCGTTTCTAATATGCGGAATGTATGCTCTTCTGCCTTTACCTTTTCCGATGTAATATGGCGTTCCTGCTTTAGCAGTTTCAGAATCTTTTGATCTTAGGTAAGCATAGACGTAATAAATATTGGTGCTGGACATAATGAACTCCTTAGTTTGTTGTGAAATGTCTAGGGCCGATAGAAGTGGCAACTTCGTGATCGGCATTTTTCTTTGTTGATTCATATATTTATCAAAGTTGTTGACAAGTTTTGAAGTTTCTAGTAAAATATTTCCTGTAGCAAATTCCTAACTTAATTTTTGGAGATTTAAAATGGATGTGAATCAGAATCGAACTGTGTCTGCCGGTGCCCTTCGTCGTGCTATTAAGACTTGCATCAAAGCAAAAAGACCAGCAATGATTTGGGGACCCCCGGGAGTTGGCAAGAGTGATATTGTTGCAGGACTTTGTAACGAAATGGGTGGGAAGCTGTACGATATGCGTTTGAGCACTATTGAACAGCAAGATTTGCGAGGAATTCCATTCTATAACAAAGAAACAGGTAAGATGGAATGGGCACCACCAATCGACCTGCCTGATGAAGAAACTGCCTCACAATACCCAATCGTTTTCCTGTTTATGGACGAGTTGAACAGTGCTGCACCTGCTACGCAAGCGGCGGCATATCAACTGATTCTTAATCGCAAGGTTGGAACTTACAAGCTTCCAGACAATGTTGTTGTGTTTGCTGCAGGGAATCGTGAAGGTGATCGTGGCGTAACTTATCGTATGCCTACACCATTGGCTAACCGTTTCGTTCACCTTGAGCTTCGTGTTGATTTTGATTCATGGCATGATTGGGCGCTTGCCGCAAAGATTCATCCTGACGTTGTTGGTTTCTTGAATTTCAGCAAGAATTCCCTGTATGATTTTGATCCAAAGTCAAACAGCAAGGCATTTGCAACTCCACGTTCATGGGAATTCGTTTCTCAGTTGCTGAACGATGAAGAGTGTGATGAAGTGACTACGACCGATTTGGTTGCCGGTACTGTTGGTGAAGGACTTGCGCTCAAGCTGTTTGCTCATCGTAAAGTTAGTTCGAAATTGCCAATGCCAAAGGATATTTTCTCTGGCAAGGTGACTGAACTAAAGACCAAGGAAATCTCGGCAATGTACTCTCTTGCTACTTCATGTGCATATGAGCTTGATGATGACTGGAAGAACAAATATGCAAAGGACAAGAAGGAGCAGAGCAAGTGGCACGAGATGGTGGATAACTGCGTGAAGTTTATGATGGACAATTTCACGACAGAAATTACCGTGATGTCGGTTCGTGCGATGTTGCAACAATATAACCTTCCTCTTGATCCGAGCAAGATGGTCAATTTCAAGGACTTCTACGGGAAATATGGAAAGTTGATTCTGAAGAGTTCTCAGCAGTAATTCTTGACATCAGGGGCGTTATGACATATAATGCCCCTGATGTAAGGAGATTCATTTATGATGCACATGGTTGGGCCTAGTACGACAAAGGTTCTTAATGAAGCAAAGTTAGAACATCAGCTATGGCATTCGATTAGAATGGCAGCAGCAAATGATCCTGTATTAAAAGAAATGCTTGAACAAGTAAAACTTTTCTACAAATTGAAGTACGATAAGCCTTGGAGTAAAAACAATGACTAAAGAAGTTGTCTCTGCGAAGCGTGAAAAGACCGGTACTGTAACTGATCCTGCAGTTGATCGTGCAGCACAGGAAAAGATTGTGGTTTCCAGAATTGGATTGTTATTTAATTCTCCATTTTTTGGCAATATTGCCACTCGATTGAAGTTGGTTAATGCGGATTCTTGGCTACCAAGTGCGGCAACTGATGGTCGCAATTTATACTACAATTCAGAATTTATCAACAAACTAAAAGACAAAGAAGTCACATTCTTGGTTGGGCATGAACTTCTACATTGCATTTATGATCACGTTGGTTTGAGTGGTCGTGGTAATGGTCGTATTCCTATGTTATGGAACTTTGCAGGTGACTACGCAATTAATCGTGACCTGATTGATTATCGCATTGGTGAGAAGATCACCACCGTTCCTGTTTTGTATGATCCAAAGTATAAGGGAATGTCTGCAGAAGAGATTTATGAATCGCTATATGATTCTGCAGACAAGATCGATATGGAGAAGCTTGCAGGTATGCTTCTTGATGAACACCTTGATGGTTCAGATGACGGTGATGGTGGAGAAGGCGACGAAGATGGTGATGGAAATGGTCGACCAAAATTGTCTCCAGAAGAGAAGCAAGCAATCGCAGATGAATTGAAAGAGGCAATGCTTGCTGCTGCACAATCAGTTAACCCAGGCTCAATTCCAGAAGGGATTCGTCGTTACATTAACGGATTGACCGAATCCAAAATGGATTGGAAAGCATACCTGCAACAGCAGATGGATTCACAGGTGAAGAACGATTTCACTTTTATGAAACCATCTCGTCGTGGTTGGGGTTGCGATGCAATTCTCCCATCAATGAAAAAAGAACCTGCGCTCGAATTGACCATCGCAGTCGACCTTAGTGGTTCGATTGGTGAACCCGAAATGAAAGATTTTATGTCGGAAATTGTTGGGATTTGTTCTCAATATGCATCTTACAATCTGACACTTTTGAGTTGGGATTGTTCTTGTTATTATGCAGGAACATTCACTGAGGATGATGGCATCGAAGCGATCCTGTCTGCTCCAATGACAGGTGGCGGTGGTACTAGTCCTGGTGTGATTTGGCAATGGTGTGAAGAGAATGACCATCAACCTAAGCAACTGCTGATCTTCAGCGATATGTATATCGATGGGAGTGCAGCACCATACGCAGATGTTTATCCTACAATGTGGTTGAGCTACAAGAACCCAACAGCTAAAGCTCCATTCGGTGAAACATTACATTATGAGTGAAACAAAGCATCGACAAATGTATGTCTACCACAACCAATTTAACGAAATGAAA
>SXGT01426302.1_pt1 | contig 12422 bp, 14 predicted proteins | sample 3176221 | NCBI WGS metagenome assembly SXGT01 (sample SAMN11356862, study PRJNA531348) | freshwater metagenome | isolation source: freshwater sample F1-120 | place: China: Fuxian Lake, Yuxi | collected 2017-12-25
AATTATTGAAGGAGAAAAGTTCGATATTGCGTGTAAATGTACTGTTGCAAATGGTGAGGTTACTGCACATATTCCAAAACTAAAGGGCATACTTGAAGCGAGTCAATACAATGTATCTTTGATGGTAGAAGTTGGTGGAAAGGTGTTTTATCCACTAAAAGAGCAGATTGAATTAAATCCTTTAATTGAATTTGATGTTAAGAAGAAGATGGTTTCTCCTGTTAAAGAAGGCGTAAAGGTCACTGTCAAGAATAGCATGACCTCCGAAGACACTCGTAAGACTCCAACTCAACAAGCGATTGATGAAGGATATGAGGTAGTTCAAATGAATAACTTCAACGTCCTCAAGAAAGCAGGAAAGTATTGTGGATTGGTTTCTGAAAACAAGATCATGAAATCGAAAATGTCATTTGATACTGTTGCAGAATTGGTAGAGGAACTTTCGAAATGAGATCGCTCGTTGCCACAGTAAGTAAAGTTATAAGTGAGGGGTGGGGATTTACTGATGATGTCAAAGATGAGACAAAAGTAAAATTCCATTCTGATAAACTTAAAGAGTTGCATAAGTGGACACATGGAGTTACTGATCCAACTGATCCAGATATTTCAACCCAATATGGGATTGTGATCAATAACATTAAATCTCATATGGATGAATTGGCTAAACTAGCAAAGTCAAGAAAGAAGTAAATGGCACAAATAACTAGTAGGCAAGAACTTGCTGATTACTGTTTGAGACAGCTTGGTGGTGGAGTTGTTAACATTGAACTCACTCCAGATCAAATCGAAGACGCAATCGAAGACGCTGTTCAATATTACAATGAATATCACTTTGATGGTATCGAGAGAACTTACGTCAAATTTCAAATAGCTCCGACGAAAGTTACCGTTGCAGATGCTACTGGATTTGCTGCGGAACAAACTGTAACCACTTCTCAAGGTGCTTCTGCTGTTATCACTGAAGTCGTTGGAAACGTCATATCCACAACAGCATCAAGCACCGGAATCAAGTTTTCATCCACACAAACATTAACAAATGGAACTCAATCATCCGTCATTAGTACAGTTTCATTTGGTACAGTTGATAAAGGTTATATCGATCTACCAGATGAAATATTTTCAGTCACTAGAGTATTGAATACAAACGGATTATTGAATCATCCTGATATTCTTTTCAATGTGCAGTACCAGATCATGGCGAATGAGATTCGTAATATTACTTCTGGTCAAGCTAATTATCTATATTCAACATTCAACTACCTTGGTCATCTAGATTTCATATTAAGAAAAGAAAAATCATATCGTTTCAATCGTAGAATGAATCAATTGCATTTTGATACCTCTTGGGATTTGGGTGTAGGTACATGGTATGTTTTTGAGTGCTACATGACACTTGATCCAGAAGTATACAACGAAGTATATAATGACCAATGGTTAAAGAAATATGCAACTGCCAAGATGAAGAGAACTTGGGGTCAGGTACTGTCAAAATATACCGGAATGAGTTTGCCTGGTGGGGTACAGTACGATGGGAAATATATTCTAGAACAAGCGATGACGGAAATTCAAACTTTGGAAGACGAGGCAAATAAGAACGGTGCTCCGCTTGCAATGATGGTTGGGTAAATTATGGCATCACTCCATAACCCATACTTCAACAAATCCCATACGGGAGAACAAGGACTATTCAACTCACTAAAAACTGAGTCGATTCAAGTTCTTGGTCATATGTTTTACTACTTACCAAGAGATGTGGTTACTCGTGATTTAGTTTTAGGCGAAACAGATATATCCAAGTTTCCATTGGCTATTCCAATTGAAATGTATATGGAGAATGTTCTTGGATTTCAAGGTGAGAAGGAACTATACTCCAAATTTGGTTTGGAAATTAATTCGTCGTATAACTTAATCGTATCTGTAGATCGTTGGGAAGCAGAAGTTAAGACACAAGTTGAGGGTTCTTCCGAGTTGAATGTTCTAGTAACATCACGACCACAAGAAGGCGATTTGATTTATGACCCTCTTGTAAAAATGCTTTTTGAAATCAAGTTTGTGGATCATGAATCCGAATTTTATCAAGTAGGAAAGAACTACATATACAAGCTATCATGCGAAGCATTCCAATACAATTCGGAAGAATTGAATACTGGAATTGCTGATATTGATTCCATAGAAGATTTGAACTCGCTCGACATGACTTCCTATCAAATTCTTCTTGAGGATGGCGGATTATTGCTACAAGAAAATGGTAGTGGATTTATGCAAGAAACTCAAGAGATTCCAGAATTCACTTCTGGTAAGATCACTTATGATAACTCACATGAGTTTGATGTTGCTGCCGAAGATGTATCTTTCTCAGCATCAAATCCTTTTAGTGGTATGTAAATTATGACACAATCATTATTCGGATCACAACCTTTTTATCATCAATCAGTACGAAAACTCGTAACTGCTTTTGGTGCCTTGTTCTCAGGAATGAATATTATTGAATATGATGATAATTGTAAAGTCATTCAACATATCAAAGTGCCAGTTGCATACGGACCAAAAAGCAAATGGTTGGAGAGGCTTAGAGAACAACCAGATTTAACTGCACCAAGAGTTAAAGTTACTATGCCTCGAATCTCTTTCGAAATAACCGATTATAGATATGATCCAACTAGGAAAATTGGAACTCAAGGCGCATTTATTCCTGGTAAGATCGGTGAGTCTATGACTAAGGTATTCAATCCTGTCCCATATGATCTGATCATAAAGTTATACACATACGCTAAAGATAATGATGATTCTCTTCAAATGTTAGAGCAGATTCTTCCATACTTCACCCCATCATTGAATTTAAATATCAACTACTTACCTGAAGTTAGTATGATGAAATCTATTCCGATTCAATTAGACGGCGTTGTTATTGATGACAATTATGCCGACATGAATGTTCAAACTCAAAGGACTGTTGTTCAAACATTTTCATTTACTGCTAAGATGGACTTCTTTGGACCAATCTTCAGTACCGACAAGATCATCAAACGTACTATTGTCGATATTGCTACCAAGAATCCTATGGACATCGATTTGACTCAAACTGTTGAAGTCGATCCATTCGATGCTGATAAGGAAGACCCACATACGATAGTTGAAACATGGGATAGAAACGTATGAAATTTGAAGACTTAAAAAGAAAACATGAGTATGGTGGTTTAGATAAAAGCCATACTGACGATATTTACGATTATTCATTTCATAGCGCCCCAATTAATGCTGCACTCCATGCAGCACATGATGGTGGTGGTGTAGACTCTAAAGGAAGAATGAAGAAACAAAAACCACTATCCAAACAACATCAAAAAGTGGTTGATAAGACTGATGCACTTTTTGACGAGGGTAACGGAGCAAACAGAATAAAAAAAGATGCAAAATTGTATCATGGACTAAGAGAATCACCACAATCAACTTTTGATAGAATCCAAAAACATGAAGGTGGGGAAGCAAGACCTCATATCGATGTTCACTGTCCTGCTTATATAAGTGCTACACATGATGAAAAAGTTGCACACAATTTTACATATACTCATAAAAACGCAAAAGATAAACATATATTGGAAATAGAAACTAAAAAAGGCCAAAATGCAATTCCATTAAATGATGCTGCTAGGTATGATAATGAAAGAGAAACATTGATTAAAAGAAAAGCAAAATTGAGAATTCATGCAAACCCAAGAATAGTTGAACATCCAAATGGCAAAAGAACTCATTATTGGAGAGCAGAACTTTTAGGTCACGACGAATAGGTAAATTTAAAATGGGTAAATTAGATGATGCACTTAATGTTGATCCGGTAGATTTTAATCTTCCACAAGTATCTTCGATCAACTTACCAGACACTTCAGAATCTCCACTTGATAAAGATGGGGAAATGGAAGATGTTGATGGGGATTACACGAGAAAAAATCAAATCGAATTGATTGAGATTAGCAAAGCTGCAGTTAATACTGCTATGCGTATAGCATCTCAATCGGAATCTCCAAGAGCGATTGAAACCTTAGCCGGTATGCTTAAAACTGCTTCTGAGCTAAATAGGCAACTAGTTCAACAATCAAAGGATAGAGTAGAGGTCAAGCAAGCTAAAAAGGGAATATCAAATCAACCTCAAATTGGACAACAAACCAACAACAATATTATCATGACAGGTTCATTAAAAGATATCACCAAGATGCTGAAAGACCCAAACATTATTGATCATGAGTAACCTAAACGATTTAGTCGAATTATCCTTTAAGAATAATCCGAATCTTAGACCATGTAATGCTCAAATAGCATATACGCCTGATATGGTGAGAGAAATCACCAAATGCATGAAAGACCCGATTTACTTCATCGAGAATTATGTTCATGTAATTCATCCTGATCGTGGATCGGTGTTGATGAAGTTATATGACTATCAGAAAGAAATGGTATCTGCATATCATGATAATCGTAAGGTTTGTGGCATGGCTAGTCGTCAGCTTGGAAAGACCACTACTGCTGCGGCATATATCGTTTGGTTGTGTTTGTTTAATGACGAAAAATCTGTAGGAATTCTTGCTAACAAACAAGCACAAGCGTTTGAAATCATGGATAGAGTTAGGTTTGCTATCGAATGTCTTCCTAAGTGGTTGCAACAAGGTATCAAGAGATGGAATCGTGGTTCATTCGAATTAGAGAATGGGTCAAAGTGTTTTGGTGCAGCAACATCTAAGAATGCAATTCGTGGTCGTGCATTACAAATTCTATATCTTGATGAGTTTGCTTTCGTCCAAAATACCCAAGCTGAAGAGTTCTTCACTTCAGTATTCCCTACAATATCTGCATCAAAAGAATCCAAGATGATTATTACATCTACTCCAAACGGATTTAATCATTTCTACAAGATATGGAATGAAGCAGAGACAAAGAAAAATGGATTTACGCCAATTAAGAGCATGTGGTGGCAACATCCTGAACGTGATCAAGAATGGTACGAAGAACAAAAAGCGGTGTTAGGGGAATTGAAAACTGCTCAAGAACTGGATTGTGAGTTCCAAGGGTCATCACGCCAATTGCTAACTGCTGCTACGATGGCAGCATTATCTCCTATCCAACCAATTAAAGAATATTCAGATCAATTCAAAGGTTTGAAAATTTATAGACCACCAGAAAAAGGTCATAGTTACACGATGACGGTTGATGTATCAAGAGGAAGGCATTTGGATGCATCTGCTTTCTTAATATTTGACATTTCCGATTACCCACATCGAATAGTTGCTTCATATAATAACAATGATATTGCTCCACTAAAGTATGCCGGTCTTTGTTACCAGATTGCTAAACAATACAATGAAGCATACGTTTTGATTGAGATTAATGATGTTGGTGCACAAGTTGCTGAAGAAATGTACTATACATATGAGTATGAAGGATTATATTGGACAAAATCTGGTGATCAACTTGGAAAGAAGGGTGCCGATCCGTACCCAGGAATTCGTACAACTAAGAAGACTAAGAGAATTGGTTGTGCGAACTTAAAAGATATTGCGGAAAAGAAACAAATCATTATCGATGATATGGCATGTATTCAGCAGTTAAGTACATTCGTCCAAAATGATTCTGGTTCGTGGGAAGCGGATGAAGGGTTTAATGATGATATGGTTGCATGTTTGTGGCTTTATGCATGGTTGGCAACACAAGCATGGTTCGTTGACCTTTATGATAAATCAATGAGAAATCAAATGTATGCGTCTTTGGAGAAAGAGTTAGAGGACGAATTAGCACCGGCATTGTTTATACATAATGCAGCAAACGAGTATGAAGATAACCCAAATATGGTAAATTCAAGAGAAGCTATGGAACTTCTTTTGTGAATAATAGAATTAGATAAATAATCAAACAGATAACCACTGTACCGAATTTACAAATAATAATGAAGGAGTAATAAGATGGCACTAATGAGTCCTGGAGTAGAGATCAAGGAACAAGATAAAACTTTAATCGTACCAAATGTTTCAAGTACCGTAGGTGGTATTGCTGGTCGATTCACAAATGGCCCAATTGGTGTGCCAACTTTAATTTCAACTGAAGCAGATTTGGCTAATACTTTTGGATATCCAAATGATGCCAATTTCCCTGAGTGGTTTGCTGCTGCAGAATTCTTGAAGTATTCCGGTTCTGCATATGTAGTTCGTGCTGTAGCAACCGACGCAAAGACTTCAGTTCAAACAGTACCAGTTGGTGGAGCACCATTATTCAAAACTAGAGAAGATTTTGAAGAACAACTAATGGCAGATGCAACTATTGCTTCTGGAACATATGGAACATGGGCATCAAAGCTACCAGGAGATATTGGTAACACGTTATCAGTTATTGCTGTTGACTCAGGAAACTGGAGCGCATTCGAAACTTATGCAAACCAAAACGTTAATTTATACGGTTTGAATCTTCTTTCACTATTTTCACAACCACCAAAAACATCACCATGGGCGCAAGAAAAAATTGTCAATGGTTCTGGTGCAAAATTCAATGTGACTACTTCCGGTGGTGCAGTTTCTGGTGTATCGATTGTTAGTGGTGGAGAAAACTACCCAACCGGTGGATGCTACATCGAGTTTAATGGTTCAGGAACTGGTGCATCTGCTACTGTAACAATTAAGAATGGTGTTATAACCAAGATCAATATTGATGACGCAGGTTCATACACGGTTGCACCAACAATCACAATCTCAGCACCAACTGGTGCAGGTGGTGTTACCGCTACCGCAACAGTTGCAGTTGATGGTGGAAAAATTGGTTCTGTAACAATCACTAACGGAGGTTCTGGATACGAAAGTATTCCTACAATTTCATCTTCTGGTGGTACTGGTTCTGGACTAGTGTTGTCGGTTCCTGCAATCGGTGGAATTAAGAACGGTATTGTTACTGCAGTTGCAGTTGATAATGGTGGTTCTGGATATGGTACTGCAGGTGTTTGGGCAACATTGTTTAATCCTTCAATCGATGATGAAATGCACGTTTTGGTTATCGATAATGGTGGTCTAATTGGTGGTGTTCCAAATCGCATAGTAGAAAAGTATGAAGGTCTTTCAAAGATCAAAGATGCAAAAAATACATCAAATGCAGACAACTACTACAAAACAACAATAAACAATTCTTCAAACTTAATTTATTGGTTAGCTACTCCTGCAACCGGAACAGCAAACTTTAATATTGCTTCCGATGGTGCTAAGTTAGGATGGGATCAAGATATTAAATCTGTTATCACAACAATTGTTGAGGATGGTAAAGTTTTCAAACAATTGTATAACTTTAGCCCATTTACACCAGTATCGTTGACTGGTGGTGCTAATGGTTCCACTGTAACTGATGGAGAAATTAAAGAAGCATACAATTTACTAGCAAATGTTGATATGTACGATGTTTCTTGCTTCCCAACTGGAGCATTTAGTGTTGATGTTGTTAAGCACGTTGTTGAGAATGTTGCAAGTAAGCGTGGAGATGCAATGGCATTCGTATCACCATATGATTACAAGAATTCCGATCTTGCAAATAACAAATATGTTTTATTCAAGAATGCAAATGACATGATTGCATACAAGCAGAATGAGCTTGCAATTGCTGATCAATATGCTCAATATGCAGTTATGGATTCTGGTTGGAAGTATATTTTCGACAAATACAACAACAAATATCGTTGGGTTCCCTTGAATGGTGATATTGCAGGTATTGTTGCAAGACTAGAAACAACTTCAGAAGCATGGTTTAGCCCAGGTGGTTTTGATCGTGGTGGCGTTAAGAATGTGCTAAAACTTTCTTGGAATCCAACACAAACTGAACGTGATGCAATTTATCCAAAAGGAATTAATCCAGTAGTAGTTCTTCCTTCTGGTGGTGGCACAGTTCTATATGGTGATCGTACCATGACCAATAAGCCAAGTGCATTTGATCGCATTAATGTTCGTCGCTTGTTCAATATTCTTGAGAAGTCAATTGGTCAAATGGCGAAATACAAGTTGTTCGAAATTAATGACAACTTTACTCGTTCTGACTTTAAGACAAAGGTTGATTCTTACTTGAGAGACATTCAAGGCCGTCGTGGTATCACTGAATTCTTGACCGTTTGTGATAGTTCGAACAACACCGGTGATGTTATTGACCGCAACGAGTTTAGAGCAAGTATTTACATCAAGCCAACTCGCAGCATCAACTTTGTGACATTAACATTCGTAGCAACTTCAACTGGTGTAGATTTCTCAACGGTGGTTGGTCGTTAAATGGTTAAGGGGAAGAAATTCCCCTAATCATGATCATAAATAAGAATATATAAACAAGGAGTTAGAACGATATGTCAATATTAGATTTCAAGGCAAATTTTACAGGTGGTGGAGCTAGACCAAACCAATTCCGTGTAGAACTTTCCTTCCCTGCAATCGTAACAGGAACCGGTGATGTTGCTCGTAAAGCACAGTTTTTATGCTTCAGCACCACATTGCCTGGATCGCAACTAGGTATTGCAATGGCAAATTACCGTGGTCGTGAAGTTCCACTAGCAGGTGAAAGAACATTCAATCCATGGAGCATCAACGTGTATAACGATACGGATTTTTCAATTCGTGATGCATTTGAAAATTGGATGGGTAAGATCAATGATGTGAAAGAAAACACTGGTGTTACTAATCCAATGTTATACACATCACAACTTACAGTTAAGCAACTTGATCGTAACAATGCTACCATCAAGACTTATACAATTTATGATGCTTGGCCTACCAATATCGGAGAAATCCAATTAGATTTTGGTGCAAATACACAACTTGAGTCATTCCCAGTACAATTTGTTTACACTCATTGGACTACAGAAACATCATCAAGCTCAGTTGGTGGTTCAGTTGGCATCAATACTCCATTTGGAAGTATTGGCGCAACATTATAATTTTGTATAATTTGAGGATTTATTTGTTATGAGTTTGCAACTATTTGGTCTAGAGATCACCAAGCTTAAAAAGGCTGGTGATCTCTCAGCCGCACTAACTCCACCGATTAATGATGAAGGGGCAATGGATACTGCTCCGTCATTGGGGTCTTTGTATTATGGGGTGTATCTTGATTCTAGTGGTTCAGCATCATCAGAATTTAATGCAATCCAAACATATCGTCAGATTGCACAATATCCAGAAATTGATATATCTATTCAAGATATTGTAAATGAAGCAATTCCACATGAGTCGGAGAATGCAAAATCTCAGGTTGAATTAAAATTTGGTGATGATTCAGAGTGTTCTGATGAACTTAAAGAGGCAGTAACAGACGAGTTTAAGATCGTACTTGATTTACTAAATTTTGGTAATATGTCATCTGATATCTTTCGTCAATGGTATATTGATGGAAGATCGATTTACCAAATCATTGTTGATAAATCAGATTTGTCAAGGGGTATTATTGAATTAAGACCTATTGATGCGTTAAAGATTCGAAAAGTTCGTGAAATTGAAAAGGTTAAAACTCCATCTGGAGTGGATGCAATTGGCAAAATAACCGAATATTATGTTTATAGTGAACAAGGATTTGTTCAAAATAATCAACAACAAAAAATGTCTGGTCAGTTCCCTAATACTGCCGGAGTTAAGATTAGCGATGATGCTATCATATTTGTTCCATCTGGAATTACAGATGTAAATGGATTCACCGTAATAAGCAATCTTCATAAAGCCATTCGTCCGATCAATCAACTAAGGATGATGGAAGATGCTATGGTTGTTACTCGTATTGCAAGAGCACCAGAACGCAGAATATTCTACATCGACGTTGGTGCTTTACCAAAAGCAAAAGCAGAGCAGTATGTAAAAGATATCATGAATCAATATCGTAACAAGATGGTTTACGATAGTTCAACTGGAACAATTCGTGATGACAAAAAATACATGAGTATGTTGGAAGATTTCTGGTTGCCAAGAAGAGATGGTGGCAAAGGTACTGAAATTTCGACATTACCAGGCGCTCAAAATCTGGATCAGATTACAGATACAACATACTTCAAAGAAAAAGTATATCAGGCATTAAACATTCCTGTTTCAAGACTTCAACCGGAAGACGGATTCTCATTAGGTAGATCAACAGAAGTTACTCGTGATGAAGTTAAATTCCAAAAATTCATTCAAAAACAAAGACGTAAGTTTAGTAAGTTGTTTGGTGATGCGTTAAAAACTCAGCTATTGTTGAAGGGTGTTTGTAACGATGTTGAGTGGGAAGAACTTAGACAAGATATTACATTTGAATTTACTACTGATAATGCATTTGCAGAATTAAAGAGTCTTGAGCTTTTGCAAAATAGATTAATGAGTTTGCAACAGGCAGATCAATATTTGGGTAAATATTTCAGTAAAGAGTGGGTACAAAAGAATATTTTATTCATGAGTGACGATCAGATAGAACAAATGCAAAAAGAAATCGATGCAGAAAAGGATGATCCATCAGCACAGCCAACTATTCCTGGAATGCCACCTGGAATGGACCCAAATATGATGGGAGGAATGGGTGGTGATCCAAATGCAATGGGACAACAAGATCAGGGTTTTGGTGCTCAACAGCAACAAGCAGCACAACAAGATCCATATGGTATGTAATTAAAGGAGAAAGTAATGTCAGATATTGAAAATATGGTAAGTGCATTGGTTAGTGGGGATCGTGAATCCGCTGTTGAGTCATTCAATAAAATGTTTGCTCAAAGAGCTTCCGATGCACTAGATGCATACAAGCAGGATGTTGGTTCTTCATTGATGAATGGTGGAGTTGTAGAAAGTTCAATAAATTCCAACAAAAAATAATAGGAAAAAGTTAAAATGAAATTAACTCAACTTAAAAGACAGGTTCAAGTTACTGTCTCATCTTGGGCAACAAATGAATGGACTTTGACAACCGGTGCTGCTCATTATTTGACAACCGGTGATACATTCTCATTCATGGACCCAACAAATGCAGCACAATATACTGTAACTTGTATTGCAGGTACAACTGCATCGACAATTAAATTTACGTCAGATGACCTTTCAATGAAGTTTCCAAAATATATTTTCTTGGAGAATTATGGAACTGGGTTTGCTAATGCAACTGATACATTTACATTCAATATGGATAGACAAGATGGTTTGATTCATATCGTATCTAATGGCACTGCAACTGCAACCGTTCGTGTAGATGGTTCATTAGATGGTATTCACTGGGTACAAGTTACTGCGGCAACAGCAATTACAGCAGGAAGTCAGTTAGAGTCCTTAGTGAATAAACCTTACGTTTATGGAAGACTTTTCTTCACCGTTGCATCTGCTTCGGCAGGTGGTGGTTCGAATACAATTAAAGCATATAAATCGGGGTGCTAATATGAAACTACTAGTCGAAATGGCAGGAGAACAAGACGTAGAAATGCTTGTTGAGAATGATCAAAAGGGAAAGAAATACTACATCGAAGGTAAGTTTGCTTCGGTCGATGAAGAAGTAAAAAACGGGAGAATTTATGAATCTAAGGTTTGGTTGCCTGCTCTTCAAAAGTATCATGAAGAATTCATTTCTCAAAAAAGAGCATTAGGTGAATTAAATCATCCCCCACATGCGACCTTGGACTTGAGTAGAGCGTCACACATAATCGAAAATTTAAAGCATGATGCATCGTGCAATGGTATTGTTGGAAGAGCTAGAATTCTTGAATCAACTCCTATGGGCGCTATTGCAAAGGCTCTATTGGAAGAGGGTGTAAGACTTGGCGTATCGACAAGAGGTTTAGGTTCTTTGATTGAAAGAGAAGGAAAGAGGTTTGTTGGATCGGATTTCATGTTAAATGCAATTGACATTGTGGCAGACCCAAGTGGTAGAAATTGTATAGTAAATCATGTGATGGAAAATGTTGATTATGAGATGTTAGCCGATGGATCAATCATTCAAGTTGTTGTTGATGTTGCTAAGAATAAAATAAACGAACAAAAGGCATTAAAAGAATTTACTAGACTGATGGAAATATTTTCAAAATGAACGACGAAAATTCAGATATCACTTTTCATTTTGTATATAGAACCTTCCATTTACACTCGAACAAGTTCTATATCGGAAGACATTCAACAAAGAATGTTTTTGATGGTTATAGAGGAAGTGGTAAGTGGATTAGGTCATTGAAAGATAAGTCAGTAAATAATTTGAATACTGAGGTTTTATGTTGGGCAGATACTCCAGAAGAGTTACTATTAAAAGAAGCATTCTACTTGAATTATTATATAAATTGGGATGGTTGTATGAACTTTAACACATCTCCTTGTGGATTCTCATCTGGAGAACTAAATCCTTCTAAATCTCTAGAAAGAAGAAAGCAGATGTCTGAAAATCATTGGTCTAAAACTGATGCAGGAAGACAATACATGTAAGAAAACAAT
>SXGT01514593.1_pt1 | contig 12422 bp, 17 predicted proteins | sample 3176221 | NCBI WGS metagenome assembly SXGT01 (sample SAMN11356862, study PRJNA531348) | freshwater metagenome | isolation source: freshwater sample F1-120 | place: China: Fuxian Lake, Yuxi | collected 2017-12-25
CCTTGGCTTCCCTCGGAGATCTCGTCCGACTGGACCGGCCCATTGTGGTTGGACCGTCACGGAAGTCTTTCCTGGCGGATGACGAGAGAGGGCCGTCGGATCGCGAGTGGGAGACGGCCGCCGCGGTGACGGCGGCGGTTCTCGATGGCGCGCATGTCGTGCGTGTGCACAACGTGGCCGAGGCGGCTCGCGTCGTGCGCGTGGCAGACCGGATTCAGGCACATCGTGCCGGCACCAATGCCGTGGGGGCGGAGGCCGTTCTATGAACGAGGCGGTGACGGACCTGCTGGCGCTGGATCGCGTCGGTCTCTGGGGACTGCTTGACATCGCCATCGTCTCCGTCCTGATTCATGAGCTGTTGAAGGTCGTCCGGCGGACGCACGCCGTGCAGATTCTCATCGGCGGGGGTCTTGTCGTTGGCCTCTACTACGCCTCGCGATTCACGCCGCTACAAACGCTCAACTGGTTGATTCGGGATCTGTTCGGGTACATCGTCTTCGCCGGGATCGTCATCTTTCAGGGCGATATCCGGCGCGCCCTGGTGCACTTCGGACGGGCTCCCTTCTTCAGGTATCTGAGCCGACCGGAGACGACGGACGAGACCATCGAAGAGGTCGTCGTCGCGCTGGGGATGCTGGCGGACCAACGAATCGGAGCGATTGTCGCGATCGAGCGTGACATCGGTTTGCGCAACTACGTGGAAAGCGGGATCCCGCTCGATGCCACCGTCAGCTACGACCTGCTGGTGACCATCTTCAGACCCAGCTCGCCGATGCACGACGGCGCCGTGGTGATTCAACAGGACCGCATAGCAGCGGCCGCCTGCTTTCTCCCGCTGACCCTGAACCCGCGTGTGAGCAAGGACCTGGGCACGCGACACCGCGCGGCCATTGGTCTGAGTGAAGAGACCGACGCCGTTGCGCTGGTCGTGTCGGAGGAAACAGGTCGACTGTCCTTGGTGCTGAACGGCCAGATAGAACACGACCTGGATATCGACCAGCTTCGGTATCGGCTCGAGGCGTTGATGTTGCATCGCAAGCCCATCGACGCCAGCCGCGACCCGAAGGGACGTGATTCCTGATGGCGCTTCCGTTCGCGCGTGGTCTGTGGCTCAAAGCGCTTGCCGTCGCTCTGGCGGTGCTGCTGCGTTTGGTCGTCGCAGGCGATCCGATTGTGGAGCGGGGGCTGCGCGTGCCGCTGGAGTTCGAGAATCTGCCCGCTTCGGTGGACATCTTGGGTGAACCACCACAAACGGTGCAGGTCCGCGTGCGGGGGGCGTCCGGGGTGCTACGGCGGCTTGAGGCGGGTGACGTCGCCGCCATCATCGATCTGGGATCCGGGAGGCCGGGTGCGCGGCTCTTCGACATGACGGACGGTCAGGTCCAGGTCCCGCTGGGGGTGGAGGTGACCCAGGTCATTCCATCGACTGTGTCATTGCGTTTGGAGTTCCAGGGCCTGCCGAAGTTGGTTCCGGTGATCCCCGTGGTCGAAGGCCAGCCGGCGGACGGGTTTATCATCGGCGACGTGACGGCCGCGCCGGCGATGGTCGAGGTGGTAGGCCCGCTGAGCCGCCTCGAAGAATTAACGCATGCGATCACGGAGTCGCTCGATGTGACCGGTGCCGCGGTGCCGGTAGCGGTCACCGTAACGGTTGGGGTGGACGATCCGAGGCTGCGCCTCGCCATGCCGCAGGTCACACAGGTCACCGTGGACATCATTCGAGAACCGGTCCGACGGACCTTGGAGGACGTAGCTGTGCGCACGCGCAACGTCTCCGGCAATCTCAAGGCGGCCGTCAGCCCGGTCTCGGTCACCGTGACGGTGGTCGGACCACCGGAGCTGATGCGCGACCTCGGCGGGGAGGACGTGACGGCATTCGTCGACCTTGCCGGCCACGGGGCTGGCAGCTACACGATGGAGGTCACAATGGACCCGCACCGCGCATTCGATAGCCTCACGGTCGAGCCCACGGTGGTGGAGGTGACGGTCCAGTGACGGTGACGTCTTCAACGCTGTTTGGCACCGACGGGGTTCGCGGTATTCCGGGGACCGCACCACTCGACGAACGGACCCTTGTCGGCCTCGGCGTCGCGGTGGTTCGCACGCTGGGCAGCGACGATGCTCCCGTGCGGGTCTGCCTCGGGCGAGACACGCGCGAGTCGGGCCCGTGGGTCGCCCAGCAGTTGGTTCGGGGGCTGGTCTGGGCCGGCGCTCAGGTGACCGATGGCGGGGTGCTGTCGACCCCGGCCCTGGCGTGTGCCACCCGTGACGGTGGATTCGACGCGGGTCTCGTTGTTTCGGCCTCGCACAATCCGTTTCAGGACAACGGCGTCAAGGTGTTCACGCGCACCGGCGAGAAGGCGGACGATGACCTCGAGTCCCGTCTCGCGGCGACCGCGCTGAGCGATCGCTGGTCGGTCCCGCCGGCAGCAGACATGGACGCAGTGTCAGAGAGCGTGGCGGCTGACTATGTGACCCGGGTCACCGGGCTCTTTGACGGCGTGCCCATACCAGCCGGCTTTCGGCTGGTGCTCGATTGCGCCAACGGGGCGACGAGTGCGCTCGCGCCGCAGGTGTTCCGTGCGGTGGGATTTGGTCCGACCGTTCTCCACGATCGGCCCGACGGGCGCAACATCAACCTCGCATGCGGGTCCACCCACCCAGAGAGCTTGGCACACGCGGTCGTCGACCAGCAGGCCCGCCTGGGGGCTGCATTTGACGGAGACGGCGACCGGGTCGTGTTCGTCGATCACCGCGGCGCCGTGGTCGATGGAGACGCCGTGCTGCTGATCGCGGCGCGCCGGTTGCTCGCCGCCGGTCGGTTGCCACATCGCGGAGTGGTGGCCACCGTCATGAGCAATATTGGTCTCGACCGGGCCCTGCGGGCCGACGGCATGGCCTTGCATCGCTGCGCCGTGGGAGACCGGGCGGTCTGGAGCGAGATGACGCGTCGGGGCCTCGGTCTCGGTGGAGAGCAGTCGGGCCATATCATCGTCGCCGATCACTTGCCGACCGGGGACGGGCTGGCGACGGCGCTGCTCATCATACGTGCGGTCATCGAGACGGGGCGCGAGCTGTCTGAGCTGGCGGCTGATCTGGTGGCGTCTCCCCAGGTGCTGGTGAACGTGCGGGTCCGAGAACGGGTGCCTCTGGACGGGCTGCCGGCGGTGTCACGGCTGGTTCGCGCGGCTGAACGACAGTTGGCGGACGCCGGGCGTGTGCTGGTCCGCTACTCCGGGACCGAGCCGTTGTTGCGGGTGATGATCGAAGGGCCCGACCAGACGACCATTCAAGGCTTGGCCGACGAGATTGCGGGGCAGGTGGAGGCGGACGTCGGCCTTCCGGATCCACAAGAGGAACCATGCGTCTAGCTGTCAACATCGACCATGTCGCGACCGTTCGCCAGGCGCGACTGGCGCGCGAGCCGGAACCGGTCACGGCGGCGGTCCTCGCTGAGCTGGCTGGTGCGGATGGTATTACCGTGCATCTCCGTGGCGACCGCCGTCACATGCAGGATCGAGACCTCCGGCTGCTGCGGGACGTGGTCTCCACCCGGCTCAACGTGGAGATGGCGGCCACAGACGAAATGATGGCTATTGCGCGAGCACTCAAGCCTGATCAGGTGACCCTGGTGCCCGAGGAACCAGGAGAGGTCACCACAACCGGTGGGCTCGATGTCGCGGCGAACGCGACCGCAGTCAAGAGAGCGGTGCTGCAGCTGCATGACGCCGGCATCGCCGCCAGTCTGTTTGTGGACGCCGACGCCGACCAGGTTGAGCTGGCGGCGGCAACCGGTGCCACGGCAATCGAGATCAACACGGGGCCGTATGCCGGTGCGCCAACGACGCGTCGGGGCGAGGAACTCGCCAAGGTGCAGCAGGCCGCACGACAGGCGGGTGCCGCCGGGCTCGAGGTGCTCGGTGGGCATGGCCTGACGTATGTCAATGTGAGGCCCATTGCTGCGCTCTCCGAGATCGCCGAACTCAACATCGGACATAGCATCATCTCGCGCGCCGTCCTCGTCGGCCTGGAGCGAGCGGTGCGAGAGATGGTCGCGCTCGTTGGCTGAGTGTGCCGGTGTCGCTCACCTCGCGTATCGACCCAGCGGGGGCCGGCGGTCCCATGGGGCGCGTCCAGTCTGCGTAGCCGGTGCCATTCCAGCGTCCCGAAACTGGCCCGACGGGCTGCTATGCTGGCCCGACGGGCTTATGATCGATGAGACGGTCGAATAGTCTTCCGACAGCACCATGACCCGCATCGAACCGCTGCCGCTGGTCGTGTCGCTCCTCTTCGCGTGCGGGCTGATGGGCTGGGTGGTCTGGTCGCAACGCCCGGTTGAGCCGGCCCCGGTGATCGAGCCGGCGTCGCCCGTCGCCGAAGCGGCCCCTCCGCCAGCGGTGCCTCCGGTAGACGAAATCCGGGCCGCGAGCCTGCGGGACGCCGCGGAAGAGGCACCGGAGGATGTGCAACCCCGGGTGGACCTTGGGAACCTCTACTTCTACGCGCAACGTTTCGAGGAGGCGGTGCCTTGGTACGAGGCGGTATTGGCGCTCGACCCCGAGCACGTGGACGTGAGTACGGATCTGGCTCTTGCGTACTACTACCTCGAGGATACCGACCGCGCGCTCGCGCAGTTCGATCGGTCCCTGGAGATAGATCCGGAGCACCCGAAGACGTTCCTGAGTCTGGGGATGGTGCGCGCATTTGGTAACCGTGACCTCGACGGGGCCATGGCTGCGTGGGAAGAAGTGGTGCGAGTGGCCCCGGGCAGTGCCGAGGCGCTCGCGGCGACCGAAGCGCTCGAGAGCCTCCGCGCCGTACACTAGACAGCAGGTCCACCCATGGCGCTCGGATGGTTTATCCGATTTCTCGTCGTGTTGGTCCTGGTGCGGTTTGTCTGGAAGTTTCTGACGGGGCTCGCCCAGGGCGCTACCGCTCGCCCGCGCGGGGCACCGGAAAAAGCGGTCTCGCTGGTGCGCGATCCCGCGTGCGGGACATACATCGACCGGAAGCGCGCGGTGACGCTTGGGCACGGCGGTGAGACCCACTACTTCTGCTCCGAAGACTGTCGTGCAGATTTCAAACAGGGGCATCGTGCCGCGTCCAAGGGTGTCTGATGCGGGTTGAAGAACGGCTTCGCGCCGACATCGTCGAAATAGGTCGGCGTGTCTACGATCGCGGATTCGTGGCGTCGAACGACGGCAACATCAGCGTCCGGCTGGACGACGACCGACTGCTCATGACGCCGACGGGCGTGTCGAAGGGGTTCATGACTCCCGACATGCTGGTGACGACCGACCTGGCCGGACGGAAGCTGACCGGAGACCGTGACGCGTCGTCCGAGATACTCATGCATCTCGCGGTGTACGAGCTGCGACCAGACGTCAAGGCCGTGGTGCATGCCCATCCGCCCACTGCCACGGGGTTCGCCGTCGCGGGGATTCCTTTGGACCGAGCGGTCCTGGCGGAGGTGGTCACCACGCTGGGGAGTATTCCGATCGCGGACTACGGGACCCCCTCGACGACGGAGCTGGCCGACGCGGTTCGGCGATATATCCGTGCCCACGACGGATTGCTGCTCGCCAATCATGGGGCGTTGACAGTGGCGCATGAGCTCTACGCCGCCTACTACAAGATGGAGACGGTGGAGCACTTTGCCCGCATCAGCCTGGTGGCCAGGCAGCTTGGTGGCGAGCGCGTCTTGTCGCGGGAGGAGGTCGATCGGCTCCAGAATCTACGCGAGCGCTACGGAATCTCGGCGCCAGCACCGCTCTGTCCACCAGATCAGGACGCCGGCGATGGCGTCAGTTGCCAAGTGGTGGACGCCCCTTCGAGCCCGGACGCCAGGTTGGTCTCGGTCTCCGAGAAGCCGCGGGACGCCGTGCTAGGACTGGACGACGAAGTTCGACTAACATACCGCGAACTGACGGCACTGATTGCGGATGCTGTCAAACACTTGCAGTAGCACAGGACGCACGGATGCGATGCAGGCGTGTGGGGCACCACAGGAGCTAGGTCATGGGCGAGGCGCTCGGGATGGTGGAAACGAAGGGGCTCGTCCCGATGATCGAAGCGTCGGACGCCATGGTGAAGGCCGCCAACGTCACGCTGGTCGGCTGGGAGAAGATCGGCAACGGGTTTGTCACGACCATCGTGCGAGGCGAGGTCGCCGCGGTGAAGGCGGCGACGGATGCCGGGGCAGCCGCGGCGCGTCGAGTGGGCGAGCTGGTGTCCGTGCACGTCATCCCGAGGCCCCACGGCAATCTCGAGGACGTCCTGCCAATCGGCAAGACCGGCAAGTGACACCCGCGTCCTTGAGGGCGCTGCGGCGCCACGCGGTGGGATCCAATAATGATTCTGGGCAAAGTGGTGGGCACGGTCGTGGCCACCCGGAAAGATGAGCGGCTCATCGGGAGCAAGCTTCTGATCGTCCAGCCCGTCTTGCCAAACGGCGAGCCACGCGGTGGGACCATCGTCGCCGTGGATACCGTGGACGCCGGTGTCTCGGAGATGGTGCTCGTCGTCAGTGGAAGCTCTGCGAGAATGGCCGCCGGTCAAGCCGATCGGCCGGTGGATGCCGCCATCATCGGTATCGTCGACGACCTTTCCGTCGACGCCTCGGCCTGAGTCGACGCCATGCAACTGGCTAGAGTCATTGGCACCGTCGTTGCCACCACGAAGGATGCGGGTCTCGCGGGGCGCACCCTCTTGGTGCTGCAGCCGTTGTCGCCCCGACATGAATCTGTCGGGCTCCCCCTGGTGGCAGTCGACTCCGTCGGGGCCGGTCGTGGCGAAGACGTCTTCTTCGTGCGCGGGAGAGAAGCGGCGTACCCGTTTCACCCGGCGGTCGTGCCCACCGACGCGAGCGTCGTCGGAATATGCGATACGTGGACCTGCGATGCGTGGGACATTGACGCGCGTCCCGTCGAGCCGCCCCAGGGTCGACAACCGCGTGCTCGCCGCCGCGCCAAAAAATCAACGGTAGAGAGCGGGACCTGATGCGTGTGGCCCGCGTGATCGGTACGGTGGTCGCGACCCGCAAGAACCGGACGCTCGAGGGGGCCAAGCTGTTGCTGGCACAGCCAGTGGATCCGGACGGTACGCCTGTCGGGCCCACACAGCTGGTCATCGACAGTGTGGGCGCCGGGATGGGGGAATTGGTGTTGATTGTGCTGGAGGGCCGCGCGGCTGGGACCGCCCTCGGTCGCCGCGACGCCCCTGTCGACGCCGCAATCGTGGGAATCGTCGATCCCTGAGGCGTGGCCGCGCGCCGCGCCGCCCATCGGTTTCGCTGTCCATGACCAAGACCACGCCGACCGTTCTGGTGACGCGCCGCCTGCCGTCCGCGGTCCTCGATCAGCTCGCGCAATCGTGCGCGGTTGACTTGCACGCGGGGACCGATGATCTTCCACACGACGCGCTGTGTGCCCGAGTCCACGGCAAAGACGGGCTGATCTGCATGTTCAACGACCGCATCGATGCGTCGGTCATGGACGCCGGAGACTCCTTGCGGGTGATCGCGACCGTCGCCGTCGGTTTTGACAACATCGATGTTGAGGCGGCAACGGCTCGCGGGATTGTGGTCACGAACACCCCGGACATTCTTACCGGTGCGACCGCTGAGCTGACCTGGGCCTTGATCCTGTCCGTCACCCGCCGAGTCGGCGAGGCGGATCGGGCGGTGCGAAGCGGTGCCTGGGCCGGCTGGACGTTCGATTTCATGTTGGGGAGCGAGCTTCGCGGTAAGCAACTCGGGATCGTTGGCGCAGGTCGCATCGGGCGTGCGGTGGGAGCGGTCGCGTCCGCGTTCGGTATGCGGACGGTGTTTGCAGCCAAACCGGGCGTCACGGGCAACGCGCCATCCGACGAGGAGGTGGTGTCGCTCGACGAACTGCTGCTGACGTCGGACGTGGTCTCACTGCATCTCCCGCTCAACCCGAGCACGAGGCATCTGATCAACCGACGGACGCTGGCTCGGATGAAACGCTCCGCCTGCCTGATCAACACGTCGCGCGGGCCAGTCGTCGACGAAGAGGCCTTGGCGTGGGCGCTCGATGAACGCCTGATCGCTGGGGCCGGGCTCGATGTGTTCGAGGACGAGCCCCATGTGCATCCCAGTCTGCTCACCCGCGAGAACGTCTGCCTGACCCCCCACATTGGCAGCGCGACTCGTGAGACACGCGGCGCCATGGCGGGGCTCGCGGTGCGGAACGTCGTGGACGTGCTCGGCGGGCGAGGCGCCCTCACCCCGGTCAACGGCTGAGGGCGCGCGGTTCAGCACTGACGCGCGATGCTATCCGATACCGCCGGGACCGATCTGACAGCCATGGCCGGGCGACGTCCCCGGCGCGTGGCAGCCGTGATGAAGGCCATCAAAGCCGCGCTCGGGCCGATGGACGAGCCGGTTGTCTCGAAGATGGCGGAAGAGGAGCAAACGGATCCATTCAAGGTCCTGATTGCTACCTTGCTGTCGGCCCAGACGCGAGACCCCGTGACCCTGGACGCGTCGAACCGCCTGTTCGCCCGCGCCGACACGCCGAGTGCGATGGGTCGGCTGCGGGTGTCCACGATCGAACGGTTGATTTACCCGGTGAGCTTCTACCGGAACAAGGCGCGTCATCTCAAGGCGACCTGCCGGTTGTTGCTGGAGCGGCACGCGGGACACGTGCCGACCAGCATGGCCGAGTTGGTGGGCTTGCCGGGTGTCGGCCGGAAGACCGCGAACTTGACGCTGATCGTGGCCCTTGGCAGCCAGGACAATATCTGCGTCGACACCCACGTGCACCGGATTGCCAACCGCTTGGGGTGGGTGACTACCCGGACGCCGGATGAGACCGAGCAGGCGCTCTACCGGGCCATCGCGCGTCGCTGGTGGCCTCTGATCAATCTCTATCTGGTGACCTGGGGCCAGAACGTGTGCAAGCCGCTCTACCCGACCTGTGGTCGGTGCACGGTAGCTTCGTTGTGCCCGCGCATCGGCGTGGGCAAGGTGGGCAAGTAGGTAAAATGGGGACTGGTTCACCCCATGCTGACCGTCAACGAGATTTTTCACTCCATCCAAGGCGAATCCGACCAGGCTGGCCGACCTTGCGTGTTCGTGCGGCTGACCGGATGTGATCTGCGCTGTGTCTGGTGCGACACGCCGTACGCGTTTCATGAGGGCCGCAAGCTCGGGGTCGATCAGATCATGGATGCGGTCTCCGCCTACGGCTGCGACTTGGTAGAAGTCACCGGCGGCGAACCTCTGTTGCAGGAGGGGGTCTACGAGTTGATGGACCGGCTGTTGGCGGCCGGAGCAACCGTCATGTTGGAAACGGGCGGTCAGGTGAGCGTGGCTCGCGTGCCAGCGGCGGTGGTCAAGATCATGGACATCAAGTGTCCTGGTAGTGGAGAGTCCGACAAGATTCTCTGGGACAATCTGCCGCTGCTGACCGCTCGTGACCAGGTCAAGTTCGTCATCGCCGACCGGGCCGACTACGAGTTCGCGCGAGAGGTCCTGTGTCAGCACGACCTCGACACGCAGTGCGGGGCGGTCCTCTTGTCACCGGTGCACGATGTGCTCCAGCCGGTGACCCTCGCCCAGTGGGTGCTCGCCGATCGACTGCCGGTGCGGGTGCAATTGCAATTGCACAAGTACCTCTGGGCCCCCGATACCAGGGGCGTGTGAGGAGAGGACACCCCCGATGACCGCGTCTGCATCGACACCGGCCGTTGTGCTGCTCAGTGGCGGGCTCGATTCCTACACCGCGGCGGCCATGGTGCAGTCCGAAGGGGCCAGTCTGTTCGCGTTGACGGTGCGTTACGGGCAAGTCCATGCTTGCGAGCTGGTCGCGGCGCGCCGGGTCGCCGCGTCGCTGGGGGTGGAGCGGCACATTGAGCTGACGGTCGACTTGAGCCAGTTCGGTGGTTCAGCCCTGACTGGCGATGGCGACGTGGAGCTTGATCAACCGCCGGACCGGGCTGGAATTCCCTCGACCTATGTACCGGCGCGCAACACCGTCCTGCTGTCCCTGGCCCTGGGGTGGGCAGAGGTCCTCGGGGCCCGCCAACTCGTGATCGGCGTCAACGCTCTGGACTACTCCGGGTATCCTGACTGCCGCCCTGCCTACATCGAGGCGTTCGAGCACCTGGCCACGATTGCGACCAGGGCCGGGGTCGAGGGTGAGCGGTTGCACGTCCGGGCCCCGCTCCTCCATCTGTCGAAAGCGGCGATCATTCGCCACGGTCACGCGCTGGGGCTCGACTACGGGCTGACCCATAGCTGCTATCAGCCGTCGCCGGACGGACGGGCCTGTGGCCGATGCGATAGTTGCCAGTTGCGCGCTCGGGGCTTCGCCGAGGCGGGCCTGGACGACCCCGCGATCACCTCGTCGACGCTCCGCTAGGCGCGAAATCGTAATTGTCAGATGCAGATGTGAAATGATGGACGAACTGCTACGTCTGCTAAACCACTGTAAATAATTGTATCTAGATATGTTATACGTGTAGAACGGGATTGGCACCGTCATTGCGCACGGTAGGAGAGTCATCGGGAAGGGCACACGCGGGAAGGGCACAGGAATGAAGAGACATGGACTCGCGGCGTTCACCATCGGCCTCGCCGCCGGCGTCGGTCTCGGAGTGGGTACGGTTGTCGCCTCGGGGCGTCAGCAAGCCGCCCAGCAAACGCCGGCCCAGCGGGCGTGGGCCCTCGCCGCCAATTGGAATATCACCAGTGACGACTCGCAGGCACGTACCCTGGGCTCTCTGGTCGTCGGGTTCGTCTGGACTGACCAGGACAGGCCAGTGCCCTACCCGCGCCTGGTAATTCGAGACCTCAGCGACGGCATGATCGTCGGCACCACGATCGGCGATGAGTTTGGCGAGTTTCAGTTTGAGGGACTCGGCGCCGGCACCTATGTCATCGAATTGCTGAACAGTGGCGTACCGCCCGGCACCTTCGCTTTTTCGCCATCGACAGGCGGCTTCAGGAGACTCGACGCCGATCCCCGGGAACGGGCGACCACCGTTGGGAGGACTGGCAGACCGCTCGAGTCCGACCACGTGCTAGCGGTCAGTCAGCCCTTGACAGTGCTGGCCGGAGACACGGTTGGCACGTTCCTGCGTGTGACCGGTTCTCTCGCCCCGGATCTGGAGTTTGGAGCAGGGTCACCGATCTTCGAGTCAGCCAGTGATGCTCACGTGGGCGGCACTGGTGGCACCAATCCGGTCAGCAGCGAGCGCTAATCCGCCACGGTAGAGATACGCCGACCTTCACGCCTGCGATCGCACTCCCACGGCTGGACATACCCGGCCAGCGTGCGGACATTGGCCATCGAGCCCGTCTTTGCGCGCACGTTTCCCTCCGCCGCGGTCCCGACCATTCTGCTGGCCAACGTTCCGCTGACTCCCGCCACGGGCAGCGTCTCCAGAAACGCGACGGCGTGTCGCGGCTGTTCGTGCATACGGTGGAGCACCTCGACCAATGCATGCGCCGTCACGAGATTATGGCGCGACAGGCCTGACCCATCGGCGACGACAGCCTCCGAGGCGTCGATACCCCACGCGGCGAGCAGGTCGCGCACCGCGGCGCGACCCGAGTCGGCCGTACGTGGTCGTCGATTCTGGTCGAGTGTGTTGAGCAGCGTCTCCGCGTACAGATTGTGACTGGCCTGCATGAGGGTTGTCGCCAGAGAGGACAACGGTGGCGACTCGTGCCTGGCCAGGACGCGTGGCGACCCCTCGGTGAGGCGCGCCGCGACATCGTCGAGATCAACGGCGTCTCCCGTTACCTCGATGCCCCTCTGTTCAAACGCCTGCTTCACGCTGCGGACAAAGAGGGCTCACGAGGGGGTCGTACCTGGCGCGTCTGACAACGTCTCCAGGGCCTCTATCGCGTCGTTCCAGGCCTCGGTATTCAGGCGGGCGGCGCCCGGTTCGTCGCCACTCACGGCGAACACGTTGGTGTTAGTGCCGTCACCGTCCGGGTGGCCGACGATGACCCGTTCTTCAGTGATGTTGTCCTCCCGGTCGGTAAACGAGACCCGAATGCGCGCGACCGGCGCGTCGAGGCCGGTGTTGTCGCGCGAGTCAACGAACTCGTCCGCGCGCAGATTCGACAACTTGGCCAGCAGGTCCTCCATGGGGGCTTCGTCAACGGCCGTCGCGTCAGGCGAAAGCTGACGCCAGGTGGAAGTCCCGTCCGCTGCTTCGGTCTTTTCGAAGGACCACTGGTGGCCGTCACGTTCGACTCCCAACGACACCGCGTTGAACGGTCTGAATCCGAACAGATCCCTGCGCCGGTAGGCGACGGCGTCCCGCGTGAGATCGGCGACGAGCGTCTCGTCAATGGTGAAGACCAGGTCGCGGGCACCGTCGCGCGCGTAGATACGACCTGGGCCAGCCTGGCTGCCGACGGACAACGTCGCCGTGGAGCCGGTCAG
>SXGT01674689.1_pt1 | contig 12422 bp, 7 predicted proteins | sample 3176221 | NCBI WGS metagenome assembly SXGT01 (sample SAMN11356862, study PRJNA531348) | freshwater metagenome | isolation source: freshwater sample F1-120 | place: China: Fuxian Lake, Yuxi | collected 2017-12-25
CGCGCCTACCTGGAGCCGGCCCTGAAGCGACCCAACCTCCAGGTGCTCACGGGCGCTTCCGCCCAGCGCGTGCTGTTCGAAGGGCGCCGGGCGGTGGGCGTTCGGGTGCTGCAAGGCGGACGCACGCTGGACGTGCGCGCCCGGGCGGAAGTGATCCTGTGCGCAGGGGCCTTCCAGACGCCGCAGCTGCTGATGGTGTCGGGGGTGGGCCACCCGGCCGAACTGATACCCCAGGGGCTGGCAGTGCACCACCCGCTGCGCGGCGTGGGCCGCAACCTGCACGACCACATCGACTTCGTGTTCGGCTGGCGCATGCGCGGCACCGATCTGCTGGGGCTGTCGCTGCCCGGCTGCTGGCGGCTGCTGAAGGAAGTGCAGCGCTGGCGCCACCAGCGCCGGGGCCAGCTGGCCACCAACTTCGCCGAAATGGGCGGCTTTTTCCGCAAGAGCCCTCGTTCGCAGGCCCCGGAGTTCCAGATCATGGTGGTCACCGCGCTGCTGGATGACCACGCACGTCGGCCGCACTGGGGCCACGGCCTGTCGTGCCACCTGGTGCTGTTGCGCCCCCGCAGCCGCGGCACGGTGTCGCTGGACGGGCCGACGATGCAGACGCCGCCGCGCATCGATCCTCGGTTCTTCGCCGATCCGCGCGACCTCGACGACATGGTGTCCGGCTTCAAGCGCGCACGGCATCTGATGACGCAGCCCGCGCTGGCGCGCCACACCGTGAAGGATCTGTTCACCGCCGGCGTGCACAGCGATGACGACATACGTGATGTGCTGCGCCGCCGCAGCGACACCGTGTACCACCCCGTGGGCACCTGCCGCATGGGCCCACGCCACGACGACGAGGCGGTGGTCGACCCCGAACTCCGCGTGCGGGGCCTGCAGGGCCTGCGCGTGGTCGACGCGTCGGTGATGCCGGCCATTCCCGGCGGCAACACCAACGCGCCCACCGTGATGGTGGCCGAGAAGGCTGCCGACCTGATCCGCGGCCGGTCTGCCCGACGCCCGCTGCTCGCCCCAGACACCGTCGATCTCAGCGCTTAGCGACGCTCGCGCCGACCACCCGGAAATCTCAAGACCCGCACTCCACCAACCCGGCGCTGAACACGCCATCCACCTGTACCGAAAGACCGAGATGAACACCCGAATCCAACGGCCGCGCACCGCCCTGACCCTGGCGCCCCTGCTCATCAGCCTGCTGGCGATGAGCGCCACCGCCGTCCATGGGGCCGACAGCGACCCCCCGCCGGCACGGGCCACGGCCGCAGCGGCCGACCGTCTGGCCGCTGCGCGCGCCCTCATCGCCGAGAACAGGTGGTCCGCCGCGATCGCAGAACTCAAGCGCGTGGGCGACAGCGGCAGCGCCGACTGGAACAACCTCATGGGCTACAGCCACCGCAAGGCCCGGCAGCCTGACCACGCCGCCGCCGAGCGCTATTACAACGAGGCCCTGCGCATCGACCCCCGGCACCGCGGCGCCCTGGAGTACTCCGGCGAGCTGTACCTGGCGCTGGGCGACGTGGCCCGGGCCGAAGCCAGGCTGGCCGCGCTGAGCCAGGCCTGCGCCGTGCCTGGTGCCGAGCAGGCCACGCTGCTGCGGGCCATTGCCGACTTCAAGGCCGCGGGCAAGCGCGGCAACGCCCAGCCCTGAACCCGCCTGCCCCCAGCTGACCGGAGCTTCACCATGCCCTTCCACCTCCCGCGCCGCCGCACGGCGCCGCGCCCCATGATGGCCCTGCTGGCTGCAGCCACCCTCACGGCCGCCTGCAGCGGCAGCGGCTACGACAACCCGCCGCCGCCCGAGCCCACCGTCACCGCCCGCGGCCCGCAGTCCTCCGGCCCGGTGCAGGTCAGCCCCGACGACCGCACGGTGTGGGTCGCCAACCCCGAGACCGGCACCGTTGCGGTGCTGGAGGTGGCGGGGGACACCCATCGCCGGCTGGCCAGCATCGCCGTCGGCGCGGAGCCGCGCAACCTGGCGCTGTCGCCCGACGGCCGCCGCGCCGTGGTGGCCAACGCCGGCGCGGGCACGCTGTCGGTCGTCGACACCAGCAGCTACCAGGTGCTGCGCACCGTGGCTGTGGGCACGGAGCCCTACGGCGTGGCCTACACACCCAACGGCCGCTTCATCTACGTGGCCAACGCGCGCAGCCACACCGTGACCGTGCTCGACGCCCAGAGCTACGCCACCGTGAAGACGCTGGACGACGTGGGCGCCGAGCCGCGCGGCCTCGCCATCACCAACGATGGCGACGCCGACGATGCCGACGAGAAGGTCTACATCACGCAGTTCCTGGGCGTGGACCGCCCCGGCGTGCTGATCGGATCGGACGACTACAAGGAAGGCCGCGTGGCGGTGATCGCCACCGCCAACCATGCGCTGCTGAAGCAGGCCGTACTGCCGCCCATGGCCGACACGGGCTTCAAGAGCGACGGCTCGCTGCTCAAGCGCATCGCCGCCACCGAGAAAGTGACCACCGCCGCCTTCCCCAACATGCTGCAGGCCGTGGCCATCAAGGGCGGCCGCGCCTACCTGCCCAACACCTGCGCCAGCCCCGATGCGCCGGTGCGCTTCAACGTCAACATGCAGGCCTGCCTCACGGTGCTGGACACCACCACCGACGCCGAAGGCCAGGCCGGCGGCAAGCCGCAGTCCATCAACCTGAACAGTGGCGTGCAGTTCGAGGCGGCCGACGAGGCGGTGTTCGAGCGCCGCCTCTTCCACGCCGTGCCCTGGGCCGTGGCGTTCAAGCACCAGGCCGACGTGGGCTATGTGGTCTCGCTGTCGTCCAACGTGGTGGTCAAGGTGCAGCTGGACGCCAACGGCACGCCGAGTTTCGGCGCACCCACGGCGGCCGGCGCACCGTCGGGCATCGTGCGCGTGCTGGTGGGCCAGGGCCCGCGCGGCATCGCCATCAACGGCGCCGACACACGCGCCTACGTGGCCAACGAGAACTCGCGCGACCTCTCGGTGATCGATCTGGCCACCGACCGCGTCATCGCTACCGTGCCTACGGCCGACCTGCCGGCACCCGGCACCGACGACGCGCGCCGCCTGATCGGCAAGGCGGTGTTCGACAGCTCCACCGGCGTGAGCCTGCCCGCGTTGTCGTCACCCGGCTTGCCGGGCGTGATCGCCGGCAAGCGGCTGTCCAGCGAAGGCTGGGGCTCGTGCTACGCCTGCCACGGCTTTGGCAAGACCGACGGCGTGGTGTGGATGTTCGGCAGCGGCCCGCGCCGCAGCCTGCCGCTGCACGCCAGCTTCAGCCCGCTGTCGGCGGCCGACATCAAGGTGCTCAACAGCTCGGGCGTGAACGACGAGGTGCAGGACTTCGAGCTCAACATCCGCAACGTCAGCGGTGGACCGGGCCTCATCGTCAAGTCCGACGGTTCGCCGGAGGATGTGGCCACGATCCGTGCGGTTGCCGCCGCGCCTGCGCTGCCAAACACCGGCCGCAGCGTGCACCTGGACGCGCTGGCCTTCTACCTGGCCACCGGCAACGCCACGCCCACCAGCCCGCTGGCGGCCGAAAGTCCCGGCAGCGCACTGGGCCAGAGCATCGCTCGCGGACGGGCGCTGTTCAGTGCGGCCAACTGCCAAGCCTGCCACGGCGGGCCTGGCTGGTCGAGTGCCCGCCGCGGCCCGAATCTGCCGCCCTTGGCCAGCGAGATCGACTCCAGCGAAGGCCTCGCACAGCTGTTCGGCGCGCTCACCGACGTCGGCACCTTCAACCCTGCGCTGGCCAACGAGGTGCGCGCCGGCAACCTGGTCGCACTGGGCAGCAAGGGCTATGTTCCGTCTTCTCTGTTGGGCGTGGGCTCGCTGGCACCGTACCTGCACGACGGTTCGGCGGCGACGCTGGACGCCGTGATGAGCAACGTGCGCCACCGCAGTGCCGGTAGCGCGGGCGTGGACAGGGTGGGGACCGACGCCGAACGGCGCGACCTTGTCAACTTCCTGAAGAGCATCGACGCCAGCACCAGGCCGTTCGAGCCGGGGGTGCTCCCGCGCTGAGGGGGTTCGGCGGAGCCAGGGGTGTGTTTCGCGCCCCAGGGACACCGCTCGTCGCCAGGCCGTGGATTGCGCTCCGGTGCAGATGAAGAATGGGTTCTTGCCCTTCTCCCTCTTTCGCACCCACGGAAAGCACCGCATGAACCACCTGACCCTGGCCGCCGGCCTCTTCCTGGCCCTGTCGATGCTGCTGCCAGCCCCCGCTCGCGCGGCGCACGCGGGTTGGCGCCAGATCACTGTGCCCGCAGTGCAGCCCGGCGGGGCTTCCACGGTAGTGGCGCTGTACTACCCGACGCAGACAACGGCCCGGTGGATACCGATGGGACCGTTCCCGCAGGAGGTCGCCCCGGGTGCACCGCCACTCGAGGTGCTCAAGGGCCTGGTCGTGCTCAGCCACGGCACGGGCGGCAGCGAACTCGGCCACGGCCGGCTGGCGACGGCGCTTGCCCGCAGCGGCTACCTGGTGGCCGCACTCCGCCACCCGGGCGACAACTGGCAGGACCGCTCGCTGCTCCAGGAGCGACCGGACGCCTACTTCCACGAACGTCCGCGCCAGGTCTCGCGCGTCATCGACGCCGTGCTCGACGACCCACTGTGGAAGGGTCGCATCGCGGGCGATGCCCGGGGCCCCTGGATCGGCGCACTGGGGCACTCGGCCGGCGGCTACACGGTGCTGGCGCTGGCGGGCGGAAGGCCGGACCTGCAGCGCATCGAGCGGCACTGCGCGGCGAATCGCGAAGCCGACCCCATCTTCTGCAGGACAGGGCGGGCCGTACCGCCGACCCAGCCAGCCCCACCCACTGCGCAGGCCTTGGCCGCCCCCGGGCCGAACGGACTGCACGACCCACGGGTGCGTGCCGTCGTGGCTCTGGCGCCGGTGGGTGTGGTCTTCACCGCCGCCTCGCTCGCCAGCATCCGGGTGCCTGTGGCCGTGTTCGAGGCCGAAGCCGATCGCTGGCTCGTGCCGCGCTTCCACACGGCCTGGATCGTCAGCCACCTGCCCGGCGTGCAGTTCCAGCGCGTGGCCGCGGCCTGGCACTTCGCATTCATGGACAAGCCCGAGGCACCGATTCCCACCGACGACGGCGACATCGGCGCCGACGCACCGGGCTTCGACCGCCCGGTGCTGCACACCAGGCTCGCGCGGGAACTGCCTGCCTTCTTCGACCAGTCCTTCCGTTAGCCAGCACCGCCCCGACGGGTGCCAGCGCGCCGGCCATGGTCAGCCGCGAGCCGGGCCGAGGCCATGCTCGTGCGCCGTGACGATGGCCATGGCACGCGACGCCACGCCGAGCCGATCGAAGAGCATCGACACCTGGTTGCGCACGGTTTTCTCCGACAGCCCCAGCGCGGCGGCGATCTGTGCGTTGTCGCGGCCCTGTGCCATCAACTCGAGCAGTTCGCGCCCCCGTGGCGTCAGCGCCGCCAGCGGCCCCGCAGCCGGCGCTGCGCCCGCCGCCGGCAGGAACTGTTCGATCGCCTCGCGCGCCTGCCGCCAGCCGGGTTCGTCCTCCAGCAGGAGGTGGTTGCGGCTGTCGATCGGCACCAGCGTCGCGCCCGGGATGCTCATCGCCAGCAGCCGACCTTCCGCGAACGGCACGCGCACATCGTCGCGGCTGTGCAGCACCAGGGTCGGGCAGCGAACGCGCGGCAGCAGCGCCGTTACGTCGATGGTGTTGAACTCGCGCATGAAGGCCGCCGCGTTGGCCGGCGAAGTGGACAGACGCTCCAGCTCGTTGAACCAGGCGTGCTGGGCCGGCGTGCCGCCAGGGATGAACTGAGTGGTGAAGAACTGGCGGAAGCTCGGATCGTCGCGCCCCCAGCCCATTTCGGCCAGACGGCACATCATCTCGGCCTCCTCGGCCTGCTGCCGCGTGGCGCTGCGCACCAGCCGACCCCGGGCGTAGCCGCCCTGCAGAACCAGGTGGGTCACGCGCTCCGGGTGGCGTACCGCATAGGCAATGGCGATAGGCGCACCCTGCGAGATGCCCAGCAGCGCGAACCGCTCGCCGCCCGCTTCGTCCGCCACCGCTTCCAGGTCGCGCAACCAGTTCTGGAACGTGAGCTCCGGCACCTGCCAGTCCGACAGGCCGCAGCCGCGCTCGTCGTAGCGCACCAGACGGTGCCGCGCCGAGAAGTGCCGCAGCAGGTGGCCCCATACGGGGCTGTCCCCATCGTGTTCGAGGTGCGACAGCCAGGTGGCGGCCTTGATCACGGTGGGCCCATGGCCGCTGACCGCGTGGGCCAGTCGCACGCCGTCGTGGCTTCTGAGAAAACGGATCTTCTGCATGGTGGAGGCCGCGGCCTGGGCCGGGCGGAACTGGCCCGCGGAGCGGAATTGTGCAAGTGCTGCCCGGCTTGCGGCCGTGCGCAAGTCTGTCTTGCGCCGGCCCCTCGAGCCGCCGCCCCCGGCCGGGACGTCGGTCCCGCCGGGCCGCCCGGGGCCTCGGCGCCAGGCCCCTGCCTTGGGGCATCGGCCTCTGTCCTCGAGCAGCAGCCGCCTCGCACACTCCGTGCATGAACTTCAGACCTCCCGACCATGGCCCGGATGACGTCGGCTCGCGCACGCGCGTGCTGCTGCTCGCTGCCGGCCTGGCATCCGTCGGCCTGGCCGCGCTGGCGTGGCTGTCGCCGACGCACACGATGCCGTGGCCCCTGGCACCCCTGCACGCCGCCTGTTTCGCCGCGCTGCAGGCAGCTTCGGCACTGCCCTGGCTCCTGGCCGCACGCGAACGCGACAGCGCCGTGCTGCGCATCCCGCTGGCCCAGATGCTGGCCGGCTCGGGATGTACCGTGCTGCTCGTGACGTTGCGCAGCGGCGAGCTCGCCACCCTGGAGCCAGTGGCTTGGGCCTGGCTGGGCATGCAGGCCGGGCTGGCGGTCGGCGCGGCGCTGTGGCTGGGCCGGCAGTCCGACATCCAGGCGCCCGCCGAACGGCCAGACCGGGCGCTGATCGTGGCGGCGATCCTGGTCGGAGCGGCCTCCTTGCTGCTCGCTGCCGACCCGGCCGGGGTCGCCGGCGTCTGGCCCTGGCCACTGGCCCCTGAACCTGCACGGCTCTACGGCGGGAGCGGGGCCGGCTGGGCGGTGTTGCTGGCGATGTCGGCGCACGAGCGCCGACGGGACGCCCGACGGCTCGCGATGTGGGGTCTCGTCGCCCTGGGGGGCCTGGTGACGCTGGCGTCGTGGCGGCACCGCGAGGCGTTTCACCACCTTGCCGCAGGGCTGGCCTGGACAACGGCCTTTCTGGCACTCTCGACCTTGGCCGCACTGCGCCTGACCCGGCCCGGACGAGCCCGCTGGCGCGCTCGGTTCAGGCGGGCTCGCCCCAGCGATCGATAGGCCTGGCGGCATAGCGGGCCAGCGCGTCCATCACCAGGCGGGCGCGAGCCGACAGGCTGGAGGCAGGGGGCGCAACAGCGAACAGCTCGAACGGTGGGCTGCGCCAGTCGGGCAACAGGTGCTTCAGCCTGCCGCTTTCGCGGTCGCCTGCGATCGCGAACGACGGCATCACGGCGATGCCCACGCCGCTGCGCGCCAACTGCAGCAGCAACTCGAAGCTGTTCGCCCGCACGCGCTTGCGCGGCATTTCGACCCCGTCCATGCGCCACAGGCCCTGGGCACCGAGGGCCGCGTGTTCCAGGCACACGTGGTCGACGAGCTCGGACGCATGCTGCGGGGCACCGTGCCGCTCGAGGTAGGCCGGGCTGGCGAACAGCCCACCCTCGAGCGTGGCGAGCGGGCGCGCGAACACGCGCGAATCAGGCACCGGTCCGATGCGGACCGCGACATCGTAGGCACCGGACACCAGGTCGAGCTTGCGATCGTCCAGCACGACGTCGAAGCGAAGCCCCGGCTGTCGCTCCAGCAGGTCGGTCAGCACAGGCGCGATGAGCGCCGTGCCCAGCAGCGACTGCGGCGCGGTGATGCGCACCAGGCCAGCGACCCGGTCGCTGTCGCCTTCGATGTCCTCGGCGGCCAGCGCGAGTTCGGCCAGCAAGCCCCTGCATCGGCGGTGGAAGCGCTCGCCAGGCTCGGTGAGGGACAGGCCGCGTGTCGTGCGCACCAGCAGCGGAGCGCGAAGCTGGGCTTCCAGCGCAGCCACGCGCCGACTCACGACGGAAGGCGACAGCGCCAGCCGCTGGGCCGCTTCGGCGAAGTTGCCACAGTCGGCCACGGCGACAAAGGCCTGGATGGCACCGAGGTCGGTGATCATGTCATCTGCTGGGGTGCTGCAATTCGGGGCCCGCGGGACCTGAAACAGGTTGCCCCAACCCGACCCCGCCCAAGCCGACCCGGGGCGCGAGGTCGGGTACGGACCGCGGAAGCCTCGCTTCGGTGCGCCGCGTTTCGTCGACTGGGCTGCGATTGTGGACGAACGGCACGGCGGGCGAAGCCCGATATGCCCACGCGGTCCGCTGTGGGCGGGCGCTGGTTTCGGCCCTGCGACCCGCGAGCGGGCGAAGACCTCCGGCGCGGTTCCCCAAGGCGGCCTCTCGCCGGCTGGATCGCGTGCCTGAGCCTGGATCGCGCCGATCGGTGCTGGCCAGGCCACCATCGCGGTGAACGCGATCTCAGGACGCAGGCCGGCGACTGACGCCGCATGGAGGCGCCAGCCTCGCAGTCGGACGGCAAGACCCTGGGGCGCGGACGGCGCCCGCGCCGAGCCGCCACCCATGATCAGGTCGCGCATGCCTGCCAACGCTGCCCCAGGCTCGCCCGCAACGGCTACGATGCTCAGAATCACAAATGACAGGCTCACAGCCTGGCCCCTGGCAATCGCCCGGGCGCCGCTCGTGGCCTCGACAAAAAAGCGGCGCCCAAGCCCATGCACCACCCCCTGCCCGCCACCACCGCCCTGTTCGAGCACCTGGCCGATGCGGTCTACCTGCTCGACCCCGACACCTCGAACATCGTCTGGGGCAACCGGCGCGCCTGGGAGAGCCTGGGCCTGACGCGCGAGCAGGTGCTCGACCACAGCGTGCTGAGCCTGCAGATGGACGTGACCGGCCTGCCAGCCTGGAGCGACATCGCCAGCGTCATCCGCGCCACGCCTTGCTACACCTTTGTCGGCCGTCACCGCCACGCCGAGGGCCACGAGGTGGCCGTGGAGGTGAACACCACCCGCTTCCACGACCAGGGCCGCGAGTACGTCCTGTCGGTGGCGCGCGACGTCTCGCGCCGCACCGCGCTCGAAGGCGAGATGAAGAAGCGGGAGAACCAGCTCTGGTTCGCGCTCAACGAGGCCATGGACGGCCTGTGGGACTGGGACGTGATCACCAACGCGGTGTTCTTCAGCCCGCAGCTCAAGCGCATGCTCGGCTACGGCCCCGAGGAGATGGCACCCGAGCTCACCACCTGGAGCCACAACATCCACCCGGACGACGCCGCCCGGGTGCTGGGCCTGATGCGCGAGCACCTCGACGGCCGCCGCGCCCGCTACGAAGCCGAGTACCGCCTGCGCGACCGCAACGGCAGCTGGCGCTGGGTGATCGACCGCGGCCGCGTCTGCGAGCGCGATGCCGCCGGGCTTGCCACGCGCGTGGTCGGCATGGTGCAGGACGTGACGCGCGAACGCTCGGCGCGCGAGGCGCTGGCCCGCAGCGAGGAGGAGCAGCGCACGCTCATCGCCGCGCTGCCCGACGTGGTGATGCGCCTCGACCGCCACGGCCGCCATCTGTTCGTCTCGGAGAACATCAGCACGCTGGGGCCGTTCACGCCGGCCGACATCGTGGGCCGCACCCACCTGGAGCTGGGCCTGCCCGGGCACCTGTGCCAGTTCTGGGAAGACAGCATCCGGCGCGTCTTCGACAGCGGGCATGCGATCGAAGACCGGTTCGAGATGCCCTTGGCCGACGGCCCGCACCAGTTCAGCTGGCGCGTGGTTCCCGACCGCGATCCGGCCTCGGGCGTGCGCACCGTGCTGGCCATCTGCCGCGACATCACCGAGGCCAGCCAGGCCGACGCCGAGCTGGCGCGCCACCGCCACCACCTCGAGGAGCTCGGGGCCGAACGCACCGCTGCGCTGGCCGAGGCCCAGGCGGCGGCCGAGGCCGCCAACCGCGCCCAGACACGCTTCCGCGCGCACCGGAGCCACGAGCTGCGCACCCCGTTGGCCGGCATCATCGGCATGACCGGCCTGGCGCGCGAGCAGGCCGGCGACGCCCGGCTGATCGAGCAGCTGGGCATGGTCGAGCGCGCCTCGCAGCACCTGCTGCACCTCATCAACGACCTCCTCGACCTCTCCAAGATCGAGGCCGAGCGCATGGTGCTCGAGCGTGTGCCCGACCGCCTGGGCGGCGTGTTCGACAGCCTGGCGCCGATGGCCGGCCACCGCGCCGCCGACAAGGGCCTGGCCTTTGCGCTCGAGATCGAACCCGGCCTGTCCGCGCTGTGGCTGTTCGGCGACCCGCTGCGCCTGAAGCAGGTCGTGCTCAACCTCGTCGACAACGCCATCAAGTTCACCACCGCCGGGCGCGTGGCCCTGTGCGTGTCGCAGCCTGCCCTGGGCGAGGGCGGACCACGGCTGCGCGTGGAAGTGCAGGACACCGGCATCGGCATCGCGCCCGACGACATCGAGCGCCTGTTCGCGCCCTTCGAGCAGGCCGACAACAGCACCACGCGGCGTTTCGGCGGCACCGGCCTGGGCCTGGCCATCAGCCGCCAGCTGGTCCAGATGATGGGCGGCGAGCTCGATGTGCGCAGCCATCCCGACCAGGGCAGCGTGTTCTGGTTCGAGCTGCCGCTGCAGCGGGCGCCGACCGGGCCCGACGAGGCCCACGAGCCTTCGCCCGAGGCCCTGCGCGAGCGGATGCAGCGCCGCGGCGTGGCCGAGCCCGTGCTGGTGGCCGAGGACGACCCGGTGAGCCGCGAGATCTCGACCCTGCTGCTGCGCCAGGCCGGATTCGAGGTCGACGTTGCCTGCGACGGCCAGGAGGCCGTCGAGCGCGCATCGAGCCGCCACTACGCCATGGTGCTGATGGACATGCAGATGCCGCGGCTCAATGGCCTGGAGGCCACGCGCCGCATCCGCGAATCGGGTGCAAGCCACGGCGCCCTGATCGTGGCGCTCACCGCCAACGCCTACGACGAGGACCGGCGGCGCTGCCTGGAGGCCGGCATGGACGATCACCTCACGAAGCCGGTGCAGGCGGTGCTCCTGTACGAGAAGCTGCTGGGGCTGCTGCGTTGACGGCCCAGTCCGCACCCACGGGCGGCCGGCGCCGCCAAGGGCCTGCTCCGCGCTTGGGCCACCCCGCGAGCTCGGGCATGGGACGAGGTTCGCGCGTGGGCCGCGTACCGCCCCGGCGGACAAGCGCCGGCATCCGAGCACACTGACTCCGTGGCGCACGACCCCACCCCCCGCCCGTCGCGGTACCAGCCGACGCGCATGTTCCTGGCCGGCGGCGCCGGGCTGTGTGTGCTGGCGACCGTGGTGCTGCTGCTGCAGCCCCAGCCGGAGCTGCGGGCCATGCACCTGCGCATGGCCGCCTTCAGCGCCTTTGCGGGGCTGGTGTTCCTGTGGTTCGCACGCCGCGATGCATCCGCCGGCATGCCCGACCAGGTGCTGGTGGCCGCACTGGTGGGCATGGCACTGGTGGTGGTGCTGGCGTGGCAGCTGGGCTCCGGCCTGCGCACCATCGTGCTCGGCATCGTGCCGCTGCTGATCGGCCTGGCCACGCTGCTGGCAGGCGGCTGGCGTGCGGTGGTGGTGGCGGCCGCGGGTGTGTTGGGCATCGGGCTGCTGGCCTGGCGCGACCACCAGGCCGGCCCCGAGGCCCTGGCCCACGCGATGAGCCGGCTCACCCTGGCCAGCGGCATCTGGGCCCATGTCGTGATGCTCATCGGCGGTCTGGTGTTCGGCATCGTCGCGCGTGTGCTCGCCCAGCGCTGGCGCCAGCTGGCCGACGAGCGCGAGCACCAGTTCCGCGAGCTGCTCGCCTCGGCGGCCGACCGCTACATCGAGCTCGATGCCGAGCTGCGCCTCGTGCCTTCGAGCGTCGACGTGCCCTCGGCCGCCGGGCCGCTGCCACCGGCCCTCATCGGACACCATCCCTGGGCCGCACCCGGGCTCGTGATGGAGCCTGAAGTGGCGCGCCGCCACCGAGAAGACCTGCTGGCCCGGCGCCCGTTCGAGATCGAGGTCGAGTCGCGGCCCGATCCACAGCGCCCGCCGCAGCGGCTGGTGATCAGCGGGCGGCCGCGCTTCTCGGGCCAGGGGCAGTTCCTCGGCTACTGGTGCGCAGGCCGCGACATCACGGCGCAGCAGCACCAGCGTGATGCCGCCGCCCGCGCCGCCGCCGAGGCCGAGGCCGCCAGCCGCGCCAAGAGCAGCTTCCTGGCCAACCTGAGCCACGAGGTGCGCACGCCGCTCAACGGCATCCTGGGCCTGGCCAGGCTGGCC
>SXGT01296660.1_pt1 | contig 12421 bp, 11 predicted proteins | sample 3176221 | NCBI WGS metagenome assembly SXGT01 (sample SAMN11356862, study PRJNA531348) | freshwater metagenome | isolation source: freshwater sample F1-120 | place: China: Fuxian Lake, Yuxi | collected 2017-12-25
GCCTTGCCCTTCGAAAACCCTCCACCCGCCGAAAACTCAGCGTTAACCGCCGCCGCCGCGAGCCACCGCCGGCCACGCGCGCGGGCCATGCTATGATCCGAGGCGACACCGCTTAGGGCCGTTTCCGCCATGACCATCCTGATTCAATTCATCCACCCGTACCCCGAGCGCTCACGGGTGAACCGAGCCGTGCTGGAAGCGGTGAGTGATCTGCCGAAGGTCGTGGTGAACGATCTCTACGCGCTTTATCCCAATTTCTACGTGGACGTGAAACGGGAACAGGAACTCTTGCTCGCGGCCGAGATCGTGGTCTTCCAGCATCCTTTCTATTGGTACAGCGGCCCCGCCCTGCTCAAGGAATGGGTTGACGTGGTGTTGGAACAGGGATTCGCCTACGGCGCGAACGGGACGGCCCTGCGCGGCAAAGCCTGGCTGCAAAGCGTGACCACGGGGATGCCCGAGGGCGCTTATACCCCCGGCGGAATCGGTGCTTCCAGCATGTCCGAGTTGCTCAGGCCGTTCGAGCGAACCGCCGTGTTCTGCGGCATGGAGTGGCTCGAACCGATGGTGTTCCACGGCGCCTACGCGGCCGACCCGGCCAGTATCGCCGAGCACGGCGGGGCCTTGCGGAATCGGCTGGGAGCCTATATCTAACCCATCGGAGCAAGCCCGACACGCGCGGAGACAGCCTTGGACGATCCCATGTTCTTGCGGCATTTACTGATCTACCTGGCTGGGGCGGTCATCTGCGTGCCCATCGCCAAGCGGCTGGGCCTGGGTTCGGTCTTGGGTTATCTGCTGGCCGGGCTGTCGATCGGGCCCTCGGGCTTGGACTTGATCGGGCGGGGCGAGGAAGTACTGCACTTCGCCGAATTCGGCGTGGTCATCATGCTGTTCCTGGTGGGGCTGGAATTGGCGCCCAAGCGGCTGTGGGAGATGCGCGGCCCCATTTTCGGCATGGGTGGGTTGCAAGTGCTGGCGACCACCGCGCTGCTGGCCGGTTTCGCCATGGCGTTCCGCCTAGGCGGGCCGGTCGCCCTGATCGCGGCCATGGGCATGTCGCTGTCTTCCACCGCCATCGCTCTGCAAATTCTCGCCGAACGCAACGCCCTCGCGACTCCGGCCGGCCGGCTGGGCTTCGCGACCCTGCTGTTCCAGGATTTGGCGGTCATCCCCATGCTCGCGCTGATTCCCCTGCTCGGCAGCCACACAGGCGGCGGGTTTGATTGGCTGGGCGCCGGCAAGGCCATGGCGGTGATTCCGCTGATCGTCGTCGGCGGGCGGTTTCTGCTGCTGCCCCTGCTCCGTTACGTGGCCGTCACCCAGCAACGGGAATTGTTCACCGCCTCGGCCCTGCTCATTGTCATCGCCATCGCCTTGCTGATGAAGGGCGTGGGGATGTCCATGGCCCTGGGCACCTTCCTGGCTGGCGTGCTGCTGGCCGAATCGGAATACCGCCATGCCCTGGAAGCCGACCTGGAGCCGTTCAAGGGGCTCTTGCTGGGGTTGTTTTTCATCGCCATCGGCATGTCCATGGACTTGGGGCCGATCCGGGAACACTGGAAAATCCTGCTGCTTCTGACTTTCGGGTTCGTGCTGGCCAAGCTGTTCATCCTCGCGGGACTGGCGCGGCTGTTCGGGATTCCCAGAACCCAACGGCTGTTTTTCGCGATTTGCCTGTCCCAGGGCGGCGAGTTCGCCTTCGTCCTGAACAACGCGGCCCAGGCTCGGGGTATCGTGCCGGCGGACATCGCCGATCTCCTGGCCACGGTGGTGGCCTTGTCGATGGTGTCCACGCCGATTCTGCTCAACATTCACGACCGCTGGATCGAACCGTATCTATCGGGCCGGCGCGAGCCCGCCTACGACGCCCCCGAGGACGAGGGGAATCCGGTCATCATCGCCGGCTTCGGACGCTTCGGGCAGATCGTCGGACGCTTGCTCACCGCCCACCGGATCGGCGTGACGGTTCTGGACCACGATCCCATACACATCGACACCATCCGCAAGTTCGGGCACAAGGTTTTCTACGGCGACGCCACCCGGCTGGATTTGCTGCGGGCCGCCGGCGCCGAGCAGGCCAAGCTCATCGTGGTGGCCATCGACGACGTGGAGCACTCGATCCGGCTCATCGACGCCGTGCGGCAAGAGTTTCCGCATCTGGCCATTCTGGCGCGGGTGCGCAACGTCCAGCACGCCTTCGAGCTGATAGAACGGGACATTCCCTGGTTCCAGCGCGAGATTTTCGAATCGGCCCTGCTGCTCGGGGAGCAAGCGCTGGTCCAGTTGGGATATGGCCCTTACGCGGCGCGCCAGGCCGCCCTGAAATTCCGCGCCCACGATCTGCGATCCCTGAACAAACGCTACCAGGCTCGGGGCGACGAGGAGGAACTCATTTCGGTGATGAGGGAGGCACGGCAGCAGTTGGAGGAGGCCATGAACGCCGACCGCGAGGCTTATCATTTGCAGGCCGCGCGGGATTATTGGAAATAGCCGGCGAACCGGCGCGCAGGCCATCCCCGCCGGGACAGACCCGAACGGCAAAAGCATCTAAAATTGCCCAGGCATCACGCGACAACACAACCAAGGAGGCTTCCATGCCACGCGCCTTATCTTACTTGCTCGTCCTTCTTATGTTGGGCGGCTGCGCCGCGCCCAGGGTCCATGAGCATTTGTTCACCGAGCGTAAATTCGCGCCCACCACCCAGGTGGAAACCCTAATTTCCTGGCCCAAGGACCGTAAGTACCAGAAAATCGCCGAATTCGAGATCACCGAAGGCATCGCCCATTCCGACCGGGCGATTCTCGAAGCCTTCGTGGAGAAAGCCAAGGCCATGGGCGCCGACGCCATAGTTTGGGGCGCGCGGCCCGGCCAGGGCTCGACTCAGGTGCCGGTGGTCGGCCCGGTGGACATGAGTGTCAACGTAGACGTGAAAAACCGCGCCGTCGCCATCAAGTACTTGCCCTGACGGCGCTCGCGCCGATGTTCCCGGCCCCGCGGCACGCGGGGCTTTTTGCATGTCTTTCGATACCTCTGGCCGGGCTGGGAAGATTTCCGATCCGATAGGCCGTTACCGGCGGACCACGTCAAGGCTTGTCCTTGGCTTCCACCCGCTTGAGCCAGCCGAACAATTCGCTGTCCGTGGACAACACGATCGTGGAGCCGGCGCCGATCACTTTCCGGTAGGTTTCCATGCTTTTCAGGAACTTGTAAAACTCCGCCGCCTCGGGCCGCTGGGTATAGGCCTTGGCGTACAGTTCCGTGGCCTTGGCGTCAGCCTCGCCGCGGATTTCCTGGACCCGTTTGTACGCGGTGGATTCGATTTCGTTGATATCGCGCTCTTTACGGCCGTTGATGCGGGCGGCTTCGCCCTCGCCCTCGGAACGGAAGCGCTGGGCGATCTGCAAGCGTTCGCTAATCATCCGCTGGTAGATGCGTTCCAGCACCTCCGGGTTGTAGTTGATCCGCTTGAACCGAATATCCAGCAGTTCAATGCCGAATTCCGCCAGCTTGGGCGCGGCGGCGTCGAAGATGCCCTTTTCGATTTCCAACCGCCCGTAATGGATTTCGCGCAGCACGCCGATTCCACCCACGTCGGCCACGCTCTCGTCCCTGAGTGGCTGGCGTTGCTTGTCGGTGCGCACCACCTCGATCAATTCGTGCTTGGCGATGGCCGAGCGGGTTTCGCTGCCCAGGATGTCCTCCAGGCGGGATTGGGCGCTACGCTCGTCGCGCAGCCTCAGGAAGTAGCGCATGGGATCGGTGATCCGCCAACGGGCGAAGGTATCCACTTGAACATAGGTCTTGTCCTTGGTCGACATTTCCACCATCGGCCCGTCCCAGGCCAGATAGCGCTTGTCGATGCGGGTCACCTGCTGGACGAAGGGCAGCTTGAAGTGCAGGCCGGGTTCGGTGATGGGGTCGCGCACCGGCCGCCCGAACTGGGTGACGATGGCCTGCTCGGTTTGTTCTACCGTAAACGCGGCCAGGATCGCCAGCAACAAGGCCAGGATCGCGGCGCCATAGGCGAGTATCGATTTGATGGGCATCATGGGCGTGCCTCCGGGACATAGGCGGGGGGCGGCAGCATGGGCAGAATCTCCCGCACCGTGTCATCCACGATGATCTGTTGCTTAGCCTGGGGAAGCACCTCGCCCAGGGTTTCGAGATAGATGCGGGCGCGGGTTACATCGGGCGCCTTGACGTATTGCTCCAGTACCGCGCCGAATGCCCCGGCATCGCCCGCGGCCTCGTTGATGCGCTTGAATCGGTAGCCTTCAGCGCCGCGAATTTTTTGGTCGGCCTCGCCGCGGGCGCGGGGCACCGCCTTGTTGTACTCGCCGTTGGCCAGATTGATGGCGTTCTCGCGATCCTGCTGCGCCCGGTTCACCTCGTTGAAGGAAGGCTGCACCGGCTTGGGTGGATCGACGTTCTTGAGCTGCACTTGATTGACCGAAAGCCCAAGGTGATAGCGCTTCGCTAGTTCCCTCATGCGGGTGAGCGCGGTGTCCTCGATTTCCTGCCGGCCGATGGTGATGATCTCGTCCACCGTGCGGTCGCCAATGATCTCGCGCATGACCGATTCCGACACGTCGCGGAGGGTTCGCCCGGGATCGCGCACCGCGAATAGATAGACTTCGGGTTCGGTGATGCGGTATTGCACCACCCATTCCACCAAGGCCGAGTTCAGGTCGCCGGGAACCATGGATTTTTCTTGGAATGGCTCGTCGCCCACTTGGTCGGGGTTGGTCCGGCCACCGCTGGCGAAGCCGAATTCCATTTTGAGTTGCCGTTGCGTGGGCACCTTGATGACCTCGTCGATGCCGTAAGGCAGCTTGAAATGCAACCCCGGCGGCACTTTCAGGATGAATTTGCCGAAGCGGAGCAAGACGCCCTCCGATTCGGCCGGCACGGTGTAATAGCAGGACCACAAGCCGACGGCTATCAGGATGGCCAGGAGGATATATTTCAAGGGCAGGGAAGGAAGCGATGGGAATGAGGGCGTTCGGGGGGGGCTGTGGCCCCAGGGATTCTGGCTGCTCATGGGGATTCCTTGCATTATGGGTTTGTCGAAACCAGTCGAGCCACGGGCAGTTTAGCGCGAAACCGGACCCGTGATTCCGAAGGCAAGTCCGCGATTGTCGTGCTTACGCTATTTCCTCGCGCCCCGTGTCGTGAAAGCGACAAACGCCCGCCATAAGTCCTTGATATCCGATGCCCATTGTTGGCACCCCTATTGCTGGATCGGTTTCATGGAAATAGCGCCGGCCCGGAGCTCGGGAGAGCGATTCAAGATCAAGGCCGGACCAGCAGGGATAGCTGAATTCGATCCACCCATCACGACATTGCGAGTAACCCAGAATGGCTATTGCCCAAATCAAAGCATTTTCGGAATTGGCGAAAACCGAAGCCGAACTCAAGGATAAGTTGCTGGCCTGCCAAAAAATCAAGGAACTGATCGCGCTCGGCAAGGAATACGGCTTCGATATCGATGAAGTGGAGCTTTATCCGCCGAATGAACCCCAGTTCGTCGAGGAGCAACTCTCGCCGAAACTGGGCAAGGCCTTGCTGAGGGTATAAGAGCAGTCCGTAGGAATGGGCGAAGGCCGCGATAGGCCGTGCCCATCGTCGCCATGGCTCGCGCAACCCAACCGCAGCCGCTGGATTATGGCGCGGGGAATAATCCTTGCCCATCGCGAGCATCGCGTAGCGCGCCCTAATCCACATTTACATTGCGGGATTATTTAAGGCTTTCCGCCACCTCGATCCGCTCCCAGGGCAGTGCCGTGAACGATGCGCCCACATGCCCGTGGCCGGGGAGCCTGTGGTAGAAACCGCCCTTGTGCTTGGACGGCAGATGGCGCAGATCGAAATCGCGGATGATGGCGCCTAGGCGGAAATCGATGCATTCGGCCAAGCGGCTTTCGATTAGATCCTCGGCCACGGTGCCGGTGCCGAAAGTGCGCACTTCAATGCTCACCGGCCGGGCTTGGCCAATGGTATAGCTCAGCTGGACCTCGCATTCTTCCGCCAACCCCGCCGCCACCACGTTCTTGGCCGCGTAGCGGGCCGCGTAAGCGCCCACCCGGTCCATGCGGCAGGGATCCTTGCCGGATAGGGCCGAGCCGGCGTGGCGGGCATAACCGCCGTAGGTATCGCTGGCGGTTTTGCGGCCAGTCATGCCGGAATGGGCGGCCGGTCCACTTTTCGCGAAACTCCCGCGCGGATTGATGAAGAGGTCGGTTGCTTCGTCAGGCCGAACCACGGCGCCCGCGAACACCGGCTCGATGACATGCCTGATTAAATCGCTGCGCAGATCGGCGGCTTCCACCTGTTCGCCGCCTTGGTAACCGGCGATCAAGGTGATGCTGTGGACCCGCTTGGGCACGCCTTCCACGAATTCGACGCCCACCTGGGTGGTGCAGTCCGGCGACAAATAGGGTATGGCCTTGGATACTCGCGCCACGCGCAATTGCCGCGCCAGATGGTTGGCCATGGCGATGGGAAACGGCATCAGGTCGGGGGTGTGGGTGCAGGCGAAGCCGAACTGGGTGATCTGGTTGCGCACCACGATGCGGTCGAGTTCCTTGTCGCCGAGTTGCCGTTCGTCCCATTCGTAGCGCTGTTCCTGGGGTTGCGCCGTCAGGCTGGTGACCACGGTGCATTCGGCGGCGTTGAAGTCTTCCTTGCGGTAGCCGATCTCTCCCACCACCCGCCGCGCCACTTCCGGGATGTCCACCGTCGCCTTGGACGCGAAGCGCGCGGCGATGACCCCGCGGCCCTGGGACAAGGCGCATTCGGTGACGACCTGGGAATATGGGTCTTGCTGCAAGACCCGATCGACGATGGCGTCGGCGATAGTGTCGCAGACCCGGTCGGGATGGCCTTCCGCGACCGATTCGGAGGTGAACAAAAAACTCTTTCTCATCGAAGCACCTATCTCGGGTTGGGTGTAGTAGGTTGGGGCGGGGAACGAACCCCAACGCTTCGAAATGGGCGGCGCGTGTTGGGCTTCCTTTTTTCAGCCCAAGCTACAAACCTATTCCGGCGGATTCTGAATCCGCTTGATGCCCTCGTTAATCAGGAACGGTACCGTCGCGCCGGTGGCGATGGCGAGCCAATCCGCGGGGCTGATGGGCGACAACCGCAGCAGGGCGCGTAGCGGTGGAACATAGGCCGCCGCCACCTGCAACAACACCGAGCCCGCCACGCTGTAGGTCAGGTAGCGATTGGTGGGACGCTCTCCCGGATGGAACACGCCGGTTCGTTCCGAACGGCAACTGATGGCGTGCAGCAGTTGCGCCAGGGTCACCGTCATGAAGGCGTTGGTGCCGGCGTTCGGGGAGAGCCCACCATGGCGCAGCAGGGAATAACCGTAGACACTCATGGCGCCGCCGGTCAACATCAGGGATTCCCGCACCAGGCGGATGGCGTCGGCTTTCCTGATGATGGGTTCCGCCGGATCGCGCGGCGGCTGCTTGAGCACGTCCTGCTCCGGCGGCTCCAGGGCCAGGGCCAAGCCGGGGACGATATCGGTAATCAGGTTGATCCACAGCAGTTGGATGGGATTCAGCACCTCACCCGCGCCGATGGCGGTGCCGATCAGCATCACCTCGATTTCGCCGAGGTTGCTGGACAGCAGGAACCTGAGGCTCTTGCGGATATTGGCGTAGATGGTGCGGCCCTGTTCCACGGCGGCGATCATGGTGTGCAGGTTGTCGTCCTCCAGCACCACGTCGGCCACCGAGCGGGCGACCTCGGTACCGTGTTCGCCCAGCGCCACGCCCACGTCGGCGGCTTTGAGGGCCGGCCCGTCGTTGATGCCGTCGCCGGTCATCGCCACCACCCGGCCGGCTTTCTGCATGGCCTGGACGATGCGTAGCTTGTGCGCCGGGCTGACCCTGGCGAACACCGTGGTGTCCCTGATGATTCCCGACAAGACTTCCGGATCGAGCTTTTCCAGGCTGGCGGAGTCGATGATTTCCAGCGGCTTGTCGCCGCTGAGCCCCAGCCGCTGGCCCACTGAAAACGCCGTGGTGCTCTGGTCGCCGGTAATCATCACCGTGTCGATGCCGGCGGCGTGGAACTTTGCCATCAGCTGGTCCATATCGGGGCGGATGGTGTCCTCCATGCTGGCGAGCCCCAACCAGACCAGGTTTTGCGTCACCGCCGCGGTCGAGGTCGCGTCGGAATGGCCGTAAGCCACGCCCAGCACCCGCAGGGCGCGGCCCGCCAGATGCTCGTTGCGGTTAAGAATGGCGGTGCGTTGCTCTTCGTCGAGTTCGGTGTGGGTGCCGTCGGCATGGCAGCGATGGGTGCAGAGATCAAGCACATCGCCCGGGCTGCCTTTCACCGCCACCAGATATTCGGCCCCGGAGTTTTCATGGACCGTGGCCATGTAGGGACGGTCTTCCGCCCGATGCACGGTCTTGACCAGCGGATGGCGGGCACGGATGGCTTGCACGTCCGCTCCGGCCAAGAGGGCGATTTCGATCAAGGCGGATTCGGTGGGCGAGCCTTCCAGCCCGACGCTGTCGCCCTGGTCGATGAATTTGACCTCGCTGCACAGGGTTACCACTTCGAACAGGCGTTGCAAGTCTTCCCGTTCCAGGGGGGCGATGGGCTCGCGGTTGGAAAGGAAGCCGCCCTCGCCGAAGGTGATGGAATCTTCGGGCAATTCGACGCCCACCGCTCGCATCCGGTTTTCGGTGAGGGTGCCGGTCTTGTCCAGGCACAGGGTTTGAATCGAACCCAAGCCCTCCACGGCGGGCAACTGCCGCACCAACACCTTGCGCTCGCGCATCTGGCGGATGCCGAGCGCCAGGGTGGTGGTCGCCACGGCGGGGAGTCCCTCGGGCACCGCCGCCACCGCCAGCGAAATGGACGACTTCAACATTTGCAGTAGCCCGTAGCCGCGTACCAGACCCAAGCCGAACATCCCGACGCAGACCGCTCCCGAGAGTACCGCCAACTGCGTACCCATCTGGTCCAACTGGCGTTGCAGCGGGGTGTCCGGGGTTTTGACCTCGCCCACCAGGGATTGGATAACACCGATTTCGGTGTGCCCGCCGGTCGAAACGGCTACCGCCAAGCCGCTGCCGCCGGTGACCACCGTGCCGCGATGGACCATGTTCTTGCGGTCGGCGAGCGGCGTATCCTCGGGAACCACCAGGGTGTGATGCTTGCCCACCGGCAGGCTTTCCCCGGTCAGGGCCGATTCGTCCACGGTCAGCCGGTTGCTGGAGATCAAGCGTCCGTCGGCGGGGATGTAGGTTCCGGGTTCCAGCACCAGGATGTCACCCGGCACCACGCCCTCCACCATGATCTCGGCGCGCTGGCCGTCGCGGATGACCTTGGCGTGGGTGGGCGTCATCTGGCCCAGGCTGCCGATGATCTTTTCCGCCGCGCTCTCGGTGGAATAGCCTATGGCGGCGTTGATCGCCACCACGCTGAGGATCACCAGGGCGTCGGCCACGCCTCCGGTTGCCACCGACACCGCCGCCGACAAGCCCAGCAAAGCCACCGGCGGGTTGATGAGCTGGCCGGCGACCATGGACCAGGCCGAGCGCGGCTTTTGCACGCTCAGCACATTTGGCCCGAAGCGATCCAGCCTAGCCAGCGCGCGCGGCGCGCTCAAGCCGTCGCGTTCGGTTTCCAGGGCTTCCAGCGCGGCGCCACCCTCGGCCGCGTGCCAAGTCTGGCGGGGCGGCGCTTCGGGCTGGCCGAATCCGGCCGCCACGCGCCGGGCTTCGGGAACGGCTGATTCGCGCCGGAAGCGAGGCAATCTCAAGCCGAAACCCTTGCCCGATTTCCCGGCCTGCTTTTCCCGGAGTGGAGCTTGTTCCGTTTTCCGCGCCCTGGCGGGTTTGGCGGCGGATGCGGGATGTAGCATCGCCGTGGGGCGCCAGTGGGTACGGGCGCATTCCTCCAACTCGTCCACGACCTCGGCGATGGCCAAGCCGGGTTCGAAATGAACCACGGCGCTGCCGGTTACCGGGTTGGCTTGGACGGAGAAGAACAAGGGATTGGCGGAGGCCAGCGATTCCAGGGCGTGCCGCATGGCCTCGGAGCGGTAGAGGCCCTTGACCTTGACCCGGATGCGCCCGTGCGCCCCGTGGTGAACCAGGGTGACCAGGATGGACCCGGCCGGAGCTAGCTCGGTGGAAGCGGGGGGGCGGATGCGGCTGGGATTGAGCGATTCGTTCATTGGCGGCCGTGGGAAACTCGAAGGGGGCGGAACCGCCCGTGCTGACTCTATTTTGCCTGTACCGCGATGGTCCAGGGCGGGCGGGGAACCCGAAAAGTATAATTCCCACGGATTACGGTTTCATGACGAGCCGCCCCTGAACGTAAGTCGCCCGAACCCGCGCCTCGCCCGCCAGATGGAGCAGGCAGAACAATTGTTCCTCGGCGCTCCCGCAACGATCCAGCCGGCTGGCGAGATAATCGTCATCGACATAGCCCAGCGCGAAGAAATCGGCGCTCTTGCCGGGTTCGAAATTGCCGGTCTCGTGGTCCAGGCGCAAGGCCCTGGCGCCACCCAGGGTGCCCAGATACAGCAGCCGCGCCGCGTCCAGCCGGAACCCTAGCAGTTGTTGTACCTTATAAGCCTCCGCCAGTTCCCGCCATACGGAAAACTCCGTGCCGGCACCGATATCGGTGCCCATTGCCACGGCAATGCCATGTTCCAGATGCCGCCGCAGGGGAAACAAGCCGCTGCCCAGATACAGATTGCTGGTGGGGCAATGGCAGACCGCGCAGCCGGCCGCTGCCATGCGGGCGAGTTCCGCGTCGGTGGAATGGATGCCGTGGGCCAGCAGGGTGCGTGGCCCGACCAGTCCGTAGCGGTCGTAGACATCGAGATAATGCCGGCTGTCGGGGAAGCCAGCGGCCACGGCCGCGATTTCGCCGCGATTTTCGTTGATGTGGGTTTGCAGATAGCATTCGGGGTGCTCGCGCAGGAGTTCGCCGCAAATCCGCAACAGCGTTTCCGAGCAGGCCATGGGCCAGCGCGGGGTCACGGCGTAGTGGAGGCGGGGTTCCCCCGCGCGGAGAGCCATGAGCCGCGCCATGCCGTCCACCGCCTGTTCGATGGTTTGCAGCAGGGCCGGCGGGGCGTTGCGGTCCATCAGCGTCATCCCGGCGATCAGGTGTAGGCCGGACTGCCGGGCGGCTTCGAACAGCGCGGCGTTGGCTGGGTAATACTCCGAGCCGAACACCATCGCGGTAGTGGTGCCGCAAGCCAAAAGCTTTGCCACGAAGCGTTCCGCCGTCCGGGTGGCGAAATCCTCGTCTAGGAAAGCGGCTTCCGCCGGAAACACCGAGCGCTCCAGCCAGTCCAGCAATTGGCCGCCCGCCGCGGCGGTCGCGTAGAACTGCGGAAAGTGCAGATGCGCGTCCACCAGGCCCGGAATCAGCCAGTCCCGGCCATGGTCGATGACGGCGGCTTCCGGAAATTTTCGCAGCAGTTCGGCCCGTTCGCCGGCGGCGGCGATGCGCCCTTCCGCGTCCACCGCCAGAGCGCCGTCGGGGATGATTTCGAGGGCATCCGCGTGTACGAATGGATCGCCGCGCAGATGGGCCAGGGTGCCGGTGTGCAGGACTTGGTTGTTCATGGGTGCCTCATGTTCCAAAAAGGCGATGTGCTTCCCGCGTTCCGGCGGGAAGGCGTAGTTGCCATACCCTGGGTGATTTATCCGAGTACGGCATCGGCGAGCAGCAAATCGACCGAGTAGGCCGGGAATTCTCCATCGTCGGATAGCACGGTCATTTGCTCGGCTATCGCCTGGGCAATGATGAGGCGGTCGAATGGGTCGCGGTGATGCTGGGGCAATTCCAACAGCTTTTCCAAGTGCTGGACTTGGACGGGCAGGATCGTGATGCCCTGGCAATGCAGGATGGCTTCGATGGTACGCAGGTCGTCCTGGAGTTCCAGTTTGCCTATCGCGGCTTTGATGGTCATTTCCCACAGGCTGGCGACACTGACCGATACCGGATGGCGGCGATCTTCGATCAGGGCATGTAAGTGGGTTGGTAGCCGGGGATCTCCGCCCAGCCACCAGAGCAGGATATGGGTATCCAGCAGCAGTTTCACGATTCGTACTGGGCGAAGTCTTCCAAGGGGGCGTTGAAATCGGGGGCGATTTTAATCCGGCCTTTGAGCGCCCCAGCTTGGCGGGGAGGGAGGTCGGGTTCCAGAGGCGCCGCTAGATCGGTGGCCAGCGGTCGGATAATCACTTCGATGGGCCGGTCTAGGAGTTCCTTGGGAATGGCGAGGGTGGCGGGAGCGTGGGGAATGACTTGGCGGATGGTTTGCATGGTGGGTAACTCCAAAGTGTTTCCAGGGTATACCTTAACATCAGGGCCGTTCAATGCTGGGGGTGCCGTTCGTGTTGAGGTATCGAAACATGAACGGCACCC
>SXGT01219531.1_pt1 | contig 12420 bp, 10 predicted proteins | sample 3176221 | NCBI WGS metagenome assembly SXGT01 (sample SAMN11356862, study PRJNA531348) | freshwater metagenome | isolation source: freshwater sample F1-120 | place: China: Fuxian Lake, Yuxi | collected 2017-12-25
GCCCACGACAACGGCGTGCCATTCTACGCCGCCGTGCCGTCGCCGTCGATCGACTGGGATGCGCGGTCCCCGGCCGACATCCCGATCGAGGAGCGCAGCGGCGACGAGGTCAGGATGATCGCGGGCGTCACCGTCGTCCCCGGCGGTAGCCCGGTCGCCAACCCCGCGTTCGACGTCACGCCGCGCCGGCTGATCACCGGCCTCATCACCGAGCGCGGGGTGGCAGCGGCGACGCCCGAGGCCCTGGCCGCGCTCTTCCCGGACCTGTGGCCGGAGCTCTTCCTCGATCGGCGGGGCGAGCGCTCGTGACCCTGCGGCTGCGCGAGGACCTGGTAGCCACCGCGCGTCGCATGAGCGAGCTCGGCCTCACCCCCGGGATGTCGGGCAACGTCAGCGTGCGCTCGCCGGTCGGGATGCTGGTCACGCCGTCGGGGATGCCGTACGCCGGCCTGGTTGGCGACGACGCCGTCGAGCTGCGCATGGACGGCAGCGCGCGGTCCGGGCAGCGCGCGCCCTCGACCGAATGGCGGCTGCACCGCGACATCCTGGCGGCGCGTAAGGACGTGGCCGCGATCGTCCACACTCACTCGCTGTTCTGCACCACGCTGTCGACCCTGCGCCGGCCGATCCCGGCGGTGCACTACATGGTCGTCCTGGCCGGAACCGACGAGATCCCGTGCGCCGAGTACGCCACCTTCGGGAGTGCCGAGCTGGCCATCGCTGCGGTCCGCGCGCTGGGTGGGGGCAACGCCTGCCTCCTGGCAAACCACGGGATGGTGGCGCTGGGCGAATCGCTCGACGCGGCGCTCCGGCTGGCCGCCGAGGTCGAGACGCTGGCGGCCCAGTACTGGCACGCGGTCCAGGTCGGCCAGCCCCACGTCCTCGACCGGGACGAATTGTTGCGGGTCCGGGCGAGGTTGGCCGAGTACGGGCAGCGCAAGAAGCCCCGATCGTAGACGGCAAGGGCACGGGTGGGGGCCGGGCAAGGGCAGGGGGCGTGTAAGGGGTCACAACTTCCCCTGGATCCGCCCGAAAAATGGCGCATCTTCGAGTTCCTGCATGAAACCGGCGCGCTCGTGCGTTGTCCGGAACCGAGGAGGCCTTCGATGAACCGGCTCTTGCGTCTCGCTGTCGGTCTGGGAATCGCGACCATGGTGGTCGCCTGTGGTGATGGATCGCGCGAGGCGCAGATGTCCACATCGCCGCCGGCCGCGTCGGCCAAGGCCAAGGTCGCGCGAGCGGCCGAGCCCGATCCGCTGGCCGACCGCGCGGTCGGCCCCGGGCTCACCGCCCTCAAGCCCATCCGCGATGGCGCGCTGGTGGTCGTGCCCATCGCGGCCGACAACCCGGTGCACTCGCCGAACTACCTCACCTTCGACGAGGGCATGCGGCGCGGCCTGGTCTCGGTGCGCGAGCTGCCCGAGACCGACTTCGGTACGCTGCGCATCGCCAACCGCTCCGATCAGACGCTGTGCGTGATGGCCGGCGAGGTCGTCCTCGACGGTCATCAGGACCGCACGTTTGCCGAGAGCCTGGCCCACGCGCCGGCGTCCCGTGACGACGTGACCGTTCGCTGCGTCGAGCCCGATCGCGACGACGGCCCCAGCCGGGTCTTCCGCAGCGCCAACGCCATGGTCCACTCGGCTCTGCGCCGCGAGCTCTACCAGGGCACGCAGTCGTCGGTCTGGGAAGAGGTCCGCCGCTACAACAAGGCGCGGGAGATCTACAACGACACCAGCACGTACAAGCAGGCCGCTGCCCGCCAGGCGGTCGGCGAGCAGAACGACTGGCGCGCGCGCGTCATGGCCCAGCTCGCCGCGGTGCCCGAGCGCGATCGCGTGGTCGGCCTGGCGCTGGCTCTCGAGGGTCGGCTGATCTCGGTCGACGTGTTCGCCACGCCCGAGCTCTACGTGAAGATGGAGCCCAAGCTGCTGGGCTCGTTCGTGGCCCAGGCCGTCGACGCCGGCCGCGAGATGCGCACGCCGCGCCCCGCCGAGATCAAGGACCTGCTCGCCGGTGCCGCCTCCAGCGAGTGCGGCAAGACCGGCATCGCGCCTCCGGTCGAGAACAAGACCGCGTCGGTCGACTGAGAAGCGACGCCCCCGGCCCCTCAGATGGGGGCCGCTGCGATACGATCGCGGCGTTGACCGACGACGAACCGCCCGCCACGCTGGCCGTCGAGAACCCGCGCTGGCGCTGGGTCCGCCGGCTGGGGCCATGGGTGATCACCGCGGCCGTGGTGACGGCGATCCTGGTGAAGTACCCGATCGGCCGCATCGTCGACGAGATGCAGAAGGGCAACGTGTGGGGCATGGTGCCGGTGGCGCTGGTCGCGTCGATCGGGCTGTGGTTCACCGCCACCACCGGCGACTACTTCATCCTGCGCCCGATGGCGCCGGGTCTGCGCTACCCGTTCCTCCTGCGCAGCAAGGCCGGCATGTCGGTGCTCAACGCGCTGGGGCTGGCCCTGAACTACGGCGGGTTCGCGCTGTGGATCCATCGAGTGCTGGGAGTGGGCTGGCGCGCGTCCGGTGGCACGGTGCTCATGATCACCCTGGGCGATCTGACCGCGGTGTCGGCGGTGGCGCTGGTGTCCCTGACCATCGGCGGCGACGCGTTGCCCGGCGAGACCCAGGACCGGCTGCGCTGGGCCGCTCCCACCATGTTCGTGGTGGCCGGCCTCTTCTTGATCGCGCCGCGGCCCACCGGCCGCAAGCGGGCGGTGCTCGCACCGTGGCAGCTGGTGCCGCGCCTGAACCGTCCGCTCAGCGTGCTGTGCCGGGCCTGCACCATCGTCATCCTCATCTTCGCCACCTGGGGTGGGGCGCGGGCCTTCGGCCTGCCGGTGCCGCTGCGGGCCTGGGCGACGTTCCTGCCGGTCCTGCTGGTGATCGGCGCCCTGCCGGTCAACGTCGGTGGCATGGGGCCGGTGCAGGCGGCGTGGCTGGTGCTGTTCGCGCCCTGGGCCAGCGGCCCGCAGATCCTGGCCTTCCAGTTCCTCTGGCACCTGATCCTGGTCAGCGCGTTGTTCGTGCGCGGCGCGCCGTTCCTGCGCGGCGTGATCGCCGACGTCGCCCGCGGTCAGGGACGGACGGGGTCAGCGCCCGCCGAGCCAGGTGGCCAGCCCGCGGCCTCGCCGCCGTCGACGACGTAGTCGACGGCGTGGGCCTCGTCGGGCGCGGGCACGCTCCAGCGGCCGATCATGCGCTCGATCACCTTCTCGGGGACGACGGCGTCCGCGGCGCGGCCGCGGTTGCGGCGCCGTTGCTCGATAGCGGTCACCTCGCAGTAGACGATGCGCACGCGGAAGCGATAGCTGCGGCACAGCTCGACCAGCGAGCGGCGGAACGGGCGGGTCAGGGTGGTCGCGTTCCAGGCGAAGGGCCGGCCGGCGCGCAGGTGCTCGCGGGCGCGCTCGCGGGCGGCCGAGATGACCGCGCCCTGGCCGTCGCCGGGATCGACGTCGAGCTCGTCGCGGAGCGCGTCGAGCGAGACCACGGCCAGCTCGGGGTGCGCGGCCAGCCACGTGCTCTTGCCTCCGCCGGGCAGGCCGGAGAGCACCACCGCCTCGGCCACGGTGTCGTCGAAGGCGGGAACCTCCGCGGCGCGGCCGGCGCGCTCGTCGTCGAGGTAGAGCACGCGGGTATGGGCGTCGGGGAAGACGCGGGGGCGATCGAGGCAGCCGGCCTCGCTCGCGACCTCGCGCCACAGCGCGCAGTTGTCGACGATGCGCTCGCGATCGCGCGGGTCGCTGGTGCGACGGCCGCGTCCGTCGGCGGCGGCGACCGCGGCCAGCCAGTCGTTGCGCATCGACAGCGAGAGCCGCGCCGCCCGCTGGGCGGCCAGCGGCGGCGCCAGCTCGACGCCGAAGAACGGCACCTGGTGGGAGCGGATCAGCGCGCAAACCTGCTCGCGCACGCCGAAGGGCACGCCGGCCCGCCACAGCGCGCCCCGCACCAGGACCTCGCCGGCCAAGCTGTGACCACGCGACGTGATACGTCCATCCGGCTCGTGCCTCGTGGTCGCCGGCTTGCCAGCATCGTGGAATAGCACCGCCGCGAACATGACCTCGCGCGCGCCGGCATCGGCTTGTACGTAGGTCGGGTCCTCGACCAGCGCCTCCAGCGCCATCTTCGTGTGCGTCCACACGTCGCCCTCGGCGTGCCACGTTGCATCCTGCGCCGTCCTGGCCATCTCCTCGACAGCGACCACCCTCTCCATCACCTCCTCGATCGATCCCGCCAACACGCTCACGGCTTCCTCGCGGTCGTGGACGTGGTCGTGGACGTGGTCGTGGACGTGGACCTGGACGATCCCACCGACTCTCCGACTCCAAACAGCTCCACCCCCTCCGCCAGCTGATTGGGCACGATCGGCCGCGCCAGCCAGTGGCTCCCCGAATCCAGCACGCTGCTCAGGAAGCTGGCCCGGATCCACTTCAACCGCTCCACCACCACACCGTCCTCCTCGACCTTCACGTACAACCCCTCGGCGTCGTCACTCGGATCGGTCTCCAGGCCAGCCCGCTCGGCGTCCACACCGCTGGCGACCGCCACCTCACCGAGCCGGTCCTTCCACCGCGCCGTCTTGTACAGGCTGCGCGCCACCAGGCGCGGTAGCTCCTTCGCCTCCTCCACGACACCCTCCCACACCACCGGCACCGATCGCACCACGTCCGCACCGCCGCACGCGGCCAGGTGCTCGCGCCGCCGCGACGTCGACCAGAACCGACCCTCGGCGTCGCGCACGTCGAACTCGAGGAAGTAGTGGGGCAGGGCGTCGTAGAAGACGGTGTGCTTGGCGTACAGCCACTCGCCGTACAGCGTCACGCCGCCGGCGCACGCCCGCTCGAGCAATCCCGCGTGGGCGCCGGCCCAGCGCTTGAACAGGTCGAAGTGGCGCTCGCGCGGACCGCCGGTCAGAAAGTGGCCTCGGCTCTGCAGGCGCAGCCGCCCGTCCTCGTCGAGTGACACCGCGGCATTGGCGCCGTCGAGCTTCTCCTCGACCACGACGTACCGCCCGCGCAACGACGCCAGCGGCACCTGCGCCAGGTCGTGATCGCCGGCCTGCAGCCGCGAGCCCTCGAGGTGCGGCGTCCGCGGGTACTTGTGGATGCCGTCAGTCATGGCACATCGCCACCGCGGTGAGGTGGCCGCGCACGCCGTCGACGGTGACGCGGCGGGCGCCGGCGGTCTCGAACAGCGCGCGCAGCGAGTCGGCGGTGAACACCCGCACGTGCTCGGGGTTGTCGTCCTCGTGGGACGGTACGGTGGCGACGACCGCCCGTCGCGCCACTCGCATCAGCTCGGCGGCCACCGGCGCCGGATCGGCGACGTGCTCGAGCACCTCGAGCACGGTGGCGACGTCGAAGGCGCCGTCGCCGAAGCCGAGCCGTCCGCCATCCATGCAGGCCGCGGCGAGCCGGTCCACGCCGCCGCGCGCGACGGCGGCGATCTGCGCGGCCCGCTCGGGCTGGACATCGATCGCCGTCACCCGTACACCGTCGAGCGCGTCGAGCACCGGCCACAGGAAGACCCCGCGCCCGCTGCCGACGTCGAGCAGGCTGGCCGGCGCGAGCCCGCGCAGCGTGCCGAGCACGGCCCGCACCCGCGGCAGCTCGGCGGCGCGCTTGAAGCGGTGCAGGCGCAGACCGGCCCGCTCGGCCTCCGCGATGGCGGTGTCGTCGTCGACGTAACGGCCCAGCGTGCCGCGCGCGAAGCACGCGGCCAGCCACCGGTAGTGACTCGCGTCGTCGATCACACGTCACCGGCGCCGCGGGCGCGGGCGCGGCACACCGTCGGCGACCGCGAACATCTTCTTGCACTTCTTGCAGGCGATCTTGCCGGTCAAACGGCGCCCACGCGCCTGCACCGCCTTGCAGTGCGGGCAAACCAGCTTCTGCACGCCGGCGAGCACCGCGATCCCGATCGGCCCTGCCATTCCTCCCACTCTAGCACCCGCCCTTGCCCTTGCCCTTGCCCTTCTACCGTCGGGTCTGCCTCTCCGTCTACTCGAACTTGATCGTGCGGTATCCGAACAACCTCACCCGCTTCGCGTACACGTCGAGCACGATCAGCCCGGCCATCATCAGCAGCACCCACGGCCACAGATCCCGCGTGTAGCTCACCGACTCCGACTCCGCCGTCCAGGCCGCCGTCGGCACGAGCTGATCCTCACCGTCGGTGACGTCGGCCGCCTGCCTCAGGCCGGCTTCGTCCGGCGTGGTGCGCAGGTACTCCAGCGGATACGGCAGCGCCACCGAGCCCATGCTCTCGGCCACGGTCTTGCCGTCGCGCTTGTGCACGGCCCGCAGCAAGTACGATCCGTACCGTTCGATCTTGAAGTCCGCGACGTACCGGCCCGCCGCCGCCTGATCCATGGGCACGGTCTGCCGCACCTGGTTGGTGGCCGGGTCGACGACCTCGAGCTGGGTGTCGAGCGCGTTGACGAACTGGTCGGTCGAGTCGATGGCGTCGACCACGACCTTGGCACGGCCGTCATCGACGCTCGTGTACATGTCGTAGCTGTCGTAGACCTTGCGCCGCATCGACGTGCGTACGAGCTGGGCCCAGAACTTGGGATAACCGCCCCAGGCGATCCAGTCCGAGCTCCAGCGGTTCTTGACGTCGCTGGTCCAGGCCACGCTGGTACCGGCGCCGTGGCGCCAGCGGGCCAGGATGGGCTCGCCCAGGTCGCTGATCAAGATCACCTCGCCGGTGGGCTTGGGCTTGGTGGTGACGTAGCCACGCAGCGGCGGCGCGCTCTCGATCGACGTGCCCTCGATCATCTCGACCCGCTTGGCCACGCGCACCTTGATGAGGTCCTCGACCAGCTGCGACTTCTGGGCCTCGGTGGTCTCCTTCATGAAGATGCGGGGCAGGGCGCCGATGTCGTCGGTCATGTACAGGCGGCCGTCGCCGTTGTCGGCGATGAGCGACAAGAGATTTCGGTCGGCGCCGGTCACGCCCACCGCGCTGACCGTGATGCGCGCCGCGCGCATGTCCTGGACCAGGTCGACGATGCCGTCGTAGGGCGCTTCGCCGTCGGACAGCAGGATGACGTGCTTGACCTTGGCGTTGACGCCCTGGAGCAGCTCGAAGGCCTCGCGCAGGCCGGGATAGATGTTGGTGCCACCCGCCGACTGCAGCCGCGCGATGTCGGCCGAGATGCGCATCTTGTTGGCGGCCCGCTGCGGCCGCACGAAGACCTGGGCCTCGCTGTCGAAGGCGACCACGCCGATCACGTCGTTGGGCGAGAGCACCTCGGTGGTGACCCGGGCCGACTCCTTGGCCGCCTCGAGCTTGGGCCCCTGCATCGAGCCCGAGCGGTCGATGACAACGATCAGCGCGATGTCGGGCTGCTCGCGCATCTTCTCGGCGTCGAAGCGGACCGGCATGATCTGCTCGATCTTGGTGCCCTGGTAGCCGCCCGAGCCGAACGAGTCCTCACCGCCGGCCATGATCAGGCCGCCGCCCATGCCGCGCACGTAGGTGTCGAGCGCCGTCATCTGGCCGGCGCCGAGGAAGTGAGCGGGTACGTCAGAGATGAGCACGAGGTCGTACTTCTCGAGCTCCTTGGCGGAGCCCGGCAGGCCGCGGGGGCCGCGGACCTCGACGTCCATGTTCTCGTGCTCGAGGGCGCGCTCGAGGTAGCCGGCGGCCCCGGGCTCGCGCATCACGCCGCCCTCGACATAGAGGATGTTGGGCTTGCCCTTGACCGGCGCGGTCATCACCGCCTCGTTGTTCTGCTTCACGGTGTCGTGGGCGAACTTCGATAGGCGCATGCGGAAGGTGGTCGCGCCCGCGCGCTTGGCCTCCGACTTGAACGCGATGCGGTTGATGCCCTCGCGTAGCTCGACGGTCTTCTGGGGCTCGAGCGGATTGGGGAACTCGTCCTGGCGAAGGTTGAGCTGCACGGTCTCGGCGTGGGTCGACCACACCTCGGCCTTGACCTCGAAGGGCTGGCCGACCTTGATCTCGTCGGGCAGCTCGAGCCCGACCACGCGGATCTCCTGGACCTTGTCCTCCGCGAACGTCCGCCACGACACCTTCACGCCCAGCTCGTGGGCACGGTACGCCTCGGAGACCAGATCGCCAGCGGTCTGGTTGCCGTCGGTGACCAGGATCAAGCGCGGCAGGTGCCCGGGCGGGTAGAGCCCGTAGGCGAGCTGCATCGCCGACTGCACGTCACTGCCGGCGCCGGCGGGAGCAGCGACGGTCCCGTGGCGCGCGATCACGAAGCCGTCCTGGTCGCGGGCTGCGACCTGCGGTTTCTCGGCGAAGGTCACGACCTCGAGCCAGTGATCGTCGGCGTCGCCCTTGCCGGCTTCGGCACGCAGCTCGGCGACGTAGGTGCGGGCCGCGCTGAGTTGCTTGTCGGAGACCGAATCGGAGACGTCGACGAGCACGACGGTGGCGACCTTGCTGTCGCTGGTGATCCACGACGGCCGGGCCAGGGCCAGCGCGGCGGCCGCGATCACCAGCGTGCGCAGCCCGGCCTGGAGCACCTGCTGGGTGATCGAGAGGTCGGTGAGTGACCAGTGGCGCGCCACGAAGAAGAACGGCGTCACGCAGACCAGCTTCAGCCACTCCGGCGCCAGCAGATCGATCGGGCGCGAGCCGACGCCTGTGATGGTGAGCTGGCTGCGGCCGTCGAGCCAGGTGTCGATGCCGGCGTAGATCAGCACGGCGGCGACCAGGCCGCCGATGACCAGGGCGAGCGTGCGCACGATGGCGGCGTCACGCGGGCTCATACGGTGATCCTGCGGTGGTACGTGATCCACTCGACGGCGAGGAGCAGGAGGACCGCGAGGACCACGTAGATCCACAGCTCGCGGCGGGCGCTGACCGCGAAGGCGTCCGGCTCCTCGAGGGTCTTGCCACCGAGGGTGAGCTCCTCGGCCGGCGCGATCCGCGACTCGGTGGTGGAGCCCAGGTTGGCGGCCAGCTCGAAGGCGGCGATGGGCTCGCGCCGATCGGGCGAGCCCGCGACCGGGGCGGGCTCCTCGGGGTCGTAGGCGATGATCTGGTGGACGCCGACGCGGGTGCCGTAGAAGGTGGCCTTACCGTCGGCCACCGGCGCCTTGACCTTCTTGCCGGCCGGATCGATGACGGTGACCTCGTGGACGTCGACCAGGCCGTCGAGCGGGATGCGGAAGCGCCGGCCGGTGGTGTAGGTGGTCAGGAGGTCGGCGTCGTCGCCGGCGAACCAGTCGAGGCTGTTGACCAGGAGCAGCGGGAACGCGACCCGCAGCATGAGGTCGGTGCCGGCCAGCGAGAAGCCGAATGCGACGATCTTGCGGCTGTGCTCGCGCCGCGCGGCGATGATGGGATCGCGGACGTAGTAGGCCAGCGCGACGTCGCCCTTGGTGCGATCGGGGACGAACACCTCGGACTTGTCGAAGTTGACGTCGGAGAGCTGGATCCACCGCATCACCGGGTGATCGTCGTCGGTCTCGGTGATGCGCGGACGCGGGACCTCGCCGCGCGACACGAAGGGGCTGTGCTCGCCGGTGGGGTGGAAGTAGATCAAGTTGACCGGCGGCGGCGGCACGACCGCCGGCGTGACGTCGTCGAAGATGACGGTGTCGTAGAGACGGCCGGTGACCGGGTTCTTGATCACCTCGGCGGGCGCGGCGTCGTATTGCTCCGGGGTCACCCACTCGTAGCCCAGGTCCTCGTAGACCAGGAGCGCGCCCTCGAGGTAGAGGTTCTCGCGGGTCACCATGAGCACGCTGTGGGTCTTGCGGGCGGGCAGGAGCGCCCAGGCCTGGTCGTCGAGGGGGAAGGGATCGCTGTTGCCTGCGCCGGCGCCCTCGCCGGGGCGCAGCGACGCGCGTAACGTGCTCTCGCCGCCAGGGAGCTGGCGGTAGATCTCGCGGGTGCGCTGGCCGGGGGCCAGCTCGATCGACTTCACCTCGATCGCGGTCTCGCCGTTGTAGAGCGCGAGCTGGCGCCGGGCCGGCTCGGTGCCGAAGTTCTGGACCTCGATGAAGACCTCGTACGCCGCCTTGTTGGCGATGTAGCGCCGCACGTTGAAGGCGACGATGCCGACGTTCTCGGAACGCGACCCGACGCCCATGTACTTGACGTCGATGCCCTTCATGTCGACCGTGGCCAGATCGCGACCCGTGCCGGTGCCCATGCCGGTGCCAGTGCTCGTGCCCGGTTCTGCTTCTGGCGCCGTTCCCCACGCCACCTGGGTGAGCTGCGGCTCGCTGTACGCCCCGTCGCTGATGATCACCGCCAGCGGCCGTTGCCGGCCACGCAGCGCGTCGGCGGCCGCCGACAGGGCCCGCGGCAGATCGGCCGGCGTGTCCGACGCCTGCATGCCGTTCACGATCTTGCGCAGCATGGGCTTGTCGCCCTCGAAGCGCGACAGCGGCGTGGCCTGGCCGTCGACGCGGATGACCATCGCCAGGTCACCGCCGCCCATGGAGTCGATCAGGTCCTTGGCCCGCTCCTTGGCCCGGTCCATGCGCGTGAAGGCCTTGCGCGCCGGGTCGCCGTCCTGGGCCTTCATCGAGGCCGAGGCGTCGATCAGGATCACCACGCTGCGGGCGTCGGGATCGCGTGCGCCGAGCGTGGGCCCCAGCGCCGCCACCAGCACCAGGCCGATGATCCCGAGCAGGAACGCCAGCGACAGCCAGCGCTTGAGCTGCTTCCACAGCGCGTTGGCGTCGCGCTGCTCGAGCACGCGCTTCCACAGGCTCGAGAACGGCACCTCGAAGCGGCGCCGCCGCATCTTGATGATGTAGGCCACCACCGTGAGCACGGCGGCGATCGCGGCCACCAGCGCCACCGTCGACGCCGGGATGGGCCCGAGCCAGGTCACCGCAAGAACCCTCCCGAGCGGAAGATCTGCAGGACCAGCTCGTCGAACGGGATGGTGGTGTGGGTGCGGAAGAACGGCACCGCTCGCGCCGTGCAGAAGTCCTCGATCTGCTTGCAGTAGCGCTCGTGCTCGCGGGTGTAGGCCTCGAGCAACGCCTTCGACACCGTGACCTCGCGCAGCTCGCCGGTCTCGCAGTCGACCAGCGACAGGTCGCCGTGCAGGTTGGGCGACGCCTCTTTGAGATCGTAGACCTGGAGCACGAACGGCTCGAACTTGTTGTAGCGCAGGGTGTTGATGCCCTCCTCGAACCCGGCCGGGTCGTAGAAGTCGCTGATCAACACCGCCAGCCCGCGCCGCTTGTGCTGGCTCACGAAGGTCTTCATGGCCTCGGCGATGCCGGTGGTGCCGCCGATGTCGACGGTGCGCAGGAAGTCGAAGACCCGGAAGATGCGGTTCTTGCCGCGCGACGGCGGCAGGCGACCGAGCACGTGATCGGAGAAGGGCAAGAGCGCGACCCGGTCGAGGTTGGCCAGGCCCACGTACGACAGCGCCGCGGCCACCTTCATGGCGTAGTGCATCTTGGGCGGGTTGCCGATCGCCATCGAGTCCGAGCAGTCGAGGAGGATGTAGATGTGGAGGTCCTCCTCCTCCTCGAACAATCGCAGCAGCAGGCGATCGAGCCGGCCGTACAGGTTCCAGTCGATGTAGCGGAAGTCGTCGCCGCGCGCGTAGGTGCGGTGGTCGGCGAACTCGATGCCCGAGCCGACCTTGCGGGTGCGGCGCTCGGCGCGCAGGTTCCCGGCGAACATCTTGCGCGACACCATGTGCAGGTGCTCGAGCGTGCGCAGGAAGCGCTCGTCGAACAGCGCCGAGCGATCGGCGGCCCGGGCCGCGCCGCTGGTGGCGGGCGGCTGGCCTTTCTTCTTGGCGAGCAGGGCCATGAGCTTGCTACGCGAGCGTCTCGCGCGTCGACTTCAGGATCTCGGCGATGATCGCGTCCGGGCGCACGCCCTCGGCTTCGCCCTCGAAGTTGAGGATGAGGCGGTGGCGGAGGGCGGGCGCGGCCACGGCGCGGATGTCGTCGGTGGCGACAGCGTAGCGGCCCTGGAGCAGGGCCCGGATCTTGGCGGCGAGGATGATGGCCTGCAGGCCGCGCGGCGAGGCGCCGTAGCGCAGGTACTTCTTGCTGGTCGGCGTGGCCTCGGCGGTCTCGGGGTGGGTGGCCTGGAGCACGCGCACCGCGTAGTCCTGGACCGCGCGGGCCAGCGGCACCTTGCGCACCAGCTCGCGCAGCTCGATCACGCGGGCCTTCTCCATCACCGCCTTGGGCTGCGGCACCTCGTCCGACGTGGTGCGATCGAGGATGGTGTGGAGATCCTCGCGGTTGGGGAAGTCGACCACCAGCTTGAAGAAGAACCGGTCGAGCTGGGCCTCGGGCAGGGGGTAGGTGCCCTCCAACGACATGGGTATGTGGCCGCAGTTCCGCAGCCCGCTCATGTGGGACGTGTTCGCGATCTCGACGTACGCGACCACCTCGATCCTGTTCTGGTACATGGGCATGGTCCCCGACATCGCCACCCTGCGCGA
>SXGT01020597.1_pt1 | contig 12418 bp, 8 predicted proteins | sample 3176221 | NCBI WGS metagenome assembly SXGT01 (sample SAMN11356862, study PRJNA531348) | freshwater metagenome | isolation source: freshwater sample F1-120 | place: China: Fuxian Lake, Yuxi | collected 2017-12-25
GGGCTGGTAGTAATCGTAGTAGCTGACAAAATATCGAACCGCGTTCTCGGGGAAAAATCCCTTGAACTCCCCATAGAGCTGGGTGGCCAACGTCTTGTTCGGGGCCACGACGAGCGTCGGCCGTTGCAACTGCGCGACAACGCTGGCCATGGTGAAGGTCTTCCCCGAGCCCGTCACTCCGAGCAGCGTCTGCGAGGAGATCCCTCCCTCGAAACCCTGGACGATCTCCGCGATCGCGCGCGGTTGATCGCCGCAAGGTTCGAAGGGCGCGTTGAGCCGGAAGGGCCGCTCCTGTCGGCGCCGGCCGGGCCCACTGCTCACGGTTCGTCCTGTCGCCAGCGCCGGTAGCGCTCGCCGAACTCCCGCCGTTGATCAGGCGTCATCTGCTGATAACGCCGATAGTTGTCGAGCACCCGCTGCCGCTCGGGCTGCGGCAGTCCCTGAAATCGCTGCCAGTTTTTCTGCATCTCGCGCTGTCGGTCTGCGGGCAATGCCCGATAGTGCTCAAAACTGCGCTTGGCGCGGTTGCGCTGGTCGGGCTGGACCTGGTGCCAGTCAGGCGCGGCGCGAGGGGCCGACGAAGTCACTGGCGGCGCCGCCGAAGAGGCACCTGGCCGCACCAGGGCGGGCGTGAGGAGGACGACCAGGGCGAGCAGGCGCGGACGACGGATCGGTCTCACGGGCAAGAATCCCCGCAGGCAACCCGCCGGCCGGAAGCCGCGGATTCCGCCAGGACCGCGTCGAGCACCTGAAAGCGTTCGAGCTGACGCACCACCGGGAAGTCGACAAAAAATTGGGGGTCGAGGGATCGTTCGCGCACCGGCGCTGGTCTGGCCGCCAAGCGGACACCCGCTTCGGGCGGCGAGAGGAGCGCCCAGGATCCAGCGATCAGACCCGCTGCGACAGCGGCACCCGCGAGGATTCGCCAACTCCCCGTGCGCGGCGGCCCCCCCTGTCTGCGGCCCGCGGCACGTCGGAGGATTCGCACCCGGCGACTTCCCGTCGCCTCGACCAGGCCTAGCCCGGTCTCGACCCGGGCCCACAAGGCAGGCCCGTTCAAGTCAACCGGTAGGGCGCCGAGTACCGGTCCAAACAGCTCCCGCACCCGGCCGAGCGACGCAAACTCCTCCCGGCAGGCCGCACATCCCGCGAGATGGGCAAAGAACTCACCTGCCAACTCGTCGGCGAGTTCTCGGTCGAGCTGAGCGCAGGCATTCGATTGCGCCTCCTCGCAGTTCATTGCCCGGTTCCCATCAGGTCCTTCAAACCCGCCCTGAGACTCCGGGTTGCCCGGAAAATCAAGCTCTTCACGGCCTCCTCCGACACGCCGAGCACCTCGCCGATCACCTCATAGCGCAAGCCCTCAGCCCGACTGAGCAGAAGGGCCGCCCGCTGGGCCGGGGGAAGGCCGGCGAGCAGCCCCCGAAGCCGGTGCTCGAGTTCGGACGCCGCCGCATGCTCATCGCCGGTGGACGCCACCGGGTCGGCAAACTCCCGGGATCCGCCCTCCCCGTCCGGGCCCACGGCCTCGACCATGAGGTGCCGCTCCGGACGCCGGGCCTCGTTGCGGCAGAGATTCTGCGCAATTGTATAGAGCCACGTGGTAAAACGCGCGCGCGGCTCCCACCGGCCACGCGCGCGGTGAACGCGCAGAAAGACTTCTTGGGCAACCTCCTCGGCACGCGCCGCGTTGCCGAGAAAGCCCGCGCAGTACCGCACGATCGCCCCGGCATGCCGCTCGAAGAGTTCGCGGAACGCGAGATCGTCGCCTTCTCGCACCCGCGCCATGAGATCCTCGTCGCTCGGAGCCATCCCCCCGGCCTCGGATAGTTGCGTACCGGGCTTCATCACACTCGCACCCCCGGCAAACGCTGCCACCGCGCCGGGCACACAATGGATCATCGCAGATCGCACGGCCATGGTCCCGCACACGCCCGCGTCGGGCCGCGGCGCTCTCAGGTCGTATAGGCCGAATTGAAGCGAACGTATTCCGGCGACAGATCCGTCGTCAGGACCGCCGCCCGCCCTGGGCCCGTGCCGAGCCGTACTTCGAGCAGAACCTCGTCCAGGTCCCGCAAACGCCGGGTGGCCTCGGTCACGCCCGAGGGTTGCCCTCCGCCGCGGCGAAAGATCGTGCAGCCAGCCACTCGAAGGACGACCTCGTCGGGATCGAACGCAGCCCCCGAATACCCGAGCGCGCACGCGATCCGGCCCCAGTTCGGGTCACCACCGTGGAACGCCGAGCGCACGAGCACGGAACGAGACACCGCCCGCGCCGCCCTTCGGGCAATGGCATCACTGCGCGCGCCCGAAACCTCGATGCGGACGACTCGCGTGGCGCCCTCGCCGTCTTGCGCCACCTGCAGCGCCAGGTCGCAACCCACCGCCACAAAGGCGTCGGTCAGCGATGCAAGATCGCGACCACGCGCCGGCTTGAGGCCGCGCGCTCCCGTAGCCACAACGAAGAGACTGTCGTTGGTGCTCGTATCGCCGTCCACGCTGAGGCCGTTGAACGCACCTCGCGCCACCGCCCGCGCGATGGAATTCGCGGCAGCAGCGGGCAGCGTGGCATCGGTAAAGAGAAAAACCAGCAGCGTCGCCATATCGGGCGCGATCATGCCCGCGCCCTTCGCGACGCCCACAACCTCCACGTCCTGCCCGCCGAGGCGGACGCCACGAGACGACACCTTCGGGAAGGCGTCGGTGGTCATGATCGCGCGCGTAAAGCGCCACAGACCGTCGGGGCTCGCATCGGCCACGGCCCGACGGATGCCGACCTCCAGCCGATCCCACGGCAGCCGTACCCCGATCACCCCCGTGGACGCCGGTACCGCAGCACCGGCGGGCAAACCGCCGAGCCGCTCGACGAGAGCACAGGCCCGCTTCGCATCCCGCACCCCAGCCGGGCCGGTGCAGGCGTTCGCATTACCGCTATTGACGACGAGAGCCCGGACCATTCCGCGCGCCGCAGCCGCGCGTGCCAAACCAACTGGAGCCGCGCTGAAGCGGTTACGGGTAAACGCCCCGCCCAATGTGGCGGCGCTGTCGAACAGCACCACGCCGCAGTCCGGCGCCCCCGAGGGTTTGATCCCGCAAGCCACTCCTCCGAACCGAACTCCCGCCACCGCAAGCGGCCGCTCCTCGACGATTCTCTTCAACCGCGTCCTCCCTATCGTGCGTCCGGGAGCCCAATGTCGGAACGGGGCCCGGCCGGCGCAAGTCCACCGATCGCCGGGGCCGGCCGCGAGCGGGCAACCCCACCGGGCGACCACGTCGTTCGCTCGAACTCCGCAAGACCCAGCTGCTTGCTGTTCGACGCCGGAGCCCTCCTGAAGATACGCTTGACTATGATATTTTCCCCTGTATTTACAGTAGGTTAACAACTCCGGATCTTGGCATTTGGCCGTGCCCCGAGTAAATTTCAACAACCTGCCCAGCGGGAGCGTCCCGCGCTGGGCCCGAGCGTCGCGATCGGACGGGTTCTCACGCTGGTGTCCTGCCCTCGCGGCCGAGGGTCCCCGCCCGGTGCAAGGCACGAGATCAGATTCAGGCCCCGGGAGGCCCGCGCAGAGACGTGCTCCCCCTCCTCCCCGCCACCCGCGAATGCGGATTCGCATCGTCATCCAGCCGTCGGCTCTTGCGAACGAGGACCGCACCAGGGCGTTCGCACGCAGCCGGAGTGCTCCTCCCGGCACCGCCACCGTTCACATCCGGAAGCGTCCGCGTTGAAAGCCCCGCTGGCCGCGGGTAAAGCCCCGGCGGCCGCCAGGTGGTGCTGGCGCGAGTTCGCGGGAGCGGTTGATGAGCGAGGGGAGCAGCGGCGCAACAAGCATAGGCGCGAAGCCTGTCGAGACACTCGACGCCGTGGTGATCCGCTTTGCCGGTGACTCCGGCGACGGAATGCAATTGACCGGAAGCGAGTTCACGCTGTCTTCGGTCATCGCCGGGAACGACATCGGCACACTGCCGGACTTCCCGGCCGAGATCCGGGCCCCGACGGGAACACTCGCCGGCGTCAGCGGCTACCAACTCAACTTCTCGAGCCGCGAGGTCCTCACGCCTGGCGACGCGCCCGAGGTTCTGGTCGCCATGAACCCCGCCGCCTTGAAGGCCAACCTCGAGGACCTGGTCACGGGTGGCGCACTGATCGTCGACATCGAGGCCTTCAACGAGCAGAATCTCAAGAAAGCCGGCTACCCCGCAAATCCACTCACCGATGGCTCACTCAGTGGGTACCGACTGCTCCCGGTGGATATCTCGCGCCTGACGACGCTGGCACTGGCTGACCTCGACCTCTCCAACAAGCAGGTCCTGCGTTGCAAGAACTTCTTCACGCTCGGCCTGGTCTGCTGGCTCTTCGACCGGCCGGTCGACCCGGTCCTGCGCCATATCGACGAGCGGTTTGCCAAAAATTTGCGGCTGCAGGACGCCAACCGGCGCGCCTTCAACGCTGGCCATGCCTTCGGCGAGACCTCGGAACTCTTCCATCAGCGCTACCGCGTTCCACCGGCGGCGATCGCGCCGGGAACCTACCGCAACATCACCGGCAACAGCGCCCTCTGCCTGGGCCTCGTCGCGGCGACGCGGCGCGCCGGACTCAAGCTCTTCCTCGGCTCCTACCCGATCACACCGGCCAGCGACATTCTGCACGAGTTGGCTGGCCTGAAGGCATTTGACGTCGTGACCTTCCAGGCTGAGGATGAAATTGCCGGAATCGGAGCCGCTCTCGGAGCGAGCTTTGCCGGTGCTCTCGGAGTGAGCACCACGAGCGGTCCGGGGATCGACCTGAAATCGGAGACGATCGGGCTCGCCGTCAAGACGGAGCTCCCCCTGGTCATCTGCGACATTCAGCGCGGGGGACCCTCGACCGGGCTTCCAACGAAAACCGAGCAGTCGGATCTCCTCGCGGTGCTCTACGGGCGCCACGGCGAAGCTCCGGTCGTGGTGCTGGCACCGTCGAGTCCGGCCGACTGCTTTGACATGGCCGTCGAGGCCGTCCGCCTCGCCATCAAGTACATGACCCCGGTCTTCCTGCTCTCGGACGGCTACCTCGCCAACGGTTCTGAACCCTGGCGAATCCCTGTGCCGCAAGACCTGCCGGACATGCCCGCCCGCTTCCGCGTGGACCCCGAGGGATTCTTCCCGTACCTGCGCGACCCGCAGACGCTCGCACGCCCCTGGGCCATTCCCGGAACCCCCGGCCTCGAGCACCGCCTCGGCGGTATCGAGTCCGAACAGCCCACCGGCAACATCAGCTATGCGCCGCTCAACCACGAGCAGATGGTGCGTACGCGCGCCCGCAAAATTGCGCTGGTCGCCCAGGATGTTCCCGCCCCCGTCGTGCACGGCCCCGAGCGCGGCGAGTGTCTGATCGTGGGCTGGGGCAGCACCTTCGGCGCCATCCGCGCGGCAACCGAAGCACTCAGCGCACGCGGCCGGCGCGTCGCCCACCTCCACCTACGCCACCTCAACCCGCTTCCCACCGGCCTCGGCGACGTGCTGCGCCGCTACGAGCGGGTGCTGGTGCCGGAGATGAACATGGGGCAGCTGGTCAAGCTGCTGCGCGCCGAATTCCTCGTGGATGCCGTTGCGTACACCAAGATCCAGGGTCGGCCCTTCAAGGTCTCCGAGATCGAGGCCCGGGTCGAGACCCTGCTGGGAGGAAATCGCTGAGATGGCCACGGTCGAGACCTCCGCAGCACCGCGGCTGACCCGCCGGGATTTCGAGTCAGATCAGGAAGTCCGCTGGTGTCCGGGCTGCGGCGATTACGCAATCCTCGCCCAGGTCCAGCGCGTCCTGCCGGACCTCGGCGTACCGCGCGAGAAGTTTGTGTTCGTCTCGGGCATCGGCTGCTCGAGCCGGTTCCCGTACTACGTCGACACCTACGGCTTCCACACCCTGCACGGCCGAGCACCGGCGATCGCGTCGGGCATCAAGCTGACGCGGCCGGATCTCTCCGTCTGGATCGTCACCGGAGACGGCGATGCGCTGTCGATTGGCGGCAATCACCTTATTCATATCCTGCGACGCAATCTCGATGTCAACATCCTCCTCTTCAACAACCAGATCTATGGCCTGACGAAAGGGCAATACTCGCCCACCTCGGAGCCGGGCAAGGTTACGAAATCAACCCCCGACGGCTCGATCGACAACCCCTTCAAGCCTCTCGTCCTGGCGCTCGGCGCCGAGGCCACGTTCCTCGCTCGGACGATCGACGTCGAAGCCCGCCACCTCCAGGATGTCGTGCGCCGGGCACATGCCCACCATGGAGCCTCGTTCGTCGAGGTGCTCCAGAACTGCAACATCTTCAACGACGGTGCCTTCGATTCGCTCACCGACCGGGAGATCAAGGCGGACAACCAGCTCATTCTGGAGGCCGGCCAGCCGATGATCTTCGGCCGCGAGCGCAGCAAGGGAATCCGCATGAACGGCATGCGACCGGAAGTCGTGAACCTCGAAGGCGCCCCCGCGGCAGAACTGCTCGTGCACGACCCCTCGAACCCCGTCCTCGCCTACCTGCTGGCTCAGATGGGCCCGCCGAACTTCCCGACTCCACTCGGTGTGCTCTTCGAGGTGACACGACCGGTTTACGAGGATGGCCTGGCCAGACAGGTCTCGGCGGCGCAGGCGAGATCGGACGCCGACCTCGCGGCCCTCCTCGGAGCCGGAGAGTCCTGGACCGTCGGCTGAGGATGGCGGCCGCACGAGAGCACGCCCGGCGGCCTCGTTCGGGAACTCGCCACCCGTGACCGGAATGGTCGCGGTGGCGGCCGCGATCTCGAGCGGGCTCCTGCTCGCACTTTCCTTCATCGAGCCTGCGGCCGGCATTCTCGCCAGTATCGCCTTTGCCCCCGTGCTGGCCGTGGTGAGCCGCTCGCGGCGAATGCGCGACGCGGCCGCCGTCGGTGCCCTCGCCGGTGCGATCGCAAACGGGATCTCGTGCGCCTGGCTGGTGGGCACGATCACCCGTTTCGGGGGCTTCCCACTGCCCGTGGCGCTTTTGATCTTCGCCCTGCTGATCGCTTACACGGCGCTGCCCATCGCCCTGTGGACCGGACTACTCCAGTGGGCGGGGCCGCGCGCGCCGATCCTGCTGGCGCCGTTGCTCTGGGTCGCCATCGAGAGCACCTTCCCCAACCTCTTTCCGTGGCGCCTCGCCTATACACAGCGCGCGCTTCCGGCCCTGATCCAGTCGGCGGAATGGGCTGGGCCGATGCTGCTCGGAGCGGTGCTGGTCTGGCTATCCGCGGCTGCGGCGCGAGCCTGGCAAAGGCCATTTGGCCTGCTCCCTCCGCTCGCCGTGTTGGGCCTGCTCGGCCTGCACGGCAGCGGACGGATCGGGGAGATCGACCGCCTCATCCGTGAGGCCCCGCGACTGCGCGTCGGGCTCGTGCAGGGAAATCTCTCACTCGACGAAAAGAGGCACGCCGATCTTTTCAACCAAAATGTCGCGCGCCACCGCCAGCTCTCCGAGTCCCTGGCCCCCGCCCCCGACCTCCTCATCTGGCCAGAAACAGTAGTTGAGTGGGGCCTGCCACACCGGGCACACCGGCTCTCCGCGGGGCACGATCCTCTGCCGGGCGCAACGACCCCGCTCCTCTTTGGCGCGCTCACCTGGGAACCGACGACCGAAGGACCGCGCTGGTACAACAGCATCCTGTTGCGAAATCCGGGGGGAGACATCGGTGGAGCCTACGACAAGATCGTGCTCATGCCCTTCGGCGAGTTCCTGCCGTTCTCCGACAGCTTCCCCTGGCTTCGCGACCTCAGCCCGAACACGGGGAACTTCGCGCGTGGCGGGGTCGTCGAACCGATCCCCGTTGGGACGCGGGCCCGGGTGGGGGCCGTGGTCTGTTACGAGGACATGCTGCCTTGGCTGCTGGCCGACGCCACGGCGCGTGGCGCCAACCTTCTCGCCTCGCTCACGAATGATGCCTGGTACGGAGATAGTACCGCCCTGCGTCTCCACGAATCGCTCGCGCTCTTCCGCGCCGTCGAGAACCGGCGCTTCTTGATCCGGTCGACGAACACCGGACTGACCTCCGTCATTGACCCGGTCGGGCGGATCACCGCCTCCCTCGTTCCCTGGCAAGCCGGGGCGCAGATCGTCGAGGTCTCCCTCCTCGACACGCCCAGCGCCTACCCCACCGCCACCGGGCCGCTGCGCATCCTGGTTCTGGTCAGCGCCATCGGACTCCTGCTATGGTGCCGCGCGAACGTTGGCCGAACCGGCTCCTAGGGAAGGACGACGCGACGGCAACCGCATGTACCTCGCATTCCATGGCCTGCACGAACGGCCCTTCACGCAGACGCCTGATCCGCGTTTTCTCTACTGGAACGAGGGCTATCGCGAGGCGCTGGCGAGCCTCCGCTATGGCATCCAGCAACGGAAAGGTTTCGTCGCGCTGATCGGCGAGGCCGGCACCGGCCAGACCACGCTGCTGCGCAAACTGCTCGACGACCTCGCCGACGAGATCCTCTCGGTCTTTCTCTTCAATCCAAACGCGAGCTTCGAGGAAATCCTTGAGTACACCCTGAGTGAGCTCGGGATTTCGGCGCCCTCGGGCCGCAAGCTCGCGATGACGCAGCGACTCAACGAGTTCCTCCTCTCGGCCTATGCCGAGGGCCGCAACACTGTCCTGATCATCGACGAGGCCCAGGATCTGAGTTCCGAGGTCCTCGAATCGCTACGTCTGCTCTCGAATCTCGAAACGGCACAGGACAAGATCCTGCAGATCGTCCTGTCGGGCCAGCCGGAGCTTGCCACCCGACTCGCCCGCCCCGAACTCCGCCAGCTCAAGCAGCGCATCTCGGTACGGGCCCGGCTCGAGCCTCTCTCGCGCGCCGAGTTGGCGCCCTACATCGCCGCTCGACTGGCGGTCGCCGGAGGGGCCCCGGACCTCTTTGCGCCAGACGCCTTCGACGCCATCTGGGGCCACTGCGGCGGCATCCCCCGGCTCGTCAATACGATTTGCGACAACGCGCTCTTGGTCTCCTACGCGCTCGGCCGACATGCGGTCGACGCGGCGGTGATCTCCGAGGTCGCGACGGATCTTGCCAAGCTCGACGCGCCAGGGACCGCACCCCGGCAAGTCTCCGCAGCGGCCGCGATCGACGACGGCGCGGGGGGGGGAGAAGCCCTCCGAGCGGAGCCACCGGTACCCGCAAAGCCAGTCGCTCCGCCACCCGCGGTGCGAGCAGAGCCCAAGCCCGAGAGTCCGGTCTCCGCACCGCAGTCCGCACGCACTCCAGAGGCGTCCCCGCCGGAGCCCACGAGGACCACCACTCGCGTGGGCAGCAGCCCGCGCGGCGTCGAATCGGGCCCTCCCAGCCCACGCCTCGGCCTCGCCGTAGCCGGCATCCTCGCCGCGGCGTTGTTGCTCTTCGCCACCGCCCTTCTCCAGCGACCGGAGGCCCCTCCGCCCCTGGTGCCGCTGCCATCCGCCTTCGATGGGCGAGGCGACACGTTACGGGTGCCCGGAGAAGGTGCTGGGCCACCTCCCCGCGCGGCGCTGGCCGGACCACCGCCCGCGCCGCTGTCCCCACCAGCGGACGGCGCGCGTGGCCCGTCGTCGAAAGCAGCGGCCACACCCTACGCGGCGCGCGCTCTCGATCTGGCAGTGGACGACGCGGGCGACCCGTCGTCGAAGACCCGCACGGCGCCGGACCTGACGGCAAGAGACAGCCGACCCGTGCCCGCGCCAGACCCGGAGCAAATCGCGCGCACGCAGACGAGTCTCCCGCCCCGGCTTGCCGCTGAGCTGAAGGCCCTGCCCCACCAAAGTCCGTACCGGGCCACCGTCCCAAGTTCAGCGGGCTTGGCGGCAGGCACTCCAGCTGGTCAGCCCGGGGAGGCCGACCCGGTCGCGGCGGTGGCTCCGCTCGACGATGGCAACGGCCAGGCGTCGCAGGACCGGCAGAATCACATCTCGGCACTACCCGCAGGCCGTGACAGCCACCCGCCGGCACCCGCTGGCCCGCAGGCAGGCTCGCTCTCGGCCGCCGCGTTTGAGGCCTTGCCGGCAGAGCCCGCGGTTGACCCCGCGTTCGCGGCCTCTGCCCTTGCACCCTCCAGCAGAGCAGAGCGAACGCGTCGGCCGGAACCGGCACGCGTCGAGAATCCGGCGACGGCCCTGATACGCCCCAAGGCGCCAGCACCGCCCCCTGGGCGCACCCTGCCCCTTGCCGAGGAGCAGCCGCCGCTCGATGAGGTGGCGTTGCCGGAGTCCCGGGCAGGATCGCCAGCAGCGCCGTCGCCCGCTCCGGTGAGTCGCGAATCGGTCGGAAGCGATCCCGACCTTCCGGCCCCCGAGCGACGCCCTGGCGACCGAACCATCACCCTGACACAGGGCGACACCCTGCTCGATCTCGTCGGCCGGGAGTACGGCGAGATGAATTACACCGCCATGGAGATCCTCCGCGCACGGAACCCGCAAGCGATGCGGCCGGAGCGCATGATCGCCGGGACGTCCTTCGTGATTCCGGCTCCGGGAGCCGAGTCCCGCATGATCGGCAAGCCGGAATCCCCCAAAGTCCTGGCTCTAGCCACGCCGATCCTGGCGCGAGCGATGGCCGAACAAGCGAAACTGGCGCGGGAGTACGGCGACCGGGTTCGGCTCGAGACCAGTGAGGTGGGCACGGCACTGAGTGTGTACCGCGTCGTCATCACCGGCATCGAGCCGCACACCGCCGAGGGCCTCTCGCGACGGCTCGGGCCCGTGTTCGTCGAGGCCGCCCCAAGCGTACCCGACCAACAAGGGCCACCCGCCGGAGAGTGATCCCTGCTCGGGCGGCCGCCGGCGAGCCTTGGCGCATCCGCCAGCGCCTCAGTCGTAGTCGCGCACGAGTCCGCTCGAATCGTGCAGGAATGCAGTGCTTACGGACCGCTGACCAGTCGCGAAAGTCATTAAATAACAGCTAGTTACAGATGAGCAGTGGCCCCGAACCTGCGCCCGGGTGGCGCTGTCCTTGCTTCATCGAGGAGACGGAAGCACTCGAACAAACCCCCCGCGCACGCCACCGCATCGGCTACGTCCCTTCCCCTCAACGCGCGGGCAAATTCATCAGGACAGAGACGGAAGCGGTGGGATGTTGAGCCCGGATCTCCTAAACGCCTCAAGCCAGAGCGCCGATCTCCCGACGTGGGGGCGACGCATCGGTGGCGCCCCCATTCGTGGCAAGGGGGGCGGGATGGGGCATTTGAGGGTGACAGAGGGGCTCGGACCAAGTGCGGGTTTGCGCGGGATCCTGCACGGGCGGGGGTTTCTGGTCACCGCGCTCTTGGCGTGTTCGTGCCTGGCCGGCTGTGGCGCCGCGCGCAGCCAGAGCCAGCCCCTGGCCCTCGCCGATGGGGGCTACGCTATTCCCGCCGATGACGCCCCAGCCTTTGATCCGACTTCGGCCTTGGAACTCCCCGACCAGAGCTATCGCCTCGCCGCCGGAGACCTGATCGACGTGAGGTTCCCCTACCACCCCGAGGAAAACGAGCGGGTGCCCGTCCGCCCGGACGGGAAGATCAACCTTCAGATCACCGGCGACATGACGGCTGCCGGCCTGACGGTCAGCGAGACCGAGAGCCAGATCCGAGAGCGCGCGTCCCGCTATCTGAAAGACCCGGTCGTCAGCGTCGTCGTCGCCCAACTCGCCGAACACAAGGTCTACGTCGGTGGGGACGTCATCCGCCCCGGCTTCGTCCTTTATCGTGACGGGCTGACCCCGCTACAGGCGGTCATCGAGCGTGGCGGATTCACCGACACGGCCGACTCCGACAACGTGCTCTATGTCAGCCGGATTGGCGGGGATGTGCGCAGCGAGCGGCTCGATCTCGCCGCCGTCGCCGGCGGCGACGAGGAAGAATCGATTTTTCTGGTACCGGACGATATCATCATGGTGCCCAAAACTTGGATTGGACAGGCCGACGTCTTCGTGGACCAGTGGGTCCGGGGCCTTCTGCCGACCGTGCCGCGGCCAGGCGTCGACCTGAACGCGCTCCTCTTCTGAGCGGGCGCGCCCGACACCAAAGCGAGACTCGCCAAGAAGTTTTCTGATGGGAAGGACTTACGAGGCCCTGAAACGGGCGGAAGCCGAGCGTCGTGCGCGCGAGGCGAGAGAGGCTGTTGGTCGCCCGCAACCCGACCAGGGGGCCTCGTCGGATCCCGTGGTCCGCCCAGAACCCGTCGCGGAGCCGGGCTTCGTCCTCGTCGAGCCCGACCTCGAGAAAAACGCCGCGCCCGCCGAGTCCGCGGATCTTCTCTCCCACACCACTCCCACAGACCCAGCCGAGATCCAGACCAAGGCCCACGCGCCCAAGCGGAGCTGGCTCCGCCTGGGCCGGAGCGGCAATGGCCACAACGGCAACGGCCACAACGGCAACGGCCACAACGGCAACGGCCACAACGGCAACGGCCACAACGGCAA
>SXGT01875660.1_pt1 | contig 12417 bp, 10 predicted proteins | sample 3176221 | NCBI WGS metagenome assembly SXGT01 (sample SAMN11356862, study PRJNA531348) | freshwater metagenome | isolation source: freshwater sample F1-120 | place: China: Fuxian Lake, Yuxi | collected 2017-12-25
CGCGAATCGCTTCGATCGTCTGGCCCACCGCCTCGGCCGCCAAGTTCAGGTCCAGCACCAGACGCGTCCATAAGCTTGATGCCGATTTCAACCCATACGCCCGCTTGGTGATCACCCGCGCCTTGTTGTTGATCCCTTCCACCACGCCGCTCGTGTGACGACCGTCAAAGTAATTCAAGATCTCTTCCTGCCATCGTTCGTACGTCTTCACGAACGCCTTGTCCATCTCCGGGAACGCCTCCAACAATTTCACGATCCACGCCGTCAGCGCCAACTCCGCTTCGCGCCGATCCTGCGTCTCGTCGAAGATCCTCTTGAACTCCACACGCAAATCGTACAACTTCCCCAACTCCGGTAGCTGCTCGAACAACTTCGATAGCTTCGCTTTCTCCGCTGCCGTCAGGCTCGACGGGTCGCGACGAAACTCCCACATCAGCGAGCGAAACTCCTTCTGCTGGGCCTTCGTCAGTTTCTTCTTGTAACCCCGCGTGATTTTTTTTTCGCACACCATCAACGGCTTCACCAAACAACTTCGCCACATGGAACCGATCGATCGCCGCCTTGGCGTTTGTCAGCAACGCCCCACATGCCTTGTTGTAGGATGCCCCCATGTCCACACGATAACGAAGCACCTGCTCACGCTGTGCCGGCGTGAGCAAGTTCAAGCACGCCTCGGCCGCTTTCTCGTCGCGGCCTGCCATCACCGCCAGCACTTGGGGATTCTTCGGATCGGTCAAGTCGGTCATGATGGTCACGTACAACTTGTGGCGCTTTTTCAGACTGACTTCATCCATGCCGATATCCGTGATCATGCGCTGCGGATCGATCGTCATGGCTTGGCCGTCGGCCAGTTGGTTCTTGACGATGAAGCGCACCGTCTCCGCGGAGATGCCCAGTCGCCGCGCCACTTCGGCTTCGTTGGAGCCGATGAGCATCCGCAGTACCTGTTTCTCGAAGCGATAGGTGTAACCGGTGTCCTTGCGTTTGAACGGCGGCAAGAGGTCCTGGCGATGATGGCATTTGGGGCAGCGATGGAAAACGGCTTGATAGCAGAAGAACGCGGGTTGCCCGAAAACATCGAGATCGCGGACGACGCGCGTTTTGCCAACGTCGAGATTGGCTTCGGGGCGTGCCGGCTCGACAGTCTTGCAACGTGGACAGCAGCACGTTTCCGGCAAGGGCCAAGAGACTTCGATGCCGTGAGCCTCGGGGAGGCGATGATAGCCGGTGATGGTGACGTTTTCGGGCAGATCGATGTCGATGGTGAGGTTGGCCATGGCCGTCCCTGGCAAGGATGAAGGCGTGGCCGACTCCCTGCCGACCTCGCAGCTGCGACTAATGTATGGACAGGCCAGACTACGGAAATACCTCCGGCGCCAGGGATTTGCACCTTACAACGGAAGAGCCCGAAAATCTTCAATCGCGATTTGAAGCGAGCGGGCATCGCGAAAGTCGATGACCGGGGCCGCGTTCTCGACGTGCATGCGCTGCGGACGACGTTCGGCACGCTGTTGAGCGCGGGGGGCGTTGCTCCGCGGACGGCGCAAGCCGCCATGCGACACGCCGACATCGGCTTGACGATGGGCGTCTACACCGATCCGCGCTTGCTCGACGTGCGCGGAGCTATTGACACCTTGCCGACGCTGCCCCTCGACGCCGATCCCTTGGCACAGGCCAACGTGGTGTTGCGGACCGGGACCGCAGACGTTCCACTGATTCGGCCGCTTGCACCGACTCTCGACAATCGTGTAATGCCGCTGTCATTTGGTGACAGATTGAACACTGAATCGGCAGAGAGACAAGCCGAGCGTGCAATTGCCGTAAGTGCCGATGCTGACAAACGAAAAAACCCGCTGACGTTTCCCGTCAACAGGTGTCTCAAAATGGGCGCAACAGGACTTGAACCTGTGACCCCCAGCGTGTCGAGCTGGTGCTCTAGACAACTGAGCTATGAGCCCTGCGTTGTGAACTCAATCAACTTAGAGCGGGCGCGTCTTGTCGTCAAGGCGAAACGTCACGGCGCCGACTCGGGCAAAAAGCGTGAAATGCGATATTCGCCGTGCTTTTCATGCCAGGTGCGGACGGCGGCGCGCAGGTCGTTCGCGTTGGCGATCTTCGTCGGCGATTTCCACCCTTCTCGTTCGGTGATGCCTAACATCTGAAAGCACTGCCAGGGAGTCGGCGTTGGCGCGACGATGGTCCAATCCCGTTCCAGGAGGGCCGCGAAGATCAGCTTGCTCTCGTCCGAGGAAATCAGCTCCGTCTTGGCCTTCGCCACGGTCGGCGTACGATAACGCACGGTGAGCGCGACGGCGCTCAGATACCGGTCGAGCCCATCCTTCGCTTGCAAACCCACGACGGGTTTCTCCATCAGCCTGGCTATCTGCCGAGATTTCTTCAGCTCCTCCGAGAAGGAGCTCAGCGGCATTCCCCCTTGCGGCTTCTCCTTGGGCTCCGAATCGTGGGCGACAAAATCGTGATACAGCCGGCCGTGCAGGATGCCGGTCCCGGCGTGTTTGCGCAAGAACATCAGGCCCTGTTTGCCCAATTCGAGTCGGAAGTTCAGTTCGGGATATTTGCCAAAGCCGATGGGGTTCCGCTTTTCATCAGCGGGGACGAAGCCGACGCGGAGCGTTTTGACGTCCTTCTTGCCGACGATCGGTTCGCTGACGTTAACCACTGCGATGCGAAAGCGAAACTTGAGATTGCCGTCGGGCGTGAGCGGGATCTCCACGTCTTGAGGCTCGATGGCAATAACTCGGCCAACCACAATCGCATCGGACAGCACGATGCGATCGATTCCAGGGGGGAGGATCATGACGTCAGCGTGCGCAACAACTGTGATTGCTAAGAAACTGACGGCTGCCAGGGTCCAGCGGGTCATGGGTGCTTCCTCAAGAAGAAACTGATTTCCTCGAACAAGACGGAATGGGAAATTCAATCTCCGACCGGATAATACACGCTCGGCGGCCGCACGCTTGGCAGGCGATCGATCTCGGCGAGCGCGGCCAGAAAGTCTCCGGTCGCGACGGTGTGCGTCATGATGATGAGCGGCACGAGTTCGAGTTCCGCTTCCGCATGATCGAGAGCCTCGTGCTGAATCACGGACGCGATACTAATGCGGTGGTTTGCCAGGATGCGCGTGATGTCTGCCATGACGCCGGGGCGATCCTCGACGCGCATGCGCAGATAGAAACGGCTGCGCATCGTACTCGGCTCGCGCAGAACGATGTTGCGATGATTACCAGACCATAAACGGAGGCTATTAAACGTCTGCTGCGCGCGCCCCACCGCCATGTCGATGACGTCGGCGACCACGGCGCTCGCGGTCGGCATCTGCCCGGCCCCCCGGCCGTAGTAGAGCGTGCTGCCGACCGCGTCGCCGACCACGAACAGCGCGTTGAAAGCGTCGCGCACCAAGGCCAACGGCGTCGTCTGACGCAGCATCACGGGCGAGACGTGCATCGCGAGCTGGTCGCCCGTCTTGCCCCCCCCTCTCCCAAGGGGAGAGGGGAGAAATGCGGCCGGTTCCAGCCAGGCCTCGGCCAACAGCTTGATCGTGTAGCCCAACTCCTTGGCGAAGCGGATGTCGAGCAAGTCGATGTCGGCGATGCCGCGCCGTTTGATCGTGCCCAAGGGCACCGCGATGCCGAAGGCGATCTGTGCCAGAATCGCCAGCTTGTGGGCGGCATCGGTCCCGTCCACGTCGAGCGTCGGGTCGGCCTCGGCGTAGCCCTGCTCCTGAGCCTCGGCGAGAACGTCCGCATACGCTCGGCCGTTCTCGACCATGCCCGTGAGGATGTAGTTGCAAGTGCCGTTAAGGATGCCTTGTAGCGAGAGGATCTGATTGGCGGCGAGCCCCTGGCAAAGCGCCCCGATGATCGGGATGCCGCCCCCCACCGAGGCCTCGAAGGCGATGGCGCGTTGATGGCGTCGGCCTGCGTCGAAAATCTCGGCGCCATGGGTCGCCAGGAGTGCCTTATTCGCGGTGACGACGTGCTTGCCCGCCGCGAGCAGATCGAGAACAGCTCGTTTCGCCCAGTCGATGCCCCCCACGACTTCGATGGCGACCTGGACGCCCGGATCGTCGATGACACGGCGCAGATCGGTCGTGAGCAGATGTTGGGGTATCATCGCCTCGCGCGACTTTTGGGCGGCGCGAACGACGACGTGTCTTAGTTCCAGCTTGCGACCGGCGCGGGCCGCGAGCCGGTCGGGCTGTTCGAGGAGTAGCTTCGCGACGCCGCTGCCGACGGTGCCGCAGCCGATCAGGGCGATGCCGTAAGGGTCCATGTGGATAATTTCCTTGAGAGAGGACAGGGTCATGATATGGGAAGGCCTTGAGCAATTGGACTCACCGCGCTTGATTCGTGTATAATCATTGGGTGAATGGCATCGATTTGAGGAGCGATCATGAACACAATCGAGATTGTCAATCGCGGGCGCGGCCTCCAGTTGTCAACGAGCCGAGTGACGGTGCAGGACTTAGTTCCTTATTTTCAGGACGCCTGCACCTACGACGAGATCATTCGCTGGATTCCCACGCTTACGCATGAGGAAATCGCGGTTGTCGACAAGTACTACCGCGAACATCGTGAAGAGCTGGATGAGCAAGATCGCAGAATCAGGGAGCGGAGCGCGACACGGAAAAACCCGGAATGGGTGGAAGCGATACTGAAGGGCGCCCGCAAAGAACGCTTGGCGATTATGGAACAATTGCGCAAGGAGCAAGCGAACGGAGAGGCCAAGTGAAAGGCATCCTCGCCGACGTCAACATCCAGGGACACGTGGATCTGCTTGTTGTTCTCATGCAGGCCGAGCCGTGGAAATCATTTTGGGACCATCTCCAATTACCCTACTTGCACTTCTCCGATGTTGGTCTGGCGCCCGATGCGCTCGATTCCGTAATCTGGGAGACCTGCCAGAGAGACGGGTTGATCCTGATCACGGACAACCGGAACAATGAGGACTCGGATTCTCTGGAAGCCGCCATTCAGACGCGCAACACTCCCGCGAGTTTGCCAGTGTTCACCGTCGCCAACGTCCCGCGCATGCGCACGAGTCGCGCATATGCGGACCGTGTCATCGAGGCCTTATTGGAGGCATTGCTTCAAATCGAGTCGTTGCGCGGAACGGGCCGACTTTTCATTCCTTGACGCCGCGAGACGGAATCCAATTCGGTCTTGGCAGATTTCGCTCGCCCGCGGTACAATCCCTCCCACATCCGTGAGTTGCCTCTTTGATGCCCGTTCCATCCAATAACGGAGCAAGAGGTTTATCCCATGCGCGTCTCGTTTCTCACAGCCATCGCGACTCTCGCCGTTGCCGGTTCGATCTCGGCGCAAGACCTGCGCGTCGACGAACCGTTGAAGGTTCTCGTGCCGAAAAGCCCCCCCACGCGACAAGAACTCGAACGGCGTGATTCGCTCCACAAATACGTCGAAGGCCTCCGACTCGAACGCGCCGAGCAATTCAAGGACGCCCTGCGCGCGTACGAGGAGGCCGCTCGACTCGATCCGAATGCACCGGCGCTCGTCAGGGTGCAAATCCCGATCTTGATCGGCATGGACCGGCTCGGCGACGCACAGAACGCCTGCACGAAGGTCGTCGCCCTCGATCCGGGCGACTTCAAGACGTGGTTTCTCCTCGCCAAGCTGCACAAGTCGTCGATCCGCTACGCCGACGCCATCGCCGCCCTTGAGAGCGGCCTGAATGCTGCGGCGATCAAGGACCATCCCGAAGCCGCCCAGGCTCTCTATTTCGAGCTGGGCAGCCTGTTCGAAAACACGGAGAAGTTCGGCCCCGCCGCGGACGCCTTCAACAAGGCCGCCGAGATCCTCGAACATCCCGACCTCATCATGGCCAAGGGAAATTTCCCGCGAGCGATGATTCTGGCCCGCGCCGCGGACACCTATGAAAAGATTGGCCAGCTCTATAACAAGGCCAAGCGTCACGACGACGCCATCGCCGCGTTCGTCAAGGCGCAAAAACACTCCCCGGAGCGCACGGCGCCGCTCGATTACGTGATCGCGCAGATTTGCGTCGAACAGGGGAGCCTCAAACGCGCGCTCACGCACGTCGATGCGTATCTTCACACTCGGCCCCTGAGCGTCGATCCCTACGAGACGAAGATCGACATCCTGCGCCGCTTGAAACAAAACGCCGACATCGTCCCTTGGATCGAAACGGCCGCGGCGCGCGAAGGGCACAATAACGCGCTGCAACTCTTGCTCGCGCGCGAGTACGCCGTCGCCAAGCAGGAGAAGAAGGCGGAGGCGATCTATAAGAGGCTTGCCGAGGACTCACCCAGCGCGGACGCCTATCGCGGGCTCTTCCATCTCTACAAGGGCGAAGGCGCGGCCGGCATGACGCGCATTCTCGGCATGCTCGACAAAGTTATGGACAAGGCCGCCAACAATGACGGTCCCGTCCCGCTCGGCACGGTCGTCCACGCCAAGGCGATGATCTCGGCCCTGCGCGACGACGCCGAGCTGGCGACGAAGCTGGTCGAGATCGCATTCAAACAGAAAGCCGATCAGAAGGAGCTGAAGTTCGATACCGTTTACTTCCTTGCCATTCTCGCGGATCGCCAGCGAAAAACCGAGGAAGCCGAACGCTTCTATCGCCAGTGCCTGAAGTCGGCGACGCCCGGCAACGAAGCCTTGATTTACACCGGCCTCCTGCGCGTGCTGGGCAAAGCGCGTAAGCACGAGACCATCGTTGAGATTTGCACGCAGGGACTCAAGACGGCACAAGCGACTAACTCGTTGCTCTTCTACAACGATATCGCGCGCGCGCTGGCCGGGCTGCATCGCTACGACGAAGCATTGAAGCACGCCGATAGGGGGGACGCCCAGGCCGGCGACGACAACAAGCTCGTCTTCAAGCTCTTGCGCATTCGCATCCTGGCGATGGCCGAGCGTTTCGACAACGCCGAGACCGAGTGCAAGGCGCTTATCAAAGGGAACGAAAAACCCAGCGAGGTCATCGAGCTGCGCTATCTTTTGTCGAACATCTACTCGTCCGCCAAGCACAGCGCCAAGTCGGAGGAGCAACTGCAAATGATCCTCAAGATGGATCCGCACAACGCGACCGTCAACAACGACCTCGGCTACTCGTGGGCCGATCAGGGCAAGAATCTCCAGAGCGCGGAGGAGATGATCCGCCGCGCCATCGAGCTGGACCGGCTGCAACGGCGCCGCAATCCCAACTTCTCGAGCGCGGACGACAAGGACAACGCCGCCTACGTGGACAGCCTCGGCTGGGTGCTCTACCGCCGCGGACAAATCGCCGAGGCGCGGAAAGAACTGGAACGCGCTGCCGCCCTCGACGACGGCGAGGATCCAGTCATCTACGATCACCTCGGCGACGTCTATCAACGCCTCCAAATGCGCCCGGAAGCGAGCCGCGCCTGGCAACGCGCTCTTGCGTTGTACAACAACGGCATCCGCAAGAAGGACGACGAGCGCGTGCGCGACATTCAGCGCAAGCTCGAACAGGTCAAACAGTGACGATGACAGCTTGCGGCTTGACACTCGTAGGCAATCACGCGAGCGCCAAACCGCAAGCGGCAGTCGAAGCTTGCATCCCATCCAATCCGATCTACAATACTCCAATCCTTCGCGTTCATTATGAGGGCCGGAGAGGAAGTATGGCAGGTCATTCCCACTGGAAGAATATTCAACACAAGAAAGGCATCGCCGATGCCAGCAAGGGGCGAGCGTGGAGCAAGCTGTCCCGCCTAATCATGGTCGCGGCACGCAGCGGCGGCAGCGATCCGGTCATGAATATCCGCTTGCGCTTCGCCATGGACAAGGCACGCAGCATTTCGATGCCGAAAGAAAATATCGAACGCGCCGTCAAGAAAGGCGCCGGCGAGCTCGAAGGCGTCACCTTCGACGAAATCTCCTACGAAGGCTTCGGCCCCGGCGGCGTTGCCATCATGGTCGATATCCTCACCGACAATCGCAGTCGCACCAACGCCGAAGTTCGCAAGATCTTCGAGCGCGGCGGCGGCAACATGGGGGCCCCCGGCTGCGTCAAGCACATGTTCGATCGCAAGGGAGTCATCACCATCGCCGTCAAGGACATCGACGAGGACGCGTTGATGACGATTGCTCTCGATGTGGGCGTCGATGACGTCAAGAACCTCGACGATGCCTACGAGATCACTTGTGATGCGGGTGTCTACGCCCAGGTCAAGTCCGCCCTCGAAGACAAAAAGCTAACGCTCGGCAGCGCGTCGATCACGCAGGTCGGCAAAGTCCCCATCGATTGCGACACTGAGACGGGCCAAAAAGTCCTCAAGTTGCTCGAAGCCCTCGACGAACACGACGACGTGCAGAACGTGTATTCGAATCTAAACGTGACTGACGCCATGATGGCATGATCGCCAGAGCCTGAAGCGTAAGCGAAGGATGGACAAGATTCCTTCGCTTACGCATCAGGCTCTGACGTTACCCACGGGCATCCTATGACTGAAGCTCTCGACGTCATTTCGGTTACTCCGATAGTGGAACCCGACTGGGCCGAGGCGATTCGTTTTCTCGAACAGGCGGTCAAGGCCGGCAATCAGGACGCCAATGCACTTTACCTCTTGGCGATGGCGTACAAGCACCAAGGCCGCGGCGGCGAGGCCCGGGCGATGCTTGCCAAGATCGGCGATCCCGATGCGAACGTCCTCCTGCAGCGCGGCGTCCTGGCGTTCAATGACAAGGAATGGCCCGCCGCTGCCGATGAATTCGAGAAAGCCTGGCAGAAAGATCCCGCCTCGTATCCCGCAGCCTACAACCTGATGCTGACGCGTCTCTGCCAAGGTCAGCTCGAAGGCGCTCTTGAGATCCTCGACAAGCTCGTGCCGCTTGCCCCGTCTCCCGCCGAGAATCGCTTTCTGACGCTCATGCGCAGCCTGCTGGGCCGAGCCGGCGCCGAAGCCAGCGCTGAGCAAGCCTTCTTGCTCGGCTCCATCACGGCGCAGGAAGAGCAACGGCTCCTGGACATGATCGTCGGCCTGAACCAGTTCGAGGTCGTCTATCGCCTGCTCGCCAAGCTCGTGTCGGCACGGCCGCAGAGCGAGGCCGCCTTCCGCGGCTACATCGGCGCGGCCATGGTGCAGGCCAAGAACCTGGTCGATCGCTGCCAGTGGAGCGACGCGGAACTGCTGCTTACTCCCTTGAAACGCCGCCTGGAGAACAGCCAGGTCAAGCTCGATCCGTTTTATCTCATCGCCATCCTCAATATGCTCGGCGTCGCCGCCACGATGGCGCAGGACTTCGAGCGCGGCCTGACGCACTTCCGCGCCGCCGCCGAGGCGTTTCAGCGTGATTTCTCCGCGCCGGGGCCGGCGAGCAAGACCGACCGCTATCTCAACTCACAAGGCGTTTATCTCGGCGCCTGGATCGAGCAGAATCTCGCCCTGGGTAACGAATGGCTCAATCGCCTGGATGTCGCCGAGACGCACTGGAGCCGATACCTCGATTATCTGGAACACTACGTGCCGCGTTCGCTGCCGCCGGATTACCTGCCGATCCTGGGTTTCGAGGGAGCGAGCCGGCTGGCGGACCTGTTCTCGCGCAAGGAAAAATGGAGCTCGGCCGCCAATTTCTTACAGCGGGCGCACCGCATTCGTCCGACCGATTACGAGACGCTGGAACGGCTCTTTCACATGTACACGCAGCTCAAGAAAACGGAGGAGGCCCGCAAGATCCTGCGCCGACTGCGCGAAGTGCGTCCGAACGATCCGCAGGCCGAGCTGTTCGAGCTGGAGGTGCGCGAGACCCGCAAGCTCGACGACATCGACACCCTGATGAGCGATCTGCGCCGCATTGCCCAGCGTTTCCCGAACGATTCGCGCGTCGAGGAACGCGGCGCGGCTCTCGTGCACAACATCGTGCCGAACCTCGAACGCATCGCCGACCAGTACGCGGGCCAGGTCAACAAGGTCGTCGATCAGATGCGCCGGTTGCCGAGCTACCAGATCAACTGGCCGACCGTGCGCGACATCATGCGCGACATGGAGGACAAGTACCTGTTCCTACGCCGTGTCGCGCAAAAATGCCTGGCTCACATCACCAGCGATGACGTACGGCGCGAACTGCATCGCTTGATCAGCCATTGCGATCGCAAGATCGATCAGTGCCATTCGCTGGGTGAGTAGGGCCGATCAGAGCCTGAAGCGTAAGCGAAGTTCACGCGCAAACTTCGCTTACGCTTCAGGCTCCGACGGAGAGCGCCGTGCCCACGTCAAACGAATCGGGCTACTTCATTTGCAACTGGCTCGGCCGCACGCCCTTGGTGAACGTGTTGAAGCCGAAGCGCGTCGGGCGAAATTCGCCGACGACGTCCACGTTCAACATCGGTGTGATCGCCTTGTCGAGGCCGACGCACCAGTACGCGGCGTTGACGAGCAGGCGGCGCGTGCCGGCGGCCTCCAGGTCTTGCGAGGCGCCCATCGTCGTCGTGAAGATGCGGCCCCCCTTGTACTCGCGCGTCCAGGCCACCGGCATCATCGGCTCGTTCTTCTTGCCCTTGACCGGCTCGTCGGTCGCTTTCATGCCGACGAGCACCTGGCCGTAAACAAGCGCATTCGCGGGTTTGAGCGGGTTGGCGCCGTAGACGTCGGTCGGACCCCAGATGTCGCCGTCCTTGAGGCCGCGCAGGATCGGATGCTCGGCCTGCTCCTTATTGAGGATGCCGCGCGTGCTCTCTTTGCCGTGGCTGCCGTGATGGCTGATCCATTTTTCGCCGAGGATCTGCCGGCCGAAGCCCCCCTCGTAATCCTTGGCGCCGCCGTTGTTGTACTTGGCGAACTTGCCCTTCATGCCATTGAAGGCGTGCGTGGCCGTGCGCATGCCGATGATCGGTTTGCCGGCTTCGATATAGTCGGCGATATGCGACATCTGGTCTTCGGGCAAATTGCGAAAACGCGTGGCGATGATCATGAGGTCGGCAGTCTTGAGCGCGTCGAGGCCGGGGATGTTGCTGAAATTCGGGTGGATCTCGCCAGTCTTCGGGTCGATCGCAAAGAGAACGGTACACTTGAAGCCGTGATGCTTGGCGAGGATTTTGCCGAGCTGCGGCAGCGCTTCCTCGGAGCGATATTCCTCATCGCCGGAGACGAGGACGATGTGTTTGCCCTTGCCCGGGCCGTCCGTGCCGGTGTAGACCACCCAGGGATTTTCCTGCGCGGATGAGACGGACACGAACGAGGCGATGCAGAGCGTAGCGATGAATCGATTCATGTTGGTACCTCGAAGAAAGTTGAATGCACTCATTAAACAATGAACGATACGGTTCGGCGCGGCTAAACATGCCGCGCCGCCAATACGCCGCAATGGATCAGCGTCCGCGTCGGCGTTCCCGCTTCCAGGCCCGCCTCCGCCAACCACGTGCGATACTCAGCCGCACTGTAGAGACGGCCTTCCGTCAACGTGAACAGGGCGGCGGAGTATAACGCCATCGGCAGTGGGCCATCGAGCGCGTCGTTGAGGAACACATCATGGATCAACAACCGCCCACTCCGATTCAACGCCGCCGCCGAGCGCGCGATCAGGGTTTTGCACTCGGGTACGTCCCAGTCGTGCAGGACGTTTGAGAGCAGAATGACGTCAGCACGTGGAATCGGATCGCGAAACATGTCGCCCGCCACCACGCTCAGACGATCCACGACGCCTTGGCTTGAGGCCATTTCCTGGGCAACCTTTAGCACCTCGGGACGATCGAGCACGATGGCGCGAAGATGCGGATTTTTTTGCAAGAGGGCGATGCTGTAGATGCCCGAACCGCCGGCGACATCGACGAGGACGCGTGCGTCGGATAGGGGAATGTTCTCGGCCAGGATCGGGGCGACATTCCTGGCTCGGCCGGCAAGCGCGAGCGTGAAGTGGCGCGCGGCAGCCTCGTTTTCCATGGCGGAACGCACGCCGTCGCGATAGATGAAGGCGACGCCGGCGCCGTGCTCCGCGGGGCGATTCGTGCGCAATCGTTCGACCATTTCGAGCACGCCGGGGCTGTTCGCCGCCAAACCGATGTAATCGCCGACATCGAACGCGCCGCCAGGCAAGAGATGTTCACGGGCCAGGTCGGTCAGGCGCAAGCGTCCCTGGGCGTCCGTCGACAGCAATCCGAAGGCACGTAGGGCCGTCACCAGCACGACGGTGGGACGCTCGACCAATCCAAGAGTGCGGCCCAACTCGGACGGCGTCAGCGCGTGTTGAGAAAGTTCACCGAACACGTTGAAATGGGCTACCGCAGCCGTCAAGAGTTCCGTGGCGTAGCTGCCGCGGAAGAACTCGAAGATCGGCGTCGGATCGATGGCCGGGGCGGTCAACGCGGAAGGCATGCGACGTTCTCCACAAACTCTGGCAATCATGTTAGCCGGACGCGCAAGCGACGGAGGACGCATGCGTCGCTTGCGCG
>SXGT01885328.1_pt1 | contig 12417 bp, 13 predicted proteins | sample 3176221 | NCBI WGS metagenome assembly SXGT01 (sample SAMN11356862, study PRJNA531348) | freshwater metagenome | isolation source: freshwater sample F1-120 | place: China: Fuxian Lake, Yuxi | collected 2017-12-25
CCGTCCGGGCCCAGCATCCACTTGCGGATCAACTCCGGCTCGGTATGCGCACGATAGACCGTCTCCGGACGCGCGGCGAAATGGCGGGTAACGACGACATGGGTTTCGCCCTCGGTGACGAGCTTCAGTTTGCTCATTGGTCTTCCTTTCCTTCGTTCTGTTCCAGTTCAGCCAGGACTGCGTCGAGCCGGTCGTAATTGGCCTCCATCGCCTTCCTCAGCCAGTCAAGCCAGCGGTCGATCTCGTTGATCGCTTGCGGCGCGAGACGGCATGGCCGTTTTGCGCCCTCCACCCTCCGCGTGATCAACCCCGCACCTTCCAGCACCTTGAGATGCCGGGAGATTGCGGGCTGCGACATCGCGAACGGCTCCGCCAGTTCCATCACCGTCGCCTCGCCGGTTGCGAGCCTTGAAAGGATCGCGCGCCGGGTCGGGTCCGACAAAGCCGCAAACGCGGCATCGAGAGTGTTCATCTCCAATCACTCCTATAACTGCAATGTTATATAACACATAAGTTATGTCAATGGGAAAAATCCGTTTGCATGCGCCGACCGCCCGGCGCATCCGTGTCGTCAGAACATCGGAAGCCTGCGCCTAGTCGTTTTCGCCAGGCAGTAACGCTGCGAGCGCGGCCACAAGCGGTTCCGGTCGATGGCCGAGTTTCGACGGCGTCAGGCCGAGCCTCACCACCACCAGCCGTTGCGAAGGCACGACGGCCACGGTCTGCCCGTCATGCCCCCGCAGCCAGAACGTATCTTCGGGAAGCCCCGGCGCTGAAGCCCCGGCGTCCGAGCCCTGAAGCCAGACTTGCCCGCGCCCGTATTTGCCTTCGGAGGCAGGCGCCTCCTCGCGCATCCACGACACAAACCCCTCCGGAAGAACCTGCTGCCCTCGCCACTCGCCTTCATCGAGGAGGAACTGCCCGAACCTCGCCCAGTCGCGTCCCGTCGCATAGAGATAGGATGAGCCGACGAAGGTGCCGCTCGCATCGGGCTCCAGCACCGCGCTGGTCATGCCGATGGGCGCAAAGAGCGCTTCGCGCGGAAAGGCGAACGCTTCGGCTGGATCCTCGAAGGCGTTCTGCCAGATGCGCGAAAGCAGCACGGTCGTGCCGCTGGAATAGCTGAAGGTCTCGCCAATCGGCCCTGCCAGCGGCTTGTCGGCCGCGAAAGTCGCCATGTCCGGCTGCAGGTAGAGCATGCGGGTAACGTCGGTGACGTCGCCGTAGTCCTCGTTGAACTCCAGACCGCTCGACATCGCCATCAGGTCGGCGATGGTGATCGTCCCGCGTTCGTCGACGTCCCATTCCTCGAACAGCCCGTCCTGGTCGAGCGAGAGCCTGCCCTCGCCGACCAGCGCGCCTATGATGGCGGCAGTCACGCTCTTGGTCATCGACCAGCCAAGCAACGGCGTATCAGGCCCCGAGCCGTCGCCGTAGCGTTCGCCGACAATGCGCCCATTGTGAACCACGACGACCGCGCGCATGCCGCGACCGGTCAAGGCGGTGTCATCGAGCACGGCGGCAAGCGCGGGGTCCTGCGATGCCTCGACACGCGCGCCGAACGGCCACAACGCATTCGGGTTCGGCGTCCCGGCCGCCGGAATCGGCCCCAACGCCGCAAGTTCCGCGCCGGCCGGCAGGGTCGCACAGCCCGCACCCTCGCGGTAAACGGCACGCCCTTCCCCGAACAGCCCGAGCAGCTTGGCAGAAACGCTGCCTGCAGCCTCGTCCACATCGACGTAGATGTACTTCAGCAATGGGTGTCCTGGCGCCTGCACGTCGAGCGCCAGCACGGCCTGTGCATCGCGTCCAGCCAGGAAATGGTTGGAACACACGATCTTGGCCGAATAGGCGGTTCCCACCCGGATCAGCGCAGGCGGCGCGAAGTAGAGCCAGCCCGCAGCCCCCACCACCACGAGCACGACGAGAAGCAGCAGCCCCTTCAGTATCTTGCCGACGATTCGCATCTTCCCCCCGCTCGCCCTCATGACTTTGTCGTGAACTCTTGGCAGGAAGCGACGGAAAATCAATGCTTTCGGTTATTACGCAGTAGCGCGCACCGGCGGCGCGGATGACGGACCGGCAGGCATCGATTATTGCTGACCCTGGTGCGCAGGCGATTCGAACGCTGCCGCAATGGACCTCGGGGGGGATTTGATGCTGCGGATCGCGGCCCTTGTATTGACCGCTTTTGTCGCCGCCTGCACCAGCGTCGGCTACGACTTCGGCGACCTTGCGCCCGAATCGTCAGGCGCGACCCGTGCATCGGCGCCGCTCGCGTCCGGTGCACGCAACGCATTGGCCTTTCGTGTGGCCGTGCGCAATCCGCGTTTCGGAGACCGCAAGCCGCACCCCTGGGCGGATCGCGCGCCCTGGACCTATGCCGTCCACGGCACCGACGCGTCCAAATATCAGGGTCCGGTCGATTGGAAGGCCGCCAGGGCCGCCGGCATTTCCTTCGCCTTCATAAAGGCGACCGAGGGTGGTGACCGGCTCGACGACTATTTTCACGAACATTGGCGCGGCACGAAAGCCGCCGGCATTCCCCGCTCAGCCTACCATTTCTACTATTTCTGCCGGCCGGCGCGCGAACAGGCCGCCTGGTTCATCCGCAACGTGCCGCGTGAGGCTGGCACGCTGCCCCACGTGCTCGACATGGAATGGAACCACCTGTCGCCGACCTGCCGCCTGCGCCCGCCAGCTGCGACCGTACAGCGCGAGATGCGCGTGTTCCTCGACATGCTGGAACGGCATTATGGCAAGCGGCCGATCATCTACACCTCTGTCGATTTCTACCACGACAACAAGCTCGAGGGTTTCGAGGGCTATGATTTCTGGCTGCGTTCGGTCTCAGCCCACCCCGACGAGCGCTACAACCGCGAGCGCTTCCTGTTCTGGCAATATACCGGCACCGGCGAGGTTCCGGGCATGACCGGCGACGCCGACATCAACGTCTTCAACGGCAGCGAGGCGCAATGGTATGCCTGGTTGCAGAAAAATGCCCGGTAACGCCGAATTTACGCCGTGTTCGGGCGTTTGAAGGCTAGGACTCGAAGCCCCTGCCTCCCGGAGACCTACAGATGAAAACGACGCTGGCCGCCCTCACCCTGACGCTCGCGACAGCCGGGCCAGCGCTGGCGCAGCAATGCGGCGGCGACTTTTCCGCCTGGCGCGCCGGCGTCGCCCAGGAAGCGCAGGCGGCAGGCGTCGGCCAGCGAGGGCTCGCAGCGCTCGACAATGCGCGGCTCGACGAACGCGTTCTCAGCCGCGACCGGGCGCAGGGCGTTTTCACGCAGACCTTCACAGAGTTTGCCGGCCGGATGATCAACAGCTACCGGCTGGAACAGGGCGCCAGCCTGCTGCGCCGCCACGCGGACCTGTTCGCCAAGGCAGAGCGCGACTACGGGGTGCCGGGGCCAGTGATTGCCGCCTTCTGGGCACTTGAAACCGACTTCGGCGCCGTACAGGGCGATTTCAACACGCTGAACGCGCTGGTCACGCTGGCCCACGACTGCCGCCGCCCGGAACTTTTCCGCCCGCAGCTCGTGCCGATGCTGACCCTGATCGACAACGGCACGCTGCCGGCCGACAGCCAGGGTGCCTGGGCAGGCGAGATCGGCCAGACCCAGATGCTGCCCTCCGACATCCTCAAGCTCGGCGTCGACGGTGATGGCGACGGCGTGGTCGACATGCGCAGGAGCGTACCCGACGTGATCCTGACCACCGGCCGCAAGATCCAGTCGCGCGGCTGGCGCGCCGGCGAGCCATGGATGCAGGAGGTGCAGGTTCCCGACACCCTGCCGTGGGCCGAAACCGGCCGCGTCAATCGCCTGCCCATTTCGCAGTGGACGGCATGGGGCGTTACAAAGCGCGACGGCAGCCCGCTCGATGCAGGCGCACCGGACGCAGGCCTTGCTTTGCCGATGGGCCACAAGGGCCCCGCCTTTCTCGTCTACCCGAACTTCGACGTCTACCTCGAGTGGAATCAGTCCTTCACCTACCCGCTGACCGCCGCCAATCTGGCGACCCGGCTGGCCGGCGCGCCGCGTTTCGACGCGCGCAGCCCCGAACAGGGATTGACCGGCGACACGATGAAGCTTCTGCAGCAGAAGTTGCTCGACCGCGGCCACGACGTGGGCGGCATCGACGGCATTCTAGGTGCGATGACCCGCGAGGCTGTCCGCGTCGAGCAGCAGCGTCTCGGCCTGCCGGTCGACGGCTGGCCGACCCCGGCGCTGCTGACGAATTTGTGAGGGCGAAGGGAGTAGGGGAATGGGGCAGTAAGGCAGTAGGTAACAAGAGTTGCCTTCCACCATCGCCGCATGCCCCCTACTGCCTTACTCCCCTAATCCGCCATCGTCTCCAGGCTTGCAAAGCCTTCCGGTGCCGCACCGGCATCGAACGGCGTCACGATCTCGACGAAGGTGTCAGGATAGAAGCCGTTGAAGCGCGTGCGCAGCGAAAGCGAGTAGGCGCCGATATGGCCGATCTCGATCCAGTCCCCAGTGTCGACGGTTTCGGGCAGCCAGAACGGCCGCGAGAGAATGTCGACGGAATCGCAGGTCGCCCCGCATACGCGGAACGGTACGACCGTCTTTTTGTCGCCGTTGCGGTTGCGGATCGCCGGGTCGGGAATGAAGCGCGCTGGCAGCGTGATCTTGCCGGTCCATGAATCCGACAGTGACGCCCAGATGCCGTCATTGATGTAGAGCCGCCTGCCCTTGCGCAGCAGCACCCGCACGATCAGCGAGAACGCCCGTGCCACGATCACGCGGCCGGGCTCGGCCACCAGCGCTGTCTCGCCGAAACCCCACTCCGTGATGTCGCCGCGCAGCCGCGACATGATCTGCCCGAGCGAGGGCATCTCCGGCTTCTTGCGGTTGGGGTCGTGGCCATATTCAGCTGGGAATCCGCCGCCGACATCCAGCGCCACGATCTCGGCTTCCGCGCGGTTGCGTACCCAGTCGGCCGAAGCGAGCGCGCGCTCATAGGTATCCGGATCCTCGATCTGGCTGCCGACATGGAAGCAAAGCCCGACCTTGAAGCCGCCGCGCGCCAGCCGGTCGGCGAGCTCGACGGCGGTCGCCGGCCCTGCCCCGAACTTCTTGGAAAGCTCATAGGCGGCGCTGCCCTTGGTCTGGATGCGCACGAATACAGTGATGCTGGCCGGATCGATGTCGAGCGCCTTGACGACACGCGTCAGCTTCACGACCTCGTCCTCGTGATCGATGGCGATCACGCGGATACCGTATTCCTCCAGCGCAAGCCGGATATGCGACTGCGCCTTGATCGGGTGCATGTAGAGCATCTCGGCCTTCGGGGCGATCGCGCGAACGTCGGCGATCTCCTGCGGCGAGGCGACGTCGAACGCCGTCACCCCTGCCTCGGCAAGCGCCTTGAGCACCATCTTCTCCCCGTTGGTCTTGACCGCGTAAGCCGTCTTGCCGGGAAACATCGACATGAATTCCCGGCAATCCTGCTTCAGCACCTCGGGGCGAAAGCAATAGACGGGATCGTCGGGACGAAGCGCGAGCGCTGCTTCGCGGGCATTGTCGAATCGCTGCAAAAGGCGGCCTCCTCGAATTTTGCGGCGAGCCTAACAGGCTGCGATGCCGCGACAAAGACGATGTTTCCCAATGCCGGCCACCTCGCGCCAACATATGGACCAAAACACGAAACGGGTGGTGAAACGCTCTGCGGGAGCCCTATTGTGCACCGAACATCGAGGAGCCTGCCGATATGAGTGAAGCTGCCGTTTCACCGCCTTCCCGCCGCGCGATGAGCGGCCGGGACTGGGGCATGCTCGTGCTGCTCGGCGCGATCTGGGGCGGTTCGTTTTTCTTCGCGCGCGTCGCCGTCACAGAGATTCCGCCGCTCACCCTCGTGCTGTTTCGCGTCGGCATCGCCGCTCTGGCGCTTCACCTCTACCTCGCTGCCGCCGGACCGTCGTTCCGGCTCGCCTTCCCGATGGCTGTCAGCTTCTTCGTGCTGGCGATCCTCAACAACATCATCCCCTTCACGCTGATGTTCGCGGGCCAGACGGAACTCGGCGCCGGTGCAGCCTCCATCCTCAACGCGACCACGCCGTTCTGGACGATGATCCTCGCCAATCTGCTGACAGAGGATGAGAAGCTGTCATGGAACAAGGTCGTCGGCATCGGCTTCGGCATGGCAGGCACCGCGGTCATGATCGGTCCGGGCGTCATCACAGACGCCGGCGCGCCGGTCTGGGCCAAGCTTGCGCTCGTGGGCATGGCGCTCTCCTACGCGCTTGCCGTCATCTATGCGCGCCGCTTCCGCGCCCTGCCACCGCAGGTGGTCGCAACCGGGCAGTTGACCGCCTCCACCATCATCATGATTCCTGTCGTGCTGCTGTGGCACGGCCCTGAAGGCCTGTTTTCGGCCAGCCCGCCCGTGTGGGCCGCCGTGCTCGGTCTCGCCGTGCTGGCAACCTCCTTCGCCTACATCCTCTATTTCAGCCTCATCCGCTCCGCCGGCGCCACCAACGCCTCCCTCGTCACCCTGCTCGTTCCCGTAAGCGCCATCCTGCTTGGCGCGCTCTTCCTCGGCGAGCGGCTGGAGATTTTCGAGATGGGCGGCATGGGTCTGATCGCGCTGGGACTGCTCACCATTGACGGGCGCGTTTTCGGGCGGAGCTAGATGTCGCTTCGTCACAATTTTTCAACAGCGACGCCAGCATTCGTTTTACGAGGGAAAACAAGAAACTGCGCGCGACAGCTACTATGGATGCCGTGTCGCCTTCGCAGCGCAGCATAAAATGCGCTTGCCTGACATGCAAAGCAGCCTAGAATCTCCACCATAGTCGTAGAGGAGACTATGCCATGGGACTTGCACGACCACTCAACACATTGATCATCTGTGCTGCGTTTGCCTTCGTAGGCGCCCTCATAATGGGTATATTGGCATAAAGGCGGGGCCGTCACTTCCCTGAAGCGACATATGAACACGACGAAAAGGCCGGACAATCCTCCGGCCTTTTTGCTGTCTGGATCTGCGAACCCTAGGCGGCAGCAGCGGCAGTGCGGACCTGCGGCCTGATCCCGATCAGGTGACAGATCGCGAAGGCCAGATCGGCACGGTTCATCGTGTAGAAGTGGAATTCGCCAATGCCCCGCTCGACGAGGTCCAGCACCTGCTCGGCCGCGATCGCGGCGGCAACGAGCGCATGGGTCTGCGGGTCGTTCTCGAGCCCCTCGAAGCGCTCTGCCAGCCATGCGGGCACATGGGTGCCGCAGCGGGCCGAGAAATTCGCCACCTGCTTGAAGTTGTGGATCGGCAGAACGCCCGGCACGATCGGGATGTAGATGCCTGCCCTGCGCACCCGCTCGACATAACGCTCGTAGAGATCGGTATCGAAGAAGAACTGGGTGATCGCGCGCGTCGCCCCGTTATCGACCTTGCGCTTGAGCATGTCGATGTCGGTGGCGAAATCGGCGCTTTCCGGGTGCTTTTCCGGATATGCAGAGACCGAGACCTCGAAATCGCCGATCCTGCGGATGGCGCCGACCAGCTCCGCACCGTTCGAATAGCCCTGAGGATGCGGCCTGTAGGCCTCGCCCACGCCCGCCGCCGGGTCGCCGCGCAGCGCAACGAAACGGGTCACGCCAAGGCTTGCGAAGTCGCGCACCACCGCGTCGACGTCCTCGCGCGTGGCATCGACGCAGGTCATGTGCGCGGCAGGCTTCAGCGCGCTGCCGGTGAGAATGCGCCCGACCGTGCGCGCGGTGCGCTCGCGGGTCGATCCGCCCGCACCGTACGTGACGGACACATATTGGGGCGCCAGCGGCTCAAGCCGCGTGATCGTCTCCCACAGGCGGCTTTCCATCTCGTCCGATTTCGGCGGAAAGAACTCGAACGAGACCTTGATCCGGTCGCCAATATCGGTGCGGCGGGACAGGCGGGGATCGGCCATCAAACGGTCTCCTTGGGGGCAGTCTGTATTGCTTGGGAAGAATCGGCGATCAGCAGGCGGCGGTCGCGCGCCACCCACAGCTTCACGGTAAGGCCCGATGCGCCGGCGGTAGGTGCAAAGGCGCGTTCGTCCTCCAGTTCGAGCCCGGCCTCCTCCAGCCAGTCGGCGATCTGGCGGTCGGAAAAACCGAGCCGAACATGCGCGTGCGCGTCACGCAGGAATTCGTGCGTATGGGGCGCGAAATCGACGATGACCAGCCGGCCGGACGGCCGAAGCAGCCGCGATGCCTCGCGGATCGCAAGACCCGGGTCTTCGAGGTAATGCAGCACCTGATGCATCGTCACGAGGTCGAAGGCATCGCGCTCGACCGGAGGCGCATAGAGATCGCCCTGGCGCACCTGCGCATGGGCGACATCGGCCTGGTCGAGGTTGGCGCGGGCGACCGATAGCATCTCCCGAGACAGGTCGATGCCGACGCCGCGCCGGTAGAGCGGCGCGAACAGCTCCAGCAGCCGGCCGGTGCCGGTGCCAAGGTCGAGCATCGCCTGGAACGGGCGCTCGCCAATGAGTTCCTTCAGTGCGGCTTCCACGGCTCCGTCGGGCACATGCAGGGACCTGATCTGATCCCAGCTCGCCGCATTGGCGCTGAAATAATCAGCAGCCTTCTCCTGCCGGCGGCGCTTGACCGACGACAGCCGCTCGAGATCACGCTCGACAATGGCGTCGGCAGCGTCCACGCGGCCGATCACGCCGCTGAGGAAGTCCCGCGCCGCCTCGCCGTCCGATAGCCGGAAATAGGCCCAGGAGCCTTCCTGATAGCGTTCGATGAGCTGTGCATCCATCAGCAGCTTGAGGTGGCGCGACACGCGCGGCTGCGACTGGTTGAGGATTTCGGTCAGGTCGGTCACAGTCAGGTCGCCGCGCGACAGGAGCAGCAAAATCCGCAGGCGGCTGGATTCGGCGGCCGCCTTCAGCGTATCAACCATCATGTTCAGGCCGGTCGAGGAGCGTGTCAGCATCCCAATCTCCAGAAAGACATAAAGATATATTTATATCGATCAGGAGCCGCTGGCAAGCACCGTGTCGCGATCCGGCCAAAAAATGACGCTGCCATGGAAAGCATGATGACCACTCAAGACAAGCGCGACGGCGAGATCGAGCTGGATTTCGACCCGGCAGATATTGCCCCGGATGCCGGCTTGGTCTTCATCGGCCGCGCGCGCTCGCCCTGGACCAGCAGGCAGGACTGCCCCAAGAACATGGCGGCGGCCCGCGAACGCGAACTGCCCGCAACGGTGGAGATCGATGCGACGTGGCGAAGCGGGCTGGCGGGGCTTGAGCGCGTCAGCCATGTCGTCATTCTCACCTGGCTCGACCGCGCGCCGCGCAACCTCATCGTGCAGATGCCGCGCCATGCCGCGCAGCCGCGCGGCGTCTTCGCCCTGCGCTCGCCCGCGCGACCCAACCCGGTTGGCCTGCATGTCGTGCGACTTCTCGGCCTTGATCCCGAAGCTGGCATTCTGACGCTGGAAGCGATCGACGTTCTCGATGGAACGCCCGTTGTCGACATCAAACCCTACTACGCATCGACCGATGCAGTTCCGGACGCCGTGGTCGGCCAGCCATGAACCCCTCGACCAACCGGCAGCGCGCCATCGCCAAGGCGCTGACGGCACTGCTGCCGATGGCACCCTATGCCGACATCGAGAAGATCAGGGAAATGGCGAGCGTGCGCAAGATGCGCGACCTGCCGGCTTCCATCGCCGTCTGGATCGCCACCGTGACCTATGTCCGCCACGAGCATTCCAGCTACGACGCGCTGCTTGCCGAAGGCTACGACCGCGACGCCGCCCGCTTCTTCGTCGTCGACGAGATGAACGAGACGCTGACGAGATGGCGCGCGACACGGCTGCTCGACCCGGACGATTCCGAGGCCGACTGATCCGCCCGGTCAGCTCTCGTCGATGATCCGCGAGATCAAGCCATCGGAAAGCTCAAAATACGACGCGCCCCGGAAGGCCAGCTCCTGTCCCGCCTTCCAGCCGTTCGGCAGGTCGGCCGCCACGGTCGCGGCGTAATCGATCTCCACCATTGTCCGGCCTGCGACCGTGATCGATTGCGTAACGGTCTGTCGCCGTGCAGCGAATGCGGCAACCCCGGCGTGAGCCAAGGCCGCAAATTCTTCCCTGTCTCGGGTTTCGGCATTGACCGCACCTTCCGCGATGTTCTGGAAATGCACGTCGTCGGTCAGGCAAGCGAGCATCGCATCGACATCGATCGCATTATACGCGGCGATATAGCTTTCGATCGGCTTCGGCAGGTGGGCCATCGGTCTTCCTTGGGTTCGGCGCAACCTGGCAGTCAGGTCGGATAAATCCATTGTTGGGGAATACGCACGGAAATCTCCTCGCCCGCTTCGACGCGGCCGGGCTTTTCCACCCATGCAACAAGGCCGCGCAGCCGCCGCGCCACTTTCGGGAACAGCAGCGAGCCCGCCTCGTGATCGGCCATGCCGGCATTTGCAGCAACCGAACGACCGGCGACCCGACACGGCACGTTCTGCCCGTCCACCTTCAGCGTCACGCCGTTTCTGAAAAACAGCATCGTACCGGCCGGCAACATCGAAAGCTGCGGCACGCCGTCGATCAGCAGATTTGCGCCGATCCATTCCGGCTTCACCTCGTCGATCCCCATCCGTGCCGCGATCCCGGCCAACTCGTCAGGCGCGACGATCGACAGATGGCGCTCGTTGCGCATCTCCGTGCCACGCGGATACCAGGGCTCACGCCCGCCGGAGCGTCGCGTGTGCCCGGCATGATAGTCGCCGACAATCCCCTCGAAGGTAATGTCGAGCGCATCGACCGGCCGCGTCTCGAAATGATTGGCGGGCGCCAGAAAGACGCCTGCGGCCCTGGCGAGCAATTTCTTCGCCGGCCGGATCACGATTTCACCGCTGTCCGCGTCAAACAGGTCGAGCATCGTCGTCGTCCCTCGTTTCGAGCGCGCGAAGTTGCCCGCGCCCGGGACGGCAGTCCAGACAAAATCGATGATGAACCTATTTGAAAACGTGATGCTACATCATGCGCAGCAGCGCGCCGCCGATGGAATAGCCGGCCCCGTAGGTGCACAGGAGCCCGTAGTCGCCGGCCTGCATGTCCTTGTGGTTCTCATGCAGCGCAATCACCGCGCCGGCGGCGGCCGTGTTGCCGAGGCGGTCGAGCACCATCGGCGCGCGGTCGTGGCCGACCTCCTTGCCGAAGGCGAGCTTCAGGATCATCTGGTTCATCCGCGCATTGGCCTGATGCAGCCAGAAGCGCCGTACGGTGTCGGGCGTGCGTCCATGCTCCGCCAGGAAATCGACGATGAAGCGATGGCTGGCGATCGTCACGTCCTTGAAGACCTTGTTGCCCTGCTGCTTGATGAGGTTGCCCTCCATCTGCACGACATCGACCCTTTCCTGCGCGGCCCGGTTCAGATAGCCGAAGTTTGAGCGGATGTTGTTGGAGAACTGCGTCCAGTTGCGCGTTTCGATCACCTCGAAGCGGCCCGGCACGACGTCGTCGGGACCAGCAGCCTCCACCAGAATGGCGGTTGCCGCATCGCCGAAGATGAAATGCGTCTGCCGGTCGCGGAAGTTGAGATGCGCGGTGATCAGCTCCGGCGTCACCACCAGCGCCCGGCGATGGGCACCGCTGCGCACCAGGTTGAAGGCGACATGCAGGCCGGCCGCCGCCGAGGAACAGCCGAGGCTCAGATCAAAGGCGGCGCCACCCGCCCCGATCTCCTTCTGGATCTCGATGCCGATCGACGGGTAAAGCCGCTGGAGATGCGAGGAAGCGCAGACGATCAAATCGACGTCGGCCGCATCGACTCTGGCGTCGGCCAACGCATTGCGCGCGGCCGCCGCGCCGAACTCGGCCAGCACCGACAGGTCGTCATCATCGCGCGCCGGAATGCGCGGCGCCATGCGCGAGGTGTCCAGAATGCCGTCACGCGTATGCACGTGCCGGTTGAGAATGCCGGAGGCATGCGCGATGAATGCGGCGCTCGATTTCTGCAGCGGCTCCAGCCCATCTGCCTCACGACGCACGTTCTCAAGGTCGACCCAGCCGTTGAAGCTCTCGACCAGTTCTTCGTTGGAGATGGAGGCTTTCGGTATTTCGACGCCGAGGCCGCTGATGATGACACGCTGCATTCTTCTTGTCCCGGACATGCGGCCGCACAGCCACATCGCGGCCATTTCAGGTCACGTTATCAGATAGCCCAATCTACAGACGATTGCGTTTAAGCCAACTTAACTTAGCGGCACGGCCAGCAAGGTGCCAATCCAATCCGGTGCAAGCAATGAGGGCAGCCGGTGAAGCTGCCCTCAAGAAGCGTCAGCGCGTCAGCCGCTTGTAGGTCACCCGCTTCGGGTTGACCGAATCCGGACCGAGGCGACGGATCTTGTCCTGCTCGTAGTCCTCGAAATTGCCTTCGAACCA
>SXGT01272909.1_pt1 | contig 12416 bp, 8 predicted proteins | sample 3176221 | NCBI WGS metagenome assembly SXGT01 (sample SAMN11356862, study PRJNA531348) | freshwater metagenome | isolation source: freshwater sample F1-120 | place: China: Fuxian Lake, Yuxi | collected 2017-12-25
GCCGCGGCTCCATTGAGACCAACTAGCGGCGCACACGGGCCCGACGGTCTCTTCCGATTCCGCGGCTTCGAAGCCGCGGCTCCATTGAGACTCCGACAAGTCGCCATCAATGACCGGATAGCCGCGCCGATTCCGCGGCTTCGAAGCCGCGGCTCCATTGAGACTGGCCCGACGCGGCGAGGTAGTCGCGCAGTATCTCCCGATTCCGCGGCTTCGAGGCCGCGGCTCCATTGAGACGGCAGTATGCCGAGAGATGTATGACGAATTCGGGGGCGATTCCGCGGCTTCGAAGTCGCGGCTCCATCGAGACACCCGTTGGGCCGGCCTTGGGCCGGATCCGGAATCCAGTCGAGCCCGGCTAGCCCGTCATTTTCTGCCGCGGTTCTCTTGACGTGCTGCCAGATCCGTGAAACGGGGATCACTTCATCGATCGAGGTGCGCCTTGACTAGGTAGATTAGGGTAGGTCTGACGTGAATCAGGAGATGGAGATTGCGCAACAGGGACTAGATGGCCGGCCTGTGCCTCTGCGCAATTATGCGGTCGATGGGGGCACGGCGTGGGCGGGCTGTCGGAGGCTGAGCCATGACTAGCGGGTCCATCGCGCTCACCTTGGCCAGTCCGCTCCTGTTGCACGGCGCAGCTCCTAAGGGCAGCGCGGAAATTCGACCGGCGCCAGTTCGGGGGCTGCTTCGGTATTGGTTGCGGGCAGCTCTTCGTGGAAGTGGTGCGTCGACGGACGATGTGCGAGAAGTCGAGGACCGAATCTTCGGCAGCACGGCCGGCGACGGCGGGGCATCGCAGTTCCGCTTCGAGTTGCGCAGCAAGCCGGGCGGTAAGGAGCCGAGTGGGGGGAGTCAGGACTGGTTTCTTCTTCCGCACTCGACGGACGAAAGAAAGCGGAAAGGGACGACATCAAAGGGTTACGGCTGTGGCGGTGAACTCGAACTGCGATGGCTTGCGCGCCCGGGAGGTCGCCCGCAGGACAGAAGCTTGGTTGAGGCCCTGCTGCCGGTGGCCGTAGCGCTGGGGGGCATCGGGGGCCGGTCACGTCGGGGGTTTGGGTCTCTGGTCATGCCGGGCGACCGGCGGAAAGTTGTAGATCTCATTCAAGCCTTGCAGCAGGAGGTCCACGCTCAGAAGCTCTCCGGCAAAGGATCCCAGGGCTTGGATGTGCCCAGGCTAGCGCCCGAGACCTGCTCAGTCTTGGAGATGAAGCGCCGTCCCGATCAGAGTCCGGCAAAGCAGCAGTTCGAGAACTTGCTCAAGGACGTCATGGCGATTTGCCACGATGTCCATAAAGGTCGCGGCGCTGGCCCGACTTTTGGCAAGGCGAGCGGGGGCCGCCGAGCGTCGGCTCTGCACGTGCGGATTCTGGCGCAGCCCGGTTCCGAAGGGCCGTCGCTTCGCGTGACCGTTTTCAAGGCTGAGGATGCCGGACAGCCACCGGTTCGAGAAGGGATGATGAGGTTCGAGAAGGGACTTGACTTGGTCAAGGTGTGGGGGGAGCCCTGGTGGCACTGAGTGGCGACGATCTCTGGAAGGCCAAAATTGCAGCCTTCCTGCACGATCCACCGGACAAGCAGATCGTCCTCTTTGACCGGGCTGCGGGCGGACACGAAGGCGTCGCGAGTGCGCTCCGCAACACCCTCGGGATCAGCAGCGACGACGATCGGCGACTCTTCCACTTGAGCGAGCTTGCCGACTGGATGGCATCGGGCGCAGACCGCGTGACGCAGACCAAGGATAGGAACGATCGTGTAGACTTTCGGACGGATCCCGCCATTGTCCATCCGCTCTCGGGTAAAAACTACTCGCTCGGTTCGATGGCCACGGTGGACTGGCCTGCGGTGAGCGCGGCCGTGCGCGAGGCCATGGCCGAGATTACAACGGCCTACGCGACCCCCAAGGGTGACACCCCCGTCCTTCAGCAGCGCTTCCTCTCGCTATGGCGCGAGCTTCGAGGTCGGCTGGAGAGTCGCCGCATAGATGTGCGGATGGGTGAACTGTGGGGGGTGCTGCCGGCGGATTCGAGGGTTCCCGACCACAGCATCTGGGACCATCTGCGTCTGTCGTCGGCGTTGGCTGGGGCGCTGGCCGGACCCAACGGCGGGTCGGATGGTGAGGCCGCTCTTCTCGTGTTCGCCATTGGTCCCGTGCAGCCCTTCATCGCGGCGGCTCGCAAGACGCAGGATCTGTGGGCCGGGAGCTGGATTTTGTCGTGGCTCGCCTGGCGAAGTCTTCTGCCGGTGGTGGCTCGGATTGGCCCGGACGCGGTGGTCTTCCCCGACCTTCGGGAGCAGGCGTTGGTGGATCGCTGGCTTGTCTCCGAGATGGGGATCGGGGCAGTCGATCCCTCGATCGCGCCGGCTGCACACGCCCTGACCCGGGCTTCGCTCCCCAATCGTTTTCTTGCGATTGTTCCGGCCAAACGGGCCGAGGAGTTGGCGCAAGCAGCGGAGGAGAGTTTCCGGGATGCACTCACTGCCCTCTCGGACAAAAGTCTAGAGGTTGCGATCAAGCGGGGCCCGGAGGAATCGCTCCGCCAAGCGGCTCGCAGCCAGCTTCGCGGATATTTCAGAACGTCGTGGGCCGCGGTGCCATGGCCGAGCGATCACCAGAGTGCGGTTGCTCATCTCGAGGCCGCGTTTCCTGCCCCCACGCCGCAGCCGTTGCCTGCATTGACGACCGATCGCAAGCTCAGGGCCTCGGGCCTCAATCTCTTCCCGGCCAACAAGTCCGGAATGCTCTATGGCGACTTTTGCCACCTCGCCGAACGGGCACTGGCCGTTGTCAAGCTGGGTGGCACCTTCGAGGCGCTCGAGATACCCCCCGGGCGACGCTGTGCGCAGACCGGCGATTTGGCGCCGATCGTGAGAGGCGAGCCGCGCGGGACAGAACATCAGGAAGGAAGCCTCCCCATCTCTGATCGCCTGGCCCCGGGAGAGGAACTCTCAGCGGTCGTCTTGATCAAGCGGGTGCTGCGACAGACCCTCCGCGACCTGCCGGGCATTGGTCTTGGGGTAGATGAGCACGTGAACCTCTCGTTTCCTTCTACGGGATCGGTGGCCGCCGCTACCTGGCTCGAAAACATCGCGGATTCTGGTTCATCCGAGACCCGGGATCTGGCCGCCGCGCTGCGGGCCGAACCCGAGACTCTTGACTATGGTCAGTCTGTGCCAGCGAAGACCCTTCGCGCGCTGCGGCGAGCTGGGGTTGAGCCGCTCGGGCGGATCGATGCCAGCATTTTCTTCTCTGGTGACGCGGGCACGTTGTTTGTCGACGATGACGGGCGCACCCTGGCACCGGCAGTTCGGGAGGCCGCCGGGAAACTGATCACGGAGCATGGCACGCCGACGCCTTACTTTGCAGTCGTTAGAGCGGACGGTGATGACATGGGGGCCTGGCTCTCCGGAGAGAAGGCACCCAAAATCCGGGAGATCTATCACCCCAAAGTCCAGCCCCAGCTGACTGATGCTGAGTCCAAGGTCTTCGGCGAACTGAGACGCCCGGTTTCGCCGGCGCTTCATGCGGCCATCAGCAGGGCTCTTGGAGTGTTCTCCGGGACAATCGTACCGGCCCTGCTGGAGAAGCGCTGCAGCGGGAAACTGATCTATTCGGGTGGTGACGACCTTCTGGGCGTGGTGCCACTTGCCGATATCACGACCCTCGTCGGCGAGTTGCCGGCTGCGTTCTCGGGAATTGCGTCACCATTCGGTGACGGCACCATGCGGGCTGAGGGTGGCTTCGCGAATATCGACGGCAAGCTCCACATGCTGATGGGGCCGAAGGCATCGCTTTCGGGAGCAATCGTGGTGGCCCATCAGAAGGCGCCCCTTCAAATGATCCTGAAGGTGGCCCACGAAGCCGAGGAACGGGCCAAGGCGGTCGAGGGAAAGAATTCAGTCTGCTTGACCATTCTCAAGCATAGTGGAGAGAGGCTGGAGGTCGTGGCCCCCTGGTGCGGTCAGTCTCCAGAATCCGGGGAAATATTTTGGCTTGCCGAGGTTCTTGGTGATTGGGTCGCGAACTTCGGCGACGGCACGCCCCTGGAGGGGGGCAGCGAGTCGCGGCTGAAGATCAGTCCGACGCTCGTGCGAGCCGTGCGGGAGGAGATCGCACCGGTCATCACGGGGGCGGCGCGAAACGGGGGCGAGGACGCTCGATCCCTGGCGATTGACTTCTTTGTGCGGCGGGCTCAGCGGGACGTGACGGTTGTCGATTCCTCTGCTGGAGTCGCTTCGGATGGTGCGCGCAAGGTCGCGTTCGCTCTGCTCGAAACTCAGGTGAGGCGACTCCTTGCCTTTGTCGCCGGGGCAACGCGTGTGAACGGGGTCGAACCAGCCCGGATGGTCTCGGATCTATTGTCGCTGACCCTTTTTCTTGCTCGCCATCGAAGGGGCCGAAGGGGACGGCGTCGCGCCGGGGAGGATCGCCGTGCGGCGGATTGAGATCACCCCTTCTGACGTCGTGTTGTTTCGCGATGGGCGACCGTTTGGGTATGCGGCAGCGGCCGGTGCATCGGTGGGTGTGTTCCCGCCCTTTCCCTCGACGGTCTTCGGTGCGCTACGGACCGCGGCCTATCGTGCGCATGGCGTCACCCTGCGCATGCAGGGCGCGCCCGTGTTCCCCGATCCCGAGTGCAAGCAGGTATGGGGAGATGCGGCCACGAACGGGTCGGTGCGGCTCCGGGGGCTTGCGTTGTGGCACGGGGCGAGTGCTCTGTGGCCCAGTCCCGGATGTGTCGTCGTGCCAAAAACGAAGGCCGTGAGTGTCGCGCGACGCGCTGCACCGGCGGCCGCGCTGCCGTGGTGTGCGTCTGGGTTCGACAAGCGCCTCCTTCCAGTCTGGCTTCCCGGGGCGGGCACTTGGAGAGCCGGAGGCGGATATTATCAAACGGCCGCCCTCGAGACCGTTCTCGGCGCCACTACGGGCGATCTCCCTCTACCGGAGGCGCAGGAGAACTTCGTTGTCGATGAGCCCCGCGAAGGGATTGCCATCGACGATGAGCGGCGAACGACTCGGGAGGGTGCGCTGTTTCAGATGGGCTTTCGCCGGCTGGTCGACGACACACGGTTCGTGGCGTGGATCGATGCCGATGAGGGCCGGCCGTTCCCCGAGAACGGGATGCTGCGGCTGGGGCAGGATGGAAAGGTCGCGAGTTTCCGGGCCGAGCCGGGAGGGGCCGGTGATTGGCCACGGCCGCCACGGCCGGCGTCCAGCAAGTTTTTAATCTATTTGGCAACCCCGGCGCGCTTCAAGGGGGGATGGCTGCCTTCGTGGGTCGATCCAGCCGACCTCCGCGTGCGGCACCGAGGCTGGGAGGCGCGGCTCGTCGCGGCCTCGCTCGAGCGGCCGCAGAACATTGGCGGCTGGGATCTGGCGCGAGGCGGTCCACGGGCGTTGCACGCCGCGGTGCGTGCGGGGGCAGTCTATTTCTTCGAGGCAGCATCGTCCGACGCCGCGAGCAAGGCCGTTCAAGATCTGCACGGCAGTTGCCTCTCGGAAGCACCGACAGACGGAGATCCGTTCATGAGCCCAGCCGCAGGCTGGGGCCTTTCCTTCACGGGAGTGTGGTGATGAATGTCCAGAAGCCCGAACTACTCTTCTTTTACGCGGAGAGCCCCGTGCACTGGGGCACCGGTACCAGCGTTGGGGTGGTCGACCTGCCCATCCAACGTGAGCGACATACGGGCTATCCGACCGGGCAGGCCTCGGGCATCAAGGGCGCATTGCGCGACTGGTTCGAGGCTGCGGAGGGGCGAGAGAGCCCCGGCGTTCTGGCGGCCTTCGGCCCGGAGTCGCAGGCCTCGGATCATGCAGGTTGTGTCGCGTTTGGTGACGCGCGCCTGATCGCGTTCCCCGTCCGGACCCTCAAGGGCACCTATGCGTACTGCACGTCTGTGGATCTGCTGGCGAGGTTGGATCGAGACCTTTGCCTCTCGGGTGCCGAGAAGACGCTCCCTGCGCTGCCATCGATCGATCAAGCCCTGGTCGGCCCGGGGAGTCCGCTCCTTCTCCAGGACCTGGGCATAACGGTGGAGGAATACCCCGTTCCGGCCAAGGAGGATGCGAGGGTCGCGCAGGTGGGCGAGATCATCGGTGCTCTGGCCGCCCCCGCACGCTTCTGGGCCGAGCGGCTCAAGACACATCTTTGTGTGCTGCCAGGGGACCTACTGCGCGACCTGGTGCAGATGTCGACCAGTATCGAAACCCACGTTCGGATCGACAACAAGACGGGGACGGCCGATGACGGCGGCCTGTTCTATGAAGAACTGCTGCCGTCGGACAGCGTGCTCTACTCGCCGATCTACGTGGCGCCACCGCTGCAACCGAAGAATGGCGCCAGGGAAGGCTGGCCGACCGAGGTGAGGACTATGCTCTTGAAGGTGGACAAGCAGCGCGTCCAGATGGGCGCGGGCGCAACGACCGGACGTGGCGTGGTCTTCTGCCGCTGGGGAGAGGGCCAGGCTGATGGCTGACGTGCGGTCGATCGAGCAGGATCGGGTGGCCTTCGCTCTCGAGCATATTGCCAAGGTGCGGGATGCGGATGCCTACAAACGAGAGTCGTCTGGCTTCGGACCTCTTGTGATCAGCAACGGGCTCGCTGGTGCGGTGGCCTTTGCGGCGGGGAAGTGGAAGTCAGGCTTCATCGAACACCTTGACGCATGGATTGCGAGTCGAAGAGAGTTCGAACGACTGGAGGGTCGAACCGTTCTGGCGAAGATCGCCAGGAAGGAGTGCGATGCAGCCACATATCGGGCAATCTCCAGTGAGTGTCTTGCGTATTCGAGCTGGTTGAAGCGGCTCGCCAGGGCCGGGAAGCGCAATAATGGCACAAGGGACTGACTACCCGAGGGGCCCACGGCAGGACTCGCGCGATCCGGTCGAGCTCTGGGCCAGGTGGCCGCATCCGGAGAGCGAGATCGGGCGGGCGGTTGGGAGGGCTCTTGGCACGAAGGGTTCGGACCTGAATCCGGGCCTCGTCTTCGACAAGCTGGCCGGCGTCCTGAGCAAGCATGCATTTGACGATGCGCTTGACGACCCAAAGGCGAAGCCGAATCTCCGCCTGAAGGACCAGAAGTCGGAGGTTCTGAAGCGAGTGGAATATGCCTATGGGAAGTGGGCAGAGGGGGAGAGGAGATTGCTCGAGGCGATCGCGGAGCGCGGTCGCGAGATCTGCGATCGCTGGGGCACCGCCGGTGGTACGGTAGTTCTGAGGTTCGAGGGCACTCTGCGTTTTCGCGTGACGAGTCGTCTCGGGGCAGCTCATCCCTTCGAACTCGGGTTCATGTGGCATCCGACCCTCGGGGTACCGTATCTGCCGGGAAGCGGCTTCAAGGGAGCCGTCCGTTATGCGTACTGGGCTCGCTATGTGGCCGAGGCGCAGGCCGCGAGCGTCGAGTTGCAAGAATCCCTTGCGATCATGCAGGCGCTGTTTGGCACGGCCGATCCCGAGATTTCCGACTCGGGTAATGGCGACAGGGTTCGGGCCAAGCCGACCGACCGCGACGATGCGGCGGCGTTAGGGGAGAACCGAAGGGGCCTGGCGGTTTTCTTGGATGTATTCCCGCCGGCGAAGGCTAGGCTTGCGGTCGACATCCTGAACCCACACTTCTCCAATTGGTACCAGGACAAAGGGGTGGAGTCCGACTCGGACAATCCCATCCCGAACTTCTTCCTCGCCATCGGCCAAGGCGGGACTTGGCGATTCGATGTCCTGTTGTCCCCGGGGACGCTCGACCTGAGCGCCGTTGACCGTGAGGAATGCCGGAGCCGCTTGGAACAGGCCACGCGGGATTGTCTTGAGCTCTGGGGCGTGGGAGCCAAGACCGCGGCGGGCTATGGACTCTTCGATCTGCATGGCGCGGGCGTCGGGGGCGGCCGCGCAGGGGGCACGTCAGGAGATATTGGTCGCGCCGAGGCATCGCCGCTGGATCCAGCGAACGATACCCGGCTCGCGCCACTTCGTGGATTCAAGTCGAGTGACTTTGGTCAACTCGGAGAACTCGTCAAGCGGGCCGAGGCGTATCCCGAGCCGCAGGTCGCGCTGGAGGTGCTGGGCGCACGGATCCGGGAGATCTGGCGCTCGGACAAGGCAAAGTTGAAGGCCATCCGGGCCAAGTATGCCGCCCTTGTCCCGTATCTGGGATGAGGCCGGCCGGCCCCTCCGGCGACGGCGCCTCAGATGCCCTCTGCGCATCGGCGCACGCGGGCGTCGGCCTGCTTGAGCAAGGCGTCGCGCTCGTCAGTCGGCAGAAATGCGTGCTCGAACGAAAGCCGCGTCAGGGTGAGGGTTTGCCAGAGAGTCAGTCCGCCTTCCGTCAAGCGGGCAGCCGCGAGATATTCGTCGGCCTGCGTGGTGCGACTGATGCCGGGATTGTCGGTGCAGATCGCTACGGCCATTCCGAGTCCGAGGAGCGTGGATAGCGGGTACGCCGGGTACTCCGAGGATTCGAGTCGCGTCGGATCCCTGAAGCCGACCACCTCGAGATTGCTTGTCGGGCAGAGTTCCAGGCAGATTCGTCGGTTCCGGAGTCTCTTGGCGAGACCCGGGTTTTCGGGCAGGCGGAGCCCGTGACCGATGCGGTCGGCATGGAGCGCATAGGTCGCCTGCCAGATCGACTCGGCGTCGGCCGTCTCACCGGCGTGAATGGTGAGGGGCAGGCAGGCCTCGAAGGCCGGTCGGAACGCATCCGCGAAGTTCTCGGCCTTGCCGAGGGTTTCATCGCCCGCAAGATCAAGCGCGACCACGAAGCCCTTGCTCGCGCCCGCGGCTCGAACTGCGGTACTGACGCTCGCGTGGAGGTCGGCGGTCGCGCGACGATCGAGCGACCAGATCAGACGGATGAGAAGCTCACCCCTGGCCTCGGTTCGCGCTTTCTCCAAGGCCGCCACAAATATTTCGACGAAGCGATAGCCATCGCCGCCGAGATACTTGGCCGGACTGCAGCGTAGCTCGAGGTACTGCAGCCCTTGATCTTCCGCGCTACTCACGGCCTGCCGCGCGTATTCTCCGACGGCCGCTTCGGTCTGGAGCAGGGCAGAGCCAGAGAGTTCACCGGGCCGTTCGAAGGCAGAGAAACCATCGCGGTGTGTGGCCTTCAGGGCGAAGCGCGGCTCGGTGGATTCGAAGAGTTCGCGCAGGAGTAGGTCTTCGTCGAGATGGAGAAGCAGCCAGGCGGCTTCGAGCGTGCGGACGGCGGATGCACGCGTCTTGGCGTGTCCGCAGCTCCAGTTCGCCAACCATTGCTCGCCAGCCTCGGCCTTTGCACGCGTTTGCTGTAGCGCGACTTCCGCCGCTTTGCGCTCGACGGAAGTGGCTCCGTCCCAGGCGGTTCGCGCTACATTTCTTTGCTGGGCGAGCGTGAGGAATCCTCCGAGGTGGCAGTGCAACTCGGCGCGCGGCAGCTCGAAGAGCCAGTCCCGATGTTGGGGACCGAGCCGTGTCTTCCGAAGCCGGGCAATCTGCGCCGGCGGAAGATGGTAGAGACTGCGCCAGGATCCGTGACTCTCATGCCTTCGCAGTTGGTCCAGGTATCGGCCCAGAAACTCGATGGGCTGCTGTTCTCTGCGCGCGACGGCGTCCTGCAGCGTAGGGGCGCTCGTCGCGGGGGGGGCGAACACGGCTACGGCCTCTGGGGTGTCGAGAGGCGGAGGATCAGGGAGGGGAAATCGTTCTTCGGCGACTCGGCCGCGTGTGCCGTCCTCGATGTCGAGGAGCTCGGAGCGGCGGCGCGCGCGGACCACGATGGGGGTGATTTCCCCCTGCGGCAGCGAGAGCGGCCGTACGCAATCGAGGGGGTCATCGAGCCTGGGGGCGTTGTTGGTGGCCACGACGTGCATCAGCGCAGTGCACCCGAACACATCGGCCGCATGTTGGAGGTCGGAACTCATTGTCTTGCGTCCACCGGCCAGGCTGAGGACGACCTGGCCGCCATCCGCGCGTTCGCTGGCGCGCAGGACCAGACGCAGAATGAGTTCCGTCATTCGTGTGCATTCTTCCGGCGTGGCGAGTTCCTCGGTTCGACCGGCGGTCCAAGCTCGAAGCGGTACTGGGGCATCAAGGTGCTGCCACCACCGAGCAGCCTTCCGCAGGCTATCGCGAGCTCGTTCGCCTTCGGTGGTGACGAGCCAGATCTCATCCGGGCGAACAAGACGGGAGCCGCCTGGCAGGGTGCGCGCCTGCTCGATTGCCGCTGCCGACGGATGATCGGCATAGAGATCGACCCAGTTTGGCCAAACAAACGCGACCGACTCCGGGAGAACCGCCCATGTTGTGCCCATGGTGCACACTAAAATATTCACGAGGTTAGCTCCGGGATATGTGCTGGCACGCGCGGGGGCGACCCTTTGAAGGGAAGCTTCAGCCGAGGCGAGGATATTCCCGCCAGCGTTCGAAGCGAAAAATGGATTGGCGATTGATTTCGTTCTCTGCCGTGCGATGCGCCGTCACGGCACGTGCGGCCGCCGGCGCATAGCAAGGGATGCCGCGCATCTGAAGCTTCGAAACCAGCAGCGTTGAAAGGACAGCCTCGCCGAACACCGCCGCCGCGGTGGCGCCGGCCGCTAAGGCTTGCCCGACCAGGTCATCGGCAAGGTCCGAGATCTGCCGCGAATCGATCGTGTGGTCCACCAGCGGCATGCCATTCGTGAGATCGGTCGGTTCGCCGATCGCCTCGATGGCGGCTGCATGCTGTGCCGGTGTCCAGGTGTCGATCGGGTGGTTGGAGAGGTTGATCAGAATCGCTCGGTGCTCTCGTGGTCTTGCGGGGACCGACGGCGGCGGGAGGTTTGTCAAGTCATGGGTGGTCGTGTCGAGTCTCTGCCGCACCGTGCTCGCTTTGGTCGGCTGGGCACGGAAGCCGCCATGTTGGACGTCGTTGCGAACATCCGTGAAGCCGCGAGCGACCTCGATGTTGGCGTGCTGCGCTGTCGGGATACCGTCGATCCCGTGGTTCGGGCGTGACATCGTGGCCCGATGGCGCTCGGTGTTCCATGTGGATTCGACCGCGATTCTCCAGTTGTCGAACCCCGGACTGCCTGGCTGTGGGATCGGATCCTCCCGAGTCGCGAGTCCCCAGTGAAGGACGAGACCTTCGCGGAGTGTCACGGATTGCTCGGAGAAACGCTCCAGTGCGCCGTAGAGTCTCGCCAAATGGCCCAGTGCACGGAGTCCGGCAGGGGAGCAGACCGCTGGTGAGTCGGCGAAGGGTTTCAGCCATTCTTCGAGTTCGGCCAGGATACCGCGCAGTGGAGGTAGACGTCTGGCGAGTTCACCGACCTCTTCCCGCTCGATCCATCGGGCGAGCTTGGGGCCGGAATCCGTCAGCACGTTGGGGATCCGGGTTGTCGTCAGATCATCCGCAAAGTTTCGCGCCAGCTCGCCAAGCTTCTCGACGGTGCCATGTCCTCTCAGGTCGCGGCCCTGCTCGCCCCTTCCCCGGGCTGCACGGATCTGGGCGCTCTTCTCTGCTTTGGCGATTTCGAGGAGTTCATCCGCTCGACCGAACCGCATCAGCGCCGAGAGGGCGGAGTGCCACGCCGTGGCCTGCACGAATTCGGTCAGATCCCAGATCGGAGTGATGGCCCAATCGCCCGTCCCCGACTTCGCTTCGAAGGCTCCGTAGAGGATCCGGATCTGGACGGGGCCCGGAAGGTGCACGGGCGTATTCGTGTCGGAGAGTTTTGCTCTACGAGTAGCTTGCAGCTGTCGGGCCAGGGCGAACTGGACGGCGGCCATGGCAAGAATCGGGTGAGAGCGGAAGCCGTGCGTCACATCGAATAGGACGACATCCCCATTCTCGCGGTCAGCGCTGTCCGCATCGGGCGTCTGCGAGAGCGTCTTGCGCACACGTTCGAAGATTTCCCATCTCTCCGCCGAGTCTCGCCCCTCGGGGAGTTCTTCGAATTCGGGCCGGGGGTGCTGTCGGATTCGGCTGAGCTCCCCGGTGTCGATCCAGCGTTCGCGTACTTCCCTGGTTCCGAGGACCGTCCATCTCGTGATCGGCTGGCTTGTTACTTCGAGGATGGCGTCCTGGACCAACATCGTCGACCGGGAGATCTTCCCGTCGAGTTCATAGCGGCAGTAGTCGTAGGGAGGTCGGTTCTCCCTGCGGCTACCGAGGCCGAGGAACGACACGAGTCGGGCCATGGGGCCGACTATCAGCACGCCCGGGGGTGGGTAAAGGGATCCAGCGCGTGACGAGAACGTTCCCCTCGCTGGCCACGGGCTCTGGGCGCAGCAGTCCGGTGAGGGGCCGCCAACCACGGCGGGAGCTATCCCGAGATCTCCTCCCCGCTGAGCATCGGGCTGCACACCCCGTAGCCGCGGTAGCGTCCTGCGCCAAGGAGCATCGGCCCGCGCACTGCGTGGTCAAATATTAATATAGCATGGGTGTGGCGCGGCTCGCTCGAA
>SXGT01213763.1_pt1 | contig 12414 bp, 12 predicted proteins | sample 3176221 | NCBI WGS metagenome assembly SXGT01 (sample SAMN11356862, study PRJNA531348) | freshwater metagenome | isolation source: freshwater sample F1-120 | place: China: Fuxian Lake, Yuxi | collected 2017-12-25
GTTGTCTCCTTAAGTTGATTATTTTTTGCAAAACAATTAAACCAAGGAAGACTGCTAGAATCCAAGGCCTTTGTATTTTGTTTCGCATAATGAAACAAAATACAAAGGCCTAACCTCCCGTGTTATTGGGAAATAACCTAGCATCTAGGAGTCCTGTTTCTTTGTTAGCAGAGAGAACTCGAGTACAGCACGAAGGAAATCTCAAATTCACTACAACTGAACCTTCAGATCAACTTCAGATGGCACCAAGTTATATAGATAGCCTAAATTAGTTCTCCCTGGCCCCTTCTTTAATCCAATCAGCAATTGTCTTAATCTCCGCATCGCTCAAACGAGGGGCTCCAAATGGCATTTCTCCTGACTGCACCTTTAAATACAAAATACTATTGAGAGGATCTCCCGGAGAAACAATTCCCAACTCTGGCTTCATCAACTCAGAGTAACTCGAAAGATCAACTCCCATTTGAGCATTAGCCCCAGAATGACAGCCATAGCAGTTAGGTTTAAAAATCTGATCTCTAATAATATTAAACGTAGGACTAGAATTAAAAACCTTAATCGATTTTTCATTGTGGTAACTACAACTCACGAAAAGTAACAACACAATAAAATTTAGAATAACACTGCCCATTTCGGTCAGTAATATCACATTTTATTTCAAGTCTTCTTAGTTTTTTTTCTATTGATCCAAAGAGGAATAAGAGAGAGCAAAACCACCAAAAGTGATGCAGTTATAATATGATAGACAGACTCTGAAGACAGGCTGCTCGTTCCTTCCCAAAGTCCACACCCCAAAATCTGGGCACTATACACAGCAACTACAGTACCTGGAAGGATGCCCAAAAATGTCCCCCAAAAAAATGAACTCCACTTTAAATTTAAAACCCCACAGGCATAGCTAGTCGCACCAAAGTGAATGACATGGGTCAGACGAGAGATCAAAACAAGATGGAAGCCTGACTTTTGAGTTAAATTCTCAAGTTTGAAAAACCACTCTCTCTTTTTAAAAGTTCTCTCGATCCAAGAGCGACCATTAGTTCTAGCGATCCAAAATGAAAAAAAACTCGAGATCATCGAAGCTAGTAAAACCCACAACGTTCCCCAACGAGCGCCAAAACAAATCCCCCCCAGAATCATGATCAAAGTTCTCGGGACAAATAACATAATTAATAACGTAGAGAAAAAAACATAAACTACAGGCGCCAACCATTCTCGAGACACGATGACTTCTCTTAAATCGTTGCAGTTTTTAAAAATACTTCCAAAACGAACCCCCACAAATAAACCAAAGCCCAAACAAATAACGAGAAAGAATGAGATAAGACGGGGTTTAATATTCTCTTTTGTCATCATAGTTTTTATTTTAATATTAACTCCTTTGTGCATCGCTTCAAAACTTTTCCTTAATCATTTCGATAGCACAGCATGTTAATGCGCTGTGCTCATGCATATCGTCGATAATAACAACTATTTCTTACCACAGAAACGGGAACTTAAGATTGCTGTATAGGGCAAAGTATGTTTCAGTATGTGTATTAGGGGGCAAAGTGAAACAGCATAGCTTTAAGCATCTGTGTCAATTTCTGTTTACCTTTTTTATTATTTCCTTAAGTTTCAGTGTTCAATCACAAGCTATCACAATCGATGTCGCAGACTCCCCTGAAACAAATTTAAGTTTGGCATTAGCCGCAATTCACAGCGCAAAAAAGTCTCTCGTCATGAATGCCTATGAATTAAATTCCCCGGAGATTGCAACAGCCCTACAAAAAAAGATTAAAAGCATTCCGGTGACTATCCTATTAGAAGGCCAACCCGTAGGTGGAATAGGAGAGGATGGAATTCAAATCAGAGATCTTATTATAGCCTCAATGAATCGATCGCCTCTTCCTCATAAGTTTTTAATAATGTCGAGTAAAACTCCAGAGGGGGCAAGAACACGCCGTTTTAGATACGATCATGCAAAATATATCATTGTAGATGGAACTTCTCTTTTGGTAGGTTCGGAAAACTATTCCTCTTCAGGTCACCCTGCCGAAGGTTCCAAAGGAACTAGGGGATGGGAAACTCTTATCCATGACAAAGCAATGGCTTCCTCCTTTTTAAAGATTTTCAAAACCGACTCCTCCACAGAACATGGAGATGTTTTTATGCTCTCCAATAGTCGTCCTCGAAGCGGGATCCCTTTCTTAGGGCAATGGGAACAGGACTTGGCTGAACTAACAAGTTTTTCGGGAATAAACACCTATTCAAAACCTGCTGAACCTATGACATTTGAGGTTCCTACTATTGGACAATTAACCTCTCCTAACACCAGCTTGAGTGGTTTACTTAACTTTATTAAAAGCGCTAAAAAAACCTTAGACCTAGAGCTTATGTCTTTTAGCTACAGATGGGGTAACACTGGAAATGTATCACCTTTATTCTCAGCTGTAGTCGATGCAGCAAGAAGAGGAGTCCAGGTAAGAGTACTCTTAAATGACGAAAGAGCTTTTGGAGGGGGGGAGCGAATTGAAACCGAAACACTCTCTACCAAAACCTCCAATAATTTACTAGTTGTTGAACAACTTCAAAAAATCAGTAAAAAAGAAAAGTTAAATCTTGAAGCGGGTATTGCCGATGTGAAATCGATAGGCGTTAAGTATATCCACAATAAAGGCGCCATAGCCGATGGAGAACGGGTGCTAATAAGTTCCATTAATTGGAACCGAAACTCTCTTGAAAATAATCGAGAGACCGCAGTCGTAATTAATTCTGAAGAGGTTAGCTCATATTATAATGAACTCTTTGTTCTTGATTGGAATGCGTCTCGATAAAATACTTCAATTTCTAAAGTACTTTTTTTTATGCCCCATTTTTTTTGTTTTAGGGAATTCTTCCTTATTTTCAGTGGAGTCTAAGACCATGAAAGATTGGAAAAATAAATCCGACAGTTTCTGGAAAGAAAAACTCACACCAGAACAATTTAGTATCTGCCGAAAAAAGGGAACAGAACCTGCCTTTACTGGAAAGTATTGGAATAACCACGAAAAAGGAATTTATCGCTGTGTTTGTTGTGGTTTAGAACTCTTCTCGTCCGAGACTCAGTTCAATTCAGGAACTGGCTGGCCTAGTTATTGGCAGCCCCTCAACAAAGAAAGTGTAGTGGAAAAAGATGACAGGACATTTTTCATGCGAAGAACTGAAGTTATTTGTAATCAATGTGGAGCCCATTTAGGCCATGTTTTTAATGACGGCCCAGCTCCTACTCATAAACGCTATTGTATTAATTCAGCCTGTTTGGAATTTATTCCAGATTCAGTTAAGAAATAGTCATGAAAATTAAAAATGAGATTACGACTAAACTAAAACAGACTTTTATCCCTACTCATCTAGAAGTTATTAATGAAAGCCATCAACATTCAGTGCCCAAAGATTCAGAAACCCATTTCAAAGTCATTATTGTAAGCGAAAAATTCCATGGTTTGTCTCTGGTTCAACGTCATCGCGCTGTTTACGATACCTTAAAAACAGAAATAGCTAGCGGTGGTGTTCACGCGCTAGCTATCCATGCAATGACTAAAGAAGAATTCGAAAAAAAACAACAAGAGGCTTTTAAGTCCCCCCCGTGTTTAGGGGGGAGCAAAAAAGACTAAACAAACTTTCCGAGAACTTTGTTGATTTTGCCTTTAATTATAAAGAAAAGAATTCCAGTTCCAATTCCTAGCCCACAAAGCATCAGAAAAAAACTATCTTTAGGCATCTTAGTATAAAAAGTTCCGAGATAGCCGGTCATGTAGTTTCCGATAAAGCTTGAAAGGAACCAAACTCCCATCATCATACTCACAATGGGTTTTGGAGAAACTTTTGTTACCAAACTTAGCCCTATCGGGGATAAATAAAGCTCTCCCATGGTAAAGATTAAAACAGTACCCACTAACCACAATACACTGCCTTTATCTGCCCCAGGAACAGCTTTAGCAGCCAAAATCATGAGAATATAAGCCCCGCCACAAAGAATGCAGCCAATTCCCATTTTAACGACGCTAGAGGGTTCTTTACCTTTCTTTGCTTGCCATCCCCAAAACATATTAAGTACGGGAGCAAAGATGAAAATCATAAGAGGATTAAAGGATTGGAACCAGCTTGCAGGAATCTGCCAACCCAGCATATTCCAATCGGTTTTTTCATCGGCCCACAACTGCAAAGTATTTCCTTGCTGTTCGTAGATCGCCCAGAACATGATATTTAAAGCACATAAGACGATAAGAACGAATACACTTGCCCATTCATCCTTAGTAAGCTTTCTCGATTCCTCAGCCCCTGTTTTTTCAGTCAAGGTATCATGAGGAATAAGACCACTTCCTAACCAATAGAAAAATAGACCCAATAGCATTCCAACACCCGCAGCTCCAAAGCCCCAGTGCCATCCTACTTTTTCTCCTAAGGTTCCACATATAAGAGGTGAAAAGAAGGCCCCTAAGTTAATTCCCATATAAAAGATGGTAAAGGCACTATCTCTTCGAGAATCTCCCTCGGGATAAAGACTCGCAACCTGAGTTGAAATATTGGGCTTAAAACACCCATTACCCAAAATTAGAAAAACAAGAGCGAGTAAAAACATTTTCTCACTGGCCATCAAAAAATGGCCAATAGCCATTAGGATTCCGCCCAAATAAACAGTACGGTACTGTCCTAACAATTTGTCGGCTAAAATACCGCCGAAAAACGGTGTAAAGTAAACAAAACCGGTATAAAGCCCATAGATCTGAGAACTCATCTGCTGAATATTCATCGGACCAAAAACCCCCACCAGTAAGCCTTCTAAGGTTTTGTAACCTAGAACTTCAGCGGCTCTAGCGGGATCAAAGAGCAAATATTTAGTCATATACATGATCAATAAAGCTCTCATTCCGTAGTAGGAAAATCGCTCCCACATTTCGGTTGTGAAAAGCACATATAGACCCGCAGGATGACCTAAAAATTCTTTACCCGTTAACCTAGTTTTAACCAAAGTTTTAATGGCGAACTCCTCGTTAAGTTTAGCTTTCAGGTATACGGAAATTGAGGGGGGCCTTCAACTATAAAAAATAAAAAACTTAACGGTTTTTTCTTTTTTGCAGTTAAAGCCCAGAATCATTCGATTATGGGGTCATTTTATCACTGAGCTGAAACTTAGATTTAGAGCCATTAAGAAAGATCGCCTCACTCCTGGTAAGTATTTTTCTAAAAAGTTCGTGGCTAATCTTGTCAGTAGCATTAACCTTACTTACTTCCGACCACAAAGAGTTAATAACATCTTGAATAACCGCTTTATTAAAAGCCCTAAACAGCCCCTCTCTTAACTCGGGCTCAGTTTTGATTTGTTCCAATAGATTTTTAAGCTCAGTAAACGAAATCCGATCGCCAAATTTATTCTTAGCCGCCCTCAATATAGCTGATTCGACAACCACATCAAAAGCGGAGCTTTTGAGTCGACTCCTCACCATAGCTCTTAAGTCTAGACCCGATTTTTCATTTGGGGTTAAATTCCTCTCAAAATCCGCAATAAGCTCCTCTTCGTTCTCAATTAAAACCGTTCGAATTGCCTGATAGTATGGCTTCATAACTTCACGAGACTTCTGCATCTTAAGGGTCGAGCCTAAATCATAAGCTCCCTTCCCATTTAATTTAGCCTCTTCTTCAGCATCCCTCTTTTTCTGATCAAATTGAGAGATTCTATGAAGCCAGAAGGTTCCCCCGACTCCCGCTGCCGCCACAATCCCATGAACCAAAGAGGGTTTTAGGTTTTCTGGTCGGCTCCAGAATCTAAAATAGTTAGACTCTTTATCTAAGTGTTTTTGTTTCCTAACAAGTGTACTTAAGGTTTCAACACACTCTTTTTTTAATTTACCAACCTGCTTTCCAATCGACTTTAGATGAACTGCGGTTCGTTGATAGGTTAGATTATTTTCCGCGGTAAAAACTCCAGGAGGATTAGTAAGATCGGTAGAAGAGCTTAGAATAGAGGCCTTTTTGCCATCAAATACTTCATTCGCTTTATCAATAACTTTTTTCAAAGGTTCATCAATGGCTCCCGTGGAGGCATATTTCAAAAAATCATACCTTTCCTTCCATGTTTTACCTTTTTTTGTTTGTAAAAATTTTCGCCCCTCTTTATCTTTTAACCATTCTTCTACCTCTGCATAATCTTTCATTGATAAAAAAGGCTGTTTCCTGCTTTTATATCGCTCTTTATTCAGCCTTTGAAAGTGGCTTGGAATTTCATCAAAGGCCTTCTCGGCCTCACTAACCTTCAACTCTAATTCGGCAATAAGCTGATCCATTTGAGCAATTAAATTTTCCTTTTGTTTAAGAGATATACTTACTTCTCTCAACTGTATGAGCATTGAATCTCGAGCCGATTTTGCCGTTTTTAGCGAACCTTTTAAAATGTACTGGTAATAAAAATAGGTTCCTGCCGCTGAATAAATCACCCAATTGGTAGGATTCCCGATATCACTCAATGAAGATCCAACTTGAAACAACAAATTGATCCAATTGGCTGAATTAGGAATTTGCGAAGTAGAATCCGGGTTCGCTCTTACCCCGGGACTAGAGATAATTAAGCTTAAGATTACCGCTTTAAGAAACCACTTTTTAACCACATCACGCATAGCCATTCCACCACTCTCCGGCAAATGGCTAAAGCAATCACTGTACCGAACTTAAACAACTGTCATCTAGCTTGATACTGAGAAAAAAGTTTTACACTCTTCCAAATAAAACTGTAAAACTATTAGACGGGAGTCAAATTCTTAGACAGAGAATTGGTTCTTTCCCAATAACACGGGAGGTTAGGCCTTTGTATTTTGTTTCATTATGCGAAACAAAATACAAAGGCCTTGGATTCTAGCAGTCTTCCTTGGTTTAATTGTTTTGCAAAAATAATCAACCTAGGGAGACAACATGGAATTGAAGGCTAAACTCTATATTCCCGAAGTATTCCGTAGTTTTCAAGGTTTTCAGATAAAAGATATCAAAGAGTGGAGAAAAAAGCGTGAAATGGAGCTTATTCTTGTCATAAGTCGACCGCACCAAGCTGCATAGTATTATAATCATGTGGCAATCACCTCAATATTTCTCTTCAAATTTCCGATAAATTACAAAGAGGTTCTCGTTGATGATCCCTTCCCTTGGCTATGCTCTCCTTTTCTGGTCCTTAGGGTACAGCTCTACCCACGCCGCCGAAAGCGATCGCTGGGTACCGGTCTTAGAGAGCATCGTGGTCTCCGTCCCCGATCAAGACACTTTCAAGATCTCTCAAGATCCGAAAAAGCCTTGGAATCTCAAAGATCAGCTCTGCATCTCTCGTAACGAATCCGAAGTGGCTTGCGGCGATGTCGTCTTTACCACTCCCGAGTATGCGGTCATCCGTGTTCTTTCGATCGTTCCTATCAAGAAGATGTCGGCTCACCCGAAGCCCGTGAAAACCAAAGTGACTTCCCAAAAAGAGGCTGCGATCTGGAAGGACGCGACTCAAAGTCCTCTTCCTAAGGCGGAAGAAAAGGTAGAGGCGGCGCCGGTCGCCACCGAACCTTCTCCGTCAGCGTCCGTCCCCCAATCCGCGCCCCAACCCGGTCCCCTAGCCAGCACGAAGGCCATCGTCGCAAGTCCTCCCGTCGTTTCCTCGGTCTCCGTCCCCACTGAGGAGTCTTCCGGATTCATCGAGGCCAGGCTCTTTCCCGTGTTGTTTAGAAAGAAATTGGGGAAGGCAACTTTCGCTTTTATTGACGGAACGAAAGCGGTCCCCAAGGTCGGTGGAAGAGTCGTTGTAAAGAAGGGAGGGATCTCCCTTCTGTTGGGAACAGTGGCTGGATACTGCTCAGAGACCGGCACTTTCTCCGTTCGAACGGGTGAAATGCATGTTGCTGATCATAGTTGGGTCGAAGGAGCTGTTTACACCGTTTTGGAGATCGCGAATCAGGGCATCACCACCGGCCGTATCGGGCTAAAATATGTCGTTGGATTGGGCTTCCCCTTCGACAGCTACAAAGAGACGGGACACTCTGATTACTTTGGGGTCGGCCTTCAGCCCAAACTTGAGCTGCAGTACCGCTTCGATGAGGCCTGGGAAGCTAGGGCGAGCGGATTTCTCACTGCCTTCGCCCTTGCCAAGAATCAGTCACAGACGTTACGTATCCTGGGTGCACACCTTGAGGGCGGCTACGGAGTTTCGCTGTCCTACCGTTTCAAGCTGACTCTACTCGCCGCAGGATTTTACCGGACGATGCTTGTATCTAACAACGTCTTTGGAGTGACTCATCTGGGAGGAGCCGGGTTCTCGCCGAGGTTAGACTACACAGCTTCCCACAAGATCGCGCTGAGTCTCTTTGCAAGGTTTCTCCCCGTTCTCAATGCTGCCCCCATCACTTTCTCGAATCGTGAGCTTGCGCTGGGACTTTCCGGGCAATACCTGTTTCTTTCTGGTGACACTATCATCGGTACTCTCGAGTATTCCGGTTTGAACTTCGTGTCGAGTCCGTTGGAATCGAGTTTGAGTACCGTTCTCATTGGTTTTGGGTACACATGGTAAGAGTCATAACTACTGGGGTATTGGCCGTTTTAGTTCTGCTTAATTCCCACTGTGGTCCAAGTTTCAAAAACCCCCTTTATCCGACGACAAAATTCGTGCTCGGACAGCCCGATTTTTCTACGAATCTCAATTTGGCTCGCGGTTTCTTTGGTCCCATGTCGGTGACCACTGATGGAACCAAATTTTATGTCTGTGATATGATTAACCATCGTATTGTCACCTGGAACCAGATGCCCACCTCGTCGCAGAACTATCCCGATGCGGTCTTAGGACAACCATCTCTAAACACCGGAATCTTAAATAACGGCGGACTGGGCCCACTTACCCAATACTTTCCGCACGAGGCGGTGATCGCGGCGGGCCGCCTTATTGTCGCCGACTCGTACAACAACAGAGTGCTTATCTGGAATAGCCTTCCCTCGTCGAACCTCCAGCAGCCGGATCTCGTTTTGGGCCAGACGACGTTTGCGTCGAACAGTCCGAATGTAGGGGGGGTCAGTGCATCGACGCTATTCCATCCGACTAGCGCGGACAGTGATGGAACTCGGCTTTTCGTGGCCGATTATCTGAACAATCGGGTCCTCCTATGGAACACGTTCCCAACCGCCAACGGACAGGCGGCGGATCTTGTCTTGGGCCAGGCTGACTTTGTTTCTAGCGGCATCAATCAGGGGGCTTCTGGACTGCAATGGCTTCAAAATCCCTACGTTGTGAGGACCGACGGGACTAGGCTCTTTGTCAGCGATCAAAATAATCACCGCCTTCTGGTGTGGCACGCCCTTCCGATGACAAACCATCAGGCGGCTACGCTGGTGTTGGGGCAGTCCTCGGTTTCCGCGACTAGCTCAAATGGGGCTGGGTCGCCGAGTGGGTCGACGATGTACCATCCGTGGGGCATGTGCACTTCGAACGGGAAACTTGCAATGGCGGACTATTCGAACAATCGCGTGCTTGTGTGGAATGCCATCCCTGGCGCTGGATTCCACGGCACGGCAGCGGACCTGGTTCTCGGACAATCGAACTTTACCAGCCAAACAGCTAATTCGGGAGGTCTGAGTGCCAAGTCGCTCAGTGGCCCGATGGGACTGGACTGCGCGGGAGGGGCGCTTCGCGTTGCTGATGCGACGAACAATCGAATCCTGATTTTCACCGCCTTCCCGACTGCCTCTTTCGCGGAAGGAAGTCTTGTGCTGGGACAGCCGGACTTTGCATCGGCGACCATCAACAATCCGATCGTTTCGGGTTCCCGTCTTAACAGCCCCCGCCTTCTGGATTCCGATGGGAAACGACTCGTCGTAGCGGACACCAGAAACCATCGAGTCCTGATCTGGAATTCCCTGCCCCGATCCAACGAGATTGCCGCTGATGTCATCGTTGGGCAACCGACAGAGACGACCGCAACAATGAACACCGACGGGATAAGTGCTCGCTCCCTCTACTACCCTGCCTCCGCTCGGACCGATGGGACACGGCTTTTCGTAGCCGATACGCTCAACAATCGGGTCCTCATTTGGAACAAGCTGCCCACCTCGAATTATCAGGCGGCCGATTTGGTGTTAGGTCAGCCGGATATGGCCTCCTCTACCGCAAACAATGGAGGCATCGGCGGGGCGTCTTTATCGGGCCCAATCGATGTGGCCTCGGACGGAACCCGGCTTGCGATCTCAGACACAAACAATAATCGCATTCTCGTTTGGGAGTCATTTCCAACCAGTAATTTCCAAGCGGCGGACGTCGTCCTGGGCCAACCGAACATGACGGCGGTAACAGCCAATAACGGCGGAACATCGGCGAAGTCCCTCTCTGGCCCGTACGCCATCAGGTTTTACAACGGAGGCCTCCTTGTCGCCGACTATTCGAATAATCGAGTGTTACACTACCAGACGATTGCGTCGGTGAATCATGCGGCAGCCGATCTTGTGTTGGGGCAGCCGGATTTCTCGGGAAATGCCGCGAATCAAGGCGGGATCAGCGCCAGCTCGCTGAGCGGTCCGATGGCTCTCTATGTGTCAGGTGGAAAACTCTATATAAGCGAGCGAAACAACAACCGCATAGTGGTATGGAGTGATTTTCCCTCCTCCAATTTTCAGGCCGCTAATGAAGTGATCGGACAGAGCAGCTTTACAACCAATAGTATCAACACGAGGACTCTTTCAGCGGATGCGTTCTACGGTCAGTACGGAATGCTTGCGCTGGAGAACGGGTACTTTCTTATTGCCGACACGGAGAGTAATCGCATTCTGGGTCAGGCCAGTACGAGGAGTGCTAGTCTCGGACTTAAGCCCCTCTGGGATTGGATCGTCGGGCTGTTTAGTTGTCATATTTTTTCAAAATGGGAGAGAAATTAAGTTTTCGGTACGCATTTTTGTTTAACTCTGTCCCAATAAAGCTTTCTTTCTGTTAACGTTTTTTGTTTTAGTGCTTTGAGCATTTTTAATATTTCCGTTTTGTCATTTAATTCATGTACAGCTTTTGGAGAAAGAGTCTGGTGTGGCCTTTGTTCCCCTCCCTAATTTCAGACACTGTTGCTCTGCGGTATTTTAAACCCCTAGCAATTTGCCTATCTGATAGCCTTGACTCTATTAACCTTTTAATCTCGTTATACCGTTCCACTGTCATTCCCTTTCGCGCCATAAAATCCCCTTTTTTATGAATTAGGTTTCAAGGATATTTTATGACTTTTTGGCGGATCTAAAAGTGGACTCATTTCCAAGAAAATAGGTGGCTCCCGTTTAGGAAATTTTGCACAAACTTAAAATCCTCCAAAAGTGCGGTTACCTTAACTATCGAAATCTCACTCTCACCCACTTTTAAGGGAAAGAGACCGGGGACCAAACAAGAAAAAACTTACATTATTTTGATAATGTTAGAGATCTAGTCCACATGGTTGCCATTTTTATATATAAAATGGCAATGTCGATGCTTTTTTAAATTTGATCAACTGAAAAAGATATGGCCTTGTTTTGGCTAGGAATGAAATGGCACAGAATAAAAAAAGGGCCTTTTTGGAAAATAATTTTCATTACAAAAAAACAAAAAAGCCCCAGAGACTCTTAAAAGTTTCTGGGGCATAGATTCTAAAATTAATTAAGAGTGTTGATTATCACACTCGTCAACATGCCCCTCATGACTATTATGATGATGCCCATCATGTTCATAATCTGTATGATTACCATGTTGCTCAGATTTGTGTTTGCATTTTTTTGAACCGTGTTCGTGCTTGTGTTTTTCGTGTGTTTTGTGCCCAGGCGCAGCTGGCTTTTGTGCAGTTTCTGGAGCAGGGGCTGCAACAGGCTCATTTGCCATAGTCGGCCCTCCAGCCAAACCCAATAGAGAGATAAAAGCTAGCCCTTTAATTAAATGAGATGCCATGAAAAGCTCCTTTAGTTGAGAGATGAGTTGAAGCTTTAATTATACCTCGATAGGCCCAATTGCTACACCGCAGGGCAACATGTAAAGACTGGATTTTTGCATCCTAACTTTAGTGTCACTGGGAAATTACATGGCTAAAAAAACTAAGTGCTATACCTCTGACTTCCACAAAATCAGGATCATAGCACTTAAAAACCTAGACTCTATATTTGCTAATTTTATCTGTAGTACGGATACATAGGATACTGTAGATAAGGATATCCGCCATAGTAAGGATACTGCGGATAAGGATATCCCCCATAGTAAGGATATTGCTGATTCGGATATTGCTGATTCGGATATTGCTGATTCGGATATTGCTGATTCGGATATTGCTGATTCGGATACTGCTGATTCGGATACTGCTGATTCGGATACTGCTGATTCGGATACTGCTGATTCGGATACTGCTGATTCGGATACTGCTGATTCGGATACTGCTGATTCGGATA
>SXGT01655859.1_pt1 | contig 12414 bp, 9 predicted proteins | sample 3176221 | NCBI WGS metagenome assembly SXGT01 (sample SAMN11356862, study PRJNA531348) | freshwater metagenome | isolation source: freshwater sample F1-120 | place: China: Fuxian Lake, Yuxi | collected 2017-12-25
AGCTGTTGATAAGGTTCTCCAGCATCTCCTCGCGGCCGCTGTGGCGGGCCGGTTCGCCGTTCTTGAGGATGTAGCGCTCCAACTCGGCAAAACTGGTTTTGCCGCTCATGATCTTCTTGCCAATCCCGCTGCGGTAAGAGCTGTAGCGCTCTTTGATAAACCCGTCGAGCACCCCGTCCTGCTGGATACGGTGGGCAATCTTCAGCCCCCGCGCAAAGGCGTCCATGCCGCCGATATGGGCGTGGAAGAGATCGGCGGTGTCGATGGAGCCGCGTCGCACCTTGGCGTCGAAGTTCACGCCTCCCTTGCCGATGCCCCCCTGCTTGAGGATCACCATCATCGCGTAGGTGGTGGTGTACAGGTCAGTGGGGAATTGGTCGGTGTCCCAGCCCAAGAGATAGTCTCCCCGGTTGGCATCGATGCTGCCCAGGCGGCCGGCAGCCGAAGCCACGCTTAGGTCGTGCTCAAAGGTGTGGCCGGCCAGGGTGGCGTGGTTGGCCTCGACGTTGAGTTTGAACTCGTCGAAGAGCCCGTGCTGGCGCAGGAAACCCAGGACGGTGGCCGCGTCGTAATCGTACTGGTGTTTGGTGGGCTCCTTGGGTTTGGGCTCGATGAGCAGGGTGCCCTTGAAGCCGATGGCCTTCTTGTGCTCCACGGCCAACTGCAGCAGCCGCGCCATCTGCTCCGTTTCGTGTTTCATATCGGTGTTGAGCAGGCTCGAATACCCCTCGCGCCCGCCCCAGAACACGTAGTTGTCGCCCTTCAGCTCCAGGGTGCACTCCATCGCCTTCTTGATCTGCGCGGCGGCGTAGGCAAAGACGTGGGCGTCTGGATTGGTGCCGGCCCCGTGGGTGAAGCGGGCGTTCGAAAAACAGTTCGAGGTGCCCCACAAGAGCTTGACCCCGGTGTCCTTTTGCAGTTTGCCGGCCAACGCCACGATCTGGTCGAGGCGTTTGTTGGTCTCGCGCAGGGTGTCGGCCTCCGGGGCGATGTCGCGGTCGTGCCAGGCGTAGAACGGGGCCCCCAGCTTGGTGATGAACTCGAAGGCCGCCCGCATCGTGTCCTCGGCCCGCTGCATGGGGTCGGTGGCCCGGTCCCAGGGCCGGTCGTACACCGGCGAGGTGCCAAAGGGGTCCACGCCCCCACCCTTGAAGGTGTGCCAGAACACCACCGAGAAGCGCAGGTGCTCCTCGAGGGTCTTGCCCCCCACCTTTTGGCGCGGGTTGTAGTGCTTGAAGGCCAGGGGGTTCTTGGATTCCGGGCCCTCGTAGCGGATCTTCTTCACTTCGGGAAAAAACTGGCTCATAGATGCCCCCTTCAGGTAAATGGATGGGTCAGCTGCTGCACTGCGGTCTTCGACGGGTACATTAAACAAGCCTTTCGAGCAGGGCCAGCACCTCGGCCGGCGTCTGCACCACCACCCGCGCGCCACTCTCCTCCAACTCGTCGCGGGTGCGGAAACCCCACAGCGCCCCCACCGCGTACATACCGGCCCTACAGGCCGTCTGCATGTCCGTGGCCGTGTCCCCTAGGTACAGGCATGCCGCCGGTTCCACCCCCAGGCGGGCCGCCAGCGCCAGCGCCCCGGCCGGATCCGGCTTGGGCGGCGTGCCCGGCCCCACCCCCTGCACCAGGTCAAAGATATGCGGGGCCAGCAGCCGCTCCACGGTGAGGCGGGTGAAGTCGTCGGGTTTGTTGGAGAGCACGGCCCGGCGCAGGCCCCTGTCCTCCAGGGCCTTCAGCATCTCGGGCACCCCGGCATAGGGCCGGGTCTTGAGGTCCCAGCGGCCTCCGTACACCTGGCGCATGGCCGCCACGGTGCGGGCCAGGGTCTCGGAGGTACGCGCTGCTTCGGGCAAGACCCGGCGGGCTAATACTTCCATGCCGTCGCCGACGAAGTACCGGTACGCCGGCACCGGATGGGGCGCAAAGCCCAGGCTCTCCAGGGCCTGGTTCATGGATTCGGCCAGGTCTTCGAGCGAATCGAGCAGGGTGCCGTCCAAGTCAAAGATCACCGCCGACAATACCAACTGCTACTCCTCCAGATAGGACTTGAACAACCCTTCCACCTCGTCGAGCAGATCGGTGTTGATGGAGAAGGTCACGTACCCGGCAAAACTGTCGAGGATGATCAGGGCGTTGGAGTTGGCGTCCTTGCCCTTCAGCTCGTTGAGGCGTTGGACGAAACTCTTGTTGACGGTTTGGATCTCCTCGTAGATGGGGATCAGGCCCTTCAGCTCCCAATCTGGCCGCAGGCCGCGCTTGCGCCGGAAATACTGGGCCATCAGGTACATGGAAATCGCCCGATAGGTGGTCTCTTCGAGGGTGGAAAAAGGCAGATGGAAACGCACCATGGGCCGCAACTGGTCCATCACCGGGCAGCCGCTGGTCACCATATAGATGCCCAGGACCGAGCTGAGAGCCTGCTGCACCGAGGTGTGTTTGGTGTACTGCCGCTGATCGGTCTCGATGTGTACGTCCACTTCGTCGTAGGACATGACCTCTTTGAAGAAATCGACCAGGTCCACCAGGTTGGCGGCGATGGGGCAGCGAGGGTGCTGCTCGGGCCGCAGCGGGCAGTTGGGGCACTGGTGATGGACCAGCGCGCTCCAGTCCGGGTAGTGGTCGCGCTTCGCCGGCACCAGGTCGAGGCTCCGGGCATCCACCCGGATGGCGAACTCCTTGCCCGTGCCATCCGCCAGGCGAAAGCGGTATTTGTAGGAGATGGTCTTCTCGTCCATCGCGCCTCGTTGCGGGAGGAGGGGACTAATGCGGGAGTCGTGGCTGCAGCCAGGCGTACAGGTAGGCGCCGGCAAAAGCGCCGCCAAAGGTGGCCAGGGCCTGGTACGCGCCGCTACCCAACTGGGCGTAAATGGGTCCAGGGCAGGCGCCGGTCACTGCCCAGCCCATGCCGAAGATCAGGCCCCCGATGACCGTGCCTTTGGTGAACTGTTTGCGGCGGATCTGCACCGGCTGCCCCTGCGCGGTTTTGGGCTGCAGGGCACGCAGCAGCAACACCGAGAGTATACCCACAGCCACTGCCGAACAGATCACCAGGTACATGTGGGCTTCCTCGAAGCGGAACATCTTCTGGATGCGGAACCAGGAACACACCTCGGATTTGACCAGCACCACGCCAAAGAAAACACCCAGCAGCATCGCATATAACCTACTCATCATTGTTCTTCACTCCCCCAGCCAGATGGCCGGCCACACCACTGCCAGGCCGCCGGCAAAGAAGCAGCAGGTGGCCACCAGGCTGGGCCAGTTGAGGGTGGCGAGCCCGGAGATCGAATGGCCCGAGGTGCAGCCATCGGCGTAGCGGGTACCGACACCGACCAACACCCCGCCCGCGAAGAGCCCGAGCAGGCCGGTCCCGCTGCGGGACGCCTCGGGCAGCAGCGGAACCGCCGCTCCCAGAAATTGGGTGGCGATGAAGCTGCCCACCAGGATGCCCCCCACCAGGAAGAGGTTCCAGGCCTCCCGGCGCCAGTCGTCGCTCTTGAGGTACTCGATTGAGGTGCGGGGGGAGCACAGGGCATTGAGGTGGCGGAAGCTGCTGGAGAGGCCAAACATCTCCCCGGTCAAAAGCAGGAGGGCCGGCACCATCAGGCCGATGAGCGGCCCGGCCACGTACCAGGGCCAGGGCTGGGTGAGGACGCTATCCATAGATCTCCCTCGGCGAAAAGGATTTCCAATATAGCGCCGCTGCCGCCCCCTGTCGAGCAGGTACTCACTCCGGGGTTACATAGGCAGCGGTGATGCCCCCGTCCACGGTAAAATCCGTGCCGGTGAGGTAGGAAGACTCGTCCGAAGCCAGGAAGAGGGCAGCCCGGGCGATCTCGATGGCCTCGCCGAAACGGCCCATGGGGATGTGGACCAGCCGGCGCTGCCGCTTCTCCTCGGTGTCCAGGTACTTCATCAGCAACTCGGTGCGCAGCGGGCCGGGGCACAGGGCGTTGACGCGGATATTCTCGCGGGCGTGGACCACAGCTAGTTCGCGGGTGAGGGCCAGCACCCCGCCCTTGCTGGCCGTGTACGCCAGTTGCGGGGTGGCCGCCCCCAGCAGGGCCACGAAGGAGGCGGTGTTGATGATGGACCCGCCGCCGGCCCGGCGCAGGGCCGGGATGCCGTACTTACACCCCAGGAACACCCCCTTGAGGTTGACCTGCATGGTCAGGTCCCACACCTGCTCTTCGGTGGACACCGCGTCCCCGTCGTCGATGTGGGAGATGCCGGCGTTGTTGAAGAGCACATCGAGTTTGCCAAACGCCTCTTCGGCCGTCCGTACCATGCCCTCGCAGTCGGCCGCCCGTCCCACGTCGGCCTGCACAAAAAGCGCCCGGCCGCCCTCGGCCTGCACCAGGCGCACGGTCTCTTCCCCGCCCTTGGGGACCAGATCGGCCACCGCCACCGCTGCGCCCTCGCGGGCAAAGAGCAGGGCGGCCTGGCGGCCAATGCCGCTGCCGGCCCCGGTGATCAGGGCCACTTTGTTCTTTAAACGCATCTTCCCCTCATGCTCGTTCGAAGTAACGCTGCCGTTCCCAGCTGGTGACTACCTCGTCGTACTTGTGCTGCTCGGTGCGGAAGAAATGGGCGTAGTGGGCAATGGCCTCGGCGCCAAAGGCCTCGCGCAACATCTCGCTCTTTTCCATCTCGGCCACCGCCTCGGGCAGGTTGGCCGGCACCCGGGGCAGGCTGGCCGCCTGGTACGCGTCCCCGGCAAAAGGGGCAGGCGGTTCGGTCTGCTTGTGCATGCCGTCCAGGCCGGCGGCCAACGAGGCGGCGATGGCCAGGTACGGATTGGCGTCGGCCCCGGGCAGGCGCGACTCGATGCGCAGCGAAGACCCCTGGCCCACCACCCGGAAGCCCACCGTGCGGTTGTCCAGACTCCAGGCGATGGTGGTGGGCGCCCACGACTGGTACACGTAGCGCTTGTAGGAATTGGGGTACGGGGCGCAAAAAGGCGCGATGGCCCGGGCGTGGGTCAGCCAGCCGCCCAGGAAATGGCGGAACAGCGGCGAGACCCGCAGCGTGCCTAAGGCCTCCTCCCCGACAAAGAGGTTGCGCTCCCCGGCAGGGTCCCACAGGCTCAGGTGCAGATGCATGCCGGAGCCGGCCAGGTCGGCCCGCCACTTGGCCATGAAACTGACCGCCAATCCCTGCTGGTGGGCCATCTCCTTGAGTCCGTGTTTGTACAGGGCGTGGCGGTCGCTCATCTCCAGGGCGTGGGCGTAGCGCAGGTTGAGTTCGTGTTGGCCGGGACCCCACTCCCCCTTGCTGGACTCGACGGGGATGCCGCTCTGCTCCAGGTGCCGCCGCGCCGCCGCGTGCAGGGGTTCCTCGCGGGTGCCTGGGAGGAGGTTGTAGTCCTCTATATACCAGTTAGAGGTTTCCAGATTCTCGTAGCCCTTGGCCTTGGCCTGCGCGTAGGAATCCCTGAAGAGGTAGTACTCCAGTTCGGTGCCGGCCATGGCCTGGAAGCCGGCCTGCTGCAGCCGCTCCAACTGGGTTTTGAGCAGGGTGCGCGGCGCCAGGGCGATGGGCTGACAATCGCGCTCTACGTCGCAAAAGACCAGGGCAGTCTTCTCCAGCCAGGTGATCTGCCTCAGGGTACTCCAGTCCGGCGCGCAGTGCAGATCCCCGTACCCCCGCTCCCAGTTGGCAAAGGGGTACCCTGCGACCACCTCCATCTCCATGTCCACGGTCAGCAGATAATCGCAGGCGTGGAAGCCGTGGTGGGCCGTGTGCTCCAGAAAAAAGCCGGCGGCGAAGCGTTTGCCCATCAGCCTCCCGTACAGATCTGGGAAAACCGCCAGCACGGTTTCGAGCTGGCCGCTGGCGACTCGGGCGCTCAGTTCTTCAAGGGTGAGCATGCCCCGGGGATGGTAGGCCATCGGTGTCTCCACATCGAAATGGTGCGGTAGTTTAGCCAGACCGTTGGCAAGGCGCAAGCGCGGTTGACAGGAGTGGGAAATTGGGATTTCCTAGAAGGGCCCTCATTCAGGAGAACTCCACAATGAACGACACCATCTTCGAGATGGCCACCTCCAACCTGCGCTGCGGCAAAGGCGCCACCGCCGAGGTGGGTATGGACCTAGCCGACTGGGATGCCAAGAAGGTCATGGTGGTGACCGATCCTCTCTTGAGCAAGAGCGCCCCGGTGCAGATTGTGCTCGAATCCCTGGAGCGGGAGCAGATCCCCTTCGCCCTCTTCGACCGGGTCCACGTCGAGCCCACCGACGCCTCCTTCAAGGAGGCCATCGCCTTTGCCGGCGAGGGGGGCTTCGACGCCTTTGTGGCCGTGGGTGGCGGTTCGAGTATGGACACTGCCAAGGCCGCCAACCTCTACTCCACCTATCCGCCCGCCGGTTTCTTCGACTACGTCAACGCACCCGTAGGCAAGGGCCTGCCCGTGCCTGGGGCCCTCAAGCCGCTCATCGCCATCCCCACCACCGCCGGCACCGGCAGCGAGACCACCGGGGTGGCCATCTTCGACCTGGTGGAACTGAAGGCCAAGACCGGCATCGCCCACCGCCGGCTCAAGCCCACTCTGGGCATCATCGACCCAGACAACACCCGCACCCTGCCCCCGGCGGTGGCCGCCTGCACCGGGTTAGATGTGCTCTCCCACGCCATCGAATCCTACACCGCCCTGCCCTACGACCAGCGCCCGCACCCGGCCCGGCCCCTCCTGCGCCCATCCTACCAGGGGGCCAATCCCATCAGCGACGTGTGGGCGCTCCAGGCCCTGCACATGGTGGCCCGCTACCTGCCCCGCGCCGTGGCCGACCAGGGGGACGAGGAAGCCCGCAGCCAGATGATGCTGGCCGCCGCTTTCGCCGGTATGGGCTTTGGCAACGCCGGGGTACACCTGCCGCACGGCATGTCCTACCCAGTGGCCGGCATGGTGCGCCAGTTCGTGCCCCCGGGGTACCAGGCCGATCACCCGATGGTGCCCCACGGCATGGCGGTGATCCTCAACTCCCCGGCGGTCTTCCGCTTCACGGCCCCGGCCTGCCCCCAACGCCACCTGGAGGCCGCCGCCGCGCTAGGCGTGGATATTTCCTGCGCCAAAGAAGCCGATGCCGGCCCCATCCTGGCCGACCGGCTCATCGCCCTGATGCAAGAGCTGGGTATGCCCTCGGGATTGCGGGCCATCGGCTACGGCAGCGCCGACATCCCCGCCCTGGTGCAGGGCACCCTGCCCCAGCACCGGGTGACCAAACTCTCGCCCCGGCCCTTCGGCGAGGCGGAGTTGGCCGGGCTCTTTGCGGACGCGATGGTTTACTGGTAAGGGATAACTACGGGTTCGATTTCGAGGGCAATGCCGAAACGCTCGTGCACCTGGCCGCGTATCTCCTCAGCCAACTCCAGCACCTGGCGGGTGGTGCCGCCGCAGTTGACCAGGGCCAGGGTGTGTTTGCCCGAGACCCCGGCCCCGCCCCGGCGGTACCCTTTGGGAAAGCCGGCCTGTTCCACCAGCCAGGCAGCCGGCACCTTCACCCCCTCGGGCGAGGGGAAGGAGGGCGGCTGGCCCTCGCCCAGGCGGGCCTTAAAGGCCGCGAACTCCGTTTCGCTCAAAACAGGGTTGAGGAAGAAGGAGCCCACCGAGCGGGCATCGGGGTCCTGCGGGTCGAGCACCATGGACTTGCTGCGGCGCAAATGCAGCACCCCCGCGCGCACCGCCTCCAGCGCGGCCCGACCCCGGCCCAGTTCACCTGCCCTCTCCAGGTGGCGGCGCAACTCGGGGTAGCGGATCTGCGGCGCTCCCTCGGGCTCCAGCCGGTAGCTGACCTGGGTGATCAGAAAGCAGTCCTTGTCCACACCTTTGAAACGGCTCTGCCTATAGGCAAAATTGCACTGCTCGTTGTTCCACACCACCGGCTCCAGACTGCGCCGGTCCAGGCCGCGCACCTCGGTGAGGGTGTCCTTCACCTCCTGGCCATAGGCGCCCACGTTCTGGATGGGGGTGGCGCCCACCAGGCCGGGGATGCCCGAAAGGCATTCGATCCCCGCCAATCCACGCCGCACACATTCCTCGACCAGCCCGTCCCAGGACTGGCCGGCAGCGGCCTCCACCCGCACCCCGCCCTCCTCCTCGGCGAAGCGCAGACCCGGCAACTCCACCTTGAGCACCAAGCCGGCGTACCCCTCGTCGGCGAAAAGCACGTTGCTGCCCCCGCCCAACACCTGCACCGGCAATTTTTCTTCGGCAGCCCAGCCCAGGGCGTAGCGGATTTCCTCCAGGGTGCGGCAGGCGGCGAAATAGCGGGCCGGCCCGCCCAGTTGGATAGTGGTGTGGGGGGCGAGGGGCTGGTCGGTCTGCAGTATATCGCGTTCCATCACGAGGGCTGGTAAAGGGGAGGTGGCGGCGGGCAAACGCCCCGGGCCCTTTCAAATCTACCGCCGGTACGCGCACCCCGGCAAACTTCCTTTCTTGCCCTCATCCGCGATAGCGGGTTTATTAATAGGAGCGGTGTGCTGCCGGCGACTCCCCGTCCCCCGGCGGTGCGGAAATCCTCCATGCCAAATAGCGTTTATCCCCTGCAGGGCGCCCGGCTGCGCCCTGGGGGAAGTTTGTTGCCGGTGGTCCGCTGCGGACTGCTGCTGCTCCTGTACCTGTGCCTGCCCGGCGCTGCCCTCGCCCAGCAGTTCACCGAGGTCGGCGCCAGTGCCGGGGTGGCCAACCCCGAGGGCGGGATCAGCATGGCCTGGGGTGACTACGACAACGACGGCGACCTCGACCTCTACCTGACCACGCGGCGCGAGAACCGCCTGTACCGCAACAACGGCAACGGCCGCTTCACCGAGGTGGCCGCCAGCGCCGGGGTGGACTACAGCGGCGGCTCGCAGGCCCTGTGGGGCGATTACGACGGCGACGGCGACCTCGACCTCTTGGTCCTCGACGAGGGCCTGAACCTGCTCTACCGCAACCAGGGCGATGGGACTTTTGTCGATGTGGCCGAGAGCGCCCAGATCCAGTTCGGCCCGGACCGCACGCTCAGCGGCGCCTGGGCCGACTACGACAACGACGGCGACCTCGATTTCAACACCACCAGCCCGCTGCGCCTGTACCGCAACAACGGCCAGGGCGTCTTTGCCGAGGTGGGCCAGAGCGCCGGCCTCGACCGCACCGGCGGCAACGGCACCGCCTGGGCCGACTATGACGGCGACGGCGACCTCGACCTGTACGTGGCCGACTACACCACCGCCAACGGCCTCTACCGCAACCAAGGGGACGGGACCTTTGCCAAGGCCGGCCTCAATCCCGGCGAGAGTGTGATCGCCGCCGCCTGGGGGGATTACGACAACGACGGGGACTACGACCTCTACCTGGTCAACCACCTGGGGGTCGATGCCAACCGGCTCTACCGCAACGACAGGGGCACCTTTGCCGAGGTGGGCCAAAGCGCCGGCGTGGCCGACATCGGCATCGGCGCCAGCGCCGCCTGGGGCGACGGGGACAACGACGGCGACCTAGACCTCTACCTAGTCCGCGAGAACAGCCCCAACCTCTTCTACCAGAACAACGGCAACGGCACCTTCACCGAGACCGGTGTGGCCCAGGGGCTGGACAACAGCGGCCAGGGAGAAGGGGCTGCCTGGGGGGACTTCGACAACGACGGCGACCTCGATCTCTATCTGGTCAATCGCCGCAGCGCCAACCGCCTGTACCGCAACAACGGCAACCGCAACCACTGGCTGGTCGTACAGCTCAGCGGCACGGCCAGCAACCAGAGCGCCATCGGGGCCCGGGTGGTGGCGGTGACCGGCGCCCTGCGCCAGACCCGCCAGGTCGAGGGTGCCGGGCTGCGCGTCCAGGGCTCGCTGCCGGTAGACTTGGGGTTTGGCGGGGCGGCCCTCATCGATACCCTGGCCATCCACTGGCCCTCCGGAGCCCTGCAGGTGCTCACCGGGGTGTTGCCCGACCAGGTGCTCTCCCTGAGTGAGCCGGTGCCCGTGGCAGTCTCGCCCCGCAGCCTTTCCTTTGGCACCGTGGACCTGGGCCAGACAGCCCAGACCTCTGTGCGGGTGAACAACCTGGGCCGCCACCCCTTGGTGATCGCCGATCTGCGTTCCAGCGACCCGCAATTCAGCGCGGCGCCGGCGCGTTTCACCCTGGCCCCCGGCGACAGCCAACTGGTGACCCTCAGCTTTGCCCCCGCCCGGGTCGGGGCGCTGAGCGCGGTGTTGACCCTGTTGCAGAACACCCCCGGCAGCGGCGTGGCCCTCAGCGCCGGCGGCATCGGCAGGAAAACCCCGCCGGCCGGCGACCTGGCCCGCAGCCGCATCGCCTTCACCTCTGCCCGCGACGGTCACCCGGCGCTCTATGTGATGAACCCCACAGGCACGGGCCAGGCCCGGCTGTTGGGCAGCGCGGCCGCAGAAGAACACCCGGCCTGGTCGCCCGACGGCACCCGGCTGGTGTTCAGTTCGGCGGCGAGCGGCCAGGGGGATCTCTATGCCGTGGGTCTCGACAGCCAGGGTCTGGAGGCCCTGATCCAGCACCCCGCCGACGACACCCAGCCCGCATGGGCACCCGACGGCGCGCGACTGGTCTTTGTCTCCAACCGCAACGGCAATGCCGATCTCTTTACCTGCACCGCTGACGGGGCCGATCTGACCCAGGTCACCGGCGACCCGGGCGACGAAGCCCAGCCGGCCTGGGGGCCTTTTCTCACCGCGCCGCTGATCGCCCTTTCCACCCGCACCCTGGCCTTTGCCGAGGTGGACCGGGGCCAGGCGGCCACGGCCCTCTTCACCTTGAGCAACGCCGGTGGCGGCATCCTGGTAGTGGAGGATATCGTTGGCAGCGGCCCCCACTTCGGCGCCGCACCCACGCGGTTCTCCCTCGAACCCGGGGCCAGCCAGGTGGTCGCCGTCTCCTTTGCCCCGGCCAGCGCCGGCGCCAAAACCGACACCCTGCGCCTGGTGAGCAACGCCGGCAAGGGCCAGCCGCGCCTGGCCCTCAGCGGCACGGGCCTGGATACCCCACCCGTCCCACCGGCCAGCCTCAGTGCCCTGCCCGGCAGGAGCAGGGTGCTGCTCACCTGGCCGGCCAGCGCCGAGACCGACCTGGCCTACTACGCCCTGTACCGCGGCCGCACTGCCGATTTTGTTCCGGAACCAAGCGGCGCAGTGGCGCAGGTGCGCCCCCCCGCCCTCACCTGGGCCGACAGCGGCCTGGGCGCAGGGACCTATTATTACCGGGCAGTGGCCGTGGACAGTGCCGGCAACCGCAGCGCCGCTTCCCCCCTGGCCCAGGCGAGTCTGGTGTCCCTGCTGCGGGCCGGCGACCCGGCGCCCCCGGCGCTGGTATTCAGAGGAGCCGGCACCCAGCTGGTGAGCCTGACCGACTCGGGCAACGCCGCCCTCACCCTCACCCCTACTCTGGCCGGCCCCGACGCCGCGCTCTTCAGCGTCAGCCCGCCGACTGCCCAGACCCTGGCCCCGGGCGCGACCCAGACCCTGGCCCTGGGTTTTGCGCCGGGTGCGGCGACCGGCGCCCACCGCAGCGCCACCCTGTACCTGGCCCACGATGCGGCCAACCGCCCCAGCCCCCTGATGGTGAGCCTGCTGGGCGATCTGCCCCCCCACCCGCCTGCCGATCTGCGGGCAGTGGCCGGCCCCAATCGCGTCTCCCTCTCCTGGTCCGCCAACCCCGAGGCCGACCTCGCCCATTACCTGGTTTACCACAGCCTCAACCCGGCGGCTCTCGGCGATTCGGTGGGCCGGGTAGAAGCGCCGGGCATCAGCTTTACCCACGCCAACCTGGCCGCTGGCCGCCACTATTACCGGCTTCGGGCCGTGGACACGGGGGGCAGCCCCAGTGCCGCCTCCGACCAGGCCCAGGTCCTCATCGCCCCGGCGCTGGTGCTCTCACTCGCCACCGCGCCGCCGGCCCTGCCCTTTGGCAGCGTGCGCACCGATACCCCCCGCACCCTGAGCTTCAGCATCACCAACGAGGGCAGCGCCCCGCTCGCGGTGTCGACGTCTGGCTAGAATCCTCTCCAACAGCCTCCAGGCAGCCACAATCAACTCTGGCAGTGGTGGGAAGCAATTCCTACTGCTGCCGTTGTTGTTTTGTAGGCATCCGCCATCACTTCTGAAGTGCTAGCCGCGCTACTTCCTTTACTATCTTCAGGAGTACTTCCCTAGTTTCAGTACTCGCTGAGTCCAAGACTCCTCGTATCTGCTCCTCGCTAAAGTCAGCTTCTCCTCTTTTCTTATCCTCCATAGAGAAAAGGAATAGCTGATACGGTTTCACACCAATACCAACAGCAACTTTCTCGATATTGTCAGAGGAAATGTTGACCTCACCCCTTTCGAGGGCGCCGACGTACCGGTAATCCATTCCCGCTTTGGCAGCAAGCTCGGTCTGCGTCCAGCCCAACCCCTTTCTCAACTCTC